>ERZ773213.52-NODE-52-length-92599-cov-4.286891_pt1 | contig 92599 bp, 101 predicted proteins | sample MGYA00580996_ERZ773213 | MGnify/ENA primary metagenome ERZ773213 (study PRJEB29015, sample SAMEA2738152) | human oral metagenome | biome: human oral; feature: human-associated habitat; material: saliva | place: China | collected 2197 ...
CCATTTTCATCATAACCTGCCATACCAACTACCTGGTTAGTTCCAACAAGGTTCTTATAGTGACCGATTCTACCAAAGTCTCTTACGCCCTGATCATAGAGTGCTTTCTCTTCATCATACCAACCATAGAATGGGGTATTCTGATAGTCCTCAGCATATCCATCATATCCCATTGCAATATTCTCTGCAAATGAACCATGAACCTTAGGTCCCTTATTTCTGAACCATACATGGTTTCCGTCATAATGATTTACAGCATTAGCAAATGCAGCGGAAATCATAGCCTGAGGGCTGATTCTAAGTGGAGCAAGACCATCTCTAGCTCTTACCTTATTGTGCATGTCGATTGCATTGAGTACACCAAGGATAGACTTGAGGTGGAATGCTTCCTTAACCATAGCCTTGTTCTGAGGAAGATTATAAAATGTCCTCCAAGACATCATAGTTCCATTGTCATCAATGTCTACCGGCTTTGTGAAGTTATCACTGGAGTTAATACGCTCCATCATTTTATCAAAAGTTCCAAACTTGTACTCAGATGGGTCACCACCTGGCTGATAGCTATCCCAGAAACCCTCTGTTACAGTATTTACCTCATTAGCAAGGCCATACATAGTGTCATTGATCTTAGCCTTCTCAGCCTCATATCTAGCCTTAGCAGCATTTAGATTCTGATTAGCCTGTTCTAGACGAGCAGCGTGATTATCGATAATCTTCTGAGCATCGTCAACCTTAGCCTGAGCCTGGTTAACCTTAGCAATCTCTTCACTGTAAGCATTGTTTAGTCTAGCCTGTTCAGCCTGAGCAACATCAAGAGCACTCTTCTTTGCAGCAAGATCATTCTCAGTTCTTGTTACAGCAGCCTTGAGGTTATCAAGTTCCTGAGTATTAGTAGAAATCTGAGCAAGCTTAGCTTCTGTATCAGCAAGTGCCTGTCTCTTGTTAGCTAGCTCTGTTTCTGCAGCAGCAATCTTCTGCTTAGACTGCTCAACTCTCTGCTTAGCAGCATCAACAGCATTTGCTAGGTCCTGAGACTTTTCAACAGCAGTGTTGTAAGCTGTCTGCTTCTCGTTTAGATTTGTCTCAGAGTTAGCCAACTCAGCCTTAGCGTTATTTAGGTTAGCTGTTGCAGTATTTACTGCGTTTCTTGCAACGTTTACAGCTGCCTGTAGGTTAGCAATCTCTGCATTGATCTGAGAAATTCTAGCTTCTGAATTAGCCTTGTTGTTCTCAAGCTCTGCAATCTTAGACTTGATTGCATCAATCTTAGCTAGGTTCTCAGACATCTTCTCAACTCCAGGGTTAGCTGAAGTTACTGCATTAAGCTCAGTCTTAGCTGCATCAAGATCAGCAACTGCCTTATTGTAAGCAGCATCCTGCTTGTCTTTCTCAGCCTTAGCTGTCTCAAGAGCATCAGAAGCTTCCTTAAAGCTCTTAGCATTCTCATCTAGCTTAGTCTGATACTTATTAACGATATTCTTAAATGTATCATCAGCATCTTTGCTAGCCTTTGTAAGGTCAGCACTCTTCTGTTCTAGGTCAGCTTTTGCTGCAGTATCTTCTGTAACGGCAGCTGCAGCAGCTGCCTTTCCACTATTTAGCATTGACTCAGCAGAAGTTAGCTTAGACTTAGCAGCCTCAAAAATCTCTTTTGCCTGGGCAAGAGAAATAGGCTTAACTCTCTGATTCTCATTCTGAACATGATCTCCAGAAGCCTGTGGAACTTCTGGTGCTGTAGTATCAGCAAATACGCTCATAAAAGGAATAGCGTTAGCAGTCATAGCGATTGTTAGTGCGGTTGTACCAATTTTCTTCTTAAAATTCATAAAAACTACCTCTCTCTTAAAGCTATCATTTAAAATAGGGGATATATATTCTCTCTTCCCCTATTATTAAACAGGTTTTTCTTGTCTTTATTGAATTCTTCACACTGATTGTTCTTTTAAAATTTATTCTTAATGTCATTCCATTGTTCTTTAAAGATTTCTTTCATCATTTTTCTGAAAACTTTAAATTTTGAATCTTTCTTAATATCTTTATGCTTCTCGATTTCGTATACTGGCTTGTTAACTGGAATTATTTTCCCAACAACTATTGTTCTTGCATCCTGGTATACGTAAGCGCAAGTACTTAGAGTTACATAATTTGAACTAGTACTCAAATCTTCATTCTTGTTGCCAATTATTGCAGAACTTTTAACAGCAGATAGAAACTTCTCTTTTTCAGCAGGTGTCTCTATTGGCAACTTGTATATGTCATGGTTAGTTGCTTTAACATGTGAAGCATATAAAACTTTAATTTTATAATTTTGCTCTGGCGTATAAATATAAATATATGGATGCTTGTCAAAATAATCTTGCTGTAGCCAATTATCTAGAACAGCAAACATTGACCCATCTCTCATATGATGACCATAAACAGTGGTATTAAAATCATTAAATGGGTTAATAGTTGTATTGTCGGCAAACAAAGTACCGCTATAATTAAAACTTCCATCAAAACCTCTTGTTAAATACTCACTATTGTTCTTACTTTTAACTATTGGATAATCAATAATTGTATTTTCACAATATATCCATCCAATAGTATCTGGATTAGTACTCTTTAGTTTATTCCAATCAACAGATTTTTCTTCTCTAGAAGCTTCATTCTTTGTTTCTATACTCTTCTCATAAGCATTCCAATATTTACTAAATTCTTTATTTATATTATAGCCACAAAAGCCTAGAATAGAAAATATAACAATTAATAGAGCAATATTTATTGCTCTGCCTTTATTAGTGGATTTGGTGGATCCTTGTTTACCTTTATTTTCATGTTTACTCTTATTTTTATTTAAAAACATTGTTATTTTTATTAAAACCTTTCAAATTATTGATTATTTTCTGCTTTGATCTTTTCGTTTAAGTCTAATAATTTTGTGTATGTGAGATGTACATTCGTTTTCATTTCATCAGCACTGAACTTCTTAGATGCATCATTATGGTAAAAATAATCTACAGCCTCGTTAAAGTTTGCTATCTTTTCTGCCGAATCATCAGTAGGTTCAATAGTAACCTTTTTCTTTGACCATTTAACGTTACTTTTATCCTCTTGTACTGTTCCCCCAAGGTATTCAACAACAAATTTTGCTTCTTCTACCTCTTTTTCATAAACAACCTTAGCTTCTTTTTCTTTCTTCTGTTCAATTTGCTTTTGGTGTTTAGCAGCTTCAGCATCTTTAGCTGCCTGATTCTTTTTGTTATACATAAATAACCCACCAAGTCCAACAGCTAATATAAGAATAATTGAACTAATAGTTATAAGTATTTTCTTTTTCATTGTTAAATTACTCCTTTAAATAATTAAAACTAAAAATTACATTATAGTAGCAATAACTCTTATAAATATACCATTTAGGGGAACGTTATGTTCTTCCCAAAACTTTCTTTTAATGTCATCTGGTAAGCCATCATTTTCAAATCTTATAGCTCTTTCATTCCATACAGAATAGTCTCCGCCAGACAATATTGCTGGGAATATTTTCTTCCAATTGTCATCTTCCCAATATCCATAACCAGTACAAACATCTATAATTGGTTTAAATGTAGTATTGTAGTTAAAAAGGTCGAATGTTCTCTGACATTTCCATATTTCAAAAACCAAACTAGTAGGCTTATCACTTAAATCAATACTTTTTCTAACAACCTCTGGTGAAACAGGAACAAATCCAAGATTATCTGGGTCAATACCATCAAGAATGTTTCTAGCTTTATTGGCTAAAAAATTCATCTTCCCCATCTTTATTTTATAAGTTTGCCCAGAATTATCATTAATTATTTTATTTGGTGGGACAAACATTCTTATTATTTCATATTGTTTCATTTTCTATTTCCTGTTAATTTTTTATCTTTTCTACACTACCTAAACTTAATTTAATTTTATGTGCGCCAGTATTAGATTTATCTTCACCTGAATGTGCATTAGTTAGGTTTGAATTAAGTTTAATTTTAGCGCTCTTTGTTTCATTTTTATTTTCTGTTTCAACTTCTTGGAAATTTTCTATAATTTCATTATCATTATCACCATTATTTTTTGTTTTGCTTTCAAAATCTATATTTTCGTTATCTTCAAACCCTTTAAATTCTAAGTCATCTGTTATTTCATTATCAAATAAATTTTTCTCATTTTTGCCAAATTCAATATCTTTATTTTTAAAATCGCCCATATTAAAGTCAATTTTAAAATCATTTAAATCACCTTTAATACCATCTCCTGCATCGCCGATAAAACTATTATCATTTGGTGTTGTATTAAATTCTACATCTGTTGGCTTTTGTATATCGGGATCACCATATATACTTATAAGTTCTTCTCTAGAACGAGCTTTTATCTCTTCTTTAAAATCAAAATCTTTCTTCTGTTCTGTCCAATAAGTTTGTAGCTCTTTTAAATCACCAGTAGAAGACATAAATGCTCTTCCTTTAATGTGACCTTTAGCTAAATGAGCTATGTCTTTATCAAACATAATTCCAGAAGCTGAAGAATCAAAATCACCTAAAAGAATCTTTTGATAGATATTATTCTCTAGATCTTTATTAATTACATCAGAAGATGCTCTCTGACAACATAAAGCTAAGTGAAAAGCAGCAGCTCTACCAAGTCTTGCTATATTACTCATTTTTTCAGAAATTGTATTAATAGCCCTATAATCAGAACCTTTCATAATTACAGCAAGCTCGTCACATATAACAACCTTGGCCTTGGGAATATAAGGCCTTGTAAATTCTTCTATAGAAACTATTTCTTCCCATTGTCCAGGATATACTTCTATTTCTATTTTCTTTGTCATATAAAACTCCAATAAAGCAATTACCTATATTTTATTAATTTTAAATAAAATTATAGGTAATTAAAATGAATTACAATTATATCAATATCATCTAGATGATTTAAATTCTCTATACGCTTTCTCTATTTCTTTTTGGAAAAGTACAATATTCCCAATTTCTGGTCTTACTATTGATGTATCTATAAATTTACTATACTCGCCAGTTAAATCAAAACCATTTTCTTTATTAAACATAAAGCTTGGTCTTCGAGCATCTGTCACAACGATTGTGTTATTCGGGTTTCCATAATCTTTCTCTTGTGCCCATATTTTTCCACCTATATTATAAACCCTAATCCTGTCTTTAAATGTAGTATATGTTAATCTTTCATAACACATATTAAGTTCCAGAGCCCTGTTAATGATTCCTTTTTCTTTATTTTCCCATATAGAATCATCAAGTAGGTCTATAGAAATAAAATAAGGATTAAGTTCAAAATTCTCAATATTGGTTGATTTAACCCAACTTATTAAGTCATTTGTTATTTCTTCTATAACTTTACAAGCAACCTTATTTACAAAAGAATATGCCTCTGAGTTATCTTTGAATTTATACTTTTTTGTGTTACTATTGTTTCTTATTGTAGTACGTTCGTCAAACATAATGCTTTCTTCCTTTTATTTTTGGAAACAAATTGTAAATTTGTTACTTAATTATCTTTATGTTTTGACTCTTTTGACTTCTTCTTTATTCTTTTTACAAACAAATATAAGAAATACATAGAAATTAATAAAACTACAACTGAAACTGGATCTATATTAGAAACGTTAGGCTCTGGTTCAATATTTGCTATTCTTTTACCTCTTACTAACAATCTGTGACTATTCACGCCATATGGTGTACATGTAATAAGCGTACAATAGTCTTTGCCATCCTCTATTTGTATATAATCAGTATTATTAGGTAAAACAACTTTAATTTGATCTACTTTATAGGTTAAAGTTCTATCTAAATATTTTATGATAAATATATCCCCAGATTTTATTTTATCAAGGTTTGTAAACATCTTTTGTGATGGTAATCCTGTATGCGCACTTATTACGCTATGTGTATTTTCGCCACCTATTGGCAAAGAACTACCTGGCATGTGTCCAGCACCAGCGCTTAACGTTCCTTCATCTACCCCATGTCTTATTGGCAAGTTAAGGTTAAACCCTGGTATTTTTATGTAACCCATAATATCATTATTATTTAAAGAAAGTTGACTTTTGTAATTAGCATAATCTCGTTCACTTAAATTAAATCTACCATGTTTTTTACTATATAAAGCATTATTATAATTAACAGCTTTATTATAAATTTCATTAATCTCAGATTTGTCAGCGCTATTCACATCTTTTGTATATGTATTTATAGCATGTGATTGATGTGTTGAATTCCATAAATCAGCTATAGATGGGTACGACATACATAATATGCCTAAACCCATAATTAAAAACAAAAACCCGCTTATTAGTTTTGATTTCATTTAATATCACCATTATTAAATTTTATTTATTTAATTTTTCTTTAATTTCCTCAATTAAAGTGAAGAATTTCTGATTATAACCACGATCTTTTATAGCTATATTCGATATATTCTCAAAATTATCTATATCATTCTTTGTTGTAAAAGAACAATTCATTAATATAGATTTAAAATACAAATTTATTGTATCTGAATTTAATTTAAGTATCTTTTCATTAGGGGATATCCAATAAAATTCACCCAATCTATACATTTCTATTATTGCTTTTTGTAAAACACTTTTGGAATTTTCATTTTCTAGAAAATGTTTTAGTTTATAACCTTGCCCTGCAACACAATAGCGAACAAATTCGCTTTCATCATTTATTAGAACATTTAATCCATAACCATGACTAGCAACATCTGCTCTAACATGATAGTCTTTATCATTTATTAAAATATCTAGTCCATAACCATGTCTTGCAACTTCATCTCTAACTATCGCAGAACTATCATTAACAAGTTTATCAAGGCCGTATCCTTGTTCTGCTACAGCCTTTCTGACAACTGCACTTTTATGGTTTATTAATTTATCTAACCCATACCCCATTCTTGCAACTGTAATTAGTACACTTTCATCAGTATCATTTGCTAAAATATCTAATCCATAACCTTGCTCAGCAACTGCAACTCTAACAAGATTATTTTTATCATTAATTAATTTATCGAGGAAATATCCATGGTCTGCTGCACATATTCTGGCTAACCAGCTACCACAAACAAATCTATTTAACCCATATCCCGATTCAAATATTTTATCCAATCTAGATTTATCGTTACTATTTATAACTAAATCAAAATTTTCTCTATATCCATATTCGTTTTCGTTTGGACAAACACCTATTCTTTTAAAAAATTCGTCACGAGTTTCACCATTTACTTGGCGATCTATAATTCCATATTTGTCAGCTATTTCATTATCTGTTTCACTATAGTCATATCCAAATCTAATATATGGATTCTCTTTAATATAAATTAAATTATACATACGGATCCTCTCTTTGTTTTTATTAAATAAAAATTTATTTTATTATTAAAAACATCTAATATGAAAATAAGGCTAGAATGATTTATTAATTAAATCAAACTAGCCTTAAGTTAGTTATAAAAGAAAGAAATTATTGATTACTTCTTTGCTTTCTTCTTTCTGTAAACTATTGTGCCGAGTGCACCAATAGCAACTACAGCTCCACCAATGTAAAGAGCAAGTGTTCCTGCATCTCCAGTCTTAGGAAGAGTGAATCCCTTTTCGTTAACTACCTTTGTATCAGCAGTTCCCTTTACAAGATCTGTTTCAAATGCGATTCCGCTTGCATTAGCATCAGTTCCATTCAAAGTAAGAAGCTTAGGATCATCAGCAGTTGTCTCATGCTCTGCCGAAATCTCGAAAATCATCTCGTTTACTGAGTTGTAACCAGTAGGGGTCTTTGTCTCAACAAGCTTATACTTTCCGTCATCTAGACCTGTGAAAGTAAACTTATTAGCGCCTTCATTAATTGTCTTCTTGTAACTGTCGACTGGCTTGAATGTACCAGTTTCCTTATCGAACTTCTGAAGCTCAAAGTCAGCGCCTGTTAGAGGAGTGCCCTCTGGGTCAACCTTGTCTACATTAACCTTGTAAGTAAATACGATTACCTTATCCTTAGGTGTATTACCTGTATCTCCGCCTCCATTGTTGTTAGGGTTATTTGAGAACTCGAGATAAACTTCATTAGGGTTGCCTTCCTTACCAATCTTAGCGTTCTTATTTAGCTCACCCTTGTACTGCACAGTAATTTCAGAACCACCAGCTGCGTTGAGCTTAGCGTCCTTTGTATTTGTACAAGTAACTGTTAGATTCTGTCCATCAACAGCGAATGTAAATAGACTAGCCTTTGCTTCATCAGAAATCTTCTGTCCATTTAGGAAAACATCATAGTTGCTTGCATCTGCAGATGGAAGTGTAATTCCCTCACTTGCTGTATCATGGAAAATCAGCTTGTAAGTAGCATAGCTATCATATCCGCCAGCAACTCCTGCTCTAGGGAGAACAGCCTTTAGCTGGAATGGTACCTTATCACCAATATCATAGTCAGCACTGTCCTGCCATCCAGTCTTATCGCCTGTAGAATCATTTACATCGATGACTTTCTTTTCAAGACTAGGCACGTCAGACTTTGGAGTTGCATTTGTGTCTCCAACAACTCTCATTAGATAAAGAGTATGAGCATCATGACCACTTACAGTTGTGTCCTTAACAAGGTAATAACCAGCTGTTAGGCCTGTAATTGTGTAAGAACTAGAACCCTCATCAAATGCTCCAGACTCCTTGCCATCACCCTTTAGATGACCAGCAATGTCCTGGGCCTTTTCATTGATGTTATCATTTGATAGAGACTTAGACCAGTCCTTAGCACTTGCACCAACTGCATTTCCATCTACTCCACTACCCCAAGTAATATTAGATAGAACACCGTCTGAATTTAGGTCACCATCAAGAATCTGGTATGCCTTATAAACATGACCTTTCTTAGCTCCATCAATGGTAACTGTAAAATTGCCCTCACCGTGCTTGGTGTCCTTGTAAGTGTCAGCACTAACCGGGGCTACAGTAGCTACAATAGTTAGAGCTGTTGTAGCTGCCAATGCAAGCAGCTTCTTAAGTTTGTTCATAACTTTCTGTTCCTTTCTTATAGTTATTTAACATAATATATTATAAAATTAATTTATTTTCGGAACAAATTTGAAAATAAATTAAAAATATAACCACCTTTAGGTATTCTAAATTTTATTTTAGCTTTTATATTATCATTATCTGTATCAATCTTTTCTTTATCTTTAATAGTTTCTAGTTTAACTACTTCATTTCCTTTTAATTTGCATTTCCCCATAATCTGACTATCTATATTCTGGGTTTCAAATATTACATTATCGCCATTATTAAAGTCTGCTCTGTAATCAGTTACCTCTTTTGTAACTATACAGTCATTAGCCTTTATTTCTGGTGACATTGAATCATTAGAAGCCACATTAATTCTATAACCATTAATATATAGAATACAAATTATAAAGATTGTTGTAGAAAAGAATATAAACACAATTTTCTTTTTTACAAACATAAATAAAAACCCAAACAATTTGCTTATTTTACTATTTGCTGCACAATTATTTATGTAATTTCTGTTATTATATAATTTTACTGCTGTTAAAAAAGCTATAATAGCAATAATTACATATGCTAACGAAACACCATAATCTTTATCAAGACTTTTCTCAGATATACAATAAATTATACTCTTTAGGTTATTACTTGAATCAAATGCACTAATCTTATATACAACTGTAAAATCATTATTGGTTTTTACATTCTTATCGATAAAGAATTTATATGCTAAAGTATAATTACCACTCTTTATTTCATTTACACTAAAATTATAAGATTTTAACTTATCATAAAATATAGTAGAATCATTTGTATCTCTTATGAGCAATTTTGTGTTTTTAAAATAGTTGTCAAACTTATCTTTATTGCCAAAACTGTTATAAGAGTTATTGGCAAATATATTTTCAAAATCAATATTCTTTATTTTATTATCTTTTCTTCTTAACCCACCTTTTAAAATTCTAGCCTCAACAGTATAATATACATTTCCTGTATCTCTATTTTCTAGATTTATTATATCAAGGCTTGTTTCATTATTCTTTAAAATAATTCTTTTAGAAACAAAGTTTTTATTTTGTTTATTATTATCAATAATCGTTGAAGTATCAGTAAAAAATCCAAATGTTACTTTATCTATAAATTTTGTAACTTTTGTATCTGTATTTGTTTTAATATATTTAAGGTTATTGTTTTGATAAGTAACATAAAAATCATTAGCTTTAAAATTGTTTATAGATTTATTATCATCGGCAAATATTGGTTGGGCAATAAATACAAAAATAATAAAAACTAATGTTAATCTATATATTAAAGTTTTAGTAAACCTTTTCATAAAATTACTTTCTAAATCTCTATTCCATATCTAAGATTTTAAATACTCATCAATAATTTCATTGAAATCAACAACATCAAAAATTGTTGTGGTTGTGTCATTTTCAAGTTTTTCTAAATCATATCCACTATTATATACAGAATCTTTGATTGTATCAATGATTATCCATGAAGCTTTCATATTACAAGTGCATCCAGACCTACCAAGTGCTGCAGTTAGTTTAATAAAAGAACCAAAAGGATCATAGTCTGGAAATGTATCTATCAAATCAATTGTATTATGCTCTGACATTTTATTGTTTATATAAAGTAATAGACCGTCTACATATGAATAGAGAACATATAAATTTTGATTAGGAGATACTAAGCTTACAAACTGTGTTCTGTATTCTTTACTTAAATCTTCGTTTTTAAAATTTTTTAAGTATTCTCTAATGCCATCTTTACTTATATCTAAATCATCACTAACATTACAAGTTTTATTAATAGTCCCTGAACCATTATAAGTTGTTAAAGTATACATTTAATTTACCTAACCTTATCCTCTCTTTTTAATAATTACTTTTTGTTTATCTAGCAAACTATGGAATTGTTTCATAGAAATCTGAACAAGTGGCTCTGATATGTTAGTAGATACAATTGCTCCAAACATATCTACACCTGATTCAGTGCCGTCAAATTTTTTACCATCTTTAGCTGCACATTTTTTACATATACCATTTTTACAACCGCATGTCATGATACCAGATGAATTTGTTTTACAGTCATCTATTAACATCATGTCAGACATTCCGTAAAAAGACAATCTTTGGGTATTGTGATGTAGCATTCCATTGGTTGTGTAAGATCCAGTATCTGTTGAAATGCAAAAACATTCCTGTTCTTTACCATTCTCAAATTCTTTAATATACTCAATGTCAGTGGTATCGTCTAATACAGAAATAATTTTATATCCTAAATTAATAGCTTCATATAGGTCACTAATGCACATCCACAAATGAACACTCTCGCCAAGAGCTTCTCTAAGCTTCTTAGACTTAGAAAAATGTTTATCACTATTGACTAAAATTCTCTTATTTTCATAGTCTTTTATAACAGCAGCAAATATAAGATGGTCTTCAGATAGAACTAATGGTTCTTTATTCTTTGCTTTTACTTTATAACATTTCTTATTTTGTACCTCAGAAATATATTCTACAACCGAACCATCTACAAATTCATTACCAACTTGTATATCTTTCCACTTAATATTTTTCATATTATTAAATCTCCATATTTTTATTATTTTAAATTATCTTATAACAAAACATAGAATTATATTTTAACTAAAAACAAATTTGGCGCAGATATTTATTTAAAATACCTACGCCAAGCTAATTATAATACTATGATATTACATATCAAAACAATTATTTATTTCTTTTGTGGTCTGATTTTGTATTTGAATAATTTTCATAAATTTTGCCTTATACCCTTTTGCTTAACTAATAATATCATTTAGCATTGTATCAATAGCATATTTTTTAATTTTAACTGTTTTTTCAAATGAATCGTAATATTCTACTAAATCTACAATTCTCTTTGATATTTCCACTATTTTATCTAATTCTTCTTCACTATAATTAACATTAAAAATTATAGAAACATTATCAAATTTTCTCTCAGCTACAGCTTTGTAAAAATTAATTTCTATATTTTTACAATTATCCAGATTACAATTATCAAAACCACTTTTTAAAGCATGGATTAAACTATATTTAGCATCGTTTTTAACAAGTTTTATTATGCCATTGTATAGTGGATTATAATATATGCATATAGAAACTATGTCACTATTATCATAATTATTATTTTTATAGGTAATTGTATCCAATATTTTATAATTATCCATGTCTATAAAAACTTTAAAATAATCTTTATAGCTTTCATAATCACAAAACAAACCATTTAATTCATTGTTTAAGTCAATAGTATCATCGTTAAATGGTCTTTGGTAAATATTAGAATATAATCTATCACATGCTGTATTAATAAACACTTTACCATGTGTAGAATTTCTCAAAACATAAGTATCAGCTTTAGCGTCACAAAATAGTTTGCATGCTTCAGGATTTGTACATTTGTAAATTAAATCAGACATTTTAATACTCCTAAAAATATTTAATGTAAAATTTTAAATATTATTTCTAATGCAATTTTAATGTTTAATATCTTTTTAATCAACTTAAATTATTTTACCAATTAAATCAGCAATTTTATCCCCTTTAAGTTTAATATTTTTAATTAAAGAACCAATATGATCTATTGAATTTAAAATATCGTTAGAAATTTCAACAACTATATCTAAGACATCATCACTATAATCAATATTAAAACGCTCAGAAAGTATATCAAATTTTCTATTTGCTACATTTTTAAGAAAATGAAAATCAATTAGATCATATCTGAAAGCTCTAAATACCACAATTTGTTCTTCTAATTCTCCAATTAAACTATATTTACAACCCCTTTTGATAAGCATAATTTTATTGCAATAATCTGATTTACAAACATTAATAATAACCGTATCACTTTTATCATAATGATTTTTGGAAATATCTGGACTAACTATTTTATAGTCTTTCATATCTATAAAAATTTTAAAATAATCTTTACATTCTTCATAATTACAGAAAAATTCTTTTTGCCCACTATTTAAACTAATAAATTCATTATTAAAAGGCTCATAATATTTATTATTATCTGAAAGTTCTTGATATTCTGTATTCACAAATACTTTCCAAAATTAGAATTTCTTAAAATATATGTATGTTCTCCAGATTCTAGCAACCCACATGTTCTTGGGTCAACACATTTATAAATTAATTCACTCATTTAACTACCCCTTTCTTAATTGTTACCAATTTCATAATATCTTCCAGAATTATCCTCAACTTCTATTTCTATATGAACATTATTTAGTTTATTTTCATAATTTTTAACTAATTGCCACATAAGTCTATTAGTTAATAATTTTGTATTTTCTGTTAATTTTCTTTTTGATACTTCAAAGCCACAATTGACATAAACAGTATTTTCAATACTATTAGTTGCCATATATCTATACTCAGGCCATATTTGGTATGCGCTATGTACTTCACTAGTTACATAAACTTTATCAATATGACGATTAAAGAAAGTTTGAAATTCATCTTCAGATATATCCTTTTTCTTATCACCATACATTTTTATATCAATGTTTAACATTTTATTACCTACCTTTATTAATTTAAATAACTTATTTTGAGCGTTTTTCTAATATGTTCATCAAACCCCACCGTGCTTCTTTCGACGCATAATTAAGTGTAGTCTTCTCGGCATTTGGTCTTCGTGTAGCACGTCTAGAAACACCATCAATTTCTTTTAGGTTTTCATTTAATTGTGCAGTATTAATTCCAGTTATTGTCATCTGGTCTCCGTCATGGTCGGCTGCATAACCAGCAGCATAAATTGGATTTAACTGCACTGTACCCAAAGTATTTCCAACACCACTAGCACTATTCTTATTATCATATTTGCTTACTTTTACGTTAAAAGACAATAAAGAACTTCCATAAAGAGATGGTTGTCTATTAGCAATGCATTTAAGTTCCTGTTCACTTGCTATTCTACTAAGAATATCTACACATTCTGGGTCTACTTTAGTTTGGTCAAACTTATTACACTCACGCATGAACCACATTTGTTCTTCTGCATCCCATCCATCTTGCGATAATCTATCTACTATTGATGGTCTAAATATATTGGCTACCATTTTTGGAGGAAGTCCTATTTCATTTACTTCCAAGTCTGAATTTGGTGTAATTACTCCTCTAGCAGTATAAACCTGAGCTCTTCCTGTTAGGTATCCTCTCATAATGCCGTGTTTGCCAGAAAATTCATCAGCAAGAGATTTAAGTGCAAATCCTCTTCTTTTAATTTGCTTTTTGTCATCTAGGCCTTTATTGTTCAACAATCTCTCATACGCTAATTGCTGTGCTTCAGGGTCTTTTCTCTTTATAATCACTGTATTGTAAAGCTCATTTAATGGATTCTTCACAGACCCTGTTTCAGAAGAATCTTGTTCTGCTTTTAACCTAGCATCGCTTAGCTTATTAAATTTATCTCCTGCTTCGGTGCTTGAATCGTCATCACCCAATGATGCTTCAGGTTTTGCTTCGCCAACTTTAGGATCTTCCCTCATATAATAAGGTAAGACATAAATGTCAGTTGTTGCTTCAAATCCGTTTACTCTTGCTGTTTCATTTAAAGCAACAATTCCTGTATCAAATTGTATGTTGTTACTTCCAAGTTTATTTTCTAACTGTTTCTTTTTAGCGTCAGTTACAATTTGCCCAATATAATAAGGTTTTGTTTCTGGTATTGAAGATAGAAAAGTTATAACATGACGCTCTCTTGCTATAACAGAATTAATGTAACCTTTAGGAACTCCTAGTTTGCTAGCATAATATGCTTTGTCCATGTCATTCCATAATGGCTCATCTAGGTGAATGTAACCACCTTTGCAATCTTTATCAGCAAGGTCTTTTCTACCTTTGATTTCCATAAGATTTGCTTGCTCTTCTTCTGTCATTTTATATGGCTTAAATTCATAATCTCCGTCGTACCTATCTTCTTCATCTCCGGCAAACAAACCAGTAGATTTTATCTTTTCTTTGAAATCTCTATTTATACGATTAATAAATTCTTCGTTGCTCTCTCCTTGAGCTTGGTGTGCTATATGATTACATCTACCCTTACCTCTCATATCTTCTGGTACTGTACAATAACTTACTCCACCATCTTCTCTTAAAGCAAGTACTTTCTCTACTTTACCAAAGCTACCTCTATTAATCATAAATATCTCCTAATTTATTTTTCAAAATAATATTATTTTATAAAAATATTTAGCTGTAATTATTATTTGTAATGCAACAGCTACAGCTAACATATGAATTAATAATTAAATTGAACAAAAATTAAACATTTAATAAACCGATATTTGGGAAAAATACTTTGCCTGATATCGAACTACAAAAACTATCTTTACTATAATCATAAAAATAGGAACAATGAATCTGGTAACCCTTATCAAGATATTCACTATTTGAATTTTGTTTTAAGTGTAGTCTTACAACAATCCCGCTAGGATAAATTTTAATTTCGCCATCGGTTAATGTTTCTTTAACATTCCGTATATCTGGGTTTGAATAATATTCTGAAACTATATTTTCTATTAAAATATTAACAAGATCCATTAAATCAACCTTAGGTTCTAATTTGTACATATTTTCAATTTTAATATTTTTGCCAAATATCTGCATAATTATCTCCTTATATTTTCTGTTATAAAAATCTTTCAGATTCTTTTAAATTTTAACCAAGATATAATTTTATAGAAAACTTTAGCTGAAAACAATATACAAAATGCATATTATTCACAGCTAATTTTACAATTATTAGAATTTTATAAATATTTAGATTACACCACATTTACCCCAAAGCCCAACGTTTGCAAATTCAATTTCATTACTTGGGTAAACTCCAACATGGAAACTATCATCATTATACTTATAAAAATATTCAAAAGTAATTTGACAACAATTATTGATATGTTTATCAGTTAATTCATTACCCAAATTTAATGTTACTGCAATTCCGTCATAATAAATTTTAATTATAGAATCTTCTTCATTTAAGCTTTCAGAAATATCCTGTAAGTAAGGATTATTACCATTAGAAGACATTAAATTATTATAAAGACAATGTACCATATCTAATAAGTCAACTTTAGGTTCTACATGATCAATATTCTTAATTCTGATATTTCTACCAAATATTTCCATAATTATACTCCTCTAAATTATTGTTACTTCAGAATCTAATGTTATAGCGTATCCTGGGGCAGATACAGAAACTGTCTTTGATACAGCCGCACGCCTAGCACTAAATTCTTTAATGAAGTACTCATCTGGTGTTAATCCTTTTTGATAGTTGTTTTTGATATCAGCATTGCCATCGTAAGCTGGAACTTTACCAATTTCTCTAAACATTTGATCAATAGCTGTCATTTTACCAGCAACTTTATGTTCTGCCATTGATGCAAAATAAAGATCATTCTTGATTTCCTCTTTATTTAAATCTTTGTATTCAATTGGAAGAGAGAAATTCTGGGTGTTATCAAATGAAATTTTCATTATTGCATCAACTTTTTCCGGTGGCAATGAATTTATAACTTCTTCATAATTTTCAGGAGTTACTTTACAACCTGCGATTTCGTCAATTTTAGCGGCTAATTCATCAATTTCTTCTTGCCCTATTTCACTATATTCAGAATCATCAATCTCGATTCTCTCATCTTTACTGGTTTCTTCAGGCATTTCTTCAAAACCATCACCAGCTTTTATCTTTTCATTTATTCTATCAATAAACTGTTCGTTTGATTCCCCAATTTCTTGATGTTCAATGTGGTTACATCTTCTTTTTCCTCTTTCCTCAATTGGAGCTTCGCAAAATGTTAGATCACCATTTTTATTTAAAGCCAATACTCTCATAATATCTCCTATCTCGGCTGTTTTTATTTTAAATTATCTAACATTAATTTCTGATTAAAACTTATTATAACTAATAGAACTTAGTTACAGATTTTTCTTGATATGTATAAGTTTATTCTCTGCATATCTATTAAACTCGCCATTATCTGCATGGACTCGACCATGTTTTATAACATCACAGTCTAATTTTTCATTGTGACCATATTCATTTGGAGCTGGTTTATCATTAATTCTTTCGAAAAATCTTTCTCTAGATTCATTTTCTCTTTGATAGTCTTTAATGCCATACTTGTTAGCTATAACCTGATCTTCATCACAAATATTGTAACCCCAATTATACTCCTGGTTATCGTTGTACCTTTGTAAAAGCATTTTCATAATTTTATTCTCCATTTTAATATATAGGCAAATATTTATACTTTATTAATTATTTATTTTAAATTTCTATATAAAACACAAAAAGCTAGTATAAAGATACAAATTGTATCAATATACTAGCTTAAAATTAAAAACTGTTAAATTTTAAATCATAATTGTAGTTACCTCACAATCCAAACTATCCCTACTGATATTCCCAATGGCCTTTTTCTGGGTATGTTACTGTTTCGTAACCAACAAGAACGTTTTTAGTTCCGTTTCCCCATCTATCTACTGGCTTTCCCTGACCAATCCAAGCCTGAATCTGGCTATAGGAAGTCTCCATATACTGTCCATTGTAGTAACACCAGTAATATTCTCTTGATTCGTACTTTGGGAACTGCTTTGTAAATGCTGCTCTATCAACTACCCAAACCTTTTTAGGTGTATGACTTGAACTTGCAGAACTTGTAGAAGAACTACTTGAGCTGCTTGAAGATGCGCTTGGAGACTTCTTAGCAGGAGTTGATGTACTACTCTTTTCAGTTTTCTTTGATTCCTTAGCAGTTGAACTAGAAGAACTCTTCTTTGATGCAGTATCTACCTGGCTATTCTCTCTTCTTTGAACAGAATTCTCATCATTGTCAGAATTTCTGTCATCTTCAGTTACATTACCCTCGTGGTCAACCTGGACTTTCTTATCCTTTCTTGGTGCCGGAATATTCTTTGGTTCATTATGTGAAATTCCATAAATTATTCCAGAAACTATTCCACCAATTGCAAGAATAGCTATAACAGCTATAGTAATAAGCTTTTTCTTACTAAAACCTTTAAACTTCGTTTTTACCTTTTCTATAAATCTCATAACTAAACCTCTCTTAATTTTAATGCTCTGATGAGCTTGTATAACTATATTATCCTTATATTATAACAGGTTTTGCCGAGACGTCTCTTACTTTTTGAAACGCTATAGAAAAGTCTTAAATTAAGTGTTTTCTTACATATTAACTAAAGTATAGTATCATTAAACACTTTTAATTTAATTGTCAAGTCATCACTAGTTAAGGTCCCTCTAAGAGTCATTTTAAACATACCTCTTAACATATTTTTACAAATGTTAAATTTTATGTTTGATATGATTCTTTCTAATGAACAACCACTTGTTTTAATTCCATTTATTTCAATACCGTCATCGTTCCTGTAAGTTAAATTACAAGTTCCATTAAACACAAAAGTATATGAGGATATATCAATATTATTTTCTATTAACTGTTGCTTATTGTTAATTTTAAAGAATTCTTTCCCATTATTTGAAAAATCATAGTTTGTAAATCTTTTAACTTGAGTATTAAAAACATTAAATTCTTTTTCTAAAAATTTGTCTAAACTACCATTAATATAAACTCTGCCAGAATACTTATTTTCAATTTCCTTATCTGTTATTTTATAAATATTATTAGTTAAATAATCTGTTATTTCAGTTAAAACAACAGAGCTATTTAGATCTTCTGCCAAATCAACAATTGTATTTAAACTATCGACATCCTTAGAAAAATGCTTCAAAACATGAAGATAATCTTCAAATGATTTAAAGCCTTTCATATTTGTATACCAGAATATTAAATCTCTAAGATCAAGTTTATTCTTACCAAATGTCTCAGTACAGAAATTAAGCATTTGGTCGTTTGCTTTGAATATAAAACAGAAATTTTTCTTATTGATGAAAAATTTATATGAACAATCATCTTCAGAAACTATATATCCTGGATTTGATATTCTATCAAAATTTTTATTAGCTAAATTTATACTCATATTAAACCCCTTGTGTTATATGGTAACTTATCTTTCCATTATTAAAAACTTCGCCGCTCAATATATCTTCAATCATAGCACTTTCTGCTTTAGAATTACTAAATATCATTATTACACTTCTATTATTCTTAGCATTCAATGCTGTATATTCGATGCCTCTAAATTTAAGCTTATTTTCTAATACATTAATTAATCCAAGATTCGTGTGGTCGACAAGTGTAGCATTATAAATCCAGTATTTATCTTTCTTTGTCTTTTCTACAATAGTTTTACCAATATCAGTGCCTAGCCAATTAGTAATTATCATTACAATTGTGATTACGATAAAACTTTGTTGGGCTATCATTTTCGTAGCAAACCCACCAATGGTGTATGATATAACATTTGCTAATGATGCTTGCCTCTTTGTTCCATTAATTAATACAATTGATTTTATGACAGAACTAATTACATTAATTAATTGAATAAATAAGAAAAGAGCTATATTAAAATATGCTCCATTTCCAAAATTTATTATTTTATTTAAAATTTCCATATTTACTCCTTTATCTATAAAAACATTTGGGGATATAAATAATTTTAATAATTACTTTACATCCCCAAATTTAAAATTAAAACTTCTAAAATATTTCTTGGTCTACATATATAGCTTTTCCTCCACCAGTTGAACCTAAACACAAACAATGAGGGGCTTTTGCTGTAGAAACAGTGTCGGCAGTTTGTTTTCCAGCAAAGAAATCTTCAATACTCTGTTCAGAATTCTCATCATATCTGCTTAAACTAACTGGGCCACTGTATGGTGGCTGATTTTCAAGCTCGTACATATACATACTTCTTCCAATTTCTTTATTAGATGCTCCAAGGTTCCATCCAATCTCTCCTTTGCCACCAACTCCAATTGGAACATATTGCCATGGTCTAAGTTCAGCACCAGGATAATTTGCAACTTCTGGTGGTAGAGCATCACCTATAAATGTACAAGTTCTATCTGGGAATGAAGAACTACCTCTCCATCTTCTGTATGGGAAGAACCTATTTAGGTTAGCTACTGTTTGTGATATTGCTAAATCAGTTGCTTTCTTCATATCCTGTATATGTAATACAATTTGTATAATATGGTTTTTCTCTTTACCAATTCCACCTTTTCTACTAATGTCAAATGGTATGTTATTATAATCTATGCCATTTTTATCGAGCTTGTATATTGGGTCAATTATCTCGAAAATTTGGTCAAATTCATTACGTTGCCTTTGCAAATCTTCTTTTCTCTTTGCATTAATTATTGCCAATGATAATCCATAAACAATTGCAAATGCAATAGCTGATGGAAAATAAACAACTGTAAAGAACTTCATTACAGTATTCAAAATTATAGATAACAGTAAAAATACTAATATTGTCAATGAACCTGTTCTACCTAATTCATAAGCATCAGGATTGTCATTTTCCAACTCTAAAGAATAGTTAAATATTGACATTGCAATGGTTGTTGTCAAAATAAAAACCAAGAAAAACATAAACTTATCTCCAACCTTTAATTACATTGATATTAACTTATAATATCTCTAATTTGTTCATTTGCTTGATTAATATAAAATTTTGTATTTTCCATATCATAATATAGACTACTTAATATTAAGGAAGATTTTCTAATTTTATCAATGTCAGAATCTTCGTAATCAAGATTTTTCAAAATTTCACCAAAGTCATCGAATATAAAGAATAGTTCAAAATCGCTTAATTCTTCCATTAAAGATAATTTCCTAGCAATTTCTTTAACAAGGTTCTGCCATGAAACTTTTGTACCCTTAACAACATAGTGATAATATTTATTGCCACTAGCTCTGAATTTAAAAACTTGATCTTCTCTATAATAAGCTTCGTTAATGTTTTCTACATATTCGCTATTATCATCGATTACAGCAATTCTTTCAATTCCACCAATCTTCTCCAAGTCTTCTTCTCTTATAAAAGAAATCCCAGAATCAGTTGTTTTAAAATCTGCCCTTTCATATGTTAGTTCATTTGGTAAAAATTTACAAACAATTGAACGAGTGTCAACATATGCAATAATTTCTTTATTTTCAAAGCCAGTTTTATCAATTACTTTTACTTTAATATACTGTCTATCCTTATACTTTTTACTACAATTATTTAGCTTATAAACTTCTATTACCATAATATTTACCTCACTTGTTTAATTTATATTTTTAAATTCCTTATTATTAAATAATTTAACCCCCTGTATAAATAAAATCTATACAAGGGGTGTAGCAGCAATAAATTTTATAATCTATTCTTCGCTCCAATTGTCATTACTTTTAAAGTAATTTATAAATGTTTCTCTTGCAATAATTGCTTCTTCTAGACAAGTGATAAATGTTCTTAAGAAACTATCTGTATTTGTTACATTCATCCTCACACCATATGTAATGTCTATTTTATAAGGTTTTGAATTTTTATCTTTAAAATCATCACGCAATACAGACATGTTAACAACACATTCTTTTGCTAAATCAGAGCTAATAATTTCATAATATCTTAATTCACCATTTTCATCACAGTTTTCAACTAGACTAAAATAACCTGTATCTTTTAATACTCTTTTCATGTTGTGTTACCACCTCTTATTTAAATATCAGATCCATTGCAGAGTCCTTTTCTGCCTTAAATTTCTGCGGAACTGTGAGTGTTCGATATGGAGAAGACAACTCTGCAGATTTGAAAGGATTACTTGCCGACCCAATTGCACCAATTGAAACAATATCACAGACTTCATCGTCTTTTACAAATCTTAGCTTTTTAGTTTCTGGGTCTCTTTTATAAGAAGTCATTTTCTTTGCTAAGACTTTCAAATTCCAATCATCAATAGTTACGCCATTATCGTTATAAGCTTTCTTTAACCCTTGGAACATTGCTTCTCTACGTTCTTGTGTTGTTTCTTTCTTAACAACATCTTGTATAATAGCAGAGTTTTTCCATCCTTTTAGAGTATGCATAATAACATCTCTACGTTTTGCTTCTTCAAGATTCTTTCCACCAGTATTATGAGATACAAAACCAGATGTGATTACTTTCCCAGTGTTTGTCTTTATACATCTAACTCTTTGCTTTTCTCCATTTTTATAGAGTTTAATAGACAAAAGCTGCGCTACAATAGTTTCTCCACTATTGAGATACATTTCCATTTGGATGTTTTTATTTGGAAATCTTGCAAACTTAGCTATGTCAGAAGTACATATCCATTCAGGCGTAAAATCAATATTTGTTTCAACACCTTTATAATTAACTGGTTTTGGATCAACAATTCCAATTTCTTTTCTGATTTCTGCAGATTTTGTTAAGTCTTTATTCATACAAATATCATCAACATAAATCTTGCAACAGAAAAGATGGTCTTCAGATGCTACAATTTCTTGACCAAGTACATCAAGAATATAGCACGTCTTAAGCTCCCATGGTGTAATGACTTCAACAATTGAACCATCAATTAATTCATCACCAACTTGAAGTTTCTCCCATGTAGTTTCTTCATAGCCATTTGGTATGTTATTAAAAACATCTAGTTTATTCATAAACTGCTCCATTAAATTTTATTTTAAATATTTATTTTAGCCAAAGATTATAGAATTATAAACTTTTTCCATTTCTTTTGCTGCATTTCTTATAGTTACAAAATCAAATATAAAATCATCAATATTTTTATATTTCTTAGTATTTGTAACGTTATTACTATTTACTCTGTATTCAACTAAAAAACTATCAGCTTCCCCATCAAATTCTCTAATTGTGGCACAAATATCATTTGATATGTTATCACATCTTGTAAAACATAGTATTTTTTCATTATAATAATGACAATGATTCCCTAATTGTTCTTTTAGTTCTTCTTTTATTTGATTAAAATTCATTTCATTACACCTTTTTAAATATATATTTTATTTAGACATTATAGAATCACAAACTCTTTCTTTTTCTCTTGTTACTTTTGTTATATCCCATGAAATCAGATACAAAATCATCGACGTTTTTATATTTTTTATTATTTTTTGAATCTTGATTATTTAAATTAAATTCAAAATTAACAATAAAATAATCAGCTTCGCCGTTAAATTGTTTAATTTTGACTCTAACATCATTTGAAATATTCTTGCATCTTGTAAAACAGTGGATATTTCCCATATAGCAGTAACAATAATTACCTAATTTTTCCATTAATTCTTCTTTTATTTAGTCAAAATTCATTTCACACCTCCAAAAACTTTATTTGCAAAATATATTATTATAAATTCTTTCAGTTTCATTCATTAAATTTATAATATCTTTAAAATTAATTATAAAATCATTTACAGAACTATATTCTTTTGTAAATTCTCTACTTGTTTCGCCTACTGTAAATTTTACACTAAAAGTATCTGAATCGCTTTCAAAATGCAAAATTTCTGCTGTTATATCATAATCTGCTCTTTCGCTCATTGCCCAACAAATTAAATTATTGCCACATGCATTAGATTCATAGCAATGATTACCAAACTTTTCTTTTAATTCTTCTTTTAAATTTTTATAATACATTTTACATACCTAACAAAACATCAAATTCTTTATTATTTTATCTATTTGATCCATAGCATCAATAATCTTTTTAAATTCAACAATAAATTTATTGATATCGTCAAAACTTATACTCTCAGACAAACCAGCGCAATATTCTTCTAATATAACATCAAATTCTTGTTTATTACCATCAAATGGTTCAATAATTGCACAAATATCTCTACCTACAGTATAGTTTGTTGCGCAGCAATGTATCTCCCCATTTCCTAGAATTGTTACGTTCCCACTAAGTTTACTGCTAACTGTATTTGCAATCTCATTATAAGTCATTTTAGAGTTTCTCCCCTATTAAAAATAATTTTACTATTTCATATAAGTATTTTTAATTATACCAAATCCGAATACACAATTGTAACATTTTCTATTATTTTCTTTTATTTCACTAAACTTCATTGTAAAACTCCTTAAAATATTGCAGTTTTATAGAAATAGAACACTACCTGCCAATTTTTCTAATTTACCAAAATCTTCTTTAATATCTTTAAAATCTTTTATAAACCTTTCAGCAGAATCATATGTTATATATTTACGGAAATTAGTATTTTCTTCTACAAAACACACAGTAAATTCTGTTACATCGCCATTAAAATTTTCAATAATTGCATAAATTTCTTTTAGGGTATCATCGTCTCTTGTGTAACAATAAAAATCACCATTTTTTTAAAACAGAAACGTCACGTATTTGTTTCCTTATTAAAGATAAGATTTCATTGTGAGTCATAAACATTCTCCAATCTAAATATATTTATTTTTTGTAAGCATCAGGATTTGCAAATTCTATAAGAATCAATGAATAAATTTTATCTAATGCTTTTAAGGAATCTACAAAATCTTTATATTCATACATAATATATTTTATATCTTGAGTTACATATGTATAATTTGAGAAAATATTATTTGTTTTAGCGCATTTATATCTAACTCGAATTACTTCCTTTCCATTATATAAAACTCCATCAGAATTAATAAATACATAAAAATCAGTATCAAACACACCTGATTTGACTGTTGCCATTAAGCCATCATTTGCTTCTATAAACATAGACCCATAATCATAGTTTATTATTTTTTCTTTAAATTCATCAAAATTCATTATACCACTCCTTTAAATATTATAATTTTAGAAAAATGCAAGATTGTTTGTAATTTTTCTAATTTTTCCAAAAGCTTCTTCAATATCTTTAAAATCTTTTATAAATTTATTAACAGAATCATACTTTATGTATTGACGGGAATTATTATTTAAATCTCTAAAACATACAGTAAATTCTTCTACATCACCGTTAAATTTATCAATAAAAGCATAAATTTCTTTTGAAATGTCATCATCTCTTATACAACAATAAAAATTATCATCTAAAATAGATACATTGTCAATTTCTTTCTCTATTGAAAATAGAATTTCATTACAAGTCATAATTATTCTCCAATCTAAATATATTTATTTTTAACTAGTATAACTATTTATTAAATCTTCAAAAGTACATGAAGAAATTTTATCTAATATTTTTAAAGAATCTATAAAATTTTTATGATCATTTAGAAAACATTCTATATCTAAATTTGTGTATGTCTCTTCTGAGAAAAAATTATTTGTTCTAGCACATTTATATTTAACTTTAAATATTTTGCTTTTATAAAAATTACTAAAATCAATAAATGTTATAATACTAGTATTCATTATATTTGATTTGGTTATTGCTAATATTCCGCCATTGGCTTCACAAAACCCATATCCAGAGCTTATTAATTTTTCTTTAATCTCATCATAATTCATTTTATAATCACCATACTAATCAAGAATGCTATACATAAAATTGACTAATTTCTCTCCAATTTTGTGATCTAAAGATTTTTCTTTATCGTTTAAATAACAAATATATTCATCCAAACTTTTAAAATTTATAGTTTCATTTTCTTTATATCCATTTGTATAAATAGATGCACTTATAGTACCATCTTCATTTATATTTTTAATTTTTGTTTTCACTTTTACTTTTACTTTTATATCTACATCAGTTGTTCCATAATCATATCCTACATGTAATACAAAACAATCATCACCACTAATTTTGAATTTCGTATCACTGCAAATTTTATTAATAATATTATTATTTAAATTCATGTTAATACCGCCACATTAAATGTAATTTTATTATTCTATACGAATAATTTTATTTTAACTTACTTAAATAAAAATTTAATATTTATGAATAACACTATCGTCATCAAAAAGATTATTCATAAAATCATCTAAATCAGTTTTAATTTTATAATCTAAAGACATTGCTTTCACAGTTAAATAAGAAATATATTCATTTAAATTTTTAAAATATTTTTGGTTATTTTCATCAAAACCATCTACGAAAATTGTTGCATTGACTACACCGTCGTCTGATATATCATTAATCTTTGATTTAATTTTGAAATTAATGCTTGATGTATCACAATTATAAAATGTATTATAATTAAAATAATTACCATCATATTTGAATTTTGTATCAGCACAAATTTTATTGATAATTGAATTGCTTAATTCTAATTCCATTCTAAACTCCTTTGTTTTTATTAATACCAGTGATGACTGTTCCAAAAACTATGTGCACCTGAAATTGACCCATAACGAGATACCATATAGTTATGCATCCACTTAAGTTGTGTTTTTGGATTCGTTGCGTAATCAGAACCAAATGAGGCCATTTTACTTGCTGGGAGTGCCTGCCCAAGTCCATACGCGCCAGATGGGTTCTTAGCTGTTGCATTCCATCCAGACTCTTTTGTTATGATATATGCCCATTTTGCAGCATCTTCTTCGGAAACGCCAAGCTCAGAACAAATCTGTGTAAATGCATCTCTTGAGTTTCCTAATGGAATAGATGCAACAACTCTTTGCTGTTCTCTTTGTTTTCTTTCTGCCTCTTGCTTCTCTTTTAATTCCTGCACTTTCTTTTCTTCTAGTTCTTTAACAGCGGCTGAAGCATTATTTACGCATGGAGATATCATATCTTTTCCATTTGTTTTAGCTGCAACAGTAGAAATCGATATCTTCTGTACATTTCTTTTAGATGCTTCAACTGAACTTGCAGAACTGTATAAAAATAAAATTAAAATTACAAAAGTCAATATTTCAGCAATAAAAACATTAAAAATATTTTTATTCAATTTATTTGAAATATTAAATAGAAACTTTTTGCTCATAAAATTCTCTTTTCATTTTGTAGGGACAACTTATATTTTTAAATACAAACAAAATTAGCTTGTCGAAATTACTAATATAATATTATTATTAAATTTTTAGATATAGGTTCGTATGCATTTATTTATTTGTTTATTTAAAATTGTAAAAACATAATTAAGCATGAAACCAATTGCAAAAGTTTTGTGTTTATTTAAAAACAATTGTTGATTTGTGAAGTTTTTTACAAAAGCAATTGCAATTGGTTGTTTGTATTTATTTACAAATAACAAGTCATATAGATTCAGACGTCTATGTGCGTATGCTTTCTGTTTTGAAACATTAAATTGTTGAAACAGAAAGTCATAGAATACATATGTTTGGATAAGGATGAAATTACTATCTAGTAATCTGGAAACAAGCATAATGTAGTTCTGACATAACCTGAAGTTAATAGCCTTTAATTTAACTTCTTGCTGGATGTTTATCAATCCAGATGATGTGGTTCATGTAGCCACACTCCACCTCGTTATTTCTTGTTTGTAGTTTAGATAATGATGAAATGAAGAAAACATTTTAGATTTGTTTAAACCTACATGTTGCTCTTTTGTGTTGAGCTGTATTTATTACGTTGATATTGGAATACAGCTGCGTTTAGCACGTTTGTAGTTAAATGAAAAGCATACACGAATGTAACATTTGTATGATTGAAGTAGGATATCAATGGAAGTATAAGTGTTTCTTGCAAGTGTTGAGTTACAAATTAAAGAATAACCTTGGTCGTTTTACAACGATGAGCAAAACTTGGCTACAAGGCGCAAAGGATAAGAACACAATTGAGTGTTAAATGTGCCACCAAATTCAACATTACGTTAACGCAAATTCCGTATAGGTAGTTAATCGGTAACAGTATTGCAAGTGCCGAAGCAACAGTTAAATTGGTTGCTGCAATGGTAGCATTTGTATGATGGTTTAGAACCTTTCCATCCAAGGCGAAAAAGGTAGATCTGCAAAGCGAATTAAAGCCCACATCGGGCGCCATCTTCACATCGAACATGTCGAACTTGATAAACTTGACAACATCAATGTGCTTGTTAGGCATCGTTTTGTGTAGCCCCGGAGCCCACCCTGAGAACATAAATGATTCTAAGGATAAGTGCGAAAGGAAGGCCTATTACATTATTATCAGGGGCTATATTTTTCTTTATTATTATTATTATTATTATTATTATTATTATTATTATTATTATTATTTCGAATATTGTAATGTTTCTTTATATGATATAATTATACTAAAACTAAAGTCTTTGTTAATTATAATATTACTATTATTGATATCGTTAACTTACATATTAATAATAAAAATTTCAATACAAATTATAATAATAGAATAATTTTAAATGTAACAACTATCTATAATAGATATTAAACCTTTAATGGTTAAAATAATAAAGTCTATAATAAATATGAAGTCTTTAATAGACAAATTTTAATTAATAGAATAAATACCTTTAATGTCTTTTTGTTAGCTTAATGTATTATCATCTATAATAGTACCAAAGTCTTTAAGAGTGAATTTGATATAATTGGAACCTATATATATTAATAATATTATAACGTTTATAGAAAACTTTAAATTTATTGTAGTTATAGGTATATTAGATTATTTTCTTTCTTTTCTTTTTCTTTTTTGTTTCTTTTTTCTTTTTCTTTTCTTTCTTTTAAGGAACTTAGAAAACGTAATTTCGTTTCAGATTATATAAGGGCCAGAAAGTAAAGATAACACTATTTGTTTTGTGGGTATAAAACTATAATAAACAAAATAAACAGGACAAATAAAAACATAAATAAAAATTTAGCTATTTAAAAACAAAAGGAGAACAATTATGAATTGTGAGATTTCAACCAAAAAAGATAACTTTACATTTTTGAATATTGACCCATCAATTTTTAACCTTTTCGGTACATCTAATTTGAGTATTGAAGAGTTTACTAGAAAACTTAGAGATGATAATTATGATAGTACAGTTGAAAATGCAATTAAAGAGATTAGCAGAACAAGCAAATATGAAATCATAGTTTATGAAACAAATGAATTGTTTGCTTATGCAAATAGTGACGGAGAATCAATTTTCTTGAACAAAGATTTCTGTGAAAAATTTGATATCAAAGATCTTGTTAAAGAAGATGTTTTTGATTGTGAAGATGAAACTGAGGTTAAGTCATTAATAGTTGAAAATATTGCAGCTATTCATAATGAACATCCAATATTCTTTGGTAACAAAGGTAGAGATTTTCTATATCAAATTGCAAGTACTCTAGCAACTATAACTAATCAGTATATTGCCGATGGTTCCAATAATTATGAAAGATTAATCAAGAAATGTGAAACAAAATTTTATAATATGGAATCACTTTATGATTTAGCATTAAAGATTGCCAATTAAAATTATTTTTAATTTTTTTAATAATTGCTTTAAAATACAAAATTAAATAGTGGCGACAATTATGAATTACGTAATTTTAAATGAAAATGTGTCAGTTTATAATTTGCAACTATTTAAAAATAGTTTAAATTATTGTTTGTCAACATTTTAAAATACAAAACCAAAGAAAGAAATGAAAGCCAAACAATTTATATAAATTTTAAAACCTATAACTAAGTAAAACAAAAAGAAAGGAAACAAAACTATGGCAGACGTAAACAGCGTAATTCTAGGAGGAAATATAACTTATTCAGACCTTAGCTATACCCCCAATGGGCTACCAGTGCTCAACTTCTCTATTGCGAACAGAAAGAACTACAAGGATAGCGTAACAGATGAATGGAAAGATATTACTTCTTTTGTTCGTTGTTCTGTATTTGGACAGAAAGCAGAATATTTCGACAAAAAGGTAAAGGTGGGTCTTCCATGTGTTGTTACAGGAGAGATGTCTGTAAAGCAGTATGAAGATAAAGATGGAACAAAGAGATCCTCTACAACTATAATTGTAAAGGATGTAGAAGTTTTCGAGGGAAGACACTATAAAAACCAAGATTAGTTTATAGACAAATGTGGGCATATTAGTTTTTCAATGAACACATGCCCACATTTTATTTTGCATTTATTTAATAATATAAGCTAGGTTAGTGTTATTCCTCCAGTTATTAACTTAATCTAATTAACGTTATATATTTCATAGCAATGACTTAACGCCATTTTGAGTCTCATATGTAACAATTTAACCTAGCTTATATTTTTAAATAAAGCTAAACAAATAAAATCAAAAGAAAAGGAAGAAACGAAAATGTCAATTATTGAAAAAATTATGAGTGATGATCTATATTTAATTGTTGTGCCTGTAGATGAAGAAACTTTTCTGAAAGTAATCAAGAATGAACATAGAATTGGGAATTTCAGAGGAGATAACCATAAAATGGAAATAAACTACAAAAGAAGAGCTGATAGTGAATTTGTAGGTATTATTGGATTCAGCAGACAGGTTATTACAGAGCATCCAGAACTTTTTGACATTAATGTTATTGATGATATAACAAACCTAGGCGATTGTGATTTTAATGCAACAGCAGCATTAAAAGAAAATTATTTTGAGCTAGGAAGAAAAGATGGATCCATTTCTCCTGTAGTTTGTTTTTGTGGCATAGAAATCTATAAGGATAAAGATGGTAAAGATACTGGTTATATTCATTGCCTTGGTGTAACAAAGCCATATAGAGGAAGAAAGCTTTCTAATTTTATTCTTGAAGACATTGAAAGAGAGTGTATTGAATCTGGTTTTAGTTTAAATGCAATATATTCAACTTGCAATCCAATTAGTGCAAAAACTCACGAAAGAATTGGATATGTGGTTGTTCATCCTGGAAGACTTTCTTCAAAAGGTAAGCGTATGCAAATTAGATTAACAAAATATTTTAAAGAACGTTAATTAACTAGTTTCAAATAAATTATGCATTATTTGTATATCTATTTAGGATAATCAAATAATGCAATTTTTATCAATAAGGGTTAAAATTTAAATGAAAGCATTTACAAAAGACGGTAGAATAACAGAATGTAAAGCTACTGAAGAAAATATTGGCAAGGGTAGATGTAACCATGTATTTCATGATTGCGACTATTTTAACCAAGAATCATTCCAAAGAGCTGTGTCTGCAGTAAAATGTTATGGAAATAATAAGGCTAAAATAAATCCAGCAATTTCTATGGAACATAACTATGATGCATATAATGCCATAAAAGAATCTTTTTCTAAAGAACAGGCATGTTGCATCAACCATGCTACAGGTACTGGCAAATCATCTATTGCACTAAGCGTGATAGATGATTATTATAATGAAAAATGTGTTGTAGTTTGCCCAAGAAATGGGATTATTGAAGAACTTAAGAAGTATAACAAAGGAAATAGAAGTGAAAGCAACGTTGAATACATAACTATTGAAGACATTGAAAAGAATATTGAAAGTTGTCCAGAGAAATATGATTACCTAAAAGATGACGTTAGACTTTTTGTTCTAGATGAGTTACACAGATATTCTGGTGAAGAAAAGTGGAGTTCGTCTCTTGCAAAATTTATGGAACTTTGCAATAAGGATGAAAATTCTAAGATCTTGGGAATGACTGCAACAATGGAAAGAGGAGATGGCAAAAATGCTGCTAAGACTTTCTGTAATGGTAATATCGTACATGAGTTTACTTTAAAAGATGCAATTAAAAATGGTGTATTACCAGAACCAACCTACATTGCGTGTAGAAAATATAATGAGTCGGATTTTAAAAGTATAATTGCTAACTCAGATGATAAAGACTTAAAGAAATTTGTAAATGCTAAAAATAAAGAATATGGTTTTAATAATGCACATAATAACTATATAAGAAAACTTTTCAAAGAAAACTTTGATAAAAAGTTAGAACAGGATGAGGTTAACGACCAAGGAACTAAAATATTGGTTACGCTTGAGAATACTAAAGACAAATCTGGAGAAGATTTTGTTAGAAGCCTAAAAGACATGTACCCTGACAAGAATATAGTTTGGAGCGAATATCACAGTGGATTAAAAGGTGAAGATAAAAAGAATGCCAAAAACTTCATTGAAATGTTTACTGACAAAAATAGAAAAGTAGACAAAGATACAATTGAAGTTTGCTGTGCAGTAGATATGTTTAATGAGGGAATACATGCACCTGGATTAGAAACAATTGTTATGGGTAGAAAAACAAAGAGTAATACAATTGTTGAGCAGCAATATGGTAGGGTATTGTCATTAGCATCTGACAATCCAATTATTTTTGATTTTTCTTCCAACCATTCTAATACAGATACTGGATTAGCTTCAATTTTGCCTAAAAATAAAGTACACATAGACACCAAATATGAAGATGATGTGAGAGAAGCCAAAGCATACAAACAATTCAGAGAAAGTATTGGAGCAAATAAAGACTCTGTTAAAAGCATAAAAGCCGGAATGTATAGAGGAAGATATAGAACATTCGACGAAATTCTTTCAATGAATGGTTTTAAGAATAGCCATGAATTTATTGAGAATGAAATTATAAGGTCTTATGGTCATAATGGAATTTCTTATGAAAAAAGTATTGATAATGCACTAGCTATCTACAAAGACAAAAAGAATGACTTAGACAGCAGGAAGAAAATTAAAATTAATAAGAAACAAACTGCCAAGAACACTAACTTAACTACTTTCAATTTCAGAGAGCATGCTAGAGAAGAAGTCAAGAAAGCTTTCTTAGATGCCCCTGATAACATGAAAACTAAGATTATGCTAGATGAAGCTGAGTTTTATAAGAATAATGTATTAAATAGTAATAAAAATGAAGATGTTGAATTTAAGAATGTCGTTTTTAGGGATAAATAGCAATCTATTTTTACTAACAGACGTCTCGTACAACTAACAAAAATATAGATACGAATTGCTATATTAGATGATTTAATAATAAAAATAGAGATATTAATATGGAAAAATTAAAAGATTATTGCAAAAAAGAAGCTATACCAGAGCCAATTGACTATTGTAATACTGTTATAAATTATATAAATAAGAATATTAAAAACTGTAACAAAAATAACTTAAAAGATTGCATTATGGTTATCTTTCGTTATATCCAAAATATTGCAGGCACTATTACTAATCCTATTTTATTTGGCGATTCAGATTTTTATGATATTAAAAATAAACTTTTGGATAGTTTTGAAAATTTAGATTGTGTTCTAAAGAATAAAGAAATATTAATAACTGATAAAAATTTTAAAGATATAATTGAAATTGTTATCCTTGAATTCGAAATAAGAAGAAAGAAATTCAAGATAGGCGACAAAGATTTTATAGATATTTTTACAAATTCAAATATATTAAATGTAGATAATTTATTTGATAGTAAATTTTATATGAATTACCTATACGAAAATAATCTTGTTAATAATGTAAGTGAAAAATTTAATACCTATACAGATTATAAAAGGGAATATATGGAAGAGTTAACATTAGATGAAATATTAGATTTAGTTTATAAATTAAACATAGAATTAAATAAACTTAATTTAGAGAAATGTGAATTATATGTAATGGGTGGGTTTGTTTCTTTAGTCTGTAATTATAGAGATTTAACTACAGATTTAGATTATTATACTAAAAATAGCGACAGCAATATTGGTGGAATAGCATATGATATTGGTGCTAAAGTTGGTATATATGGTTGGTTTTCTTCTCTAAGCAAACTTAGCAGAGTATGCAATTTTCCATTGTTAAAAGACTTATTAAGTATTGATGGTAGTTTTGTAAAATATTTAGAATTAAGCCATATTACAATATACATATGTTCAGACCAATGCCTTCTGTATAGCAAATTGTTATCAGATAGACAGAAAGATCATACTGATATTAGAGCAATAATAGAAAAATATAACTTAAATACAGAAAGAAAAGTCTTTGAGTTTATTAAAGATTATATACCACTTATTGGAAAAGAAAAAGAAATTGGCAAAGGTATAATGTATCACAACAAAACAATAGATGATATAAAAACTACAATTAGAGAATACTTATAATAGAGGAATAAAATGAAAAAAGAAATAATGATTTATGAACTTGGTGATGATAATTTTGAGACAAATTCTAGCGAGGAAACCAATACATGGAATAGTGTACTTGTAGGGAAAGAATTTGAAGATGGTTCAAAAGTAACACAAAGACATAAAACACATAAAGAAACTACAATAAAACTTTGGTATAGAAAAGCAAGAAAGATTGATTGTATACCAATTATAAGAAACTTAGCTAGTTTTAGAAACAAAAAATATAACATAACAGTATCAACAGATCATATGTTTAAATGTGATATTTCATGCCTACCTAAAGATACGCTAGCAAGGCATCTAAAATATTGTAAGAATATATCTATACCAACAGAAGCTAAATTGCATTTTTATGGCGAAAGCGAAAATTTATCTGATGATGCAATCAAAGCTATGAAGAATTATGTAAATTACGGAACTGTTATAGATCAAAATGAAAATCCAGATTTATTTGATGAGCTAAAAGAAATTACATTTGCAGAGGAAGTAATTAGTGAGGAATCTGCATATATTGGAGAAGATAAAAGCGGTATTTATGTTTGGTTAACAGCAGAGAATATCAATTATCTTGTTAATTCTGGTTGTAGAGTATATTGTAATAATATGCTTTTCACAAACAGTGTTTATTCAGGTATCAAAGATGTATTTTGTGTATCTACGAATACAGGTAACTATAAACTTAATCGTTTAATACACCATAATTCAGTTACAATATTAAATGTAATTTATCATGTACTTCAACATGCGCATGACATTAATGCAGTTTTAATCGACCCAAAATATACAGAGTTTACTGATTTTAAAGGAATGAAAGGTATTAATGCTGTTGGCAATACTGAACGTGAAGCTGTTGAGTTTTTGAGAATAGCAAAAGAAATTGTAGAGAAACGAAAAGTAGAAATGGCTAAAATTGGTATTAGAGATATTAAAGATTATAAACCAAGCAAACCTACAAAATATGTGTTTATAAGTGGTCAAGACATAGATGAAAACCAACAGCTAGATGTTGTCATTCCCGAGACTAGCGAGAATAAGAAAATGACCGCTAAAGAAATTTTAGATTATGTTAATTCATAAAGGAGAATTTATAAAATGAGTGAAGTTTATTTAGGTAATTTAACTGTTTTAGATTTAGAAAATAGGGCTGGAATACAATTATCATCGAGTGACAAGCAATGGTTTGAAGATCATAGACAAGATAAAGCTACTATAAGAAGTGATTCTGAAAGTTTTCATATTTTTGACATACCATTTATGATTATAGCTTCTCCATTAATATATGATGAAATTATTAGAAAAATTAGTAAATATACTGAAAATAATTATGTTAAAGAGTCAATATCAATAGCTTATGTAAATGAGACTGAAGAGGAAAAGAGAGAAAAGAAAAGGGCAGAAGAAAAAGAAAGACGAGAAAAAGAAAGGGCTGATGATTCTATAGAATGGCTTGTAAAATATGACATGGCCGTTCTTATACCTGAAACAAACATTTATATTTCTTGTTTTACTAATTTTTATGTAAAAGGTTATGAAAATATACCAAAAACAATTCCAAATGGTAAAGCTTGGCTTGAAGTTAAAGATGGCCTTTTCTATGGGGGAGTTATTTCAATTGATGAAGATTGTCCATGTAGAATATCAGAAAATGCATCTTTAGTATCAATGGGATTTGGTAGAATTCCTATGACAAATAATGAAAACAAACCATTTGACATTGATAATATACCAAGAATTGATTTTAATATCAGAGAATGTTATGATCTAATGTTTGGGTTTAATAGTAATATCGCTGGATGGACATGTATGAAAAGATAATATTATTTCAATATTACAAACATATTTGTATTTAATATAAATAATTGGTGTATTATGAAAATTTTAAAAATTAAAATAAATAGACTTTTATTTAAACTTGGCTTTAAAAAGTTAAGTTTTCATATAAAAACGAAAACAATGAATAATATAGATAAAGGTAGGGTTTTTGACTCTGTTATGTGGAGTCAATTTGACCCATTAGATATTCAAACACCAGAAAGGATGTTTAGATTAACTTTTGAAAATGGATTTGTTGAATGTAATGAAACACATGAATGGAATCTAATATTTGATGAAAAAATACCATCAGTTACAACAATATCAACTTTAGAACTTTTTAATAACAAAAGTGAATATATTGGCAATATAACTATTGGTAACACATCACATAAAAGGCTTCTAATTGATATTGAAGAAATAAGTACAAATAATAGGCTTGTTAGATGTATAGCATTAAATAATTCTCATAGTGATAATCATCTTTTTGCTATTAAACCTGACAGCAGTAATTTAAATAATTTAGAAATTGAATATGAAACAACAAATAAGAAACAAAATTAAAATAACTAATGTTTTTAAGAATTTAATAAATATAATGCCATATGTATTTTCATTAATTGCTGTTGCTTTACAATTAGCTATAGTAATTATGTTAGAAATAAAAATGGAAGATTATTGTAATGAAATACAAGATCCGTTCTATTTTTCTGTATTGCCATTAATGATGACAATAATATTAGCTGTATTTATTAATTTTTATTCAAATATTATAGAAAATATTGTTGTTTATGTATTTCTGGTTTTAGAAATAATTTTAGTAACAATTGAAATATTCTTTATGAATGTTGAATTTGGATTTTTAAAAATAGCAACTTTTTGTTATGTATGGAGTATATTTTTTATTTTAGAAGCATTTATAATTAAAACCAAGGGAGACAAATAAAATGAACAAAGATGAAGTTTCTTTTCTGTTGGCATGTTGTTCGGTTGTATGTCAATCAATAATTTTATATAATATATGGGCGTTAGGATTTAGTTCAATAATATTTAATTACACATTATTACCTGTTGTATTCTCTATTATCTATTGTGTGGTAAATATACCAAAGATAAAAAAACGAATGAGATCAGAAGTTATAGGTTTCTATGCATTGTTCGAAGTTTCAATAGCTGTTTTTATTATACTAACAGGTGGAGTTGTATTTAGATATTCTGAATTATTGATGCTTGAACTAGTTGCAGCAATATTAGCTCTTGTTGCAGTTATTGAACCAAAATCTAATAAATTTAAATAAACCATAATAGAGAAATTAAAATGAAAATAGATAAATCAAATATTAGGAATGAAGATTCTAAGCTTGCCATACAAATGTTAAATAAACTCAGGTCTGGGCAAAGAGTATTTGGAAATCCTGGTGAATTTTCTAATTATTCTCTTAAGAAATTGAGTGATCAGAATACGAAATCATCTAACAGTTTAGATGATGCATTTAAAGGGTTAAAATGGCAAAATGATGACGAAGAATTAAAAAAGAACATAGCAAAAGCAAAAGCACAAAAGAAAAGAGAAATTGAGTTATCAGAATACATAGAAAAAATAATCAAGAATGATAAATCATTAGATGGAATAATTTCTTTTGCCTCTTTGCTTTTCAATGATAAAGAGTTTATAGAAAATCAAGAAGATGATAAATTTATATACTATATACCTTTTGTATTAATATATGGTAAAAGTTGTTTAATCATTCAAGTTGTTTCTATGATGACTAATACAAAGAACCCAATGTTCGTAACATATGCTAAAAATGAATTAGATGAAGACATTCCTTTTAATTGGGATATATGTTCATCTTTTGGATCTACAAAAGAAAAATTGACTGACCCAAAATATTCAGTTGAAAAGTTTTGCGACGAATATGGAGCAGAATTTAATAATGTTGATGGTTTAGCTATGTTTATTAATAGAAAGGGTGCATTGATATATAAAAATGCAGAATGGTATGAAAGCAATTGTAAACCATTACACATTTCTGAGTTCTTAAAATTCATTAGAGAATGGATTAAAGATAAAGATAATACTTGTTGTTTAAATGATCTTGTACAATTATCAAAATTACAAGTAAGAAAAGAAAAGCCAGAAATGTCTTATGATTTTTCTAATTTTGGATTGGAATAGTGCCGTAATTTAAATATATAAATTATAGCCTATTTTAATTATATAGTAATAAATATTTATAAAAGGAGGTTTTATGAAACCAATGTATGTAAAGAAATTTGCTGCAGTTGCTACAATTTTCTCATTCATATTTGTTTCAATGCTGCAGATATTTGCTAATCCAGTTTCTGCAGACGGAACTTTTAATGGTCAGATCATTAATGTAACCAAGATGAAGTATGGTTCCTCAGCAAAGGGTTATGCTTCTAAGTTCCAGATTAAAGATTCAAACGGAGCTGTATACGACGCTATTTGTATGCAGCACAGTTACAAGACACCAGCTAAGGGCGCTCAGATTAAGATGATTGAGATTCCAGCTGATTCTATGACTGGGAGAGCAGTAGGATATGCAACTAAGAATGGCTACCTAAACGGAGGAGACCCAACAAAGATTGCAATTGGTTCTATGGGCATTTCAAAGATACTGTATGCAGAGAATGTTGCAAATGGATGGGAATCTTCTCTTGGAAGAACGCCTGTTTCTGAAGCAAGCGATCCATATGGACCAAGTACTTGGGATTATAGTGGTGGAGCCTCAAAGGCTGCTGTAGATCAGTTTATTGCAAATGCAAAGAACTTTAAGAACCCAAAGGGTGCTGTAATTGCAATCGGTCTTTCAACAAGTGGTAAGGGCCAGATGCTTGCTGTAGTTAAGAAGTGGCCAAAGCCTGGATTTGCTTCTGTTCAGAAGCAGTCTGCTGGAAACACTTGGATCACAAAGGAATGCCCAATCAACTACAATCTTGAGGGTGCTACTTATCTACTAACTGATTCAGAGGGTGTAGAGCATAAGCTAACTCTTGATAAGAATGGACTTTCAAATAAGATTGAATGTGAATCCGGTCCAGCAAAGGTTCAGGAAATAACTGCTCCTAAGGGTGGTGGTTATGAGCTAGACCCTAAGGTTTATGATGTAAATATTGCAGAGGGACAGGGAACAACTACTTTCCAGGCTAAGGATGCTCCTAAGCTTGACCCACTAAGAATGGTAGTTAAGAAGAATGCTGCTGGAGAAGATAGCAGACAGCCAAATCTTGCTGGTGCAATCTTTAAGGTTGAGTATTTTGATGAGCTAACAGCTGATGCTGCTAAGGCTTCGAATACAAATCTTAAGAAGACATTCTATTTCGAGACTAACTCTAATGGCAATGCATTCTTCGATGCTAGATATATAGCTAAGGATAGTAAGTACAAGTCAGATGAGTTCTATAAGGATGATAACGGAAGAGTTGTTTCTCCTTTCGGAATCTACAAGATTACAGAAGTTAAGGCCCCTAAGGGAATGACAGTTGATGAGAAGCCTCAGTATTTTGTTGTTAACAGAATTGAGGGTGGTTATGCTAAGATGGATAATGATTCTCATTTTGATAACTGGGAAACTCCAGAAATTTCGACAACTGCTACTTTTGAAAATGGAAAGAAAGTTAACCCAGTATCAGAGCTTATCAAGATTAATGATAAGGTTGAAATGAAGAAGCTTGCTCCAAATAAGGCATATGAGCTTAGAGCAACTGCTGTTGATGTAGCAACAGGAAAGACACTTGCTACTGGAACAACTAAGTTTACTTCAAACAACTATAAGGGAGATATTCCTGAGCATGTAAGTCAGAGTGAAATCGTTAAGCTTGAGTTTAATGGTGAAGAGTTCATGACAGGTGGAGATGTAGTTATCTATGAGGAACTACATGAGCTTGACAGAACTAATACTCTAGTTGCAGAGCACAAAGATAAGATGGATAAGAAGCAGACTGTAACTGTTGAAAAGCCAAAGATCCACACAACTGCAATGGATAAGGCCGACAATGACAAGAGAATCAACAAGGCTGAAAACCAGACAATCGTTGATAAGGTTAAGTATAACGGACTTCTTCCTGGTAAGACTTACAAGATGACAGGAAAGATTATGATCAACGAGAATGGGAAGGCTAAGCCTCTTCAGGTTGACGGCAAGGATGTAGTTGTTGAGAAAGAATTTACACCTGAGAAATCTGATGGTGAAGTATCTCTTGAGTTTACAGTTAATGCAAAGGATCTTCCACATGGAACAAAGCTTGTAGTATTTGAAGACTGCAGCTATAATGGAATATCAATCTGTACACACGCTGACATCAATGATGTTGGCCAGACAGTAACAGTATTTGCACCACCTAAGACTGGTGATACAAATAACTCTATTATGTTCTATGGATTTACAACTCTTATTTCTCTTGTTTGTCTTGCATTTGTTGCAAGAAAGATGAGAACTAATAAATAAACTAATTCCATATTTATTACTATAACACACTTACGCCCTCTACTGAATACAATTAAGGTATTTAGTAGAGGGAAAGTTCTTACAACAAAGGATAAACTATGAAATTCAAATATATGACATCATATTTCTATAATATTCGTTTCTTCCCGGAGAATTATATACCTGTCTCTATATGTATGTGGGACCCAAAGTGGTATAAAAACTTAGGATATATCAATTACAAACCTTTTGTACCTCAAGAATATAACAAAGAGACCGACTGCGAAAATTGTTTAAAAACACATAAGAACAAAGACTATTTTGATTTAAATTGTAATTATTTAACTAATTATAGATGCTATCTGGAATCTTTAGATTTAAATGTCTGCATAGAAGAGTTAAAAGTCAAAGTAATTAGCTATATTAATAAAAATAAAGAGATTAGTCAAAATTTTGATGAGATAGTTATAGTTTTTATTGGATATGAACCACCATATAAGAAATGTTCTGAAAGATTTACACTTGCTAAAATTTTAGAAAAACAATTTTGTATTGAAATAAAAGAATTTGATAAAGCAAACTTATAAGAAGAATTAATATTATTTAATTATATTAAAGCAAACTAATAGAAGACAAATAACCAATAGGAGATAAATATGGGATTTTTTGATATGGATGAAAAGCCACAAGATGGTGGAGATAAGGTTAAAAGTACTAATCAGAAAGAACTTTTGGTTAAATTGCCTGGTGGCACTGATTTTGTATTTGTGAATAACAATCAAGTTAAAAGGGTATATGAAGATGATATGCCGGCACTTTTAATTATTGTAGATGAGGTTGCTGAACTTCTTATGCCAGATGAGGGACGTTCTGAACAAGCAAAAGAGAATAATGCAATTAAAAGTGAGATACAAAGTCTTATAAAATCAATTACACAGGTTGGTAGAGCATTTGGTGTACACATGCTGTTAACACCATTGCGATTAAATACTCTAGTGCCAACAACAGATGGTATTAAGAAACTCAATGATTTGAAAATTGGGGATTATGTTTTTAATAGGTATGGATTTCCAACAATGGTAATTGATTTCTCTGAAATAAAAACTTCCAAAAGAATGTTTAAAATTGATCTTAACTATAATGGTAAAGTAATTTCTGTATATTCAGATGGTGATCATAGATTTCCAGTGTTTTATAATCGTACCTATTTTAGTGGTAAATCAGTTAATGATATTGAGAAAGATTGGGAAAATTATAGTTTTATTGGCTATAATGGCATAAAGTTACCAATTATTAATTTAGAATTAATAAAAAATGAGCCAGTTATATGTATACTTGTAGAAGATAATTCACATCACTTTATGATTTGTGGGGACACCAATGATTCTCATGGTATTAGTAATTTAAAAATACAAAATAAATATGGTTTTAGTGTATTAAGTAAAAAACATATAAGTAAAATATATAACAGCAGAGACATTAAAAGAATGAATTTAATAGTATCACACAATACACAGAGAAATGATACTAAAATTATATCTGGAGTAATACAGTCTAACCCATTAGATGTTAATACTGAAGTATATACAATAGATGATACAGCTACAAATATAAACCAAATTCAATAAAATAATGGTAATAAAAATTAAAGGAAGGACTTTAATTAAAATGGTTTTAAAGAAAAGAATTATAGCTACATTGGTTATGTTTATATCAATGTTATCTGTATTTCTCTATTCTTCTCATAATGAAGTAGCTGCTTATGAGAGTGGTAGTGGACAGATTTCTAATGTACAACGATATAAATGGGGAAATAGCGACAAGAATATCGCTACTTGTTTTAATTTAAAAGATGAAAATGGGTGTTATTATAGTGGTATGTGTATGCAGCATACATATACATTACCTACAGTTGGTGGCAGCATGACATATAAAACTATACCCAATGATTCTTTAACTGCTAAAGGTCTAGCATATGGTATGGAAAATGGTTATTATAATGGAAATGACACTACTAAGATTGGTATAATGAACATTGCAATGACTTTTTTGTTTGCAGAGGATGAAAGAAAATATGGTTTTAGGGCATCTCTTGGTGGAGCAGCTACTATAGATCCAGCATATGACCGTTATTGGTATCCAGAAAGATGGTATGCTAATGGGGTAACCAAGGAAAAAGTAGATGAATATATAAGGAATGCTAAAAATTATAGAGTATCTAAATTTGCAAAGCTTGGTGTATGCTTAGGTTCTGATAAGAGAGGCCAGACTATCGGATTTTTCAAAGAGTTCTCAAATGAAAGAGATGATGAACTAAGATTATGGAAATTTACTGATAGAAATGGAAGCCAGGTAGGACTAAGTGGAGCTACTTTTGGAATATATAATCCAGACGGAAGCCTAAACTCAAAACTAGATATTACAGATACTGGTTACGGAAATAGAATTACTGGACTTAAGACCAATGTTGAATATACAATTAAGGAACTTAAAGCACCAGATGGGTATACAAAAGATTACAGTAAGTATACTTATTTTTCTGACGGACAAAGAATTACAATAAAGAGAAATAAGAAACCTTATTTAACATTCCTAAAAGATAGCTATGGAGACTATAAGCTAGAGAACAATAACACAGGGTTTAGAGTTAGTTCTGAAAATTACCTTTATATAAAGAATAAAGTTGGCAAGCCTGGGGAATATAGCTTAATGTTTAAGAAAGTTGATAGTGACTCAAAAGCCCCACTAGGTAATGCTAATTTTTCTATTGTAAGAGAGCGTGATTATAATAAAGGAGACTTTTCTAATCCACTTATTAAATTAACTACTGGTATCAATGGATATGCGAACTTTAGTATAAAAGATCTACAAACAAATGAAAACGATGATTTAACAGCAGATAATTATGTTCTTGTAGAAACATCAGCACCAAGTGGATATGCTAAAGCAAACCATAAGCTTAGGTTTGTTTATGATTTTGATGAAGACAAATTTAATGTAGAAATTTCAGATATGGATGGTGACAATAAGAAATCTGGAGAAGAAGTTGAGGTTGAAAATACAAAATATAAAACAAATATAAAAATAGTTAAGAAAAGATCTAGTACAAATACTAGAATTCAAGGCGTTAAATTTAGAATAGTAGCTATGGATATGTTTAATAGATTTCAATATAGATATAGTGAAGAAATTATTACAGATGAGAATGGTATAGCTACTGTTGGAAAAGCATATCCTGGCTATTTGTATAGAATTTATGAAAAAGATGTACCTAAAGAATATATCGGTAATGAAGGGAAAACTATAGGATTTTTCACATTAAATCCTGATAATACAATTAGAATGTATAAAAGAGGTAATTTTATAGGTGACCAATTTTATGATGATAAAGGCGCTATTAAAAAAGAATTTGCTAATGAGCTTGCTAATCATTTGAAAACTGCGAAAACAAATCCTGAAAGTACTGATGTTGAAAATAAAGAATCTAATCGGCTGGTTCTATATTCATCAATAGTTGACGGTACGAACATTAATAATACTATTTTAATTACCAATAGAAAGACAAGATCGAATTTAAAACTTGTCAAGAAAGATTTCAATACAAATAAGCCTATAGCTAATGTTGAATTTGAATTAAAAGACAGTGATAATCAAACAATAGACAAGGCTAAAACAAATGAAAATGGTGAGTTAATATTTGAAGGATTACCTAACCGTGGAGAACAATATACTATTGTTGAGACAGAAAATAATTCTGGATTACTTATAAAGAATAAACCATTTAAGTTTGAAGCAGTTCCAGACAAATTTATTGCCTTAGACGACAGTGCTAATGATCAAATGTTTACACTTACTCAAGATCAAGAGAAAGATATTGGTATTTTAGAGGTTAAGAATAAAACTAAAGCAAGAATTTCTATTTCAAAGAAAGATGCAGAACATTTTGATAACAAAGATAATCTAATTGGTGCTAGCTTTGATGTTTATAAATATGACCCAATAAAAAATGAGAAAGGTAACCTTGTAACAAGATTTACAACAGAACAGTATAAAGATAGTAAATTTGAGTTAGAAAATGGTGCTTATATACTTGAAGAAACATCTGCACCCTTAGGCTTTAAGCAAGATAAAGGATGCTATATTATTAATGTTGATGATATTAAATTCAATGAAACTGACGGTAAATATCAAAGTGGTATTAGGTGTTTTTATCTCAAAGATAAAACAAACATAGAAAAATCTTTAGATACTATGGAAGAAATTAACATAACTAACCAAAATGAAATAAATATAAATAATTATAATACAGTTGCAGATAAGAACATAAGCTTTAATTTCAAGGTTAAGAACTATGAAGATGATAGTGTAATGTTACCAGACACAGGTGGTATTAATAAATATCAGCCTATATTCTTAATAGGTACAGTTTTAAGTGTACTTTGTGTCTTTGCAGCTAAGACTAGAACCAGAAAAGCTTAGATAACCAAAATATGATAGGTATTGTATGTATTTTTAGAAATAATACGTACAATACCTATTTTTCTTAAAAATATTTAATTGCAAAATAGTATAGCACGTCTCACAAGAAAACTACAATTATTTAAATAATAATCTCTTATTTTAACTATTTAAGAAGAATATTCATTAAAAATATTGAAATAAGAGCTATAATAGCATTTTAAAACGTTAGAATCTGTATATAGACATAAAATATTAAAACAATAGTACAAGGAGGCATTTAAATGGTTATAGGAGAACTTAAACTAACAAATAATTCAATTGAACATACTATAGAAGATGGTTGTAAAATTAATGGTCTAGAACTTTCAGAGAATGTTGATTTAGAGAACATTAGCCCAAGTTATGATAGTATAAAAGATATTTATAAAAATGTAAAAGTTTTAAAATTCTTTGGTAGGGTCGTATTCGGGGAAGACAAAATTGGAGTAAGCATAATTGATAGATTATATGGTGATGCTGATATAACGGGTTTTGTGAATATATTTGATGTAATTGAATATGAAGACTATAAATGTATTGTTTTAGATGAGGATTCAATAATTGTTGAATTACCAGATTATGAAGATCTTGATGATGACATAAATACAAATTATTTCTATATTATACAGAAAGTTAATAATTAAAATATTACGAGGAGGAATGGTTATGAATATAATTTCAATGTTATATGATTTGTCTAGAACAGCAGGAAAGGCTGCGTCTATTGGGAATGATGTTAAAAATCTATCTTCTGGACATCCAGAAAGAGTAATTAAGAAACAAATTAGAAGAGAGATGCATAAAAATCTTAATTCTATGCTAAGAAAATTTTAGATATAAAAAATAATTTAAGCGGATACAGGTAAAATACCACAAAGAAATTCTACTTGTATCCGCTTAAGTAAAGTAATATAAGGAAAATAAATAGTTAATGGTGTATATAATTACTTCTGTCCAACATCAGGCATGTTTTCCTCAGTTACAACTCTTGTAAAGATGTTACCAAAAATCTTTGAAAATGCTTTATAGTTTGTTGCACTTACGATAATACCAGCACTAACGAGGAAAATACCGAAAGCAACAATAGGGGTAATTTTAGAGCCATTTCCTTTAAGTGCTTTTGCAATTAGAGGAACCTCTACAATAAGAAAAACAATTGCTATAATTGCAAGTACCCATACAGTTGTGGTATTAAGTATACGATCTACAATCATTTGAATAAATCTCCTTCCAATTAAATAAATTTTAGTATTTTAAAGTTTGTTGTGTTTATCAAAATTATAAGAATACACAAACGTTTTAATATTATTTTATATTTCTGTTTATTGATTAATCTTATCTTTTATATACATTAATACAACAGCAGAATTAGAAATATCGAAGTTTCCAATTGTTGTTTGATTTTGCATGTTTTCATCAATAAATCTATTTGCTAGGTCTTTAAGCATAGAATCGAAATTGCTAATGTACCTGCTGTAAAAATCATTGTTTTTATCTACAGTCGTATTAGTTGAACTCTTATTCTGTGTTTGCATTTTTGTATTTCTTCTTTCGTTGGAATTATTCTCGTTCTTAGAGGTACCCCTTGTGTTCAGGCTTGTGTTGTTTTCCTTTACTTTTTTCTTAACATCGCTTGTTTCATTATCATTGTTGATATTGATTGTTTTCTCTTCTTTTATGTTCTTTCTTGATTCGTCGTTATTATCTTCTATTGATTTTATAAACTCTTCATCAAACATTTTAGCTTCTTCTGTATCTGTTGAAATAATAGTATTCGCATCATTTTTGTTAATTACAGATTCAGCATCCGAACGTATATCCATATTCTCATTATTAGTAGCGTCTTCTACTAACTCATTGAAATCAAAATCTTCGTTCTCTTTGCTATAAGATGGAAAATCACTATCATCTAAATCAGAAAAATCAATGTTGTTTAAATTAAACTCAATTTCATTCTCTTTAGTGTCTTTCTTTGAATCATAAGATTTCTTACTGATCTTCTTTTGAGTTTTCTCTTCTTTGTCTTTTTCTTTCTTCTCTGCTTCCTTATCCCTAGTTTCAATTTCCTTTATTATCTCATCACTCTTATTATTAGTGAATCCAAGGATGTCATCGATGTTTACGTCCTTTATGATATTCTGATTGGTTGATTCAATTTCATCACCAACCATTGATACTAATTCATCATTACTACTGTCTAAAAATACATCTATATTAGCTGCAGTCTCTTCGTTAATAATAGAATCAACTCCAGGTATTTTGTCTCCAGAATCTCTCCCAATCAATTCATTGAAATCCGAATCTTTCTTCTGCTTATCTCTTGCTTTAAGAATATCATCTTTATTTGTAATTGAGTTATTTTCATTATTTGAATAATAATTATCTTTTGATTTATTCTCCTCAAGAATTTTATTGAGTAAATCTTTCTTCTTGCTAGCCATAAAGCTATTAACTCCTTAAACAATATTTTATTAGGCATAAATAATTATTTAAAACAATTTATGCCTAATAACAAAGTTAAATTAAGCGTATTTCTTACTAATTTATTGCTTATTGTACATGCTGTTACTTAAGAACCTTAGGTCACTTTTAACAAAATCAATCTGATTACTAACAGTTTTCATAGCTTCTTTAGTAGCTGTAATCTTTGTATTGATATCAAGAAGTTCAATATCATTAGACTGGTTTTCAATTCTTTCATTTCTGTTTGAAAATTTAGTCAGATAATAAGCAGTCTTTTTATCTTTCTCTGATTCAAAGCTTACCAAATTAGCCTGCAATTCATCAAATAGTTTAATGAGTCTAAAGTATGTCTTTCTGATATTGTTAACCTGTTCTTGTAATATCATTCTATCATTGATATCAATTTCATATTCTGTCATGATATCTTCATTCTTGATTTCAGTTTCAATATCGTAATTAATTAAGTATTTAAGCATTTTATTTTTCCTTTTAAATATATTTTTATTAATATTAAATGTTGTTATTGAATCACAGTAAATATCTCATCATCGATTTCAATTTCATTGCTACCAGTGTTTGGGTTATCTATACCGATATCTAAATTATCAGGCATATTGTTTTTGCCAATTCCCTCGTTATAAGCTTCATATTCTATGTTTGCAGCTTTGTTATCAATTTTTTCAGATTGATTTTTAAACTGTGTAAGCAACATAAACTCTTCGCTAGGGCTCATGTCTGGTACTTCCATAAGTGACATTTCCTCGCATAGTTTATGCTTCTCATCAACAAGCTTCTTAATACTTCTTTTAAGGTTCTTAGTCTCAACCTGGTATTCAATGATGATTGTCTTCATTTTATCTATAACATCATTGTATTTAGCTATAGTGTCATTAACATCAGTAATCTTATAGCCATATGGTTTGACTATAGGAAATAGTTTTTCAACAGATTTGCCACTCATTTTAGCACCCCATTAATTATTAATATTCTCTAAATCAATGTTGCATATTTCATCTAATGCAGCATTAAATTTATCTTTATTATCAAATATGTTCCAACGTTTCTTATATTCTGCTTGCTGAATATCTAGATTGATCTGACCAAATGTAGCTACAACAGGAATACGACTCTTAAAATTGTTAAATACAGTTTTATTCATATCGTCTCTCATGTCAATTTGTGTTAACACAAGATACATTTTGTTGGCGATATTATCATCTGCAGAATATGCATTATTTGGTATATTCCCAGTCAATATTGAAATCTGGTTAAGTACGGAACTAACAGATTTAATGCTTGTTGTACTTAATAGAATGAGCTTATCACATACTTTATAAATTGTAGATATAGGCCTAATGTGCGTATACTCAATTCCGGTATCAAAGAATACCACATCATAATTACCAACCAAATTAATAAATACTTGGTTCCAAAACTCATCGTTGTTAATAAATGTGTTTCTAGGAGCTAAATAAAAATCAACATTTTTTGGGAAAAAGTTAACATTAACCCTATATTCTTTCATTGTTTTGAAACGTCTATTCCCATTTTCATATTGCTTATAGAATCCGTACATATTATTTGCTCTTGGCGCATGAATAGTTACTCCAATTTGTCCATTAACTATATCAAAATCACAAATTGCAACTCTCAAATTAGGATGCATTTTGGCAAACCTATAAGCAGATATCAAACAAGTGAAAGTCTTACCAACTCCACCTTTTGCAGAACCAAAAGCTATAATAGCTGCTTCTTTACTGTCTTCTTCAAATTCTTCAAGTTTTATATCTTCTGAATCTGGAGTCATATATTCATTAAGAAGCTCAGTAATCCTATAGTCTTCCTGTTCTTCCTTATCATCTTTATTGTCATCATCAGAAAAACTATCTAAAAAGTTATCGATTTCTTCATTAGCAGCACTATTTTCTTCGTTGTTAGGCTCTTGGTCAATTTGATCGTTTCTTTCCCAGAGTTCAATTCTATCAAGTGCTTTTTCCATAAAAGAAGAAACTTCATCATCAAATGTATAGTATCTTACATCAGGAAAATTATCTTCAATTATACCGAAGAAATCTTCAGAAAGGTCAGTACAATCGACGTATAACCTTACATCACTATCAATTCCTTCTTCTGAAGCTTTGGTTAAAAATTCGTCAAAAGTATAAGCCTCAAAGTCTCTACCATTAACAGAATTTTTATTATTTGTTATTGCTATATTTTTCATAAGTTTACCTTTAATTTTGCAATATAGTTTATTTTATGTTTAGTTATTGTATTATTCTTATCTAGTTGTGTAATTCATTGTTACATAATCTACCTCAACATCAACATTTGCACAACTACCTTGTCTATTCTTGAGAATTTTAAATTTGAGTTTCTTTTTACTATTGCCGAGAATAGTTGATTTACTCATTCTTCCACCAGAATCAACCTCAATTCCCATAATTACATCGGCATCATTTTCAATAGTTGAACTACCAAACAATGATGTAAGGTCAATACCGTAATTATTTGATTCTCTGCTTACCTGAGAGCATGTAACGAAAAGTACATTATTTGCCATTGCAAACTGTTTCATTTCAAATGTAAGTTTTCTCAAAGAAGCCCATTCATCAAGTTGGTTAAATTTCATAAGCTGAAGATAATCTACAAATACCATATCAGCTCCAAACTCTTCAATGCTCTTCTTAATATCATCAAATATGTACTCTGCATTATGTGTTCTTGAACAATAAACCATAAAATTGTCACTTAAAAGTTCGAATCTTTTCTCTTTCTGAATTTCTGCTTTGCGTTCTGCATCATATACTTCTTTGCCCTCATACCAATTAAAGATTCTATCCATAATCTGAGCTTCTGTCATCTCAAGGGAAACAAAAAGAGATTTTATGCCTCTAGCTGCATTATTTAAACACTGCTGTAACATAAATACAGATTTACCAACACCAGGTCTAGCGGCTATTACAAAGAAGTTACCTTTATAAAGGTCGATAAACTCATCTAGTCCATGAGAGCCAGTTGTGAATTTACTTTCACCCTTACCTTTAAAATCAATATCAATATCATTGACGTGGAAGAATTTCCTAACATCTTTATTGAGGTTAAATTGTGGTGGTCTAATTGAAAGTTTGTCTTTAAAATCAGAATCAGAATTATCTAATTCTTTAATTCTCTCCACATATTTATTCCAAAGATGTCTATAAAGAATATCATCAGCCAAGCCGAACATAACATTGTTACAGTTACTTTTAACATTCTCAAACCAAAGTGAAAAATTGTCTCTCTTAGTCGTATTGTTGACAACTGAATTAGCCTGTTCAATTTTCTTAATAGTGGCTAATACTCTTTTCTTAACTGTTTCATATTCATCTTCGTCATTGTCAATTATATCTTTCATATATTTTAAGAAAGTTAAAAAATATGAAGTTGGTTTTAAGTAATTATCATTACTAAGAGAATCAAAAAATGTTATAAGTCTTAAAAACTCTTCTTTGTCATAATAAAGAATTGAAGCTGCTAATATAGCATCATTATTTTCTTCATTGGTTTTCTTTCCTCTTGCCATTATGCTATTCCTTTTCCAAAAACTATTATAACCTAAATTACTTGCTGTTTGTTTTTAACATAAACACTATCTATTTATCCCATTATTATAATTAAATAAATATATGTCAATAATTGCATCAGTTATTTATAGATATCGAATGTACCCAATAAATAACCAATGCAATTCTGTTTTGAAATATATTTTGTTTGTTAATTTAGTAAAACTTAAATATTAAAAAGCACTCTTAGGTTCCCCTTTTACTCTTTTCTTTAAAGATTCAAATCCATTATATGCTTTTCTTTTAATGTTCCCTATTGATCTATTCAATTTGTCGTTATTATCAATGCTCTCCATATTTGAAATAATTGTCATTGCTAGAACAATCCAAATAATATCACCCAATATATTTCCTACTATAATCTTATAAAGTATTATTAGTATATAAATAGTAAATGAATACCAGAAATATAACCATACAGGTGAGAATACTGACTTAAAATTCGAAACAAAGTCATATTCATTGTTATCAGGTCTTATAAGCCATATAAATGACCTGCCAAACCATATAGCACCTAACATAAGTATTTTAACTAATGCTATTAATCTCTTTAGCCCGACATAAGCTATAGGTAACAGAAGCAATGATAAGAAGAAAGATTCCATACCTTTTGATAAGAAATTCTGTGTATATGGCTTAGCCTTATCATAATTGTCTTCATGTTCACTAGCGTTAATAAATTTAGGGGAAATATCTAATTTAGCATCTAACCATCTAAAATTATCTACATAAATGTCAGGATTATTAGGACATCTCTGTGCTCTTGGCCATGCAGTTTCAGCATCTTTCTTTGTCTTCTCTTCTATTTCTTCGGCAGTCTTACTTGATGATTCACTCTCTTCAACTGCATCAATATGATAACTAGATTGACAAGACCAAGCTAATGCTGCCCAATTTCTTGCAAAATAGTTTCCATTACCACCTAATGGTACTTTTATATCACCAACTGCTTCAACACTGTTATATCTTGGTTTACCTTTCCAGTCTTTCTTTATATCATCATTTGACTGTTCCATAATCTTTGATTTGTCTTTGCCACTGTAGGTTGTGTATAGTTGGTTGTATTTCTTGCCAAAAGTTCCTTCACACCATGGGTCAAATACAGCTTTTCTCCATATACTTGCCTCAATAATATGTGTTGGGTCATCTGACTTAACGACCTCGTCTTCTCCAATATTCAGTGCATAACTAAAAATATTGTCTGTAGATTTTATTGTAAAATCAGTAAGTTTCTTAAAGGCAAGCGGCTTATTTAAAAATAGAGTAATAACGCCAAGTGTTACCAAAAAACCTACAAATCTAAAAATAACAGCTTTAAGAGGTTCTTTGCCTTTAATTGCTTTGATTACTTTTGGGACAAACATAATAACAAAAATTGATACGAAGAATGGCATCAATTTCATCATCATATTCATGAATACTTTGATTATTTTGTTACTTACAATATTATCCCAAATATTTGATATATCATCAAATATTGAATTACTACATAAAGCACCAGTTATTTTTACTATTCCCTCAGCCATTGATAGGTAAGTGTTACCTAAACTAGCATAACCACCAGTAGTTGAAATTGCTTGGTATGCAGTTCTTCTAGGGTCGTAGTAATCATTTTTATAGTCTTCCTCGCTAACGATATCATTTCTGGTTTCATATACCTTAGTTTGTAATGTGCCCTCGGTATCAGCCCAGATATCACTTATTTTGAAATCAAAATTTTCATTATTACCTTTTGCGTTGCCATAAAAAGTATCTGGTAAAGATAATGTAAATTTCTTTTCTCCATAATAAGGTACAAATTTTATATTCCCACCAAATCTATCATATAATGACAAATTCTTGCTCTCTTTTTTACTGAATATCTTGTTATTGTACTCATTTCTTATCTTTTCATCTTTATCAAATATGCCAGAGCCTTTATCTAATGTTACATCAAACACTTTATTAAAATAGTCAGTATGTAAAGAAGAATTTGTTTTGTTGCCTTCATCAGCAGAAACGTTATTGGTAAATGAAAGAAATAATGTAGTGATAAGAATGATAAATATAGAGACAAGTGCTGCTAATTTAGAATTTAAATTAAACTTTCTTTTTGATTTCATCCTTTGTCTCCTTTACTCAGCATTAATAGATTTATACATTTTTCTATTCTCGCGATTCTTTTTAATTACTCTAACTATTTTACTTAGTAACATTGGTCTATAACTTCTTGTTTCTGTTAATAAAATAGTATATTTATATAGTGCAACAGCACTCATTATAGCAAATAATAGTCCAATTATGCCTGTGAAATTTGTTGACATAAATACAAATATTGCCAATAAAAAGTCTGTAGCAAATACATATAAAAATGAATAAACAAATTTCATGAATACTGGTTTCATAGAATATTTCTTTAATGAAGCTTGAAATAATTTTATTCCTAAGAATCCAGTGTCATATACGCATTCTACGAACAATATGAACTTTATCAATACACCAAAGAAAACTACATAAACAAATATCAATATTCCTAAATCAATACTACTTTGTACATCTTTAGTATAATTAGGGTTATCAGCTATTGATACAATAGGCCTTTTGTTTTCTCCCTCGTATTTTAATCTTGGTGCCATGAAATGATCAACTGTTCTATATGCATTCTTATTGATTGATGTACCAGATGTAAATGAATCAGCAAGGTTTGCAGACCAGAGCAAGCATTCTTGTTCACCAACCTTTGGATATTCCATTCTTTTTTGTTCAGGCTCATTGTTTTTATTATCTTTCTTAATAAATGAGCTATCATCTGTTAATGAGTGACCAGTATGGTAATTAGACCATAGGCTAAAATATGGTAACCAATAAGAACAATCAGCTTTCTCTTGTACTGAACCACCTTTAGTTAGCTCATAATTAACTCCAACATCACTGTTTACAATTGAACCGAAGTTAAACAACAAACTTGTTAGTATTTTTGTTGAGTTTAAAAACTTATCTGGAGCAACAATCATAAAGTTCATTAATCCAAGTATAACTAGAGTACCAAGTACTTTACTAAACATCTTACTCATTGAACCAGATTTTATGGAAGATACCATAAGCTTTATCATACTTACTACAAGCACAATTGCAACTAGTCCCATAAATACTTTAGCTATTGGTGTCTTCCATAAAAACATTACGTCAATGCCTAACTTCTCTAAAGTAGAGAAATTAGTTGAGCTATTTAAGAATACTGTAAATTCACTAATTACACCAGCTACAGAAATTGTAGACGATAGCACAAAGTTCCTAATAATAGGATATATTCCGAAGTTTAATCCGGATTTATCTAACAAACTATTAGCTCCAAATGTTCTACTCTTATATAAAGTAACTCTTGGGTCTGCTTTCTTTATTGCATTCTTATCAGCCTGAGTTAATGTATTAGACTCAAATGGCATAACTCTTATTGTCTGGTTAGATATCTTGGGTGATATATTATTTTTTGTGCCATAAGCTATAATATTTGTGATAACGTTTTCATATTTGTCGCCACAAATTTCTTTTAATTTAGCATTAATTTTATTGGCATTTTTAAGGTCTTTGAAGTCATCTTTATTAATAATGTTCTGTTTTACCCAGATATTGCCATCTTTATCTTTACCATTTTCATCAACATCTTCAGTATCACAAAGAACTTGGTTATCTGGCATTTGTGCCATAACTGAATCCCAGTATGCTGAAATCCATTCTGTAAACTTATATTTAGATGCATAGTCACTTGGTTGTATGTAATAAAGAGTACCCATGTCATCTTTATTAGGTGCTGATATTACATTACCACCTGTGAATATAGATAAAATTTTATTTTTAAAACCTGCTAATGCATTATCATCTGATATAACACCAGATAAAGACATTCCAATTCTAGGGTATTCACCAACATAAGATGGATTAGGTATTCTAAATCCATATCTTTGCATGGCAGTATGAGCATTTTTTCTTTCTGGTAATTTGATAATTGAAAAATATGAATCTCTACTTTGTTCGTATGAGTCTATTCCATTCCCAATATAACCACTATTAGACAAGCTAGAATATTTATTGAATAACAATAACTGTAAATTAGGTGCATTCATCCAGATTTGGTTAGTACCATTTGGTTTCTCTTGTACAACAATGTAGCTCTTTCTGTTGCTTAACCAAGTAAATGGAGTATTTATAACGTCTTTATATGAAAAATTAAATATGTCCTCAATGTTGTCGTCATCTGAGTTATAGATATACTTATCTTTGCCAGTTCCTTTTGCTGAATTTGTAACGTTATCATATTTCTTTTCAAGAAAATCAGCGTAACTATTCTCAGTAGCTAAAATAAACACTGAAAATAAAACTAATACAATCACTATTAGATTGATTATTAGTTTTGTTGAAAATAAATTTTTTATTTCTTTCATTATATCACACCTATGACATAGAGCAAAAATTTTTAATAAAAATAGCAACAGTAAACTAAATATTGAAATTTAGAATAACTGTTGCTATTGTATATGTAAAATGATTTGCAATAAAGTTATATCTAAACGTATTAAATATACGCCTCATTGATATAACATTCGCACTTTGTTTTGTTACACCTGTTACACTCAAATTTTACAGGCCACTCTTTCTTATATTCTCCAACAAGAACAGTAAAACCCATGCTTCTTAAAAGCTTAATTGCATATGGCTTCTTATCTTTCTCCTTGTAATAGACAAATTTAACTTTCGAACCATACCAATAATTGCAACAGTAGGCTAATACATTTATTAAGTCTTTCTTGCTTTCCGAATAAATGTATTTAATGTTAACCAATGGTATTCCATTAATTTTACTTATTTTGAAAGATATAAATGTATTATTTTTGAAAAAGTTATATCCATCTAAATTTATATTATTGGAGAAACCAGCACCATTTTCGGCGTCTATAAGTTCTCTCATTCTGGTTTTATTCATATCTTTCTCCAAATATCTTATATTAATTTATTGTTTATAGTTAGATTATATTGTTTTATTAATATTAAATACTTAATAAACAAATATACAAAAGACAAACATTTCAATATTTTATTAAATTTTGTTTTCTAATGTATCTTTAAATTCCTTGTAGTATTCGTTTTTGTTTTCTTTGACCCATCCCCAGAAATGTTCAAATTCTAAACCACCACTATTAGACATATCTTTAAACTCTTCTGTAAGAATATTATCATAAACGTTTATATGTAAATGAAGAGCCTTACTTTTAGCATTTCTGAAAGCTTCGTTATCTATATCGTCCCAGTTTCCAGCGTAGCTTATGTTATATATGGAATAGTCTCTTATAGATTCCAAATATGAGTTTAGTTCCCCTTTGCTGGTTGTTTCAAATCTGTAGAACTTAGGTAAGTCTATTTCATGAATTTCAGTTTCTATAATTGGAACATGATTCTCATCAAATTTAATATTTAAATAATAAGTTCCATAATCAGAATCTATTTTTGCTCTTTCCCCCAAATTAGAACCATTATTTATTCTTCTATAAGTTCCGCCATTACTCTTAGTTCTTTCAAAATTACTAGTAGTATGTATATGGCCAAGTACAGCAAGGTCAAAATTCTCCATAACTCTGTCTGGAATGATCATTTTACCAGTATTTATACGGTATTTGTTGATATCCTTAACTTTGTCCTCATAGTCAAAATCAGCCCTACTATATATACCAACAAACTCTTCTCTTTGATTACTATAGTTTAGCATCTCTTCATAATCAGACTCAATGATCGCATGAGCTAACATAACACTATAACTACTACCATAAGTTCTTTTTGCATAGTCTGATTTATTCTTTACATCATGTATGATTGTATTCCAATATTTGTCCATTGAAATTCCAATTTTATCATAAATCTTTGGATATTCACCATACCTACAAAGAGTATAATCAAAGAATGGAACAAAATAGAAGAGTACATTTTGATACTGAAGAAAACTGTATTTAAAGTCTGAATATGTAACAGTAACAGATTCATAGTTTTTAAATGCATTCTCAATAATCTCAAATACTTGTGCATATTCATCAGTTCTGTTATAGTCATGATTGCCAGAGATAATCTCAACCCCAATACCATTCTCGCAAAGCCTTTTAATGCCTCTAATAAAGATATTTATATCTCTTATAGATGGGTTAGGGACATCAAAAATGTCGCCTAATATAAAGACATAGTCTACACCATATATCTCATTTGTCCATAAAATCTCATTAATTCTTTTCTTGAAATTATCTTCAATAACTTTTTCTATGGCATTTCTATCACCAATTTTATCAACAAACATGTTCTTGCCAAGATGTAAATCACTTAAAATAGCTATTTTTGATTCAACGTTATTATCAATAGTCATATTTCTCTCCATTGTTTTTAATTAATTGAAAATTTTACCTTTATTTTTTATTATTTTAAGCATAGTATCATTATTTGACAAAGATGCTAAATCATTAGTTTTTAAATAATAGTTAATAAGATAAAATATTTCTGGATACATTACATAATCAAATGTTTCTTTTACCATATCGTTGTATGACAGGTTAGATGCTTCCATGAGCAATTTAATATCTTGGAAGTCTTTAATTCTAGTAAATTCACCACCAAATTCAACACTAGAAAAAGATGTATCTATAGCAATAATCTTCATTCTTATAAGGTCTTCCTTACACAAAGAATTAATTGTTATAATTCTTAAATCTAGTGCGTGCTTGAAATGCAATTTCCCAGTGGCAAATTCAAGGCCTTCCAACGTATTCCCAGCTAACAAACAGTCATTGTTAATCCATCCTCTGCCAAGTCCATATTCTACACCGACTTCATTAATTATCTCTTTGATATTGTCATTTAAGTCACTACCAATATAATCAATATCAGTATAATCACTGTATCTAATATTTTCAAGTAACATTGCAAAGCCACCAATTACATTTAATTCGAATGGTGCAACTTTCATTTTTAATAGCCTGTAATCAAGCTCTTCTAAGGCTTTATATACAGTCTTTTCCTTTTGTATAGAATTGTCTAAACTACTCATTGTTTCTCCTAATTTTAAAATTATTAACTATATTAAACCTAGCTATCTAATCAAGAAAACTCTTTATGTTAACATAGTTCGTTTTCTTTTTTATTCTAGTTATATAATCTTTGATGTCTCTATTATCGAAAATATAAAAATTATCGACTAACCATTTGTCAGTTCTGTTCTTATCAATTTGTGTAGCCTTAGTGTACCAAATAATAAAATTATCAAAGTTATCTTTATTTTCTTCAATTTTGCAGAGTATAATCTTTAGGTCATTGATTCTGCTGATAGATTCACTAATAGAATCTTCATATTCATATGGTTTATAGCTCATAAACACTCCTTTGTAATTTTATTATTTGTATTAAAAATTCTAAACTTTTGATAACTTGTCTATTGTAAGCCATGTTTTGTCATGAGTAATAATAAATGTTTGATAATCACAACCCATGAAAAGTTTCTTTAAGCTTTCAATGTTTTCAGAATCCAATGCAGAAAAAGATTCATCAAACATCAAAGGTATTTCATTAAAGAAAAGTTCATGAACAGCAAGTATCAAACTAATACTTACAAAAGTTTTCTCTCCACTTGACAACATTGCAGCAGATAGAATATCTACAGTATTTGTCTCATTGTTCATTACAGCAACTTTATATTCATCACCATCTAAATATAACTGTTGATATCTTTGGTTGAGTTTATATAGTATCTCAGAAGCTTTTGATGTTATTGTTTTACTAAAGTAAACACTTGCATCAGTTATGTATTCATTAATTACATTAACTCTTTCGTTTAAATCAATGTATTTTTGCTTCTCTTTACAATATTCTTTGTATATTTCAACACTTCTCTCTAAATCTTTTTTCTCAGCCTCGAGACTATCAATCTTATCCCAAATTTTGGAATTATCTTGCTTATAGCTTTCTATAACTTCATCAAAATTTGGACATCTATCAACCTTTGATTGATAACTTTTTATAAGGCTTTCGATACTGTTTGTTATACAGTTATTAATATAGTGGTTACTGTATTCTTTTAAAATTTCAATATCTTTTAAAGAACTTGCAACAAACTCTACATTATAAGTACCAGAATCAATAACATTTTTAAGCTTTTTTGATGTTTTTTGGTTCCATTTCTTATCGCAAATTGGGCACTTGTCGTTTTCTTCGCCAAGCTCTTTGATTGTTTTCAAAGTTGATTTCGAAATTTTATCAAGAATATTTGATTTAATCTTGTTTTCTTCTTTTTCAATATCTGATTCTATTTTACTAATTATCTCATTGATTTTGTTAGTAAAATTAACACGAATGTCATCAAATAACTCAAAATCAATCTTGTTTGATGTATTATCTTTGGGAAAAGAAATTACTTTTTTGTCTATAATTTCTTTAAAGCCTAATAGAGAAATATATTTGTCAATAGATTGAGTGTTCAAAAGACTAATTTTTTCAGGTAATATGACATCTTTGTTTGCATTATTAAATTCACTAAGAAACTCACTTGCTTTCTTAGCGCTATGTGCATCAGCTAAAGATTCGTCGACTTTATTAATCTTGTCAACAATTGATTCCCTAATTTCACCAATCTCTTTATTTATAGATTTGATTTTGTCTTTTGTATCTTTATCATTGTAGTTTTTATTCTCCAATTTTGATACAATTTTACTCTGGGCGAATGTCTCTTTTTTGTAGTATTTTAACAATGTTTTTGGATCATTAAAAATATGTTCAAACACTGTATCAACCAAAAAATTAGGTTTCAATATTGATGAACCAGTTAATGTATTAGGGCTCCAAAATACATCAATTATGTCATGTATAGCTAACTTTTCAATGAATTCAACAACATCATTGTGACTTGTACCTATTGTTTGGCAGCTTTCCCATCCTTTTAGAATATCATCAGATTCTTTTGATTTTCTTATTTTAGCTATACAGGTTGAGCCATTTTTACCACCAAATTCTCTTTCAACAAATACTTCACAATACTCCATTATTTTTGGATTATAGTATTCAAAAACAGTTGTTACAACACATACAGATTTTGGATTATTTCTCATAGTTGTGAAATTAAATCCAGTTGGTCTTTTACCATATAGACAAAATAGAATAGCCTCGAACATAGATGTTTTACCAGTACCATTTGGTCTATTGATAATGTTGAGTTTATCAAATTCAAATGTTTCAAGTGTAAAGCATTTCCAGTTCTTCATTCTTATAGCTTTAATCTGCATTGTATTATACCTTTCTTTTGTTATTTAAATAATTATATTTTGGTAATCCTGCACTAGCTTAGGAACGTCATCTTGTGGAGAACATAAATTCCTTTTTATTTGATTAACTAATAAAGCATTAGTTGTGAGTAAGTTTTCACTTGCAAACCTGTTATTCTTATAGGTGAAGTTTATATAGTTTTTGTAAAACATAATGAAATTGTTGTTTCTTTCAGGATCAAACTTACTTGCAGCTTTGTGGAATATAAGATATCTCATAGAATATTCTGGTATTGTTTGTATACCTATGAATTTTACACAATTCCATGCTTTCTTTAGCTCTCCGTCTTTTAGGAACTGTATTAACGCTTCTTGGTCATTAGTTCTAGTCTTACTTCTTTTACTTTGTTTTTTATTTCCTGGTATGTTTTTGTCCATTTAAATACCTCTATATGTTATTTTACAGTAACAAAAGTCAAAAATAGCCTATATTTTAGTATATAGGCTTATTATTCTATTATTTTACCGTTTTTATCAAACTTATAATTGTACTTCAAAGATAAGATACGTCTCGCCTTCTCTTCACTAATATCTTCTTTATCGACGTTCATATCATCGATTTGTCCGATGGTAGCAAGGAGTCTTTTCTTGAAATCGTTAGATTTCTTTCTATCGCCAACTTCTTTCTCTTCTGGAATGTCTGTATCGCCAAGATATTCATTTACATCATCAAAAGAAAAGTCATAATGGTTCATAAGTTCTCTTTTAATTTCCTTTTGAATAGTACTGCTCTTCTTAGTATTCTTATACAATTTGACAATATATTCTTTGTCAGAATTTTCAATCATCCAAGGAATAAGTTTAACTTTCTTGTTAGCAATAATATCGCATATCTCACTAGATGACATTACACCAGGATCTTTTTCGCCAACAATTGGAGCAACGTAACTATTAAGAAATGTCTCATATGAAGCATTTTTACCAAGAACACAAATATTTTCGGCTGTAGCAACCTTACCAGGATTATCTCCATCTAACATAAAAATAAATCTTTCAATTGGTTCTAATGTTTCAATAACCTTAGAGTTAAAGTTCTTAGTTCCTGAAATTGATATTACATTTTTATATTTGTTTGTTCTTAGAATAGAAGCTACATCTCTTACACCCTCTACTAATATACAGCTATTAAATCTATAATCCTGAGCTTCATATTTTCTTTTCTTAAAGTCAGAATCAGATTCTATAACATTGCCATTAATATCCTTAATTTTCCGTAATGAATTATTGTTGTGTATATGTTTGTTCGCTTCATTAAGGTTAAAAATATTATGACATTTACTAACGAGAGAAGATGCTAATGAACTATGTATCCATTTAGGTTCATCTTCTTCATTAATTCTTCTTTTAGTAAAACCATATGTTTCGCCTAGCTTACCAGTAAATGGGAAAACTAGTCTATTCATTTTTTCGTCATAGCCTACTTCTAGAGGAAAGAAATCTTTTGCAAGTTCTTTAAATTGCTCAGATTTTTCACTTCTAGTTGATAAAAGTTTTTCTGATGCTTTTAAGTAATTATCCCATTCAACCTTAAGCTTATTCTTTAATTTAGAATATTCATCATATTCCTTATTTAAAGCAATTTCAACTTTAAAATAATCTGCTAATTTTCTACAAGCATCTATGAAATTAAGCTTATCATAAAGCATTACAAATTTAATGAGATCACCTTTGACACCACAACTTCCGCCGTAACAACGGAAGAAATTATCAGAAATTTGTAAAGATGGAGTATCGTCATTATCATGGAAACAACATCTTGTCATATATCCATGCATTTCCTCTTCTTCAAGATATCCCATAGATATAATTGTGTCTCTTACTGATTCTTTGTGAATGTCATCAATAAATTCATCAAGGTTGTTATATCTTAATTCCATATTATTGCTCCTATTTTTAATTTTATTTAAGTTTGTATTTTATTCAATTATACTTATAGCGTATTCGCTCATAAGTACAAGAAGTTCAGTGTCAGTTAAACTATTAATTCTTCTAACCTGATCATTATATAGTCTTAACATAAGGCTAATATCATATTCTGCTCTATGGTAAAATTCACTTGGATCAGTTAGACCTGCCCTATTTGCAGATTCTATAAGAGAATGTGATACACCAGGGGAAAGTATTCTTTCTATAATTAGCGGATCAAATGTGTTTATGCACTCCTTAAAGTTGTTGCCATAACACAACGGATTGCTTGGGTCAGTCTTTTTAAGATACTTTTTTACGACTTTCTCCAAAAAAGCAACTTCAAAATCACTATAGTAAGACATTAAAGTTAATTTATTGCCACTGCCAACACATTTAAGAACACTATCAATCAGTTCTGCAACAACTGGGTTTGTATCTTTAAACTTACCTTTGCCTTTTAAATCATCTTTTGTGTATGAATGAAACTCTTGTGTTCTTTTATATCTTCTATCCCAAAACAGCTGGTTATCGAATTTGCCATTATCAGTTCTGTATGATGCAAATTGTATGACACCATCTTTCTTAGGATTTAACCCAGTTGTTTCAAAATCTAATAACAAATAATTTTTGTTAAAGGGTTGCTCAGCAAAAGAATCTAATCTACACTCTTCAAGTTTTTCAAAAATCATAAAATACCTCGTATTATCTGTAGTTTATAGTTATTCAAAATAATCTGTTTTCTTGAATTTCTTTCTAGGTCTATCTTTTTCTGTCATCCATTTGCCACCTTTTGGCATAAGTATGTCAGTTGATCTTGCTTTTGTTTGTTTAATAATTTCTTCTTTGGTTATTACACCAATTGTCTCTTTCTTTTTGTTTTTATTTCTATTTTTCATCTCTTTAATCTTCTTTCTTTTAACTATCTAAAATCTCTTAATTTTTAAAATGTTCAATATCTTACAAAACTATCCAAATATAAGCGACATTACCCAAGCAAAAATATACAATAATGCAGCAACCCAACCAATAATATTATATGCTTTAATTTTATTTGTTTGTTCTCTTTTTAGCTTTAGGAAGAACTTATAATCATCGATATACCCAGTGTAATACAGATCAACGATTTCAAGAATTCTTTTATATGCCCTTATCATTAGGATTAAAATTAGAATTACTATAGCTATAGCACAATCAGTTAATGTTGTAAACATATTCATTTCTCCATTAATAAAATTTAAAAACTATCTAATCTTGGATAAGCAATTATTATCCTTATTATTAAAAGGGTTTCTTTATAAAATTACATTAAGATAATTTAAGCAGCACAACTAACAATAATTATTGATAATTGCACTGCTTAAAATTTAAGTTATATTGACAGTCTAAATAAAGTTACCATAATCTATGTCTTTATCAGAATCATCTTCATAATTTGAAACATCTTCAAACATATCATTGTCAATATCACTAATTATTTCTGATGCGTCTTTATTAACTTCAATAAATTCATCATTGCCATAGCTATTAGCATTTGCATTAGGATTGCTGAAATAACTTGTATTTATACCATCTTCGTTATAGGTTTCTCTGCTAATATTCTTGATACCTCTTTCCATTTTGTCATCTTTGTTTTTATTAAACTCGGAATATATGAATGGATAAACTTTGAATACGTCAATAGGCTTGTCTTTTTCAATAGTTGGGTATTTACTGATATACATAGCTGTTGGCTTCTCGCCTCTATATGGCTTCTTTAAAGACATTAAAATTTTATCAATCTCTGCTATCTGTACACCTGCCATTTTCTGTGCTGTATCTTTGGTTGCCCCAGCGAAGATAAGAAAATTATTTATTGTTCCTAACAAAGAGTTAAGATAAGCAGCGTTAGTATTGATTTCAATTTGGTTGATGTCTTGCAATCCAAATGTTACAGCTATACCACATGAACGACCCTTTTCAAGAATATCTTTAATAAGAAAAGCATTCTCTAATGAACCAGTTTCATCTACATACAAATCCATTGTTGGATAGAAAGAATTATTCGTCCCTGTATCGATAATATCTTTGAATACAAGCGACGCTATTGAATTTCCTAATTCTTTATTGCTTGATATAAAACTGAATACAACAAGATATTGTTCATTTAAATCAAAATTGAAATCTGCATTGTGCTCATTATAAAATGATGATTTTATATTTGATGTAAGTATAATTTCTATTAGTTTAATCAGAGTAGTATATGCATCATATGAACTACTTGGATATTTGTACTTTAATACAAAATTATAGAAACTAACAAGATAATTAGATTTACCATCATATATTTCATCAAATTCGTTTACAAGTTTCTGCAATAATACCTGGAGAGATGTTCTATAATGGGCATCAGAGCCATCAATAGACCATTTTCTCATATTTAGTAAAGCTTCAACTTTGCCAGCTTTATTCAAATTCTTAAGTGGATCATAATTAAAGTTAATGTCAAATGCAGACATTTCATAAAATTTTATACTATATTTATAAGCAATGTCTCTTAGGTCTTCAATAGTTCCACAATCACCTTTAAAGCAAAAATAACCTACACTATGACCATTCTTAACATCTTGTTCAACATATGATTTCATTGCATATGTTTTACCAGAGCCTGTTGAACCAACTATAAATGTATGTCCCCTTGTTATAGCATCGTCTTGCCCAATAAGCCTCATGTTATGTTTAATTTGATATTTGCTATAAGGTAAGATCTTACCTAAAAATCTCTTGTCAGAACCTGAGCGTAAATCACTATTGTTCTTTAATGTATTAGGTAATAGAGAGATACTGGCAAATGGCTTTTTATAATTAATATAGAAAAATTGATATCTTAATACTGCAGTTATAGCAAAGAACATCAAAATTATTACTAATGTTAATACCCAATATGTAGTGATAAATAGTGTGGGAGAAACCAGCAGTAAAAGCATTAACATCATAAATTGGAATGTTTGCCTTTTTGATAGTAAGTTAGCTATTACAAAAACAGCAATAATATATAAATAGAATATCAATTCTGATTTCATTACATTTAAAAAATTCATTATTATCACCTTTAATTTTTAAATTTGTTGTTTACCTTAAATAAATACCGTCATGTGTAAATTTAAAAGGTCCTTTGTTTAGAATAAGCTCCTTTATAAAATGCCCAATACTTTTCGCAACACCTTTAGAAAACTCATAGAACGTCATAAACAACTCTCTTTGGTTTACAACCCCAACTACTAATATAAAAAATATAATACCAAATATGATTAAAACCTTAAAGTTACCAATATATTCATACATATGATTAGCTTTATTATAGTTTTTCTTTCTTCTGTACATGTCGAGAAGATTATATTTCTTTTTGCCAGAACCACCAATGCCCCTATTTTTGTCTCTACCTCTTATATTAGGTCTTTCATTAAAATCATCCATTTCAAAGTCTCCTTTTATAACCTACCAGATCCAATCATCATTATTGTATAAACCCAGCTAGTTGCAATAAACACTGGCAATATACCAGATGCTGGAATTAAAGCAATAACAAATGCTATTATAGCAGCCAATATAAATAGAACAACAATAAAAGTGGCTGTTACAAAAAATAGTGCAGTTGCCATTATAAACATATTAAAATCTCCTTAATGTCAAGTTAACAATACTATTGTTTTATTTTATATTGTTTTAATTAAATTATTTGCAGAAACTGCCATTAAAACAATAAATAAATTAACAGTCACTACAGCAACAATAATCCACTTTATAATATTTTTATTTATTTTACCTTGCATTGCTGCAATAATACAACTAATACAAACAAAACAATCAAACATAATTATAATTAAAAATTTAATAGTAACCAACATTTTAAATTAATCCTTTATTTTTATTAAATATAATGATATTATATGTTTATTTTGTATGAAAAGCATATAGGTGCCATTAAACGCTAATATTAGCATTATAATAGCACCTATATTTATATGGAAAAATTTAAAGAGTTGTTATATTGAAATTTATTTAATGTTAAATAGTGTTGATGGACTCGGTACAGTGAATTCAAAAATAGCCATTTTGATATTATTTCCAAGGCCTCCAACCTCACTATAAGCTTTTTTCAATAATTCTGTTATTTTAGCATCATTACTGTACCAAATAATGTATCCAAATTTATTATTATTCCTATAATCCTCAAGTGTTCTTACATATCTATTATACCCTTTGCTTGTTAGCTCAACCTCTATTGCAATTGATTGTGCAGAAGAATCAGATTTTCTTCTTGGTATAGGTATAATCAAATCTGGTATATGAAACCTAAAGTCCTTACTTACATCACCAGTGTTATCTAATTTATTGACTATCATAAATTTAGAAAAATCATTAAACTCTTCTGTTATAATCTTTCTTTCTTGTATACCTTTATTTATTTGATATTCTGTTTCATTAATCTCTTCTACAGGTAATTTAGAATAAATTAATGTGGATTTAAAGTCATGTTCCCCTATAACATTAGTTCCAACAGAATCTTTTATATCAAAACCAAGTGGACTATATCTTGGAATATAAAGCTTATTGAAATACTTATTGATTGCACTTTCTTTTTGCCCAGTTAATATTTCAAATGTTACCTGTTCTTCACTAATTGTATGTGTCAATTGATTGTAAGGTATGTCTTTAAACTTTTGTTTTCTTTCGTTGAAAAGCTCAAAAAGTAAATAAGTAGGTCTTAAGTACTCACCTGTTACAGATGGTTGACACCATACTAACCCAATATTTATCCAATTAAGTATCTTTTCTTTAGAATAGTCTCTGTTAGATACAGCTTCAAAACAATCTTCTTTATCTATCCATTGTCTCATTATCCATACTGGAACAAAAGAATAAATAACTAATATATAAAGTAATGCCTCATCATAACTATTAATCTTGCATGTATAAGTATCTGTTTTTAATATTATCTGTTCAGATGTTTTTTGAATATTGGGCATGACTTTATTATAGTAGTTCCATGTATTAAGTTCTGCGTTTTTCCCAGATGATAATAGTATGGAATCAATATTTATCTTACCCATAACTCTGATTCAACTCCAAATAATTATTAATTTTTAGCTTTAAAAATCTTCAAGCTTTTCGCCAAAATTAGCAATTGTATCGTCCAACCACATAGTACCGAAACTTGTTCTAAGGGTTAGCCTTAAAACTGCAAACTTATTCATATCTTTAAATCTATTGCAGTTAAAAACAACAAATCCTACTTCATTAGATTCAGTATAGAAACATTCATTATCATCAAATTTAAAACCTTTATCTACTATATTTTCTTCAACTAATGTTGTCTCAAAAAACTCAATATAATTTTGCGCTTCGTTTTTTATTGTACCAGGGAAAATTACATATACGTTACCATCGTTGTTAAGCTTCTTAATCTCTTCAATACCAATTACTTTCATTTTGTTATAGCCTCTCTAAAATATTTTATTTTAATATAAAATTATACAAAATAATGTTTTATTTTGTAATTTGTCAAAAATAAAAATATGCAGGTAACCAAAATAGTTAACTGCATATTTAAAGTGGATAATAGGAGTAGAAATAAATATTTCTACTATTTATATAATGATAAAATATATTTGCTATAGAAAAACTTTATGCCTATAAATAGCTACATTATATAACTATCTATAGGCATAAAATTTAATATTAAATTAATTTTGAATCTGTTCAAACTTGACTTCCTCGTCCAAATCAGGATCAATCTCTTCAAAGTTTTCATTTTCAAAGAAAGAATCTGCAAAAGCTTCCTTATCCTTAATTTCATATGCAAACTGAGTTCCGTCATCAGTTGCTGCAAATTCAAAAATAATCTGAGATGTTTCTTCATCATACTCCATTGACATAATGGTACATCCATCTTCATCATAATACTCAATTACATCACCATATCGAGCATAATCTGTAATTTCTGGAGATGTTTTATTAATAAGTTCAAGGAACTCCATTTCATCTTCGGAAACATCGATATTGCTCATGTCAATAGCGTTATTAGTTGGCTTTTCAGCCTTTAGATCTATCTTTCCATACTCTTTCATACTCTCCAATAAAATTGTTTTATATCATTAATCGTTCATTTCTTTATTATAGTTTATTTTCTTAATTATTTAATTTCTAAGCTTATTCTATTAATTATTATAAATGATATTTACAATTTAACTCCTTTCTTTATTAGATATAATTACTACATAAATTTCTATATTAATCGATATTATTTATCGAATTTTTAACTAATTCATAAAGTAACACAAGTGTAACAAACTATTTATAAAATTTACGGTGTTTGTTTTAAAAAGTGTATCAATAACGAATAGGCTAATTTGCTACACTTGTATTAACATAGTCTAATAACAATTTATGCGTATAGCATATTGTACGAAATCATAATCACTTTTAAAATTTCTACGGTTGCTTAATTATTTGATCATACCTATGTTATTAGTATTAAATATAAACATATAATTTATCTTATTATATGTAATATAAACATTATTTATATGGTCTAAAATCCTCTTCTTGAGCCAAGTATAAAATAACATAGCTGAAGCATAGGGATTACTAAGCCTAGCATTATAGGTACCTTTTTATATTCTAGCTTCTTTGAAAACTTTGACTGCAAAAATCCAAATAGTACTGAAAATAAAATTCCTATTACAAAGAAAAATCCAATCTTTTCTGATACAAATAATGCAATTGAATTTCCTAGAACTGAGAATTTAGTATATGAATATATGGTTAACCAAATATAGTTAAATATAAACATAGAGAATAGCATTACGTCTCCAGTACCAATTTTTCTATTCTTATCTCTTTCTTGCCTTTTTATATCAGATATTGTGAATAGCTTGTTCATTGTATTGCTTTTAAAACTATTGTATTTAAATGGCTTCTCTCTTATAAAGCCTATGAGAATAGTTAAACAAAAAGCTGTCAATATTGCAATAGATGTACATATACAAGAATATAATGTTGTGTATGTAAGCATTGATAGTGTAATTATGCTCAAAGACGTAACTATACCATTGATGCTTATCTTCCTGTCCGTGACATCTGAAACTGCAATATAAACCAAGAATAACATTATGATGCCAAATAATACTATTCTAAGAAAATTAATTGGCATTGCTTCACCAAATGCATTCTTAATTGCAAATGGCCAACTAAAAAAAGTGTAACCTCCAAACATTGTAAAAACTTCCTTTCAACTTATATTAAACTAATTTCTATATAAACTTATTAATTCACTTATATGATTAAATCTTCGGTTGCCTGTAATGTTTCCATTTAAGTTACATGACCCAGTTAAATCTTCAGGTTTAACTGTACTCAATGCTTTCTTATAATACATAGATAGCATAGCATTTAAACATGCAACATCATTACCGTCTTCAAGAGGTATTCCATTTGAAGTTTGTAAGAAAATATCAAAATTCCTTGTATTATATTTTCTATCATTAACAGATAGTATAGCATTCCAAATAAATATTGATTGGTTATTCTTTATTCCAACACATTTCCTTATTGGCTTGTCTTCTGTTTCTGACATTAAACATTGTACATTAAATGGTATTTTCTTTGTGCCTGAATACATGTAGAAACAAGATGTACCGATAGTTGGGTCCATTGATTCTTGTTCCGATAACTCAAGCCCTTTGTGTTCGTGGTGCAACAATATAATATCACCAACGTTTCCAAATCTATTTTTATTAGAAACTAAAAATATATTATTAGAAACAGTTGATCTAGACATTGATATATGTGTATCTACGGCATGCAGAATAGAATTGAAACCAATAAATTCTTTGCTTCTACCTACTTGTGATATAAATATTGCACATTTGTTGTTTTCTTTGACGATATTAATCAATTCTTGAGTAATTTGTGCTGTTTTAGCATATGAATAAGAACCATTACCTATTGAATTAATACTGTCGATAACAACAAATTTTGAATCATCAAATTCTATAGCTGATAGAATTTTATCTTTATCTACAGTAGATAATATTTTGCATTTGGAATCTGGATTTACTCTTTCAAATCTATTTCTTACCTGTGCAAATGTCTCTTCAGTGCTTATGTATAAAGAATTTTCGTTACACATTTGTGTCATAAGTGTAGATTTGCCAACGCCAGCATCTGCACTTAACAACACAACTTGTGAAGTAAGTAACCCACCAGTATTAGAAAATATTTTATCAAGTTCTCCAAAAGGTGTATTCTGTACTGTTGTGTATTCAATATCTTCACCAGTGCTGGTTAGGTCTTTAATTTCATCTAATACAGATGAATCTAAAACAGTATCCTTATTCTGTTTGCTAGTTCTCTTATTTTTAGTGCTATTCTCTACTGAATCATCAAGTTCGCCAATTCCCTCGGAACAATTTGGACATAATCCAAACCACTTTTTATTTGTATATCCACAATTGTTACATTTATACATTATATTTTTACCTTACATATTTGATTTGATATCATTTATTATTGTTGATTTTGTAGTATCATACATTATTGAACTAAATTTTGCTTTTAGTTCAACCATACCATTTAAATTAACTTTATAACTTTTTCTATTACCATTGTTATATTCAATTATAGTTGTGCATTTACCGAAACAAATATTAATCTTTTTGATAAATACTGTACTATGGCTAAAATCAAACACAAAATTAATATTAGATTTTATATTATTCTGTGTCAATATAATTGAAAAAGTCTTATCAGAATCATATGTTATCTTATCATTGTTAGTTGCTTTTAAATTAGATAGGAAAGCAAAGGCAATAATCATATTCCTTGTTTTATTAGTAATAAATTTTTCACCATTTATTTTGATGTAATGAATGTCACTAATACCAGTTTTGCTAGTTAAAGTAAGCCCATAAACATTCCTATTATCAGTTTTTTTTAATTTATAAGAATCTATAAGCTTTGCTTCAATTATCTCTTCAATTACATTATCAAAATAAAGTTTATTACTATACATTATGATTATAAAGTTCCTTTGCTTTTATTTTATTGTTTTTAACCTATATGTAAATACAACATCAAAATTCTTATTTATATAATTACCCACTTCAATACTAATCTCATATACTCTGTTCTTAGTTAACCCCAAACAAGTATTGTATAGTTCTTCAGTATTTTTGTTTTTATTAATATAGAAAGATTTTTCGATATTGTCAAACTGTAGTGTTACAGTTACATACTTATCCCTATTCTTTGCACCAATGAATTTTACTTTATAGGTACTATTCTCAATACTTTCTATCTGAGACTTGCAAATATCATCAAATAGAGTTTTCTTAAGCTCTCTTTTAAGTAAATTTCTGACATCATACATTGATGGTACTAATCCAGATTCAATTTCTTCTGCAAATTCTTCATTGAAGTTATTAATAACTCTTTCTTTTAACTTATTGTATTTGAGGAGAATTGTATCTGTATCAAGCTCATAGAAATCATCTAAAGTGCCATCTCTTGATATACCAAAGAATTTAATGTCTTGTTTGATGTTGAATTCTATGGCTTCAGGGTCAAGCATATCTTTTCTTTTGTATACAACCAATTCTGTATCTTCTTTTTTAGCATGATGAATAAAGATTACAGAATATGTATCAGTATTCCTAGATTCATCAATTGACCAGAGACCAACTGCTGCGCCAGCGTTCAATACATCATCAGTATTCGTACAATCATTATACACATGAGCATAAGCTTTCTTACTTAAAGACTTATTGATAAGCGCAAGGGCTTCTCTATGTGGGAATACTTCATCAAATATACCCATCAATATCAAAGCAGTACGTGTCTTCTTTGGTATTGAATTGTCAAACAATATCTCATTAATGCCATTAAATCTTGGTTTTAAAAACTGAATATCATCTTTATCAATTTTAACTGGTACATAGATTGTTTTATCCTCAATGATGTATTCACTGTTACAGAACATTTTGTCGAAAGTAGGATAAACAATTTTATAGCCTTTTAACTTAGCTTCCTCTAATGCAGCTTTCTTCTTATCAAGAATTCCACTGTTCATCATCCAAGCTAAAAACTCATTACGATGATGTGTCCATAAGTAAGCAGTTTGAAATCCAACCTGAGAATAAGCTACAGAATGAGATTTATTAAAACCATAAGATGCGAAATTTAAAATAAAATCCCAAAGCTTAGTATAATTAATTTCTTTTCTGTCTAATGTATTACTACTTAGAGTTTTGCCATTCTTCTTATTCTCAGCAATTGTTTTATTATAGCATTCCTCTGCTGTTATACCAGTTTTACCAACTTGGTCTGGTAACATCCACTGACCATTGATTTTATAAATGTATTTGTATTTGATGCCAGCATCAAACTGATCTTTATATGATTCAAGAATACTAGCTATCTTTTTACCCATGGCTCTTCTTACATTATCAGAATCAACCATTGAAAAACCATGAGCTTCAATAAAGTATCTCATTACATCTTCCTGGAAAATCATAAATCCAGTATGAAACTGTCCAAACGCTCTTTTCAATATTAGAGATAAGAAAGTACCCTCAATATCTAATGAAAGCTTATTATTCTTTGAATCAAGCCATGTTGAATTCAAATCCATACCCAAGGGACCTGGTCTGTTGATTGCAGATATTTCTGCTAAATCACCTACATTTGCTAGGTCTTCTATGTCATTAGATTTTATGTAGTTTTCAATCTTTTCCCATGTGATTGTGTTGTCCATAAATTTACCTTTTGTTATTTAGCTACCTTAATTATTATTAAATTAGGATATAACTTGTTAACCAAATCATGTTAGTTTTAATTAACTATTCCTTTTCTCAAATAAGTCTTTGATAATTTTGATGTTATCTTCGTTGTCGAGATCACTAAATTTAAGTTTGGCTTCTTTAAGCAATGAATCTAACTCTTCTTTAATGCTTCTAGCTTCTGCTAGTTCTTCAGCTTTTCTAACTCCGCCTCTCATCATCTGTACAGGAATTCCTCCAGCTAACTGGAATACAAATTTTGTATCACCTCTCTGTAGAGTTTCCCATGTTTCAATATCATCGCATTTATCCCAATCAATATCAAACCCCATAATATCCCTTATAGGGTTAAGAGTATCAAGAGAAAGCATGTCATACTTAACATAACCATATTCCTCTAAGCTAACTCCATTAAAGTTAATCTCACCATTTGGATCTAGAGGTAAATTGACATTTTCTTCGTTTGTCATAATGATACCAGAAGCGTGTATAGACTTGTTAAATACTATACCATCAAGTTTAAAACAAATATCAATCCTTTCATATAGATTCTTCCAGTGATCAGTATATTCAATACCTAGTGTCTTAAGTGTCCCAATAAATTTCACTTCATCAGGTTTCTCTGAATCGCTTAACAACTCTTTACTGATATCTGTTGTTGTAAACTTATTTGCTTCGTAATATGGGACACCACAATAATTTGCTAATTTCTTGAATATAATTATACTAGATGCAGTAGAGACATTATCTATGTGTCCCTGAAATTTAAACTCTTCTCTTAGAGCATCTCTAATTACTTGACTGCCTAGCTTGCCACTATAAAGTTCCTTACGTATTCTGTTTAACTCAGCAGGATCTTTTATTTCCCCGCCAAGCTTAATAGATTCTTTGATATAATCAGGAACTCTTTCACTTGATAACATTGTTTCTACAAGATCAGATTTAATTTTTTCAGCATTAAATTTCATATTTGTCTCCATAAATTTTAGAATGTGCAAAAATCTATATCTATATCAGGCATCGAGTTCCTGTCTTTATTAATGAATCTAGAAAATAGCAAGTTATACTTTATTGGGTCAGTATCGCTTATACCAAGAAGATATACAACTTCAGAACCAGCACCAGAACCTCTTCCTGGTCCTTTCAATACGCCAAGTAATCTGGCAGTATTAGTAATTAACCATACGTTGTAGAAGTACCCAGAGAACTTTTTACTGTTAATTACTTCAAGTTCTTCTTCGATTCTTCTTTTTGATTCTTCAGCATACTTGGTTCCTTTTCTTCTTCTCTTCCAGCCATCTTCAACAAGAGCTCTAATCTCAGCGCTTCTATCAGGTAGTTCTTTTACTCTTTCTATGTCAGTGTTCTCGGAACATTTGTTAACTATTTCTCTTGAATTAGCTATCATTTCTTTAACGTCAGATTCATTATAGCCAGCATCAATAAACCTTTTTAGAATTTCATCTTCACTTACTATATGATATCCACTACCATGGAAATTGTTTTCGGAACTTGTTGTATCAAGTTCTTGTCCATCTTTGGCATAAGAAATCTTTTTGTAAAGATCATGAATACTCTGATCTTCTGGCATAACATAATGAGAGTCATTTGTACAAACCATTTTTACACCATATTTCTTAGATAGTCTAACTTGTTCAAGATATGTATCTATTTCATTTAATTTGCCAGCAGTAATCTCTTCTTCAGTCATCTGTAATCCATGAAACATAAACTCAGTGTAGAAATTATCACCAAAAGTTTCTTTCATATCTTGAATGTAAGATTCAGCTTTATCAGTTAATCCAAATCTAATATAATGTGCTAATTGAGAACCGAGACATCCAGATAGAACGACAATACCGTCTTTGAACTTTTTAACTACATCGAGATCTAATCTTGGTTTGTAATAAATTTCGGTATGCCCAAACATCTTAAATAAATTGTTCAAACCTATTTGGTTATAGGCAATCAATGTAAGATGATAGTTATTCCTGCATAGTCTTTCATCCCACTTTTCAAGAATTGCTTTCGCTTCTGTTTTCTCTTCTTCAGTGGAATCTTTCTTAAGCAATGTCTTGTTTGCCTTACCAACTTCTAAAACCCTGAGCTTATTATCAAAGATATCTTCTGGTTTAATATAAGCCTCATAACCAGGAATAAACTTCATTCCATTTTTCTTAGCTAAGTTAAAGGCTTCTGGCATACCTGCCATTGTACCATGGTCAGTTAAACAAAACCAATCAAACCCAAGTTCTTTTTGCCTTTTTATAATGTCACTAATTTTAGAAATTGCATCCTGTTTACTGTATTCACTATGTGTATGTAAATTAGGCATTTGTTCTCCTTTATTTAATTTTATATTAAATGAGTTCTATTTGCTTTTGGTGTTCTCGGTTTTCTTATTTTCTTTATCATCTTCTATATGTGTGTAAGAAGCATCATAAGAAATTGTTTCTTTAGAAGAATGATTAACAAAATAAGGGCAAATGTGCTGTGCTTTACAATAATTACAGTATGAATTTGTTTTACATTCAAATTTCTTTGTCTCTGCAACTTTAGCAAAATGCTCTGAGAATTTAAGAATCTCTTCAATATACATCGATTGATTAGTTAAAGAATTTACATCTCCCGGTATATTCTTATTAAACTTATCGCTAATGCCTGGTGTAATTAAATAACAGCCAGCTACTTTCTCCGCAGGATACATATTTTCAATGATCCATTTATAGGTAATCATTTGACCTAGATATCCTTTGAAAGTATTAAGTGTAGGTGGATTTCTTGTTCCCGTCTTATAATCAATAATGTATAAGCCATCTTTTCTAGTGTCAACTCTGTCTATTTTAGCATAAATAGGCAAGGGTAATTCAACACCCAGTGGTCTAAGCTCACCACTTTTTGCGAAAAACTCAGTTTTACACTCCAACTTTTGATGGTCAAATAACCCATTAACTGTATACTCATCAAGATAATCAGTAACGGTAGAAAAATGCTTGTTTATGTAAAACTTGGCTCTCTTACATTCCAGTGGATTAGTTTTCATATATTTATCATATTCGGCATTTGCTATTCTTTCTAAAGAAATTTCATTCCTTTCTTCATTCTTTAGATTATAGAAATTTTCCATAATATCATGATATATGTTTCCAATAAGAGTGAAAGTTCCAGTAGTTCTTGGTAAAAGAGATTCATATAATGCTCTAGCTGGGCAAAGTTCAAAACTCTTCATAAATGTTGGTGACATATATCTACCACTGAATTTATTGCATAAAGACTGTGTTGGATGTGTTCTATGTAATTTTTCAACGCCAAAAGTGGTTTTGTCAGCATTACTTATTTCTTCTAGAGTATTAAATAGTTTACCAGCATTTAAAGTTTTATCTTTAAAGTTAAATTTGATATCTAAATCAATTATTCTATCTGATATAACATTATTTGTATTCTTTGTTTTGTTAGACATATTTGTTTTGCTTTCTATATTAAATTTATTTGTTGATTCAATATTATTAAATTAGTTTTCATTAGAATATTTCTTTCTGAAATTATATTCTGCATATGCAGCATTAAATATTTCAGTAGGAATACTTCTTGGCGAACTAATGCTAACAATTTCATTCAATTCTAATCCATGTGGTACTATGATTGGGTCAATTATTAGACTGCCGCCACCATCATGACCATATACCTTACTTGTCGCAACATTAATTTTTCTGCCAATTGTCAATATTTGATTTTTAGCAAGGTCAAAGCCCAGTCCATAAAATTTACAATAATAAATTTTATTGTCTTCTGTACTTAACTTATATTCATTGGTTTCATTGTTAAACTCAAGAATTTTAAGGTCTTTAAATACTTTGACTTTTCTAACCTTTGTCTTGTAAGAGTCAAATTTTAGTTCTGATATTGGTTTATCACCAAATGCTTTTTCTAAAGAGAACAAATGGCCTTTAAATCTCTTCTTAGGCTTTGAACTTAACAACTCCTTAATTGGAGTATTCTCATCAACCTTATTCTTTTTGAATTTATAAGCAAGGTTATCCTGTAAATTTATAAATCCTTTGTCAAGGCAATAAAACAAGTTTGGATATCCTTTGAGCTTAATAGAACCTTTTATACAATTCCCTAAAAACACATAAGCATCAAGACCGTAATTGGTGATATTAAGCTTATTGTCTTTTTCATAAACAATTGCTTTACTACTTATAGTTCCAATGTTATCAGATGTTTCTTCAGAATTTGTACTATCATCAAAATTTACATATTTACCAATAAGGCCTGGATATTCTTTTTCAATTTTCTTTAAACTAGGATTAGTAAGCTGGATTACACCTGTTAACTCATAACTGTAATCTGCATGAGCTCTTATTTTTTCAAAGTCTTCTTTATCTTTAACTATAAATTCATAAGTTTTATTTCTCATTGCTTACCTCTCTTTACTCTACGTATTCGTTTATTATTCTAAGGTCATCTGCATTTGCCTTGCTTAATATATTCTTTATTACAGCCATGTCTTCTGGAGCAATAGATATATCATATTTGTTTGCTATGACTAACCATGTATAACAATAGTCTTCCTTGTTATAATCTGGAAGCCACTCAGATGGTCCTTTGTCACTTTTTATTCTATTAGACATTTTCTCTACATCTACGCCTATAGTGACATCATAATAATATTTATTTTTCTTTTCGGCACTCCAGTGTTTGCCGCCATGTTTATTAACATAAGAAACAGGTATAATATGATCGTATTCTAGTTGGTTTTTACCATATATCCATTTATCTGTATATGGGCATAAGTATTCAAAATCACCATTTGGTTTAATGTGTGAATGTACAGAATTCTTTCTTGTCCACTGGTATATTGGTCTACCATCTATCTTTTGTACAGGATTCTTATAATCTCCTCTGGTATAACTAACTTTTTCTTCAGGAGCTACTTTAACACCATTAATAATGCTTTCAAGCTTAGTGCCTTTATAAGTAGCTTTGTTTTCAATTGTGTTGGTTAAAGAATCAACATCTTTTTCTTCTTGTGTTTCTTTATATTTATTTATTTTGTCAACATATTTAGAAACATCATTGAAAAATTTCTTACCACCAATAGAAATTATACTGGACAATATAATTGTAACAGCTATAAATAAATTAGTGTATTTAATAATTCTTCTTTTGTTAGATTTCTTCATTAAATCCTAACCTTTCTTCTATTTACAAATAAACAAATATGCAAATTTAATTTATAATATAAAATTTATTAATTTATTATCCTTATTATATAGGGTCTTTATTAAAGTAATTATTTTGGAGGTATTATATTGAATCTTTATTCATTATTAGAAGAAGTATATGGGTCTAAACAGATAGACAAAAATGTTGCAATGACATCTATACCAGATGATATAAATATAGAGGCTGTAGAAAATCTAATTAAAGTAGAATTAGCCCCTTTTGGTGAAATTGTAGCGTTATTTAATGAAAGAAGTGGTGAATTAATTGCTATACGTAATTGTCATCTTTCAGATTTACTGACATTCTATATTGATTACAATAGTAAGCTTAATTATTATTATGATAGATTATATCCAGGGTCTTATGATAATCCTTTAGTAAAAGCAATCATTAAAGAAGCTAAATTCAAAGCTTATTTGGATTTTAATGGGAATGATTTAGACTATGTTATTGATAAAATAAAATATGATATAAAATATGGGTTAAATAGTGCCCCTAAAATAATCAAAATATGGATTGAATCTGATTTGGATGACTGTAAATATGAAGGCGTCGGGAATGACTATAAACTAATAGACTTTGAAGAAATGATTAGTGCTGATCAATTAGTAAATAGTAAAAAATTTATTGATTTTATAAATTATGTAAATAAAGATAATTAATAAATAATAAGAATATTTACATTAAGTAAACATAACAAAGAAAATACCCCTATATAGATAGCTTATATCCATATAGGGGTATTTGTTATAATTTATTCAAATGATGGTTTAATTTTATAAATCGTCATCAATTTCTTCAGCAAATGAATTAAAATAATCATTTTCGCTTTTATAGGTTTCTCTTATATTATCAACAGATTCATTAAAGAATACAAGCACATTATCTATTAAGTTAAAATCAACTTTTTCATCTTCTTTTAACCTAAAATTTGTTTTATATGTTAATCCATTAGCCTTATTGTACTCATTCTCCTTATATTCTTCGTCTTTCTTAACTAAATATTTAGCTCTTTTGATTAAATAAGCTTTATATTTCTCATATGGATCAAATCCAAAAGAAGAAAGGGACTCGGCAAGTGACTTTATATCTTTCTCTTTTTCTTTATCATATCCGCTTATTGAGTCCCATTCAATTGTATCATTGTGTCCAAAGTTCTTTATAACTCCAGATGATATGATTTTATTGAACAAACTCAAGGCTTCTCTAGAATTAAGATATTGCCATGCCCCACTTTCAACCCATTCATTATGTGCATCAATAAGCAACTCTTTGTTAATATTATCAGAATTTATGTCAACAATTTCCTCTCGGATGCCTGTTCTTACTTCATTAACAAACTTATTTAAGCTTTTAAATTTACCATTTATTCTTGGATCTAATATAAATACATAACCTTTGTCATCTTTATTTCTCCATAATCTACCAGTTGTCTGGATAATATCATTTGATGTTTTTGGCATAGTGTGGTTAAACCAAGAATTCTTACCAGTCATTAGTTCGTAATAGTTTTGGTAAGCTACAAATTTATCATCATAAGATGGAAATGGTATCTTATCAATACATACAAAATCAAGACCAGGTATATTAACACCTTGGAAGTATCTTCTTGAACCTACTAATATATTCTTATCAGAATTCTCGATTGCTTCTTCAAATAATTTCTTATCTGTAAATATTTTATAGCCATTAAAGTTCTGATAATCATTTTTAATAATACTAACATTTTCATTAGTAGTTGATAAAAATAGACCGTTACTAATATTATTACTTGTTATATATTCAAAGAAAGCATTAACCGCTTCTCTAAATGTATAATTATCATTCTTAACATCAGCATAGTTATTTATATCGTTAAGTGTTTGAAATTTCTTTCTATTCTCTTCTGTGTCTTCAAGCAACCCTTTGTTTAACTGTGCAACTAATGATTTTACAGCTAGTTTTTTATAATCGTCTTTGCTTTCAATAGAATGTGATTTTATAAATGTTATGTACTTTGACTCTTCATAATTATTTCTGAAGGTTTTCTCAATATAAAGGTCATTGCTTACAACATTAAAAACATCCATTGTATATCTGTCAATTGTAGCAGAGAATAACACATGTTGTGTTTTAATAGATTCTAATTCTCCGAATCCTACAAAGAAATTTGTTATATTAATTCCATATTTATTAACCTCACAAAAACTAGATACACTTGGCTTATATCCGATGAAACTAACAAATCTATTAATTAAATCAGGGGGGAATTTGTTACTATCAACTAACTTCCCAACAAGCTCGTTAATCATCCTATCGCTGCATTCTATACCATTGTTTACATTCTCAACAGCAATATCAAATATCTTATTGTTTGAGTATTTAAAGAAATTTTGTATCTTTGCTATTTCATCTGGCCTGATGGTTATGTTATTTAGAGATTCGTAAAACTGTGGATATGAATGCGCCTCATCTATAAAGGTTACATCAGGCATAAACAATTGATTACGTATAGAAATTGTATACATAGAATGATTAGTTATAATAAATCTATGTCCTCTACCATCAGATACTTGTTTTCTTCTCTGGGTATACAAGCACTTATGCTTACAATATATACAATTTTCAATGCAGAATTTTCTAGACACACTTGGTCTATATTTTTGATTAACATCAAAAGCATCGATATCATTTAGTGTTGGAAAGCTGCCTGTTTTGTTCTTTTCCATATATTTGAGACCACATGTTGAAGCTTTAAATCCCATCCAAACAAGTGGATCTAATCCAAACTTTTTAGAGTCTTCTAAAAGCTGGAAAATTAAGTTGTTAAATCCAGTAGCAAATACAATTGTACAATCTTTGTTTTTATGTTTTTCAAAGTATTCTTTAACAAATTGCAGAATTACATAAGATTTTCCAGAACCAGTTGGTGACTGTATTGCTATAGTTTTCCTATTCTTCTCAAGTCTAGAATTGATAAACTCTAATTGCTTCTTTTGGTAATCTCTTAATATAATTTGATTCTGCATTTTAAACTCCATGATGATTTTATAATCTTAGCTATTTAAAAAATAATGTACTACACTTTCAAACTGACTCAAATCACGAACTTCGATATGTGCATCATATGAAATATTACAAAATTCAATAAATTCATTGACATCCATATTCTTTAGATAATCTCTAATTTTGATACATTCGTCTAAATCTCGGCATTTAATGTTAGGTGTTCCTACACATCTATTTCTAATTATAATCTTATAGCTATTGCCACAAGGATAGATATTTCTTAAGCCAGTAGATTTATTATTTGGGTTTGGTTTTGTCTTTTTAAGTCCACTACATCCACAATCTTTGATATATCCTTCTCTAACATGGTCTAAACGTACTACTTTTGTATACCCGCAATCACATTTAAACACACCATAACCTTCACCATATTTCCCAATCTTTTCTTTCCCAATGTATGTTAATGAATTAATTTTATCGCCAATATCAAACCTAGTACAACAATGTCTGTATTTTGATTTTTTGACAATGCCAGCCCTTGTCATAGTTGATACTTTTCCACACTTTAAGCATACGGCTTCAACAATATTCATTTTGTCATATACTTTTGTTATTTTATAACCATTTATAATATTGCCAGGTATAAATTTACTATTACCCATTGATAGACCTCCTGTATTTAATTTAAATACGTTATTCAAAATTCTCTAAACACAAATTTTACTAAAATAACAAAGAGTCCTGGAAATAGTATAAAACTACTTACAGGGCTCTTTAACTTAATTTAAACCATTGACTTTTTATTAATCATAAACTTCAATTTCTTTCCTTGTTCTTGCTTCATTGCTGTTATATTCGTCCATCATAATTTTTGTCTTGATTGAATTAGATTCAAATTTCCCAGCATTCAGGAATTTAATAAAATTGTTGAATGTTCTAGAGAAAATGAAAGTTGCCAATGGATCTTTTTGTCTACTAATTGAAGACTGCATACTTGTAACAATATACTGGTCGTTAATCTTAGAAGATCTGAATACCCTAGAAATTAGGGCGACCTCATAATAGCGAGCTTGTACACCCTGGTCACCAATCCTGTCGATTACATATCTAATTCCATTCTTGATTTCATCCCAGGTATATTTCTTATTTGAAATTGTTTTAACCTTTGTAACTTCCTCATCTGATTTGCCATCGTTCTCCATCAATGTAACAAAGTTTCTTTCAAGAATTTTATTAATATTCTCTTCTACACCTTTATTCATAGAGTCTAGTGATGCCTGTGTGGCATGCTCAGTAATCATAAGAGTAGAATAAACACCAATATTGGTTGGTGTAAAGTATTCGTTATAGTTTCTCTTAATAATCCCACTACACTTTTTGCATAGCTTTCTTCCATTTGCATGTTTACAAGATAATGGTGTTATTACATGAATACAAGGTTCTCCAGCATCATCTTCTTCAAGAGTGATTTCTTCATTTTCAATTCTTGTCTTAAGAATAAGCATAAAGTCATCATAGGTCCACTTAGCATATTCATGTAATTCTTCAACAAAAGAGAATCTAATCTTAAAATCATAAACTTCTTTTGTTAACTCATTAATATTAAAAGATACACCATGTGAACCACAGTCATCTTCTATAATTCTAATGTCATCACTTGATGCCATTAGCTTTTTATAGAAATACCCAGCATCAGAAATATCAGTTGTGTTAGCAGAAATTACCTTATTCATAAAGGTACTTGATTCTTCATTGCTGTATTTCTTATTGGATTTATCAATAGATTTATTGATCTTCTCATCTCCAAATGTTTCAATTGCTTTGTCAATAACCTTATTGTCTTTACCATTAACATAATCTACAAAATCAGAAGCTGTTGGCATTTCACACTGACTCCATACATTGTCACACAGTATTTTATATATTTCAATATATTTTTCCCTTGGTAGAGAATCAAGTGCTTCCCAATCTTCTTCAAATGTTCTTTCACTAATTGGCTTAGAGTTTTTAGCAATTACTTTTTCACATTCTTCATTGAATTTATCAAAATTAGCCATTCTGCTTCTCCTATATTTTTAAACGGTTTTATAGTTTCATGATATTTTGTAGTTAATTATTTCTTTTGGCTTCTTCATATTGTTCTAGAACTGACAAATATTGTTTTCTATACCAATTGGCAATGTTCAATGCTTCTAATGGTGTAGATGCTCCAAGTTCCTCATCAATATATGCATCATATGGTATTTTTTCAATAACTGTACTGTATCTTTTATAAAGCATGTTATACATTTTACCTAGATCAGCAATATCATCATTGTTGATATATTTGTAGAATGTGAAGCTATTTGTTATACAGCCAAAATTACCATCAGGTCTAATGTTGTAATTAGTTTCACATAGAGCAATTACACTAATAATAGCTCTGAAATAATTAAGGCAAACATCATAACAATCTCTCTTAAACTTCTGTTTGAAATAGCTATTACTATAGTTTTCAAGAACGTCAATATTCTCTTCGTAATAGTTAATGCATTTTCTAAAGAGAGTTTTTGCTAGGTTTTCAAATTTCTTTATTCTATTTTCGTTGTAATGATTTGAATATCTCATATTTAAACCTCTAAATTTACTATTTAATTACATTAATCACCATATATTATCGATTTAATCTTGTCTCTTGTGGTTGGATCATTCTCATAAATATTCTTTGCAGTATAAACTACATCTTCGAATAGTTTGTTCCTAACCTCTCCATGAGCTCCCTCAATGTAATTCTTAGATGGTAACTTAAGTTCTGCTTCTTCATTAGCTTCTTTTGTAAATAAAGATGCATCTAAGAGAACATCACCATCAGTATCCATTGCCATACCATCAGACATGATTAGATTTACAGCCATGATGTATTTCTTTCTTCTATCGGCTGTGAATAGTGGTCTAGACGCTACAATAGATTTCTCAGCAATTGTAGGGGCACGGTTTATAAGAATTTTATAGTCATTTGCGTTGATTTTATCATTCACAAATGATACCATTAAAGACCAGAAAACATCTTCGCTTAGTTCTTCTATCTCCATAGCTCTCTGATCACAATAATCCTTGATTTCATTCAATCCTTCTTTGTAGAAAAGAGGATATAGAGTTTCAATATGGGAATATCCAATCAAACAAGTATCTTCATCAAGTGAGTCGTCATTCGTAACTACCGCTCTTATAGCACTAGTAATTGACTGACCAATAACCTCTCTTTTAATAATACATTTCTTTCCGGTTTTGATGTATTCAAAAACCTTATCCATGAATTCAAAATATTTCTCGGTAATAACTCTACTTTCAAGGAGTATACCAATCTTGTCGTCATTAATATACTTAGAGAAAGAAATGATATTATTTGTTGACTTGATTAAAGCTATAAGTGCCTTGTTCAGGTCACCAATTTCATACGAACCATTAGCCAACTTAATAATTGGTCTATATTTTATATGAGGTATAGGTATATTCTTAATTGTGTTCTCATTGTAGAACTTTTCACTAATCCCAATATATACGACTGCTTCTTTACCAATTAGAATCTGATCATTATTGTAAACACTAATGTCATCATTCTCTGGATCAAGTTCAATTATACTGTAATTAATGGTTTTATTGATAAAGCTTTCGGTATAATACCCATTTTCATCAAATGGACTTTCCTTTAGATATACAAAAAGCCTGTATTCAAACAATCCCTGAATTTTATCATAGTTCGTTTTGCCAAATTCATTGATATAAAAACTCTTTGTATTTGTTATCCTTGGTACTCTAATTTTACAATCAAAGTAATAATCTGGCATTTTAGCCTCACTTATTACTCTTGTTCCACATTTAGGGCACCATTCACCAACCTTAGTTGTTTCTTTACACTTACAAATACCAATTCTACCAAATATTTTCTCTGAAAATATTCCATCATCGTGAAAACGATACGAACCGTCTTCATTCATAATCTTTCTTGGCTTGAATAATTTCTCTGAAGTAACTCTATTAAGAGGGTTATCCTTAATTTCAATTTTCTTAACATTAATCTGCATTCTTAAACCCTTTCTTATACCAATAATAATTGATATTGCATTAAAATTATTTCAATAACTGCTATCTAATCTCTCAATAATAAAATTTAATATATTTGAATAAAGCTATCTAGCTATTGTGCTAAAAAGATCAATAAGATTATCATCAACCACATCATTAATAAGTTCACCAAAATGTGATAACTGTGTATCATCAGATTCACACATTGATTTGCCGTCTACCAATATGTCATAACCCATACATCTTACGATTCTTGCAAAGTTCAAACTTGTCTTTGCATTCTTAGGTAACTTCTTATCTTCCATGATGTCTTTGATAAGAGAATATGAATTATTATACTTATTTGTACTTCTAATAGATAGCTCTTTCAGAATATTGTTAGAATCTGTTGCAGCAAGATTTAGTTTTTCCATTTCTGCAAACTTAAGAAGCTTCTTATCATTTGACTTAACGAAAGAATGTGAAACCTTAGTTGTAGCATTATGATATAGTCTAATCATGTCTATGATACCACAAGGCTTAATTAGTTCTTCGCCTTCAAACTCAATAATACTATTGTCACAGAACTCTTTGATCTCTTTGGCATACTTCTTAGCAACATTCTTGATGTAATCTTCACCAGGACTGATTTCAATACCAGATGCATTAGCCCAAGCTTCGAATAACTGACCTAATGAACCTCTTCTGATTGTTGAATACCCAGATATAATTACATCAATAGGGCCAGCTTCCATAACACCTAGCTTATTCTTTAACTGTGGCATTCTGTCGTCCGGAAGGATAAGACCAACTGTTCCTTTTGCTCCATGCAAACTTGTAATCTTATCACCAATATAGAATGGAACGTCTACATGAATAGTTAGGTTAACAGTATTCTCGTCAATTACATCACAGAACTTAACAGTTGCATTTTCATAAGAGTCAAAAACAATATGATTCTTGTCTGGGAACATCTCAAGAAGTTCTTCTTTTGTGATTGATAAATCACCATTTTGTAGCTTTTCAACAATAGGGATAAAGATATCCTGCCTTCTTCTTATTGTGGAAGATAATGTCTCATGTGACTTAAGCCTTTTAGCAAATGACTCAGAAATTACAATAGAATCACCAAAGTTATAACTACGATAGTCTGCAAATACTACTCTTGCTGGTATTCTGTTTGTAAAGTCATCTTTCTGACCGTCAACTGGAATAGCCTGAGCAGTTAACTTGGCAGTCATCATGATTCTCTTTGGATCATCATTTGAACAGAATAATGATGTAGAAATAGAAGAAATATTGCTATCCTGAATATCTTTCTTCTTATATGCTTGGAACATATTGTATTCTTTGCCATCTTTACCAACAATATACATCATTCCATCTTTAACAAAAACATTGTCTAGAAGTAATCTCTGTCTTCCTGCTGCCTTACTTGTAGATGTCTTAAATGCATCAAAGAACTTCTCAGTGTCTTTAAAACTAAAGTGTACTGTATTCATTGTTGTGTCATATACAGCTGTCTTGTAATTTTCCAAAGAGAAAATTGGTGATTTACTAATTACAAGCTTATTGTCAGTATCATATATGTCAACCTTATTCTTGCTCTTGATAAACTCGTTACCAATGTTAATTGTTGTACCACCAGCTCCTAATGGGGAAGCAAACTTACCACTATATCTTACAATATCGAAGAACAAGTTGATGTGGTCATACTTGAATCTATAGATACTATCTCTTTCGAAATAAGGAAGAGACTTAAGTGCATCTATGAAATTGTCTCTATTAACTTTCTTACCATAAATTGATTCAAGCATTGTTCTGTTGAAGTCATTTAGATCGTCATAAGCTGTATATTCAAAAGCATCTAGGTCTTCTTTCTTGATATCCTTTGCTTTCTTCTCTCCATTTGATAGCTCAATAAGCTTTGCCTTTTTTCTGTATCCCCAGTTTCTCTGGTAAACAATTTCATCTTTCTCTTCATCAAGATACCAGAGTTTCCAAACATTAACTCTTTTGTTGGTATCATCCCTAAATATCCTTGTAGCATCTCTTGCTACATTAATTCTAGGAGTATACTTAGTTTTGTTGATAATCCAACTTAGCTGCTCGTGTGGACAAGGTATTGCTCCAATGAATTTCTCAGCCTGTTTCTTAACATAGATTCCAGGAGTAAATTGTGCATAAATATCAATACATTCACTGTTGTGGTTTCTAACAAGTCTGAAAGACCCAGGTATAATTCTATCATTATATTTGCAGATTGTCCCGTCAAGAATTAAGTTAGCTACCTCACATCTAGATTCACTATTCCAATGTATAGATACATCATCAGCGATTATCTCATTAATCTGATCATTATCATAGTCTTCCCACATTCTTGGGAAAATGCCAAAGAAAGCTAGGTTAATGAGTTTCCAATCTACCAATTCTTTTTCAAAAATCTTTTGAATATTTGCCATTGTTTTAACTCCTCCATTAAGTTCATTAAAGCAATAAATTATATAAAACATAAAATTTTATATCGTAAATAAAAAGTTAGACAGCAATATTAACTAAAAATATATATTAGAAAACATTACTGTCTGATTTATAAAACGTCTACATACTATGTTAAACCCCTTAGACGTTAAGTTTATACCCTTATTATTAAATACGTTTTTAATAAGGTTAAAAAATTAAACTAGTTGCAATATTAAGCTACAACTAGTTTTCGATTTATCTTCTACTTCTGCCTGCGCCTACCGCTGCTATATGCTTAGTTACTTGTTCTAGAGCTAAACACATAGCTTTGGCATCAATAATTGATTCTGAATTGAAATTATTAGGGACACCCCATTTAACTGGTAAATCTATTTTCCATTGTATCTTTCTTCTTTCATTGGCAGAAACAAGTACAAGACTTTCACCATATGTTGAACTAGCTATATACCAGTTGTTGTTAGGAGCAAGTGTTATTAATTTATTGATAACACATATTTTGTCCGGATTCCAATAGTCTTTGTCAATGCTGATATTTGCATTTGATGTACTTCTTGTATTAATATTAGCACCATTCTTTATCTTATTTTTAAAAGACTCTCTTTCATATTCTATATTTGGAATATCTACTTTAATAGATTTTAGAATATAATTGATGTCTACATTGTTATCTTTTGCATTAAGTAGTATACCAAAATCTTCTGGGAATCTTGCTACAATATCAATATCTGAAATATCTTTATTACTTATAGCTACCATTGTATTCTCAGATACATAAAGACTATCCATTCCAAGAGTATAAAGAATATTTAATATCTCTGTTTTGTCTTTTGGCCATTTAACAAAGATATCTTTAAAGTCATTATTAATTGTTACATTAACAGACTTTATCTGATCTTTTATAATTGCTTCGTTAAACTTAGCTTTCTTCTCATTTATCATAGAAGCAATCTTAAAATTATTCTTGATATCTTTTTCACTTAGCTTCTTACCGTTTTCAATGAAATCTAGAATAACTTTAATTGCATCATCAGCAGAAGAATGTTCTTTTTCATTAATAAAAGATTCTTTGTTTTTATCATCTCCAATATATTCTATTTTAGCCTTAATATAATCACAAGCTTTCATAGAACTAATTTCAGATTTATTGCTAGTTTCAACTATTTTAATCCCATCATTATTATTTGTCATTTTATTCTCCTTAAGTTAGTGTTAGCTTATAGAAAACTTGCTTGTATTATATTGTCTATTTAGCTTAATTAAATATGGCAATATACTTATTGAATAATCTTTTAATATCTTACAAATATTGAGACTTTCAACTCGTTTAGCAGCCTCGTCAAAATTCTTACATTCATTTAAGTTCAAAATAATATTGTCAGAAAATATGTAAGAAGTACACATTATTAAATCTAAATCATCAGAGTTACCAAATTTACTAGCAGCTACAGTTGCAATTTCATTAAGTATATACTGGAACATTTCCTTTAATTTAGACTGTGCATTATTATGAAAATTAAAATCTTCAGACTTAGCAAAATCATTATCATTTTTATTTACTATGCCAATGTTTCTATAACCAAATGTTTTAACCCAAAATTTATTTATATCGAGACTATCGTGATACAATTCTAAAATAGTTTCTTTGCATGTATTTTCAAGATTTGTTTCTTTTATAAAACATGAATATAGATATTCAACTATGGTTAGTACAACATCGCAAAAGTCGTCACTTGTGTCTTTCTCATCAATTAAATTATTGATACCACCATTCATAAGAACATTAGAAAACTTATTGATAAATTCATTTTCATAAATGTCCATTGAAATTCTTATATTTCTTATGTCTTCTTTATTATTATAAAAGTTTTCAATAATATTGTTCATAAAATTATATTGCCTCTCAATATATCTTTTATTATTAAATAAACTCAATTTCTTCTAATTTTAAATTGTAAATTCAAAACCACAAGAAACCAAGTTTATCTTCACATTAATTTATGAGAAATATGGATCTTTCTATAAATACATCTAAGTATGTTATAATCACATAAATAAACCTTTATAGAAAGACCCATAAAAACCAAAACCAGTAATACTATTACTTAGTTATATCAACTTCTCTGTTTGCTTTTTCTTCATTCTCAATTTGCTTTGCAAAACGTTCTGCCTGAGCCTTTGCCTTTTCTTTTTCTTCCTTGTTCTTTGCAAAAGCACCCTCTGCCTTAGCTCTAGCCATACGTTCCTTTAGTGTTGGGCCAAATCCAAGGTATTTCCATGTTGCATCATTCTTAAGCATTGCTATTGAAACACGCTTAAAACTCGATGTAGAATGCACATTCTCCTTGAACCAAATACCAGCACCAGAAGCTACATTGCTGTAGAACTCACCTGTACCCTCTTTTGGAACCTTGTCAGATGGTAGCTCATCAATTCTATTATCTTCCTTACCAATGTAATTTCTATGTACCTGATGAGGTGTTAGAGACTTGCCACCTTGTCTATTCCACAATTGAGCAAGCTCATATAGCTTAGGAGAAGACTTGATTAAATCTAATCTCTTAGCATCACACAAATACTGGATACACATAAGAGCTTCTTTCTCTAAACTCTCCTGAGGATAATGTGAAATTGATAGAATTGCTTTACCAGAGATATTTGTTCTTCCAAAGAACTTGAAATCTTTCTTGGTCCAATAGTCATCTGTCACAGCGTATACAATATCATCTGGGAGCTCAGATAGAACTTCTAAAGCATCAATAGTTGAATCTTCAGATGAGCCATTATGGTGTTTCCATGAAAGAATTGAAGTAACTAACTTCTCTCTCCAATTTGTTCTCAAAGGCTCTTGGGTTGTGTTCAGGAAGTTTAATGCATAATCTCTCCAAGTATAATGAATGAATGCCATTTCATATGGACAGATACCGTTATCAATCATTTCTTTGAGCTCTTCATATGTATGTGGCTTTAGAGATAACTTATCAGCCCATGGTTCTCCCTCAGCATAAATCCCAGTTAGTTCCTCAAGCTTCAGCAAACCATCTTCAATTGCATCATTAAGTGGTTCAACGCCTTTAAGAATACCTTTGTTGTTTCTCTTATCTTTTGGAAATTCAAATTCATTGTCTTTCCTAGTGTACTCGATACCGGCTTTCTTAAGAAGTTCCTCATATAGGTCAGACCTCTTTGTTACTTCTTCAATTGGTATGCCAGCCTTGATATGTGACTTACCATTCCATCTAGTATCCAGAGGCTTGCCAATCTTGTAATACCCAGATTTACTAAACTGAGCCATAAACTCTACATTCTGGAATCTAGCGGCAATCTTTGCATACATATCTGGCTCTATTGCCTTTACATAAGATAGTGTCTTTGTTCCACATGTATGTAGTAATGAACCAGTACGCTGATTTTCAATTGGTATGCCAGCCTCATACATCTTCTCATACATATCTGAAACATCCCAATCAGTTGCTGAAAATAATCTCCAAACATCAGCTGTTGTCATGTCCATAACTGGAGAACAAACATGCATGAAAGACATTCCATTATTATCTTTGCTCATTAGTTAAATCCTTTCTTCTGCTACAAACATAAATTCTATATTTTCACAAGCTTCTTTGATTCTAGCACAGGTTTCTTCAACACCATCTTTGTCACTATCCACAACTTCATATGAAGAACAAGCCATTAGACTTTCCATGTGTTTCCTGTTCTTCCAGTCTTCATAGAAATCTCTCCCTGTATCCTTGTTGTATGTCTCAATATCATCACTTGTGAATCCATAAGTTTTATATGCTATACGATTATCTTTGTTACTCATTGCTGTTCACCTTATTCCTGTTTTATTTTAGTTTTCTCTTTCTCTCATAAATACAAAATCTATACTATCGATATTCTTAAGTCTTTCGACTAAATCATATACTTGATCTTCTAAATCTGTACTGAATGTTCCTTTAGCGTATTTGCAAATAACATTTAAATTGTAACCGAACATCCAGTCAGCATAGAAGAACCTAAAAGTATCTTTTTCATATTTAGAAATGGATTCAGAGTTAAACCAATAAACAGTATATTTTTTCATACATAAAAACCAAATTTAACAGACTAACTAATGTTTACCTTTCCAGCTGTCTTTGTAGCATAATGCCCAGTTCTATAATCACTCTGTTTAAGGATGCTAAATCTATCAAAGCTTTCTGCAGAACGTAGAGATACAAGATTTGCTACCTTTGTTCCCTCTGGGAATGAACTTAAATAGAAATCTGTAAATAAATTCTGTTCAAGGTCTTCGTCTAGGCCATCCCAGCACCAAACATCAATATCAATATCAAACCCTGTAAGCTTAACACTCTTATTCCCACACCCAAAATGAGGAACAAAGTCTCTAGACATCATTGTGATTTCATCTTCTATGGTGATTACAGAACCCTCTTCAATTCTCTTATTTCTTGTTGCTTCATCAAGGCTATTTAGTGGTACAAGGTTACAACAACTAATGTTATCCATGGTAATGATATCGAAACCACCCATTGATTCCTTAGTAGGCATTGGTCTAATCCACATGTCTTTCTTGGATTCATCCCAACTTGTGAGTCTTGTATCTCCTTGGCAAACACCATTTGTCCAACCAAGAGGTAAACACTTATAAAATAGGTTAAGTGAATCTTCTCCAGAATCTTCAGCTTCAGTAAAGTTAGTTTTATCAACTATCTTACCACAATGATAACTCAAACGATACACTTCACCATTTTTTACGCCATCATAAATTTCTTTAGCAATGAGGATTCCCTTATCAGTCTCGATAATCTCGTCACCAAATACGAAACCCCTTTCATCGAAGTCGCAATTAAACTTTCTTTGGCCATGTAGCTTAAAGAATCTTTCCCCATGAAGAATAGCATCAGTAAAGATCCATTCGCAGTCCTGTGATAGCATAGTTACTTTCTTATTTTCCCACTTCTTATCATAAGCTAGGAATTCAGCAACAATCTTGAACTTCTTA
>ERZ773213.56-NODE-56-length-88144-cov-6.092963_pt1 | contig 88144 bp, 86 predicted proteins | sample MGYA00580996_ERZ773213 | MGnify/ENA primary metagenome ERZ773213 (study PRJEB29015, sample SAMEA2738152) | human oral metagenome | biome: human oral; feature: human-associated habitat; material: saliva | place: China | collected 2197 ...
AATTTGGCTCCGGCAGCTGGGCTCGAACCAGCGACCTATTGGTTAACAGCCAACCGCTCTACCACTGAGCTATGCCGGAATAATAGTTATATTATACATGAATATTTTTGAAATATCAAGACTTTTTTATAATTTTCTAAAAAATAAAATTGACCCGCATTTCTACAGGTCAATTTTCAGTATTTTATTCAGTTCGAAGAGCTTCGATTGGATTCATTTTTGCAGCTTTTCGCGCTGGAAGATATCCCGAAAGAATTGAAATTATCATCAAAACAAGCACTAATAAAATCCAGGCCAACCAATTCGGCTGAAGAAGATTTGTATCCACCCCAGTTGTATTTTGTAGTTTTAAGGCATTTTTAATTACTGGGTTTAAGAAAGTTATTCCATAAGCAACAACAACTCCAATAATTCCACCAATCAAGCCAATTAATGCTGCCTCGTATCTGAAAAGTTTCGAAACATCACTTTTACGCATTCCAAGTGATTTCATTAAGCCAATTTGCGAAGTTCGCTCCAAGACTGAAATATATTGAGTATTTATAATTCCAAAAACTGCCGCCAAAAGAGTTAAAAACCCAAATCCAGCAAGTCCAGCCGACATCGCATTAATCGCAGTTTGAACAATGGCTTTATCATCTGCGAAAGTTGAAACATTATAGTAGCTTCCACCATTTAGAGCTAAAATATCTTTTTTAATTTCATCAACCGTCCGGCTTCCATCTGTTGTTACGCTCAAACTATAAAATTGAGGATCCCCTTCGTTCTGTTTGGTAGCAATTGCCAAACCGTCACTGTTTTCTATCCAGAAATTACCTTGATAGTTGAAAGTTGTTTCTGTTTTTCCAGCATCAACTGCTTGGATTTCGAAAGTTTTTTCAAAAATTTGACCTTTCGAATCTTTGAATTCTAAGATAACTTTTTTACCTACAATATCCTCGGGTTTTTTGCCGCCAAGAACTTCAATATAAGCCTTTGGTGCAACAATTTTACCAGCATCAATTTGGTTATTTTTATCAAGCGTTCCAGCTGAAAGCTCCATATCTTGCTCGTCATTTTTAGTTGCAATCCCAACGTCGTATTTTTCACCATTTTCTATTCGAACCGTTTCAGCGTTTACTGGAGTTGCTGGCAAAACTTTTCGAACACCCTTTACTTTCGAAATTTTGCTTAAATCTTCTTTACTAATTATTCGTGATTTAATACTTTCTTCTGTTTGAGTTTTTTCAAAATCTTCACGTGTTGTTGAAATCTTATTCGGTGCATATGGATCTCGAGCTTTAACAGCACGAATTACCACTAAAGCTCTTTGATCACCGATTTTATTAGCCAAACTTTCAACATATGCGTTTCCACCTTTTGCTGCAGCTATTGCGACTGCCACTGTTGTTGCCCCAACTGCAATCGCAAGGCTTGTTAAAATCGTTCGTTTTTTTGCTAGACGAAGATTCTTTCCAGCTCGTCTAATAATATCAATCCTACGCATTCTTTACTCCTTCAATCTGTTCAACTTTTCCGTCTTTAATTCGAATTCGAATATCACATTTTTCTGCCAATTCTTCATCATGTGTAACAATTAACAGCGTAGCTTCAGAATTCTTATTATATTCGAAAAGCATTTTTTCAATCTTAGCGCTTGTGATCGAATCAAGATTTCCGGTCGGCTCATCCGCAAAAATTATTTCTGGCGAATTCGCAATCGCCCGCGCAATCGCCAAACGCTGTTTTTGCCCACCCGAAAGATCACGAGCTGGCGTTTTAATTTTATCCTCCAAGCCAACTGCTTTTAGAGCATTTTCAATAATCTCTTTTCGCCGAAAAATTGGTTCTTCAGCAATTTCAAGCGGCAAACTTACATTTTCGAAACAAGTTTCATTGCCTTGCACGAAAAAACTTTGAAAAATAAATCCCATTTTTTTCGAACGAAATTTATCAATATCTTTCTGTTTCATTGAAAGAATATTCACGCCATCCATTAAAACTTCACCTTCTTCTGGTGCGTCCAAACCGCTCATCGCGTGAATCAATGTTGATTTTCCACTTCCCGATTTTCCAATAATCGCCACGCTTGCGCCTTTTGGAATTTTAAAACTTACATTTTTTAAAGCCTGAAAACTATTTTTCTTTTTACCGTAAGTTTTTGAAATATTTCGAACTTCAATCATATCGCTCCTTTTAATTAAAATTGATCCTCGTCTGGGTTTTCAAGATACAAACACTGACCTTTTGTATTTTCATTGAAATCATAACCATTTACTTTAACTTTTTCAGCACGCATTTTTAATCGCGTATTTTTCGAAACCACAGAATTACACTTATTTGTTTTAACGTCCGCATTTTCAACCTTGTTCAATTCCAAATTTCCACCATTACTATTTACGCTTAAGTTCTTTGCGTCAATTCCGTTCGCATAAAAATTGCTAAATTCGCCCGCGTAAACTTCTAAATTATCAATTTTTGCTGAATTTTCGAAATTAACAGACCCATTTTTCGAAATGTCCACCTTAATTTTCTCGGCATTTTTTGCAAAATATTTTACTTGCGAGCTCGATTTCAAATTAATTTCACTTAACTCTGGGTCATAAATATGAACTTCTTCCTGATTTCCGCCATAAAAATAACGCGCATTATTTGAAACTTTGTTCAAATTTAGTTTTAAAGTTTCGCCATCAAAATTCGTTTCAAGATTATCTTTTTCGAAATTAAAATGTGTAAATTCAATTTTTGGCTCATCCGCAATATGATAGAAAACTGCCACCGAAGAATCAACTTCTAGCTTTTTAATACTTTTCATTTTTACAGAATCAATCTTGACTCGTTCTGAAATTAAACTTTGAGAAACCCTATTGTTTACTTTATCGCGCAGCAATGATGCTGAAGTAATAAATCCCATGAGTCCCGCAAATGCAATCACAACTGAAATAATCGAAACAAAGATGTCAATTTTCGTAATTTTTAGTTTGAAAAGCATTTTCGCAACAAATCCCGTGAGTAAAAGATAAGCAAAACCTAAAATATTAGCACTAATAATTACACCTATACCGGCATCTTTAGCATTTGCAAAAGCCGCCGCACTATAAATTTCTGAAAGCGCTAAATTTCCAAGAATTATTGCTGTAACTCCACCCAAAAAGGCCAAAACTGCAAAAATACCAAAAATTACACCAAAAGCTTTAGCAATCTTTAAGTTTCGAAGATGAATTTTTTCGAAATTATATTCTTCATTTACTTCCCGAATAGAATTTGCGGTAATATTCTCGCCACGAAGTCGCAAAATGTCATTTGCATTTTTTGCCGCAGGAATAACCAAAATCGACAAAATATAGATTGGAACTATTCCACCAAAAGTCATAAAAAACATTACAATTAACACCAAGCGAACCCAAACTACATCAATGTTTAAGTATTGAGCCAAACCAGATGCCACGCCAGAAATCATTCCATTTTTCTCATCACGATAAAGTCTTTTTGAAATTTTCGCCGAAGATTTCTCTTCATTTTTTTCGGTAAAATCTGTATCTTGAAAAACTTCTGGTGAACCAATTTGAGCTTCAATTTTCGAAATCTCTTTCTCAGTAATAACTCCGCCTTCTTTCACTCCAAGTTCCGCCAAAATCTCAGTAATCCGAATTTCTACATCTTCAAAAATATCTTTATCGCTTGAATAAATCTTCAAATCTTTTAGGTATTTTTCTAGTTGCTTTTTTGCTGGAATTTCAATTTCATAAGGAATTTTAGCCAAATGAATTCTTGTAATTTCTTTCATATTTCTCCTTTAAAGCTCATTTATTGTCTTGTTTAGCTTTTCAATTTCTTCACTAATATTCACTAAAACTTTTGTACCAAAATCAGTTATTGAGTAGTATTTTCTTGGCGGGCCTTGCTCACTTTCTTGCCATTCATGGCTTAATAATCCATCCTTTTGTAATCTTGAAAGCAGTGGATAAATCGTGCCTTCAACCACAACCATTTTAGCTTCACGCAATTCCCGAATGATATCACTAGTGTAAACTGGTTTTTTTGCGCAAACTTTTAACACACAAAACGCCATAAAACCTTTTCGCATCTGGGTTGAAATTTGTGAAGCATATTTTTCAATACTTTCTTGTTCTTTCATACTTCTATGTTATACAAGGTAGCTTAAAAAGTCAAGTACTTTTTTCAAAAAAATAAAAAAGTTTGCCCAAAAACAAACTTTTTTAAAATTCTTTATACTAGCCCATTCGGATTTTTACTTTGCCAATTCCATGAATCTCGGCACATCTCCTCAAGTGTTTTTTCAGTTTTCCAGCCAAGCTCTTTTTCAGCCTTAGCAACATCAGCATAGCAAAATGCAATATCACCCGCACGACGCGAGGTAATTTCGAAAGGAATCTTTTTGCCTGAGGCTTTTTCGAAAGCATGAACTAACTCTAAAACACTCACTCCTGAACCCGAACCAAGATTATAAATTTTAACACCACCATTCTTGCGATTATTTTCTAACGCTTTCAAATGACCTTTCGCTAAATCGACAACATGTATATAATCACGCACACCTGTACCATCAGGAGTTTCGTAATCGTCGCCAAAAATTGAAAGTTTTTCTCGTTTTCCAATGGCAACTTGAGAAATATACGGCATCAAATTGTTCGGAATTCCTTGTGGATCTTCACCGATTAAACCACTTTCATGGGCACCAATTGGGTTGAAGTATCGTAAAATCGTAATCGACCAGTGTGTATCAGCTTTTGCTAAATCTTTCAAAATATGTTCAATCACAACTTTAGTGTATCCGTAAGGGTTCGTTGCTGTTTCGCAAGGCATTTCCTCTCGATAAGGAACTGGATTTTTGTCGCCATAAACCGTTGCGCTCGAAGAAAAAACGATATCATAAACGTTAAATTCTCGCATAATTTCTAAAAGAGAAATCGTTCCTTGAATATTATTTTTATAGTATTCAAGTGGTTTTGCAACACTTTCGCCAACTGCTTTTAAACCCGCAAAATGTATCACTTGCTTAATATCATTTTCTTGAAAAATTTTTCGAAGCCCATCCTTATTTAAAATATCAACTTCGTAAAACTTAAAATCTTTACCCGAAATTTCATGAATTCGCTCTAGGGCTTTAGGTTTCGAATTTCGAAAATTATCAATTATTATGATCTCTTCATTATTTTTAAGAAGTTCAATTGAAGTGTGAGCACCAATAAATCCTGCGCCACCAGTTACTAAAATCGCCATCTTTTCCTTTCGTGATATAAACTTAAGCACTTTATAGCATTATTATACTATTTTTCAAAAGACATAGCAATTTATCCTAAAGAATATTTTTAAGATACTTTCCCGTCCAGCTCTTTTCGACTTTCGAAACTTGCTCAGGTGTTCCGGTTGCCACAACAGTTCCACCGCCAGCACCACCTTCTGGCCCCATATCAATTAACCAATCGGCACTTTTAACCATATCCAAATTGTGCTCAATAATCACCATTGAATTACCAGCATCAACTAAACGATTCAAAATTGAAAGCAATCTTTTCACATCCGCATTATGAAGACCAGTCGTTGGCTCATCTAAAATATACATTGTCTTTCCAGTCGAAGCACGCGCAAGCTCAGTTGCGAGTTTAATTCGTTGTGCCTCACCGCCCGAGAATGTTGTTGCGGGCTGGCCAAGTTTAATGTACCCCAAACCGACTTCTTGAATCGTTTTTAATTTGCGATAAATTGCAGGGATATTTTCAAAAAACTCTGTTGCTTCGTCAATCGTCATCTCTAAAACATCCGAAATCGTCTTTCCTTTATAAAGAATCTCTAACGCTTCCCGATTATATCGCTTGCCATGACAAACATCACATTCCACATAAACATCTGGCAAGAAGTGCATTTCAATTTTAATAACACCATCACCCTGACAATTCTCACAGCGACCACCTTTAACGTTAAAGCTAAATCGGCCAGCCTTATATCCACGAATATTTGCTTCAGGCGTGCCGGCAAAAAGTTCACGAATTTGAGTGAAAACGCCCGTATAAGTTGCTGGATTCGAACGCGGCGTGCGACCAATTGCGCTTTGATCAATCACAATTGCTTTATCGAGTTTTTCCAAACCTAAAATTTCATCATGCGCACCAGGAACTTCTTGTGCACGATGCTTCCGCGCTAACAATTCTTTACTTAAAATTTCATTAACTAAGGTTGACTTTCCACTTCCCGAAACACCAGAAACTACTGTCATTACACCTAATGGAATTTCAACATCGATATTTTTCAAATTATTTTCACGTGCGTTTTTGATTACTAACTTTTCATTTTTTTGAATTTTGCGTCGGTTTTTTGGCGTTTGAATTTTATCTTCACCACTCAAAAACTTTCCTGTTAGTGATTTTGGATTTTTCGAAACCTCTTCAGGTGTGCCAGAAGCCACAATCATTCCACCGTTTACACCAGCACCAGGACCAACATCAACTAGCCAATCTGCCGCCCGAATTGTATCTTCATCATGCTCAACAACCAAAACAGTATTGTTTAAATCACGAAGATTTTTTAGCGTCGCAATCAGCTTGTCGTTATCTCGTTGATGAAGCCCAATTGATGGCTCATCGAGAACATAAAGCACACCTTGAAGACCAGAGCCAATTTGAGTTGCTAAACGAATTCGCTGCGCCTCACCACCACTCAAAGTGTTTGCTGCGCGCGAAAGCTCTAAATAATTCAAGCCAACATTATTCATAAAGCCCAATCTCGAAGAAATCTCTTTTAGAATTTGAGTTGAAATAAACTTTTGTTGCTCGTTTAATTCTAAATTCTTAAATAGTTCAACCGCCTCGTCAATTGCAAGGTCACAAATTTCAACAATATTCAAACCGGCCACCGTCACAGCAAGAACGACTGGCTTTAAACGTTTTCCGCCGCAAGTTTGGCATTTTCGAACGCGCATAAATCTTTCGATATCCTTGCGCTGGAATTCACTATCCGTATCTCGATGGCGACGCTCCAAATTTGGAATTACACCTTCAAAATTCATATTATAAACACGGCCGTTCATTTCAATCGGATATTTTTCATCTGTTTTTGTACCGTATAAAATAATTTTAATCGCTTCTTTCGAAAGCTTTTTAGTTGGGACTTTTGTTGAAAATCCATGGCGTTTCGCAACTTCCTCGAGCAATTTAATTCGATAGCCTTTCTCCATCACACGATTATATGGACGAATTGCTCCTTCGGAAATCGTCAAATTTGGCGAAAGCACTAATTCTGGGTCAATTTCCATTCGCGTTCCAAGCCCAGAGCAAGTTTCACAAGCTCCTTGTGGCGCGTTGAATGAAAACAATCGCGGTTCGAGTTCAGGAATATGCTCATCTGGGTGAAGCTCACAAGCATAGCGTTGCGAGAAAATTTTAACTTCGCCTGTTTCGTCATCTAAAACCTCAAGAATTCCATTTGTCATATCTAGAGCCTGCTCAACACTTTGAGCTAAACGTGTCCGCATTTCTTTCGAAAGAACTAAACGATCAACTACAATTTCGATATTGTGCTTAATATTTTTTTCAAGCTCAGGGAATTCATCCAAAGCGTAAATTACACCATCAACACGAGCACGAGCAAAACCTTTTTTCGAAAATTCAACAGGAACGTGTGCAAATTCACCTTTTTTAGCTTTCGCAATTGGCGCAAGCAAAATTAATCGAGACCCTTCTTTGAGGTTCATAATTCCATCAACAATACTTTGCGGTGTACGGCGAACTACATCTCGACCACAAATTGGGCAATGCGGCGTACCAATTCGCGCAAAAAGAAGACGCAAATAATCATAGATTTCTGTCACAGTCGCTACAGTCGAACGTGGATTTCGGCTAGTAGATTTTTGGTCAATTGAAATCGCAGGGCTAAGTCCAGTAATTTGATCTACATCTGGCTTATCCATTGTACCCAAAAATTGTCGTGCATAAGAATTAAGGCTCTCCATGTAACGACGCTGGCCTTCCGCATAAATAGTATCAAACGCCAAACTAGACTTTCCACTACCAGAAAGCCCTGTTATTACCACTAGTTTATCGCGCGGAATCTTTAAATCTACATTTTTTAAATTATGTTCGCGCGCGCCCTTAATTTCCAAAAAATCCGCCATAATTCTCCTTTATTATTCGAACTATTATACCATATTTTTTGAATTCTTTCCAGGATTGCAAACTTTCAAAACTATTTCAAACTATTTTTCTTCATTCAAAATTTCACTAATTTCACTTTTCGAAAGCTCGTGCCAACGCTTTTTATCATTTTCGAAAATACTAATTTGCGAATTTTCAAAAGGAATTTTATTTATTGCACACCATTTTTGCATTTTTGCTAAATTTTCAATATAAAAAGTAATTCCATCAAAACCAAAATCATAATTTTTAAAATTAAGGCGTGTTTTGTTTGGATTATTTTTTGCTGAAATTTCTGCAAAGTCCTTAACCGCAAAATCTGGGTAATCCAAAGCCTCGCCCATCAAGCGCGTTTTTTCTTCAAGATTTTTGGCATAATTTAGCTTCTCCGCCTTTAAGTATTTCTCTAAATTTTCTCGATTTCGAAAAGCAAAAAGTCTAATTTTCGACTTTGTGTGATTTTTATTCCAAATTTTGTGCGTATAAATATTCTTTCGAAAAAATATTTTCCAATAAAATAATTCGATTATTTCTGCTAAATTTGAATTTTGAAAATCCAAAACCATCGAACTTCGCCTTCCTTTTCGAAAAGCTTTTCGCATCTTTTTCTTCATTATAATTATATACCTTTCCTATTAAAAGAGTGGATAAAAAAATCCACTCGTATCAAAAAAGTTTATCCAGTATTTTTACCAATCCTCACATGCAGCGCAATCGCCGCCACCCTGTGCGTTGCAATTCTCACACTCATCGTCCGGATCCATAAAAGCAATTGGTAAAAACTTCTTAAAAATATCATTCATGATATTTCTCCTTGTATAATGTGCAAATGGGAAACTACCCATAATTGTTGGGATAGTATATTCTACCCGCAGCCACTATTATACCCCCCCCCGAAAAAAGTCAATACTTTTTTATTTTTTTGGCGGTGTAGCTTTTACAAAGTTAATTTTTAGACCTTCATTCGTGAAACGTTTTTCGTAAGTGGTCATAACTTTATAATTTTCGTTCAAATTGCTTTCATGAAGATCAAAACTAAGGCGTTCAATTCGCCAGCCTTCCGCCACAAGTTGCTCTAAACTCCAATCGAAAAGATCTTTAGCGTCAGTTTTAAAATATAAAGCGCCATTTTCCGCTAATAATTTTGCATAAATTCGCAAAAAAGTTGGGTGAGTCAATCGGCGGCCAGCATTTCGATTTCGTGGATATGGATCCGGAAATGTAACCCAAAGATATTTTACTGAATTCTCAACGAAAGCATCAAGAAGTTGATCGGCTCGGGCCCTTAAAAAGCGAATATTTTTTATACCATCCTGTTCGGCTTTAATTGCGCCTTTAACTAGCCTATCAGCTTTAACATCAACCGCTACAAAATTCTTGGTTGGATTTTTTGCCGCTAAAGCTTCGCTGAAAAATCCAGTTCCCGCCCCAATTTCAAGGTTATCGACTTCGGCATTTTCCTTATTCCATTCGTCAAATTCAAAACAAATTGCAGAATTATTAAAAAGTGCAAATTTATAAAGTTTACGTTTTCGAGTGATTATAAAATCTTTCGGGTTTAAAAAAGCCATTTTTCTCCTTTACTGATCTGTTATTTTTAAAGCTTCATCGCTAAGAGAATTTTCATTAAACTCATTTGCATGAATTTTATTACGTGCATGCGAATAAAACAATTCAAAATTCGCCATTTCTTTATTCGAAAGTCCACCTTGTGGAGAAAAATCTTCATCTTTCTCGAACTGCTTGCGTTTTTCTTCCTCCTTCTTCGCCTTTTTCTGAGCTTCACGCGCTTCTTGCAAAACTGGTCGGCTCAAATCAAGCTGGATTGTTCCATCGGCAGTATATAGAGCTAGGCTCGCAACCACTAAAACAATTGTAATCCCCAAACTTCCAGCAATAAATATAATTAAATTCCTCGAACCGTTAACTTCTTTTTGTGGTTGTGATGATAAATTAGTAATTTTCTTTTTAATTTTTTTCCAAAAATCATTCATTTGCTGCTCCTGTTGTGTTTTTCATAACGAATTCATGAACTTGAATACCATATTTTTCAGCAATTTCGCTTAATTTTGTCGTATTATAACTCACCTCTCGTCGCAATTTTCGAACTTTTTCAAGCTTTAAATAAAATTCTCTTGGATTTTTTACACAATCCTGAGTGGTTAATTCTGAAAGTTCACGCTCATAATTTTGAAAATTGTCTCTGAAATAACGGAAATTTTCATCGAATTCTGCTGTTAATGAAATCAACCCTGCATCATTTTTCTTATTCAAAGCAATTCGAGCATTAAAATTCGACATTAGCCCATTCGAGATTTTTTCGTAGTCTTTACCTAAATTAACCCGCTTTAATGCATCTTCTGAACGTAGCTTTTTTAAATCTTTCTTTAAATCTGTGCATTTTTCACTGATTTTCGAAAGTTGCACATCTGTTGGCTTTTCTTTTGCAGCCTCTTCAGCAAAAACTGCCTTCGAAAATTGCATTACAATTAACAAACCGCATAATGCAAAAACTATTAAAAATCCAGATTTTTTTCGAAAATTAACCAATTTAGTCCTCATCTTCAGCGATTTCAATTTTTAATTCTTTTAACTGGCTTTCATCAACCATACTTGGCGAGCTCATCATTACGTCAACGCCTGAACCATTCTTAGGGAATGCTACAACTTCACGAATATTTTCTTCGTCCATCAAAATCATGAAAATTCGATCCAAACCAAATGCACACCCCGCATGTGGTGGAGCACCAAATTTAAAGGCGTTTAGCATTGCGCCAAATTTAGCCTCAACATATTTTTTGTCATACCCAAGAAGGCCGAAAGCTTCATACATTACTTCTGGATTATGGTTTCGAACAGCGCCCGAACAAATTTCATAACCGTTCATCACCATGTCATACTGGTCAGCTTTAATTGCCAATTTTTCAGCATCAGTTTTAGCATTTCGAAGAGCCTCGACGCCACCTTTTGGCATTGAAAATGGATTATGACCAAAATCAACTTTCTGATTTTTCTCATCGAATTCATAGAATGGAAAATCGACAACCCAAGCCAAAGCAACTTCATCATTATTTTTTAGGTTGAAGAAAGTGGCAAATTCATTTCGAAGGCGACCCAAAACTTTATTTACAACTTCACGTTTATCTGCGCCAAAGAAAATCGCATCACCATCTTCTGCGCCAGTTTCTTCTTTAATTTTTGAAAGTTCATCTTCACTCAAGAATTTAACAATTGGGCTTTTTGCTTCACCTTCAGCAAACGTAATATAGGCCAAACCGCCAGCGCCCTCACTTTTAGCAATTTCAGTAAAATTATCAATCTGTTTACGGCTCAAACTTGCACCATTTTTTACACAAATTGCTTTTACGCATTCGGCATTTTTAAATACGCCAAATTCAGTTTCAGCCAATACATCATTCAAATCAATCAATTCCATTCCGAAACGCAAGTCAGGCTTATCACTACCGTATTTTTCCATCGCAACTTCATAAGGAATCCTTGGAATCTCTTCGTTTAAAAGTTTCTTTCCAGCAAAATTTTTAACCAAATCTTTGATAAGAACTTCCATTTCGGTTCGGATTTCTTCACCACTTTCAACAAAAGCCTTCTCGAGGTCTAATTGATAAAAATCACCATAAAGCCTGTCTGCACGTGGATCTTCATCGCGGAAACAAGTAGCGATTTGATAGTATTTATCAATTCCACCAACCATTAAAAGCTGTTTGAACTGCTGTGGAGCTTGCGGCAAAGCATAGAATTTTCCAGGATGAACACGACTTGGAATTAAGAAATCGCGTGCACCTTCTGGACTAGAGTTAGCAAGAATTGGCGTTGCAATCTCAACAAATTCACGGTTTTCCATGAATTTTCGAATTTCACGATAAAATTCTGCACGGCGACGCAACATTTTTTGCATTTTTTCACGACGCAAATCCAAGAAACGATATTTCAAACGCAATTCTTCATTTGATTTTTGACCATTATCAGAAACTGTGACAGGCAGAGGTTCGCTTCGATTTAAAATTTCAAAATCTTCAACTACTAATTCAATATCACCTGTCAAGATATGCGGATTTTTCAAGTTTTCATCTCGCTCTTTAACTACACCAGTTGCCGAGACAACAAACTCATCCCGACATTTTTCAGCCAACCTAAAACTATCCATAAAATCTGGTGAAATCACAAGTTGAAGTAATCCAGAATGATCACGTAAATCAATAAAAATTAAACCACCGTGATCGCGCCGAGAATTAACCCAACCTTTTACTGTAATTTTTTCACCCACCATATTTTTTGAATTTTTCGTAAGCGTTCGCATATTTCTCCTAATTTCTGAATTTAACTCTTTATATTTTACCACATTTTACTATTTTTTGCGAATGAAATCCGTCAAATTGACAATTCCAGCTAGATCACCGTTTTTTTCAAGCAAGATTGCATAATTTTTATCTTTCGAAATCATTTTTTCGAAAGCATCCAGTGCGCTAATATCCGACTTTAATGAGAAAAAATCCTCACGCATCACTTTCTGTGCTTTTTTCGAGTCGCTCGAATCTATTTTAGTAATATCCTCTAAGAAAATTACACCTTTAACACTAGTTTCTTCTGAGTCCATCACTGGAAAAATATTTTGCTTCGTCTTAAAAAGTTCATCAATAATCAACGGTGTCAATAAATCATTTGCATGAATAATGGCCATTTTCTCGCCCGAAATTCCTTTCTCCAAAGCACTTCCTTCTTTAAGTTCAAAAATTTTTTCAATCCATTTTTGTTCATTTTTATCTAAGATTTGACGATGTTTTTCTAAAAAATGCAGAAGTTCTTCTTTGGAGTAAAAAGCCCAGGGCTGTTTCTTATTTGCCATTTTTGAAAGTCGATTTTGAATTCGCAAATTTTGTGCAAAATAAATTCCACCAAAAACTGGAATAGTTTTTCGATTAATTTTTGAGGCAATGTTTGAAAGCACGCCACTTTTTAAAATACCTTTCGAAACTAAGAAAACTACAAAAATGATTAATGTCGCTTGATAGAAATCAACAACTTTCGCAAATGAAACTACTGATAAAATCATTAAAGCACAGCCAAAATAGCGCAAAAAATAATTATAAACTGGAGCAAATTTCTTTTTATTGAGCATCTTTTCTGCTCGCTTATCGCCCGCATCAATTCGGCGCTGAAGCTCAAATTCTGAAAAATCAACTTCTTTCTCTTTTAATGAAAAAACAATAAGCATTAAAACTAAGAAAAATATACTTATTAATAACATATCCTAATTGTACCATATTTTAGTAATTTTGAAAAAGCTTATTTTTATGTTAAAATGGTAATAGTTAATGAAAGGAGATTATGGCTCAAAAGAAAGATAAGGCAAAAAACCTTGCTAAATTTAAGGATTTTGTCGATGATAATAAATTTGCGATAGTTTTTAGTGTTCTAGTCGTAGCTTTTTTGGGTGGGATTATTTGGTTATCAAGTCTTGAAAAAATCGATTTAAGCAAGGTTGATATTAGTAAAGAAATTCCCGCAACTGCAGATTCTGGAAATATCGCAGAACATGTTTACCTAAAAAGCGATTCAAAGGTAACACTAGTTGAATATGGTGATTATCAATGCCCTGGATGTAAAACCGCATCAAGCAGAATTAAGGCTATTGCAGAAGAATATAAAGGTAAAATTAATTTAGTTTTTCGAAATTATCCACTAGTCTCAATACATCCAAATGCCCTAGCTGCTGCTAGCGTTGCAGAAGCCGCCGGACTTCAAGGTAAGTATTGGCAAATGCATGATTTACTTTATGACAAACAGGATGAGTGGACATCTTCAACGGCTAATGAGCGAATGGATTACTTTATAGAGTATGCGAACGAGCTTAAATTGAATATTGACCAATTTAAAAAAGATATCGAAAGCGAAAAAGTCAAAGCAAAAATTAAATACGACCAAGCTATTGGAGCGAAAGCTAAAGTTTCAGGTACACCTTCTTTCACTCTAAACGGAAAAGACCTGGACTCAAAAATCTGGGGTGATGACTCGAAACTAAAAGCTGCTTTAGACGAAGCTATAAATTCTAATAAATAATATCAAAATTTTTATTACAATAAAAATCTCATCCACAAGATGGATGAGATTTTATTTTTTGTCACTTTTTATTGTTCAATGTAGCGTTGCCATTCAGCAGGCACCACATCCACCGCAATTATTTTCTTCCTTGAAGGAGGAAAATTGATTTTGATAGGCATGTGTTCTCCTTTTATTTGTGCAACTCACGCGCTCGACCGATATTCCTAATACTATAATTTTACGTTTTTGCGCGAGCCTATCAATCATTCTATCAAAAAAAATAACAAAAGTCAAGAAAACACGCTATTTTCGTTTTGCCTCCTAAAAAACCTCTTAGCGCTTATACTTATATAATACCTTATTTTATACACAAGCGCAATAGTTTTTTGAAACTTTTTATGGTTTTTTAAAAATAGCCAATGTTGCCTCAACATCTTTTGGTATATTATATTTTCTACACCATTCATCAACAGCCTTTGACGCTCCGGGTAACGCCTGATTACCATAATCGTCGACAACAATAATTGCCCCACTCTCAAGATTATTCCATATTAAATTAAGTGGGTCTAAAATTGAATCATAATAATCTCCGTCCAAAAAAGCAAAGCTAATTTTCGAAGGGATTTGTTCTCGCGAAATCTGATTAAACCAACCTTTTGTAATTTTTGGCATTTTTTTAACATTCGCTTTTCTTAAATTCGAAATAAGCTGCTTTTTGCTTGCGCAAAGCTCACCCTTTTTAAAATCCTCGCCCAAGGAATTTACATCTTCGACGGATTTCTCCGGAAGACCCTCAAAAGAATCATATAGCCAAAGATGCCTTTCACTGTCCCATTCCTCAATTTTTTTCGCCAAAAAAACACTAGTAGTTCCGACATAGCACCCAAATTCAACAATATCACCAAAAATTGCGCGAGTCTTTTCGAGCTCGCGCAAAATTATTTGAATTTCACGTTCATTAACTTGATCACTTAGTAATTTCATTAGTATCTATTATACTACGAACGCTTAATTGTACCAACTATATCGTAAATCTCATTCTCGTCAACAGGCTGAAACTCACCAGAGACCTCAACACCATTAGAACCAGCTTCTCCGCCATAAAACTCTAAGATATTGTTTCCTCCAGATATTGCATATTTTTTACCTTTCGAATCGATAATTCCAACCTTACATTTTGTCGAAGAATCAGTTTTACCTTGCTTAGTTGATAAACAAATTAGATTTCCTGATATTGTTATTATCTTTGAAGACTCTTCTTTTTTACTACTGTTTACACCACGATGTACTGAAGGTATTGTAAAATCAAGGATTTTAACTACAAAAGCAGTCGCAAAAACTATCGCTACTAAAACTAGAATTATCAATATTGAAGTTAATTTCTGATGGAAAGATTCTCTTTGATATTTTGAAATTTCTCTCATTTTATTATTTCAAGAATCCCATCACAATAATTACAGCCAAACTGATAATCGTTAAAATCGCCATAATTGGAGCCGTTCGTTTTACCCAGTTTTTATATGGCACACCAGCAAGTGCTAAACCAGCCATCAATGATGCGATCGTTGGTGCAATCATATTTAGCAATCCCGAGGCTGTCGCAAATGCAACAACAGCAATCTCTTTAGTAGAACCAGCTAAACTTGCAACAGGCGCAATGATCGGCATTGTTGCCTCCGCTAAACCTGAAGATGAAGGAATTATGAACGACATTGGAATATAGAAGATAAACGCCAAAACACCAAATATTTGTGAAGGAACCTTGCGTAATAAATCCTCACCCCAATAGACAATCGTATCTTGAATTCCACCAGCGCGCATCAAAACACCAATTGCAGCAGCAACCGCAATGATTAATGCAACATTCAATAAATCGGCTGAACCTGCAAGAAAGGTATTAGTTACTGAAACATCTTCTTTTTTAAATTCTTCATAATATAGAATTTTAATAAGAACCGTCGATATCAAGAATAATGCTGAAATTTCATTAAAGTACCAACTACCGAACGCTACTGAGTGTTCAAAACCGAAAATTGGTCCAACAACAGGTAGAGTCGCAAGCCATTCGTGCCATTCTTTAAAGAAAGAAACCCCTAAATCCTCCCACGGAATCAATGACATAACCATTACGAGGAATGTGAAGCCAAAAATTCCCATAACGAATTTTCGCTCAAGAGTAAATTTCGGAATATTCGAAGCATCGATTGCTTTAACTGCTGGTTTACCTTTTGAGTCTTCAGCATAACCACCAGCTTTAACTTTTCCAGCATATCGCATCGTGAATATAATTGAAGCGATCAAAGATACAACCAAAATAACAAATTGAGGTAAAAGAACTTTTGAAAGATCCGCCCCAGCAGCATTTGCGGCAATTCCCGTTGAAAATGGGTTAACGGTTGAGGCTAAAACACCAACTCCAGCACCCAAAACAATCACCATTACTGCGGTCATTGCATTATAGCCGGCCGCTAACATAATTGGCACAACTAACGCATAAAAGGCTACCGCCTCTTCTTGCATACCATAAGTCGTTCCACCAATTGCAAAGAGTGTCATTAAGACTGGAATCAACCATTTCTCTTTGCCTTTCATCTTTTTGAGAAGCCCACCGATTGAAGCATCGAGAGCACCAGTTTTCATTACAACGCCCAAAAATCCACCAAGGATTAGCACAAACACAATCACGTCGAGTTTATTCACCATTCCATAAATTGGTGAAGTGAAAATATCCCAAAAACCTTGTTTTAGATTAATATAGAAATCTTTATTATCCTTTTTGGCATTTTCGTAATCTTTTTTAGCGTTTTTATATCCTTTGCTTTCAGCATCAGAAGCTGAAATCTCATTTTTCGGATCCTTAACTTCCTCAACAACCTTCAAACGCTTTTCAGTTCTAGTATAACTTCCTGATTTGATTGAAGATTCACCTTTTTCATTAGTTGTGTATTCATATCGCCCTGACGGAATCAACCAAGTTAATCCCGCCATAATCGCGATTATAACAAACAAAACACTAAAAGCTGAAGGTGATTTAAAAACTTTCAGTTTTTTCGAAACCTTTTTATCAGTTTTCTTTGCATCAACTTTTTTTGTAGCCATTTTTTCTCCTAAATTACAAAGTTAAAGCCATTACTGCTTTAATTGTGTGCATTCGATTTTCAGCTTCATCAAACACAATTGAAGCGTTCGAATTGAAAACCTCGTCCGTAACTTCCATTTCTTTCAAGCCATATTTTTCGAAAATTTCCTGACCAACTTTAGTGTTTAAGTCATGAAAAGCTGGCAAACAGTGCATAAATTTTACATTTGGGTTGCCCGTTGCGTGAAGAAGCGCAGTGTTAACTTGGAATCCTCGAAGCTGATGAATTCGCTCTTCAAATTTATCTTCTTCACCCATTGAAACCCATACGTCAGTATAGATGAAATCTGCACCATGAGCGGCACCATATAGATCATCTGTAATTGTGATTTTTGCACCAGTTTCATGTGCAATTTCACGACACTTTTCAACCAAAGCTTGGTCTGGATGAAGTTCATTTGGCGCAGCAATTCGAAAATCAACACCCATTTTTGCAGCCCCGATCATCAAACTATTTGCCATATTATTTCGGCCATCACCAACAAAAACCAATTTAGCACCTTTCAAATAACCAAGATGTTCTTCCATAGTCATAAAGTCTGCCAAAATTTGAGTTGGGTGATACAAATCAGTTAACCCATTCCAAACTGGAACACCAGCATATTTCGCAAGTTCTTCAACGGTTGAATGAGCAAATCCGCGAAATTCGATTCCATCAAATGATCGCCCAAGTACAATTGCCGTATCTTTAACTGATTCTTTTTTACCCATTTGAATGTCATCTTTACCTAAAAATTCTGGGTGAATTCCTAAATCACGAGCTGCCACGGTAAAAGCAGTTCGAGTTCGGGTTGAAGTTTTTTCGAAAAGCAATGCAACTTGCTTACCTTCATAAATTTTGTGTGGAATTCCAGCACGTTTTAGACGTTTGTATTCGTGCGCTGTATCAAGCATTAGTCGAATCTCTTCCGGCTTAAAATCCAAAAGCGTTAAAAAATTTCGACTCCTTAAGTTTAGTGCCATTTATTAAATCTCCTCTCTCCAAATTGGCATTGACATACATCGTGGACCTCCTCGACCGCGGCCAAGTTCGGCACCTTGAATTTCAATCACTTCAACACCAGCTTCGCGTAAAGCTTTGTTTGTTACGTAGTTTCGATCATAAGTAACCACAACACCTGGTGCAATTGCTAGCGTATTTGAGCCATCGTTCCATTGCTCACGAGCAGCAGCAATCGGATCACCATCTCCACATTGAATCAAAGTTACATGGTCAAGACCAAGAACTTCTTCCAAGGTTTCTTTTAGATTTGTTCGGTGCGTAATTTTTGGCTGTCCTGGGATACCAGAATCTTCCAAAATATAAATGTTCAATTCGCCATCTTTATCTAGAATTTCAGGGTGAATTGTAAACTTATCTCGATCAATCATTGTGAAAACAGTATCAAGGTGCATAAATGCGTGCGAAACTGGAATCTGAATCGCTAAAATTTTATTAAAGTCTGAAAATTCAAACAATTTTGAAGCAACTTTTTCAATAGCTTCAGGAGTTGTTCGTTGTGAAACACCAATCGCCATCACGTTCCTTGAAAGCACGAGTTCGTCGCCGCCTTCCATATTAAATTTATTGTAACGGTCAAACCAAACTGGCACTTCTCCACCAGGAGTTTTAGCAGCAAAACGTGGGTGATAGCGCATGATATATTCCATAAATAAGCTCTCACGTCGACGTGCTGGATAACGCATCTTATTGATTGTCAAGCCATTTCCAACTGCTGCGGCTGGATCGCGCGTGAAATAAAGGTTTGGCATTGGGTCAAGCAAGAATGGATAATTACTCTTAAAATAATAATTCAAATGAGTTTTCTCATCTTCTTCAGTTCTAATTTCATCCTTCTTCACTCCAGACATAAGTTTTCGAACTAAATCAAGTGGCTCAAACTCACCTAAATAACGCATTAAAGCGTGAGTAACGTGTCGTTCCCCCTGTTTTGAGGCTCGAACAAAATCTGAAATAAAACGCCATTTAATCTCATCATTATAAAGTGATTCTGCGGCTAATTGATCAAGATAGAGAACTTCAATTCCTCGGCTACGCAAAGTTTCTGCAAAAGCATCATGCTCTGCTTGCGCAACTTCTAGATATGGAATGTCGTCAAAAAGCAATTGCTCCAAATATTCTGGAGTAAGCCCTTCAAGTTCTTTTCCTGGTCTATGTAAAATTACGGTTTTGAGTTTTCCGATTTCACTATTTACCTGAATCGGTTTTTCACCCATATTCCCTCCCTTATTTTTATGTTTATGCTTTAATTTTATCATAAAGCTTAAGTTTTATCAATCAGTTTAACTTTATTGACCTTTTAGTGAAAAAATGGTATAATAGAAAAATCTTAGTACCTTGGAGGTGATTAATTATGGTGAAGATTAAAGCGAAACATAAGTTTCGTAAAAAAACAGTAGAAATGGATATTTCAGAAAACATACTTATCTACGCCGAAAAAGGCCACACCTGGGCAATCCGAAGTATTTTCGAATCTTATTTACAAATATGCCACTATCAAAGAGGGAAACTTCATCCCCAAAGTATAAAATTCTGGCGAGTTGAGTCGAAAACCCCTAATCAAACTTTCGCCCACCGAACAGATAACTTTTCGGCCTGCGAAAAAGAAAATTGCTCATTTTGCAATGCTGGAAAATACGAAGAATGCCCTAATAATCGCCATAAATTATAAAACCCTTCTAAAAGGGTTTTATTTCTTTTCTGGTTTTTTTGCATTATTTTTATTATGCCGATTTGGCGTGTAATTTTTATTAGCTTTGTCTTTCGCCGTAATGCGGTTTATATCGTGAATAACCATTTGTGGATATGGAAGAACGATGTCATTCTCATCAAATGCTTTTTTAATTTCACGTCGAAAAATTCCTGCAACATCCCACTGCTTGCCAGCTTTAACTCGCCCTAAGCATTTTATTTCCATAGAAGAATCCAAGAATTTATTAACACGCACAAACTCAATCGGTTCAATAATATCCTTTTTAAGCTCAGGATTTTCTAACATTTTTCTACCAACACCGTTAATAACCTCTTCAAGGGTATCAATATCTGTATCATAAGAAACTCCAAATAATAAATTAACATTTGCGTATTTAAATGAGAGGTTTGTTACAGCCTCACTTGCGCCGTTTCGAATTGTGTGAACTTTTCCATCAGCATCTCGAACCTGCGTAATTCGCAGAGAAATATTCTCAACCTTACCAGAAATTAAGCGCCCACCAACCATAATCTCAATCGTATCACCAACTCGATATTGGTTTTCGCCAACAATAAAGAATCCTGCAAGGATGTCGCGCGTGGTCGTTTGAGCACCAAGACCGACTACAACACCAATCAATCCAGCTCCGGTCATAAGTGAAGCTACATTAACTCCGATAGAAGAGAGAAAGTTCATTGCAGCCGTCATCCATATGACAATATCTACGGCTGTTTTAGCAATCTTTGAAATTGTTTCATTGCGTTTTAGTCGCTCTTCGGAGCGTTTAATTTTTTTAGCTTTTTTTCGGATTCCAAATGCAAAATTAATAATCTTCCTAGAAAGGAAGCTAGCCAAAACCGCCAACAACACAATTGTAAACGGCTCAAACCAGTCATACCCCAATATGCTAGCTATAAATTTTTCAATACTCTTAAAAATATCCATCTTCTTTAATTAAAGCACATGCATTTTACTTTTTCAAGACATTAATACCATAAAGTTAAAATTGCATCATCTATTTTTTGTGCATTTTCAATTTGATTATTTTCCGCATAAAAATCACGTTTTTTTACTAAAAAATCATGAACTGCTTTTTCATCACCAGTTAACTCCGAGCCCTGTTTTCTTATGGAGATCGAACGCGCTTCACCATTTTCAGACTTAGAAAGCTTCCCCATCAGAATTAAATTATCAATGTGTTTCGAAACGGTTGCAACGGATCTATAGCCCATACCACGAGCTATTTCGCGATATGTTGGGCTATATCCAGATTCTTCAATAAAAACTTCGATGAAGTTTAAAAGTTCAACTTGCTTTTTCGTTAAATTATTCGCCATTATCCTCGCCTAAAATAATAATTATATCCGCACCTTCGCCATATGAAGATAACTTTGATGGAAGTTTTTCGGCTTTTGTAGAATACTTAGATTCAAGTTTTTTAACCGTATTCGGTTTTGACTCTTGCTTGACATAATAAACTTTCGTTTTTTCATAATCATGTGTTGGAGCAGAATCAATCCCCTGAATAGTATAACCTTCTTTTTCGAGCTTCTTTTGTTCTTGAGCTGCTAATCCGGAATAATTCGTACCATTCAAAATTTTAATTTTAGCCGATTCTTTCACTATATCACCACCTAAAGTATTCTTCGAAATGTATGCCTGAATTTCACTATAGTCAAAAAGTCCAGCTTTAGGAATGACTGCACTAACAGATCCCACGTGGCCTGTTGTGAAATAGTTTCCAGATGCATCAGATTCATTAACTAGTGGTAAAGATGTCATTTTACCGCTATTGAAGCTTTGAGCAATTTCTGAAACAGTTGTTAATTCTGAAGATTCGAACGTGTGGTGAATATTTTCACCAAGCGAATTCGCAATTGATAGCAAAGTTATCGGATTCATTTTTTGCTGATTAATTTTAGCTAATGTAGCTTTTAGGATTTTTTGCTGATTTCGCTCACGGTCAAAATTACTTCCGCTCAAACCAACTCCACCCTCAGAGCCACGCGCTCGAGAAAATGCCAAAGCAGCCTCACCATCCATATGATAAGTTTTACCACTCTGGTAATTGATTTTAGTAGCAACGTCATAAACTCTACTTGAGCCGTCATAAGCTTCGACCTTAACATCAATTCCACCAACAGCATTCACCGCATCAATCAAAACTTTCCAGTTTCCGTGAACTACGTATTGAATATCTAGCCCAAGAATTTCTTTCACCTTTTCAGATAACACTTTTTGGCCGGCCTTCTCTGCATCTTCTTCGCTAGAACCGCTATTTTTTGCGTCATGATAACCGCATCCATAGGTTTCATTCAACTTTCCAGCAGTAGTTCCAAGCCAAGTTTTACATGTGTGTTTTACCCAAAGGTCTCGCGGTAATGAAACGGTTTTAATTTCTTTGCTTTCTTGATTAACAGAAGCAACCATAATCGAGTCTGTCAATTCCTCTCCATCCCAACCTTTTGGCGAAGTTCCAAAAATTAAAATATTGGTGCGACCATTTGAATCAGCCTTAAGTTTTTTATTCTCAATAACACCAAGGATATTTCCATTAGTAATTTTATTTAACGCATTAAGTGTTGGATAGATTAACCATCCACCAATGGCTAATAACAGTAATATAGCAATAGCAAAAAATCGCTTAATTGATCGGCGTTTTTTAAACTGCTCTAAAGTTAAAGGCTTTTTGCCTTTCTTTTCTCGCTTAGCGTTATTTTTTTCGAACTTTCGAAGTAGTTTTTGATGCTTTTTTGAGGCAACTCTCTCCCTATGCTCAGCTTCTTGCAATTCTTCAATTTCTAGATTTTGCAATGCAGCTTCGATATCTTTACCCGAATCTTTTTCATTCTTTTCGGGCTTTTTAGTTTGAACAAAATCATCAACAGAACCTCTTTTTTGAGATTTTACCACTTTTAAACCTGGTTTCTTAACTGTTTCTTTAGGGCTGTTATTTAGACTTGGAGATTCAGCCATCCGCCTTGGCGTAAATCCGTCTATCGATCTCTGATTTTTTTTCATAAGCTCTTTTAATTATAGCAAAAATGAAAGCTAAAATCAAATAAATATGTAGTGCGTTTGGTAATCCCGAGAAGAAATACCACTGGATTAAAAATGCAAAAACTAATACCCAAATATATTTTTTGTCTTTAGTTAATCTAATTATTGAAAACAAAATGAGAGACCAAATTAGAAAACCAAAAATACCAAGTTCTAATAAAATTGATAGAAATTCATTCTGAACAATTTCTGAAGTGTTTGCAATTTTGTGTGTAGAATTATAAATTGCAGCACCTGATCCACCAGCGCCAACACCAAAAAACATTGCAAAAATATTTGAGCGCCAAGTTTCAACTGCTAAGTCTGACATCTTTGTTCGTTCTTCTGTTGATTTTTCAACATATCCATTGAATAATGCTTTTTTTGATTCCTGAATATTTTTTTGATTATTATGCTGACTTTCGAAACCTTCAATTGCTGGCTCATTGATTTCATGATTCCCCGTTTTTTCAATTTTCGGCAAACTAATTTTACCTAAACTCATCTGATTGACACTTTTTGAAATTGAGTCATAAAAACCATCACTAATTCGCGGATTCAATTCTGTGAAAATTGCATGAAAAATCATTCCACTTAAAAAACTCGAAAGCACAAAACTCATTGAAATGATTATATTCGAAAGTATTTTTCTTTTCGAAAATGGCTGATTAACAAAAACAAGAATCAAAATTGCAAAAAATGCCGCAAAAATTGCCCCACGTGAAAGTGTTAAATATAACGAGAACAATAAAATCCAAAGTGTTATTTTTTCAAATTTCGAAGCTTTTTTGCTAAAAATCTTGTGAGTTAATAAAACTATTGGCGCCAAAAGCATACTTCCAAAAAATTGTGGCTCAATCGCAAAAACACTTGGTCGCACAAACCCAAACCCCTGAGCCCTGCATCCTGCACACAAACCCCAATCTGTCCAAGCACCATAAATAACTTGGACAATCGATAAGCAAGCCATTACTAAACTGCTAAAAATAAAATTTTTAGTTATCTTTTGAAAAAGTATTTCGTTTTTCGAAAGACTTAAAATTACCAAAAAATCAAGCCATAAAACCAACCAAACTCCCGAAACTAATACCGTTCTTAGTAAATTTTGCGTATTTAAAATTGTCAAAAAATTCCAAAATATAAAAAATCCAGTTAGCAAAACAGCATTATTTTTTATTAATTCTTTACGGTTTTGGTAAATTGTTTTAATTCCAGCCAAAGCTAAAACAACTATATAGACTAAAGCGATCGAGAACTCTAAGTTTGCACCAGCAGACTTTCCAAAATGAAAATTAGGATAATATGAAAACCACATTGCGAATGGCGCAAAAAACAAAACCTTTTCAACAAAATTTAACTTTTTAAAATTTTCCATTAAAATTCCTCTTTATCTCTTCTTCAAAATTCTTCTTAAAATCCTCTTTCGAAAATTTCTTTGCGCTTTCTGAAACCTTTTTGGCATCAAAACTTATTTTTTCGAACTTCTCAACTGCCTTTAATACTGCGGATGAAGATTGTTTATCAAAAAATACACCATTCTCACCATCTTTAATATAATCTTGAGCGCCGCCCTGATTAAACGCTAAAACTGGCGTTCCTGTCGCCAATGCTTCTATTGGTGCGATACCGAAAGGTTCTAAGCTTGGAAAAACAAAACCTTTTGCTTCAGCCACGATTTTCGAAAGTTCAAGAGGGTCGCTAATTCGCGGAATAAACTCGATGTTTTTAGCATCCCCAGCTAATTCAACCAGTTTTTGGTGTTCAGCACCACTGCCAACTAAAACTAACTTTTTGCCGTTCTTCGAAAAAGCTTCGACCGCTAAATCTAACTTCTTCCAATTCACTTGGCGCGAAGTTGTAATATAATAATCTTTTTTATTTCTTTCAAGTTTAAACTTATCAACTTCTACTGGCGGAAAAACAATACTCGCGTCACGTTTGTAATATTTTAAAATTTCATCTTTCGAATAACTTGAATTCGCAATTAGAAAATCTGGCTTTTGAGCAAGCTTAAAGTCGTTTTTTCGAAGCGGATTAACTAAAATTTTAAAGAAAAAACGCACCAAAAAACTTAATTTACCAAACCCGGGATTGTTAACGTAATCATCATACATTCCCCAATAATATTGGATTGGTGGACCTTGTAAATAGCTAATGTGTAGCTGTTTTTCTGAAAGGTTTAATCCTTTACTTTCAGCACAACAAATTGAAATAATAACATCAAAATCTTTTAGTTTTTTTCCTAAATTTCGAAAATACAAAACTCGCCCAACTGGTAAAATTTTACGCATTTTTGCAGGGAAAATATTTAGCCAGCCAACTTCAACCTGCTTATTCGAAAACCAATCTACTTCTTTTTCGGAATATTGAGAAGTAAAAATTGGTGCTTCTGGAAAAATTTCCGAAACAGTTAATACGACTTTTTCAGCTCCCCCGTAAGTCGTTAACCAATCAGTCACAATCGCAACTTTTTTACCCTTAAGCCATTTTGGATTTTTATTCATTATTTTGCCCCTTTTCGAAAAATCACACTCGCAACAGTTTTAAATAAAATTTGAATATCGAAAATAATTGACCAGTTCTGTACATAGTATACATCCAAACGACGACGTTCTTCAAAAGAAATATCACGCCGACCAGAAACTTGCGCTAAACCCGTTACTCCAGCTTTAACTGCCAAAATAACATTTTTACGATTTGATTTATTAATTTCTTGAGGAATTAACGCACGCGGCCCAACTAAAGAGATATCACCTCGAATAACATTGAAAAGTTGAGGAAGTTCGTCTATCGAAGTTGCCCGAATAAATTTACCAATTTTTGTAACCCGCGGATCATCATCTAACTGATCACCGTTTTCGCGATATTTTTTCGAAAGTTCAGGTCTACCCATTTTTTCGAAAGCCTGTTCAGGAGTTAAACCGTCGAATTCAGCCTTTTGTGAGCGGAATTTATATATATAAAACTCCCGATTAAAGCGCGTTAAACGAACTTGTTTAAAAAAGATCGAATCCTTTGGTGCAGTAATCTTCATAATAATAGCTACCGTCAGCATAATTGGACTGGCCAAGATTAAACCAATCCAGCCTAAAGTTAAATCCATCAAGCGTTTCCAGATTCGGCCCATACCAAAAAGCTTCGTAACTTTAACATCGATTACCGGCAAACCGCCAACAACCTCAATTGTATTAATTTGTGACAACAACCGATCTTGTTGTGGTACAAACATATACTCTAGGTGATTTTCAATCGCATAATTATAAATATCTTCACTCCTAAGTGAATCTGTTTGAATTAGGATATCTGGATCAGTTTTTAAAACTGCCTCTTTAAAACTCGAGAAATGTCGAACACCGGTGTTCAAAGGTAGAAACGTACTTTTTGAAACCATTCCAATCGTATCATATCCAAAATCAATATTATCATGAAAGAATTGCGCTAAATCTGTTGAACGTGAATTTGAACCAATGATTAAAACTTTTTGCCTGCCGAAACCGCTCCTAATTAAAGCTCTTCGAATAAAACGCACAATTTCGCGACCAAGAATCATCATTAAAAAGTTGATCGGCACAAAGAAAATTGCGATAATTCGAACTGGAAAAACCTCATCACCAGTAAAGAATTCATAAGAAATCATCGCCATAATACTAATAATCGAAACAATTAGCGCTCTTCCGTATTCTTTTGGACGATAAAAAAATACCGAACGTTCATAAAGTCCAAAAAAATAATTAATCGCTAGCCAAAGTGGCAGAAGCGAAACCGCCAAAAAAACAAAGTTCCAAATATTTGGCGCAAAATAATATGCTCGCGTATCAAGGTGAGTTCGTGCAAAATATGCTAGCATAAATGAGCCCACAACCGCTAGAGTATCAGAAGCTAACATAATTATGCGAACAATCGTAAGTTTGTCTCGTTTCATATAGTTATATAATACTATTTTTAAACGATTTTGTCCATTTTATAAAAAGAAAATCGCCCATATTCAATGAGCGATTAATCAATTCTAAGAGTTAATGATTCGAAGGAGATAATTCCCATAATCATTTTTACAAAGTGGCTGTGCGAGTTTTTCAACTTGTTCCTTCGAAATCCATCCTTTTCGGTATGCAATTTCTTCCAAGTTGGCAACTTGAACATTTTGCAAGCGTTGAACAGTTTCGATGTATTGCGAAGCTTGTAAAAGGCTCTCATGCGTTCCCGTATCAAGCCATGCAAATCCGCGACCAAGGAGTTCAACAGAAAGATGCCCACCTTCCAAAAAAGCTTTATTTACATCTGTAATTTCCAGCTCTCCGCGTGGACTAGGCTGAACTTGTTTGGCAATTTCTACAACAGAATTATTATAAAAATATAAGCCTGTTGCGGCATAATTTGACTCCGGAAATTCTGGTTTTTCTTCAAGAGATTTAACATTCATCTCTTCATCAAAGCCAATAACACCAAAACGTTTTGGATCTTTAACTTGATAACCAAAGATTACAGCATTAGCTTTTTTACGCTCAATTTTATTACGCGCACTCTTAAGCTTATCCGTGAAACCTTGACCGTGAAAAACGTTATCTCCAAGAACTAGAGCAACATCATCACCATCAATAAAATCTTCACCGATGATAAATGCCTCCGCCAAGCCATTCGGCTTTTCTTGGATAGCGTAGGTAATTTTTACACCAAAGCTTGAGCCATCACCAAGCAATTCTTGAAAACGATGGTTGTCTTCTGGTGTTGTGATTATCAAAATATCACGAATACCTGCTAGCATTAAGATCGAAAGCGGATAGTAAATCATTGGCTTATCATAAATTGGCAAAAGCTGCTTGCAATTCGCTAAAGTGATTGGGTAAAGGCGTGTTCCTGAGCCGCCTGCGAGTATGATTCCTTTCATATGTGGAATCCTCCTTTTTCTAGATTTTTAACTCTTTCGAATTTTAAAGAGCTACGAGGCTTACTCGTAACTCCAATTATACAATATTGTTTTATTTTAGTCAAATTTATTTTAAAGTATTTAGCGCTTAAGCTTTAAAAATTTCTTTATTCGATTAACTTGTTTTAATGGTAGTCCATGATAAAGAATTGATTTCAAATACTCATTCGAAACCACTTTCTTACTTTGAATTTCTCGCCGTTTTTTAAGTGATTTAGGAATCAAGAGAGTTCCCTGCCAAATTCCTTTTAGTGCAAATTTAACCCCACCTTTTGGTATGCGATAAATCACGAAAGCCCAATAGACTGCATAAAACTTAAAAAACATCGGGAGAATCATTGGAAACGGAACATTTTTCCAGAAAACTTGCGGCAAATTTTTAAAAACTTGATTAATCGTAAATCCTGGAATTTTCGAACTTGTTGCTGAATGTTTATGCCAAACAACTGCAGTTCGCTCATACCAAACTTTAAAACCTGCAAGCTGCATTCGCCAATCAATATCAACATCCTCATTATAAGCAAAGAAGTCTTCGTCAAAAAAACCAATCGTTTTAAAAACTTTCGTTCGGTAAAGTGTTGCTCCACCAGTTCCACCAAAAACTAATCCACTTTTAGGTGCGTTTTTCTTTGGTTCACCTTCATTGCGAAGCATCGGGATTCCCCAAGTTGAATAAACGTCACCCGCATCATCAATAAATTTACCAGTTTTATCTAGCATTAAACTAGTTACTGCACCAATTTCAGGAGATTTTTCAAGCGGTTTTAATAGATTTTCAAGCCATTCAGGCTCAGCATTCGCATCATTATTGAGTAAAACTACATTTTCGAAATTATTCTTAATTGCCCATTTGATTCCAATATTTACACCACCCGTAAAACCAGTATTTTTCTTCTCTTTATGAAAATGAAGATTTGGCATTTTAATTTTCGAAAGCTCTTTAACAGATTCGTCTTTTGAACCATTATCGATTAAATAAATCTCGAAATCTTGAACAGTTTGTTTCGAAAGCGCGGCAAGACATTTTTGCGTGTCTCGCCAACCATTAAAGTTCAAGATTACAATTGCAGTCTTATTTTTTTGCATTTTTATACCTCTTAATAACCATAAACAACCCGCAAGCTAAAAAGCTTAATCCGCTCACAATCGAACCAATTTTCGTTGCCGGACTTACGCCGTAATAAGTTTCCAAAACGCCGTTTTGACCAGCTTCAAGCTTAACCGAAACCATTCGATTTTTATTCGAATAACTAGCTTTTACAGGTTTACCATTAAGCACAGCCTTAAAACCTGGGTAATAGAACATCGGAAATTCAATTTCAGCACCATTTTTATTCTCTGAAACCACTACGCGCATCCTTGACCCTTTTTTCTCGAATCCAGAGATTTTTGCCGAACCGGAGATTACATCAGCTTTTTGCCCCTTTTCATTAATTACTTTTTTAATATGTGTTGTCGCCACTGCAGAAATATCCTTTACATTATTGGCTTTTGGGAATGCGGGCTGATACTCACCCATCGCAATATTAATATCAATCAAATTGTAATCAATTCCAACATTCATAGGCAAAGCAAACTTACCCGGCTCAATTGCAGTAGTAATAATATGAATATATGAAACTGACGCAATTACTGCTGCAATCATTATCTCACGCTTATTCTTGAGTTTTTCACCAATAAAATACCCTGCCACAAAAGGCAAAAGAACAGATTGAATAATCAACATTCGCTGACTAAACTGCAACATATTATGAAAATTTTGAACTGCCGGAATAAATGCGAAGACTCTTGTCGAAAAAAGCACAAAAATTGCCGAAATTATAATTGACATCATTGAAAAACGGCGATAATTTGCATTTTTCATATCTTTTCGAAAAACTAAAAAGCCAATAGTTAGAACCAATAACACCGGACTTAAACCAAACACAACTGAAGCATGTCCAGCTGGTGGACGGAACATATTAGTTGGCAACCAAGCGTCAGCTGGAGTGACTTGTGATCCATTCACATAAAACCATTTTTGAAAATCAGGATTGAAAATATTATAAATCCCTACTTCTCGAACCTCAAGAAACGGCAAAATAAAGATCGCAGAAAATCCAACGGCCAAAATTCCAGCCAAAATTAGCGAAAATAGAATTTTTGGCTTCGAAAATACCTTTCGAATATTGAAAACCACAAAAAGTGCTGCCATCGCTGCGATTAAAACGGCGGTCAAATTATGATTCATAATAATCCCGAAAGCAGAAAACGCAAGCATAAAAATACGCTTAAAATCAGTTTTACTTTCAAAAATAATCTGATAAATTGCTAAAATTATAAACGGAATGAATGCAAACGCTAAATATTCGCTGAACGAGCCGCGCGTAAGTAATTCGCCAACATGAAACGGTTCGAGCGTGAAAATTAGCGCTGTGAAAAATCCAGCCTTTTCGCTTTTAAAAATCTTTTTAGAGGCATAATACGCACCAAAAGTTGTCGCGATTGTGGCAACCAGCATTAAAAACATCAACGAAATTTGCAAATTCGAGGTGATTTTAAACATAATTAACATCAGCCAGCTCAACATTGGGCCATAAAACAAGTTTGGTGCTTGACCAAAACCTTGAAGTTGGTCAGCATCAAGCTGGAGGAATTTTTGCCCGTCATCAAACGCTGAAATTGAAGTTGCGAATCGGTAAAGATGGTAATTTCCATCGTGCGTGTTGATCAAATTCCCTGGCCCCACATACATAAATGAGACCAGTATTAAATCAACAATGAACAAGGTTAAGAAAAATGGATTCGAGAAAAACAATTTTAAGCTTTTCCACACTTTTCTTGAACTACGCAAAATATTTTTCGTAGATTTTTTTAAGATTTCTCTAGTATTAATTTTCATTCAAAACCTTCTTAATCTCATCAATTACAAAATATTCACAATGTGTAGCCTTTTCAGCAATCTCCTCTGACACTTTCGACATTTTAGCAAGCCTATCATTTGAGGTTTTTTCTAGATTTAGACTTTCTTCTATTGCATCACAAAGTGTTTGATAATCATCATTTCGAACAGCCCAACCATTACCGCCGTCGATTAACTGCTCTTCTTGACCATAACAATCGTTTCGAATAATCGGATGACCAAATGCCATACCTTCATAAACAAAGATCCCCATTGATTCATGATAAGAATAGCAAATTGTCATGTTAGCTTCTTCTACAAAATCCAGAACTTTAGCTCGTGGAATTTGCCCTACAATTTCGCATTTTCCATCCAAGCCTTTAGCGGAAACTTCCATTTGTTTTTTAATATATCCAGCTTCATCAACGCCAATGAATTTCAAACTAAAATCACGGTATGCTTTAGGATTTTTCTTATAGAAATTATTATAGAAATTCAAGAATGCGTAAAGAATTGGCAACTGGCCTTTTCGTCCATCAGAAACTGCTCCCGTAACGACAAAATCAAGTTTTTCGAAATCTTCAGGATCTTTAACCGCAAATCGATCACTAGGGAAATCAAACCTAAAGTTCATAACTTCCGTATTTTTATCTGTTCCGAAGAATTCTTTATAAGCTTCTGCACTACCTTTTGACACGGCATAAAGTTTAGCTTTATTGCTTTCAAGAAGCTTAACAAATTCATCTTTAGTGTCCAAATCTACAAATCTTTCAGGAGTAGCCTCATGACCATACCAGTAAAAAGCGTCTAGAATATTATTTTTAGCGGCTTGAATTGTAGAGTGCGTAACAGATCTAGAAAGCCCAAAACTATTTAGAATAACTATATCGCCTTTATTGTAGTTCAACCAAAGGTTTCTATCTGTGTAAATTTCAACTTCGATACCAGCCTTCTTTAATTCTCGAACGTTTTCAATCTTAATCGGCGTAAAAGCGATAAATTTTAATTTTCGTCCAAGATTTTTAACCTGTTTTTGAATATCAAAAGCCAAGTCCATCGCAACAAATGGAGCACCAGTATTGTCAAGTTGGTGGGATACAATAATTATCTTTGGTTTTTTATCGATATTAGAAACTGTTTTTCTCTTAATTTTTCGAACAACTTTATCTGTTGTTATTTTATATGTTGCCGCAAAGCCGTTATTTTTGTAATATCGTAGAGCTTTACCTGTGATTCGTCGTGCTTTATTTTTAGCTCGAACAATTCTGCTTCCACCCGCATTTTGAAGCACTGGCGAATTCAGAATTTCAACTTCCTTCAAAAGCCCCGCATCAGCAGGTTTATAACCTTCAAAAATTAGCTTACTTAAATTTTCAGTAACTTTATCCCAATAAAATAGTTTTCTAACTTTCGAAAGATTTGCTGAAACTTGTTTGAGTGTTTCTTTATCTTTCGAAATTTTAATAATCTCTTTTTCGATAGTTTTTGCATCAAGATCTGGTAGAATATATACGGCATTATTTGCTTCTAAAATATCACTCATTGGATCACCGCCATTTGTAACGATTGGTAGGTCAGCCCAAACATAATCAACCAACCGCGTTCTCCAGGCGAGCGTATTTTCCACGCCAATATTATTGATTAACACCACAGCATCACTTCCAAGATACCATTCAGCCCTATCTTCGAACTTAACCCAGTCAGTGATATGAACGATTTCATCCATATTATTATTTTTAATATAGTCCATAACCTCTTCATATCTTTTTATGAAATCTGGATGCTGGTTAAATGGATTTTTAACTCCAACCATGATTAATTCAATTGGCGTTGTTTTATTGGCATTTTTAACAGCCTCGAGTAGATTAGTGAGATCAAACCAAGGGTAAATTCCACCGAACCATAGCAATTTGAAAGCTTTTTTATTCTTAACAAGTTTCGATACTGGATCATGTTTGGCTACTGCTTTTTCTCGATAAATACCATAAGGAACGATCTGAATTAGATCTTCATCACCATAAGTTATTGGATTTATTCGTCCAACTTGCGCCATAACACCTGTGTAGAATTTCTTTTGAGCTTCATTTGCGCACAACAAAATATCACCTCTTCTTAAGGCTTTTGTCCAAATCTTATTTTCGAAATTAAACGCATCGTATTCGCGATCAAGGTTGTCTGAATTTCGTGCAGACATCTCAATATGAATAGGAACATATCCATCTAATATCAATTGCTGATCTTGGCGTATATTATCAACAACTGTTTGAGTTATATCTCCCGCATTATAACTAACAAGAACCGAATCAAATTCTTGAATTTTATCCGCTAATGTTGATATTTCCCAAGTAGAAATTTTAATGCCATTTAGTTCATCCGTAAAATTGTCTTGCTTAAAAACTTGGTTATATGAAACTTCAACTTCATACTTATCTTTCGAATTATTTTGGAGTCCGTTAGCCAAACCCCAGGCTCTCAAACCCCCGCCTTCAACGTTTTTAATTTCTGGTGCTGGAACTGGACCATTCGAAATGATTAAAATTTTTTTCATTACTTCTCCTTACTACTACCTTTATGAATAATCTTATGTAAACCAAACCACTTTCGGTTTTCTAGTTGTTCAACATTATTCTCTAAATTTTTTACATTATTTTCATGATGTTTGATGATTAGCCCTTGCTCATCTATAAACTTCTGTCTATCGTTTAATAACTTATTTCGTTCCAAAATCGAAATCTCTTTTTCTGCAAGATAATTCTCGAGTGAGGTTTGTTTTTCTAAAAGCTCCTTAGTCGCTTGCAAAAAATTAACTTTATCTTGATATTTTTGTAAAAATTTTATCTGTGTTTGAAGTAATCGTTGGTTTCTTTCTTGAATTTTCGAAAGATCTTCTGGATGGGAATCTGAGCCCGCAGCAAATCTATAAGCCACCATTGACTCTTCTATTGTTGAAAGCTTGGTCTTAACAAATAATTCCAGTTGTATATCAAATGTGTCATCAGGGGTTTTAGTATCAAGTGTATTATTTATTTCCTTCATCAGTTCAGTATCAACTAACCATGTTGAAGCATTTGTGAAACCTTTAGAAATTAACATCTCGGTAAAATCTTTGGGCATTTTTACAAATTTTTCAGCGAAAGACTTTTTAAAAAGAATTTCACCTTTCTCATTCTCAGTTCGGAATTCAGTATTACACCATTTCGAATCTTTATTGCTCTCGAGAAGATCGACTTGTTTTTGTAGCTTATCTTTTTTAATCCAATAATCATCACCGTCGCACCGAGCTATATATTTGCCTCGAGCCTTATTACATATTTTTTTCCAAGTTTTTGCAATCCCTAGATTTTTTTCATTTTCGAAGAAACGAATCTTCTCAGGATTTTCATTTGCAAATTTTCGAATAATTTCAGGCGATGTATCAGTGGAGGCATCGTCAATAATTAGAATCTCAAACTCAAAACTAGTTTCTTGCACTAAAAAGCTCTCAATCGCTTGCGCAATCCACTTTTCTTTATTGAAACTCGTACAAACTACAGAAACTAACGGATTTTTCATTTACTATTTTTCTCCTCAATAGATGTTTCAATTGTTTAAACTAATATCCTAAAAGATAACTCCCGTTCTCAAGATTGATCTTATTTGATCCTTTCAACCTTAAAAACTTCACTATTGAGCAATGCATAATCTGAAATTTCTTTTTTATTTGAAAGCTTAAAAATTAAAGAATTTTCATCATTCGTAAAACCAATTAAGTTCTCATTACCACTCAACTTTTTATTAGCATCTCGAATTGAAGCAGTAAGCTTAAACTCGCTACTGTTAAATAATTCCATCGGAATTGAAAACCTTACCTTCTGGTCGCCACGGTCAACATAAACCTGGCTTGAATCATAGACAATTCCGCCACGGGTTTGATCAAACATAGCCACTGCAAGGAAGATTTTTTTCTTACCTATGTAATTATACTCTACTTCAAATTCAAAATTCTCTTTATTTGATACGACTTTTTTGCTAATTGCGTTAATCTTTAATTTGGTCAACTCGTCATTCAAACCAAGAACCTCTTGAGTCTCGGGCTCTTTCTTTCCAAGCTTTTCAAGATTTAATTGAGTGTAAGCTTCGACGACTTCATCGATACTTCCAAGAGAAGCAACTTCACCTTGATTAATCATAATAGCCTTATTGCAATATCTTCGCACAGAAGACATAGAGTGCGTCACAAGAATAACAGTTTTAGTCTTGTCTTTTTTAATTTTCGAAAAGAAATCATCGCATTTTCGCTGAAAAGCTTCATCGCCAACCGCCAAAACTTCATCCAAAACTAGAATATCACCTTGAGCTTTAATCGCGATCGAAAAAGCCAAACGAACTTGCATTCCGCTGGAATAATTCTTTAGTTTTTGGTCCATAAATTCTTCAAGTTCCGCAAATTCAACGATTTCGTCATACATTGCCGAAACCTCGTCTTTCGAGAAGCCTAAAAGTGCCCCGTTAAGATAAATATTCTCACGGCCAGTTAGCTCCGGATTAAATCCAACGCCAAGCTCAATAAATGGAATTAATGTCCCGTTAACTTTTACGGCTCCTTTTTCAGGTGTGTAAATTTGTGAAATAATTTTTAACAGAGTTGATTTTCCTGAACCATTCCTTCCGACAATACCGAAAAAGTCGCCTTTTTCAACTTTGAACGAAATATCTTTTAACACATGTTGCTCTTTATAGCCCTTAATTCCTTTTGTCCAGTTTACAAAAGCCTGTTTAATGCCGTTAGCCTGTTCGGTCGGTAAACGAAAGCTTTTCGAAACATGTTTTACCTCTAAAGCGTATTTTCCCATTACATAATCTCCGCAAATTTCTTTGAATTTTTATTAAAATACCAAAGTCCGAAAACAACCAAAAATATTGCTAGCGAAATTGGAATTAGTGCAACCCAATAATTTTGAAATAGTGACCAGAAGGTTGGCGTTTCTGGCGCAATTAAATTATGACGAATATCCTGAATTGCGAACGCGATTGGATTAAGCATCATTAATTTCGCAACCGATACACCAAAAATAGAAACTTTCGCCACCATTGAAATTGGATACATAATTGGCATTGAATATACCAAAATCTGCATAAAAACTTCCCAGATATGCGAAACATCCCGGAATTTAACATATAAAGTCGATAAGATTAACGCAAGACCAAAAGCAACCGCAAATAGTAGAATAATATTAAAAGGTAGCCACAAAACTGTTAAGTGGTATTTCACTCCTGCAAATAATGCAAACGCTAGTACTACTAAAAGATTTATCGAAAGTGAGATTAAAGCACTCACCATCGAAGAAAGAATTACGATATATTTTGGAAAATTAATTTTCCGCATCAAATCACCGCGAGCGACAATGGATGTCATTCCTAGTGTTACAGCTTCGGTGAAAAATGCCCAAAGCGAAAGGCCCAAAAGTAGCGTGATTGCATAGTTAGGAATTGAAGGGTCAGTAATCCGCAAAAATTTAACAAAAACAAAGTACATCACCACAAAAATCATAAGCGGTTTTAATACTGACCATAGAATCCCTAAAACTGACCCTTGGTACCTTAATTTAAAATCTGTTTTAACGAGCTCCGCAAGTAAGACTCGGTTTCTCTTATCAAAAAATCCCATTTTAGTCATTATGCTTACAATTATACCATATTAATCTATTAAAAAAAAGATCACCCTCGAGAGAGTGATCTTTTAAAACTATTGTTTTAATTTCCATTGTTGAGAAAGAGTCTGATTTCTTGAGTATAACTGCAGCTTAGTACCGGATAAACCTATCATTCCTCCGGAAACATCTATAGTTTTATTCGAATCGCAAGCAGATAAAATTTCATACAAGCCATTATCGCTCTTTAATATTTTCCACTTTTGAGCACAAGTTCCATTATAGTCATAAAGCTGGAGTTTCGTACCGTTCGATATTTTACCACCAGATACATCAATTACTTTACCATTATCGCTACGGATGATATAAAGATTATCTGAAGTTTTTTCAATAGTAAAATTCTGAGCAAGTGTTTTGTTTTGGTTATATATCTGTAGATTTGCACCATTAGTCATTCTACCACTAGCTATATCCATCGCTAATGTAGTCGTGGTTGAAACTACATGCTTGCCTTCCACTTCATCACTATTAGATGTTTGTTCATCTAAAGCCTTGACAGTATTAATATCCTCAATTTTCCATCTTTGCGCATCAGTATTATTAGAACTATAACCTTGAAGATATGAACCACTAGTATTAATGGCCCCATTGACAACATCTATGACAAAACCTCCGGAACAAGCATTTTGAATCTTATACGCACCTCTTTCGTCGGCATGAATTGACCAAAGCTGTTCACAAGAATTTTGTCTATCATGGTTGAAGCGTAATTGCTTAGCGTTTACATTTTCAGTTATTTCCAAAAAGCTTCCACTAGATATACTTTTAATTTTGTAGAACACTCCATCATGCTTTTTAATCTCAAATTGTTGAGTTGGACTATTCGAGATTAAATCTACAATATAGGCAGAAGCTTCTTCACTTTTAATACTTACAACCTTATTAGATACAAAATTCGAAATCTTAAATGTTCCATTTAGGCCTTGAGATAAAGATTTAATATTAAATTCTTGAGATGGTGTATCATTTCGACTATAAAGTTGAAGTTTAGCACCAGAAGAATTTATATTTCCGCCGGCTATATCCAACGCTTTGTTTCCATTACACTTAGAAAGAATCTCAATCTTTCCGTTAGGTTTTCTACTTAAAGCCCATTTTTGCGCACAAGTTCCGTTATAATCATAAAGTTGAACTGAAGCTCCATTAATAGTTCTTCCTCCAGCTACATCAAGAACTTTTCCCGATCCCAAGTTTCTAATAACGTAATATCCGTCATCAGTTTGTTCAAATGAAAATTGTTGCGCTTTAGAACTATTTGCGGCATAGATTTGAATACGAGCGCCATTTGAGTTGATCGCACCATTTTCAATATCTAAATTTAATGAAGAGTTAGCCGAAACTGCATAAGAATCTTTAGGCAAAGCCACATTAGATTTAACAATTTCAACCTTGTCATCAGTAGTTGAACCAAATAACTGATTGTAGAACATGAAGAAATTACGATTTCCGTAAGCGCCACAATTTGCAGTTCCTGGGAAGTTTGCAAGTGCTGCATCATTTGGAACATATGGAGTATAGATATATAAACTCAATGTTGCAACATTTTCAATATTAACTCGTTTTGTTCCACATGCTGGATTTGGCGAATATTGTATATTATTCCAACCAATTCTCAAAGAGTATCCGCCATCTTTATAGTGATCTTTATAATATTTTAATTGCCAAGCAGCCAGAGTCATTTGTTTATAAAAACCAGCTTTCGAATTTACACAAGCAGCAGTATAGTTTGGCCCAGAATCAGGACAACCATAACCCATTGCATATTTATATTGACCCTTTACCGGCCAATTATCATTTAAGACATTCTGTGATTCCTTTTTTAATAGGACTAAAAGAACCTTCGGGCTAATTCCGTATTCTTGAGCAGCATTATAAATAATTTGCGCAGCTGATATTCCACCATTAAACGCACCACCACCTTTTTCGAAAGAAGTCTCACCCGTATTTGGATTTTCATGATAGTTATTTATACAAACATACGGCGGTTGATGCCAATAACTCGAACGTTGAGCCGCCGCAAATTGCGCCGCAGTTCGTCCGTCATTCCTACCAGATGGTCCACTACCCCAAGTGTCACATTGTCCAACTTGACTATTTAAAAATGCCTGAATTTGTTGAACATTCATAGAGTCTTTATCATAAAAAACACTATCATCAATAATTCTTCCCGGATTAAAATCAGTTGCACGCACTGCACTTGAGATATTTCGAATTATAGCTAAAGCACTAAAAACAATTAGTGCTACAACTGGAACCCCAATAAAAACTGCTTTTCTAAATTCTCTATTTCTCGATCGTAAAACTTTGAGCATCAGATTTTCCTTCTTGTTTTTGTTTTATATTTTTATATGTTGTTACCGCAGTCCACTTACCAGATTTAAGATCATTATCACTGATTTTTTTCGAAACAGCCTTGCAATACTTATTATTTGGACTTTCCAAAATTTCAGTTGAAAGTTCAATAGTAGTTCCATCCGTATGAGTTAGAGTATACGAACATTTCCCGTTTCCATCATCATAAAGCAATCCTGAAATTTGTCCAGCAACACGAACCGCACCATCTTCAACTTGAACTGTCGTGTAAGTCGGAAAACTAGTATATCCCGATGTATCAGTAGTTCCTTCTGCGCGATCTGTTGTCGTATTCTTAGTTTTTGAGTCAATAATCTTTTTTTCAGATTCGTCTTGTTTTTTATTCTCATCTTCAGATTTTTTTGAATCTGTTTTCTTATCTTCGACTTTCGAAGTTTTTTCTTCTTTTTTATTTTCACTTTTATCGCTCTTTCGTGAATTCATCCACCAAAAAGCTCCGCCAGCTCCAAGCAGTAAAATAATCGCAATAATTACGAAAGCAATAATTTTAGTTTTTTTAGTATTTTGTCTATTTATTTTCATTTTTTCTCCTGAAACAATTTTATCATAAGCTCAATAAAAAATCAACGTTTTTAAAGTTTTTTTAAACTTTTTATGTTATAATATAACTACTATGAAAAAACTCGTCACGATTATGATACCCGCCTATAATGAGGAAAAAGCTCTACCAAAACTTTTCGAAAGGCTGGATATTTTAGCCAACAACGTAACAAAATATGATTTCGAATTCCTTTTTATAAATGATGGGTCGAAAGATCGAACAATGAAAATCATTCACGACCAAAGTGAAAAAGACTCGCGAATTTCATATATCAATTTAAGCCGTAATTTCGGCAAAGAAAATGCAATGCTTGCTGGATTTGATTATGCTAAAGGTGATGCTCTAGTAATTATTGATGCCGACCTCCAAGATCCGCCTGAATTGATTCCTGCGATGATTAATCTTTGGGAAGACGGCTATGATGATATTTACGCTAAGCGTGAATCTCGCGAAGGTGAAACTTGGCTTAAAAAACAAACTTCAAAATGGTTTTATAATATTCTTGACACTATTTCACAAATCGAGATTCAACGAGATACTGGAGATTTCCGCCTACTCGATCGGCGAGCTGTAGAGGCTTTAAAAACCTTGCGCGAAACAAACCGATACACAAAGGGTATGTTTTCTTGGATCGGTTTTAAGAAAAAAGAAATCACCTATAAACGAGATGCTCGTGTTGCTGGTGAAACTAAATGGAATTATGCCAAACTCTTTAATTTAGCCATTGAGGGAATCACTAGTTTTACCGTTGCTCCTCTTCGAATTGCAACATTCACTGGAATCTTAATTTCAATCGGTGCATTCATCTGGATCGCTTTCTTGGTTATTCGGCCGCTTTTCGGAGTACCAGTTGGAAACGGTTATGCTTCGATTATGTCTGTAATTCTATTTTTAGGCGGCATTCAGCTTCTTTCGATCGGTATTCTTGGTGAATATATTGGCAAAATTTTTATTGAATCAAAAAATCGACCAGTTTATCTAGCGCAAGAAATCAAGGAGTTTAAGCGTGAAAAATCTACTAAAAAAGCTCAAAAATAACCAAGCCTTCTGGTTCTCGGTGATTGGTGGAATTAATACAGCGCTCGACTTTATAATTCTTTTTGTTTTAACATCTTTTGGTGTAAAAATTTTCATTGCGAACATTTTTTCAACCGGGACCACATTTATTATTAGCTTTCTAATGAATAAAAAAATAACCTTCAAATCTGTTTCGAATAATAAAAAAGAACTTATTCACGAAATGGTTTTATTTATTTTTGTAACTCTTTTTGGACTTTGGGTTATTCAAAATATTGTCATCTCAACCACAATGCCAATTTTCGAAAACTTACTTAAAAATAAGCGAATATCATTATTGTTATCGAAACTTATTGCTACCGTTTTCAGTTTAATTTGGAATTTTATACTCTATAAAAAAGTAGTCTTCAAAAAATAAAAGCGGCCAATTTTATAGCCGTTTTTATTATATTTCTAATTACTGAAAAATTGTCTTGCGCGTTCTGTTTTTGGATTATCCATAACTTCAGATGGCTTCCCGTCTTCAATAATTACACCTTTATCTAGAAAAATCATCCTTGTACCAACTTCTCGGGCAAATTTCATCTCGTGCGTAACAATAACCATGGTCATCCCCTTTTCAGCAACTTCTCGAATAACATCAAGAACTTCACCAATCATTTCAGGGTCGAGGGCAGAAGTTGGCTCATCGAAGAGCATAATTTTCGGCTCCATTGCTAGAGCTCGCGCAATCGCTACACGTTGCTTTTGACCGCCCGATAAACTATTTGGCATCGCTTTAGCTTTATTCAACAAACCAACATCATTTAACAGTTCTCTAGCTTTTTTAGTAATTACCCTATCTGAAACTTTTCGAAGTTTTTTAGGTGCCAGCTTAATATTTTCAATTACGCTATAATTCGGAAAAAGATTAAACTGTTGAAAAACCATTCCAACTTCTCTTCGCAACTTGTTTAAATCAGTTTTCTTATCGGTAATTTTTACACCATCAACAATAATTTCTCCCGAAGTCGGTTCTTCAAGTAAATTCAAGCATCTCAAAAATGTTGATTTTCCCGAACCACTCGAACCAACAATAACAACAACTTCACCTTCTTCAATATCAATATCGATATCTTTTAAAACATGGTTAGAACCGTAATTCTTTTTTAAGTTCTTAATACTAATTATTTTCATTATCTAGTTTCCTCTCAACCTTTGACATAATTCGTGTAAAAATCGCTGTTAAAGCAAGATAAATCAAAGCGGCTGCAAAAAGTGATTGAAACGCGGTTGAAGTTTGAAAACGAATATTATCCGCACCGCGCATAATATCACTCAAACCAATCCAACCAACAATTGAGGTCTCCTTAAGCAATGCAATAAATTCACTAATAAGTGGTGGTAACGAATTTCGAAACGCTTGCGGCAAAATCACTAGTCGCATAGCTTGCCAGTTGCTAAAACCTAATGAACGAGCGGCTTCCGTTTGACCCTTATCAATACTTTCAATTCCTCCACGAATAATCTCAGCAATATAAGCTCCCGCATTTATTCCAAAGGCGATTGCTGCCGTGAAAATTTTTGGCATGAATTGATACGAACCAAAAACGACATAATACATAATTAAAAGCTGTACAAGTAAAGGTGTTCCGCGGATAATATCTACATAAATTTTTCCCAAAAAAGCTAACGGATTAAACTTTGCTAATTTCTTATTTTTTGAATTTCGAAATGGCTGAAAATTCGATGTTCGCATTAAGGCAATTAAAACACCAATAATCGAACCTAAAATTACTGAAAGTACCGTTAATACGAGCGTAACTTCTAAACCTTGCCAAAGAAAAATCCACCGATTTCCACCAAAAATTACTTCCCAAAAATTCATTTTTCACTCACTTCATTAAAATATTTTTTAACCAATTTCTGATATCGACCATCTTTTTTCATCTCAGTAATAACTTTATCCACCTGATCTTTCAATTCATTATTATCTTTTTTTATAGCAACCGCATATTCTTCATTACTCAAGGAGTCTGGCAAAATTTGCAAATTTGAATATCCATGAACATATTGATTAGCGGGAGCTTCATCTAAGACCGCTGCATCAATTTTTCCAGAGCTTAAATCTTGCAAAACGCTTGGGACTGATTGTAGTTGAGTTACGCTAACGCCTTTGATTTTCGAAACGATCGTATCGCTAGTTGTCCCTAATTGAACACCGATTTTATTTCCCGAAAGCTCATATTTATTTCGAATCGTCGACCCTTTACGAACAACAATTTTTTGTGCCGCAGAATAGTATGATTTTGAAAAAGAAACATTTTTCTCACGTTCGGGAGTTTTTGTCATTCCCGCAATAACCATATCTACTTGTCCTGTCTCTAGGGCAGGAAGAAGTCCATCAAAGCCCATATCTTCAACTTTTAACTCTTTACCTAAGCTTTTTGCAACTTCTCTTGAAAGATCGATATCAAATCCAACGACTTTTCCGTCTTGAATATATTCAAAAGGTTTAAAACCGGCATGCGTTCCAACAACCAAAACACTCTTTCGATCACCGATAGTTCCTTCACGATATAAAATATCTATTAACATTAAAAAAACAGCTGCAATAAAAATAAAAATTCCTACCAGCCAAATAAAATTATTTCTTTTTGCTACACCTTCCATAGGTATATTATAGTCTTTTTGCTTATGATTATCAACTTAATTTCTAACAAAAAATAAGCTTTTCACAAAGAAAAGCCTATTTTTTCGAAATAACCAATTGACGCTCTCGGCCTTCGCCTTCAGAATGAGTTTCAATGTCAGAATAATCTTGAGCCAATTTATGAACCGTAAACCGATCTGTTGGATTTAAATTTAAGCGATAAGGTTCGCCTGTTTTACGAACTTGTTCTATCCATTTTTCGGCTTTTTGCGAAATCTTTTGAGCACGCTGTTTTTTGTAATCCGCAACATCGATACTTACACGAGTGATTTCGGCATTTTTCGATTCAAGTGCACGCGAAACCAAAAATTGTAATGCTCGCAAATTCCCTGAATCACGGCCAATGAAGAGTGAGTTCAATTCACTAGAAGGAACTGAAAGTTGAATAACTTGGTCTTCAGAAGTGGAATAAACCGCCAGATTAACTCCAAAAAAGCTTAAAATATCTTCTAAAAACTTTTGCGCAAAAACAATTGACTCTTCTCGATTCATATTACCTCCGTTTTCCTTCTTTCGCTTTAATCCTTCGAATATTCGTTCCGCCAGTTTTTTCTTTCGAACTTTTCTTTGGAACTTGTACCGTTGTATTTTTCACAATAACAGCTTCTTTTGCATTCCGAAGTTTCTTCTTGTTTGATTCTGTAGCGATCTCTTCCATCTCTTTAGAATCAATTGAGAAGATATATTTTTGCTGAATGATTTGGACGATGTTTGAAATTAAGTAATAGAATGTTAGCGCACCATAAAGGCTAATCATAACAAAGAACATAATTGCTGGCAAAATTAAGTTCATATTTGAATTAACCGCGGCATTAAGTTCTGCTTGATTCGGCTCTTTACCGTCAGCGGCATCTTTGAAGATTTCTCGAACCGTTCGCTTGCCCTTTTGAGGTTGGGTTTGCTTAACCATATACCACTGTGAAAATGCGAGACCGAGTGCAATAATCATCATAAATCCGCTAGAAAAGTCATTCAATGGTACGGCTGTATCTGTTAAGTCGATAACTCCAAGGAATTTTGGATCAAGCTTTTTGTGCGAAATAACTTCACTAACTCGACTCATTTGCGCAACCGGCTGATAAGCCCATTTCGAAATTTGACCTGGATTATTCACTACAATTCGCATCACGCTAAAGAAGGTTAAGAGAATTGGCAGCTGAATAAACAACGTCAGCATTGAGCGGAATGGCTTGAAGTTATGCTTGCGATAAAGCTCCATCATCTGGAGTGTTTCAAGCTGTTTATTACCTTTTGCGTTCTTTCGAATCTTCTGCAATTCAGGTTGAAGATTTCGCATAGTTTTTGTTTGATGAAGTTGGCTTTTTGTAAGCGGCCACATCAAAAAACGCACAATTAAAGTAAAGATAATAATTGTGAAACCAAAATCACCGATAAAGTTATAAATCACCAATAATAGGTTCAAAATTGGCTGAGTAATAAATAATTCAAACAGATTCATATCTATTATTATACTACCTTTATCTATTTATTACAATAAAAATCAGCTTCTTTAAAGGTGTTGACTAAAGTCTCTTTCAATTCTTCATGGGGAATATCTTTAACGCTTTTATGAAAAATCAAAACCACAACATCAAAAGTCCCATCAATTTTCGGCAGTTCATTTCGAATAATTTCATAAACTCGCCGACGAATTCGATTTCTGCCAACTGCACTTTTTAATACCTTTTTCGAAACTACCACAGCAAAGCGTGAGTCTTTTCGCCGTTGGTTTTTTGTAAATTTTACAACAATTTTTTGTGTTCGAACCGAATTTCCATTCGCATAAACATACCGCAAACTGCCATGACCGTGAAACCTATTTTTATAAGATAGCATAACTTTTTATATTTTATCATTTTTTGATAAAATTAGCAAATTAAAACGAGCTCATATTGAACCCGTTTTAAATTAATTCTAATCCTCTACCTGACTTTTTATGGCTATTGAACTTATAAATATTAGTAATGCGGACGAAATTAGCAACCAAACTCCAAAATAGATATTAGGCTTATCGCCAAAAAAATTTTTCAAACCATTAACATAAAATATACCAAAAGCCGCCAATCCACCAATGAATAATGAACCCATAACTCCAAAAACTTTTAAAAACATATGAAATGAATTTTTATTTACAAAAAAAACTTCCAATACACAGCAAAATTAAGGCAGCAGAGCATATTACAACAAGCCAAGATAAAAGTGGGTCGCTCTTTAGTAAATGCGGTAAATAGGAATTTTCAACTTTATATTTAGAACCGTCAAAAAATCCAACTGGCAAGAATAATGAAGTAACGCTTAAAATTCCACCAACGATAACTAGAATCTTAAAAACTAAATTCCTTCTCATTGCTGAACCTCTGCAAGTTTTTTGCATAATTCTACCAAGCACTTTTAAGTATTCAGCCAAATCATCACCAGAAAGTTCATCTTTAAAATTATTAGATTTTTTAGCCCATTCAGTATATTGCTCCACCATCTTGCCATATTCAGATATTAAAGACATATCTGATGGGTTAGCTTTATACTTCTTCATAAAATCTACATATTTATTCGCAAATTTCTCATATTCAGCCAAAAAGTCCCTAAAAGACTTATTTTCAGATTTTGCAGGATTAGGCGAAGGTGCCACCGATGGTGTTGATATTACATTATTAGTTTGTTTCTCCTCACCAATAGAGGTTGAAGATTTAAATGATTTTTTTTTGCTTTTCTGATAACTCAAAATCTATTTCAATAGCAGAGCCTCTCTTTGCTCTCATGGATCGTTTATTTTCAAAATCATTATTAAATTGTCCATTTCGTAAATCATCAAAATCAGTTTTTGAATGAACGTTAAAATCACTAACTTTTTGTTTTTCATCACTAGGATCATAATTATAACCTGTTTTACATATAAATCCAGCTTTTTCGATTTTTTTCACAAGCTTCTTTTTTGGTTAGACCTTTTACGTCTGGAATAGGAACATCAGCATTTGAAATAGATCTTATCATACCATAAATAAAGTTAATTACAAACAATCCTCCTATTATCACAACAACCCAAAACCAAGCCTTTTCATAAATTGGTTTGGATTTATTTCCCTTTTTTTCTTAGTTTTAATAATAGACTCTTCTTTCATAGAAATCCTTTTTTAGTTTTATACGCTACTATTCTACCCCCCCCCCCCCGATATACTTTGTCAATAGCAAAAAATAAAAAGAGGCTTTCAAACCTCTTTTAGTCTCGTTTTAGCATCACAGTAAAAGCTTCACTCGGAATTTCAACATTTCCAAATTTCTTCATTCGCTTTTTACCACGTTTTTGTTTAGCCAGCAATTTCTTCTTTCGAGAAACATCACCACCATAAAGATAGCCCGTCACATCTTTTCGATAAGCTGAAATGTTTTCGCGCGCAATGAATTTTCCGCCAATTGCTGCCTGAATTGCCACCTGGAAGTTCTGTCGCGGAATTACTTCTTTCAATTTTGCGGTAATCTCGCGACCCATTCGCACACTCTCCGAACGGTGACACATCACTGAAAGCGCATCAACCATTTCGCCTGCAACATAAAAATCTACTCGCACTAAATCTTCCGCCAAATAATCCCAAAGCTCATAATTAAATGAACCATAGCCAGATGTAACACTTTTCAGCTGATCGTAAAAATCAGTCAAAAGATTCGCAAGCGGCGCCTCAAAAGAAATCAAAACACGCTCATCAATATAGCTTAAATTCTTTTGTAGTCCACGTTTTGAAACGATTAGCTGAATTACCGCACCAACATAATCTTTTGGCACCACAATTTCACCCTTAATCCACGGCTCACGAATTTCAGAAATCCTTGTTTGATCTAGCAAATCAGCCGCGCTCTTAATATCTAACTCTTCACCTGTTGTTAAAATTACATGGTAGTCGGTTGAAGGATTGGTAATTACCAAATCTAGATTATATTCGCGCTCCAAACGCTCACGAACAATATCCATGTGAAGAAGCCCGAGAAAACCAATTCGTATACCAAATCCCAAAACTGGCGAATTTTCTGGCTCAAACTGTAACGCAGAATCGCTCAAACTTAGCTTTTCAACTGCATCTTTCAGATCTTGATAATCTTCATTTGAAACTGGGAAAAATCCTGCATAAACAAACGGCTGAACATTCTGATATCCTGGCAAAGGTTCGTTGGCGGGGTTTTTCGAAAGTGTTACAGTATCACCAACCTTCGCCTCGCGCGTGGTTTTCAAGTTTGTCACGATGTAGCCAATTTCTCCAGCCCCCATTTTATCGTATGGCGTCATTTTTGGCTGAAGCTTACCAATTTCGAGCGCTAAGCCTTTTGAATCGGTTGCCATCATTTTAATTTCATCACCTTTTTTCAATTCACCTGAAAAAATCCGGACATACAAAATTACACCGCGATAATCATCATAATAACTGTCAAAAATCAAAGCTTTTAGTGGTTTCATCAAATCTCCTTTGGTGATGGTATTCTTTCAATCACCGCATTCAAAACTTCTTCAACACCCATTCCTGTTTTGGCTGAAATATGTAAAATCTCGCTTTCATCACATCCTAAAAGATTAATAACCTCTTTCGAAACTCGTGGAATATCTGCAGCTGGTAGGTCAATTTTATTTAGCACAGGAATGATTTTCAAATCAGCCGCCATCGCAAGATAAACGTTTGCGAGTGTTTGAGCTTGAATTCCCTGCGAAGCATCTACAACCAAAATCGCACCCTCACAAGCTTGAAGTGAGCGCGAAACTTCATAAGAAAAATCTACGTGTCCCGGGGTATCAATTAAGTTTAGCTCAATACCTCTCCAATTCATTGTCACTGGAGCAAGCTTAATAGTGATTCCTTTTTCCCGCTCCAAATCCATCGAATCCAAAAGCTGTGATTTCATATCACGTTTTTGAACTGTACCTGTAATCTCCATCATTCGATCAGCTAAAGTTGATTTACCGTGATCAATGTGCGCGATAATACAAAAATTCCTAATATTTTTTAAATCCATAAACTTTCAATATTTTAACATATTTATAATAGTTGAGCAAATTTTTATTTAATCTTAATCTGTACGAAGAATATTTTCTTAACTTGCGCAATTATCGGATCAGCTTCTTTAAGTTTTAATAATTTTGCAGCCAAAACATAAACAGCAGAACTCACAGCTCCAATAAATACGAATTTAGGAAATATCGAGAAGAATCGTAAATCTGAGCCCAGAAGAGGCATCCTCGCCACCAAAAGATAACATACAAAACCAGAAAAAGCACTTGCAACGAACATTCGCCCAACCCCTAAAACAAATTGTGCGTCAAAAAGTCCATCAATTCTTTTGCGCATCAAAAATAGCAAAATTGCAATTTCAAGAACCGCACCAATCGCTTGAGCCCAAGCTAACCCGTAAGCACCAAATTTAAAAATTAAACTAAAGGCTATCGCCAAAACGATATTTAAACCAATCGCAACTAGTGAGATATAGAATGGCGTTTTCGTATCTTCCATTGCATAAAAACTCCTTGCTGCAATATGATAAATCGAACGCGCAAAAATTGAAAGAACAAGAACTCCTAAAAGTCCAGCAATTAAATCATCACCGCCATTTTTAATAAAGCTTACAATGTAGCCACGCAAGAAAAAGAACAAAACCGAAACTGGCAAAGCCAAGAAGATAATCATTCGAAGAGCGGCTTGTAAATCTTTTCGAAATAGGTCTTTTCGTCCAATTGCTAATCTTTCAGTTAAATTTGGGAAAAATGCTGTAGAAATCGCAACACCAATTAAGTTCACTGGCATCATCTGGAGAGTCAAGCTCTGCGAATATGCACGCACCGTTCCCGAACCCATTCGGCTGGCCATATTAGTTTCGACAATTGAATTAACATAATCCAAACCTTGGTCCATTGAGCGTGTTGGCAATAGTTTCATAACCTGTTGAAAGCCTTTATTTCGCCAAAAAATTCTAAATTGATATTTAAAATCAACGCCAATTAGTCCAATTGCCGCAATCAAAAGCTGGAGAACAGACCCGAAAGCCACACCAATCGCAACACCCATGATTCCACCTTCAAAAACCTGAACGCCAAAAATATTTATACCGTTCGTAAAAAATACTGTTCCAATAATAATACCAATATTATAAATTGCTGGCGCAAGAGCCGAAAAAGTAAACCTTCCTATAGCCTGTTGAATACTTGTAAGCACCGTCGCAATAGCAAAAAGAAAGGGATTGATTGCAATCACACGCATCATTGAAATTGCCAAAGATCGCGAAGATTCACTTAATCCTGGCCCAACAATATATTTAACTAGAGGTTCAGCAAAAATAATAATCAAAACTGAGGTTATAAGTGTTAATAGGGCTAATAAATTAAGAACACTCGTGCTTAATTCCCATGCAGATTTTTTATTTCGATTCGCCATTCGCTGATTGAATACAGGAATAAACGTAACGCTTAATGCACCCGAAACCAAAATAAAAAACATGAAATCAGGAATTGTAAACGCAACCGTATAAGCATCAATTCCATCAGGGTAAGAATCTAGATAATACGAGTTTAACAACCTGTCACGCAAAAAGCCCAACAAGCTCGACAAAAGAGTCGAGCTCGCAAGAATGATCGCTGCAAATTTAACCGTTAGTCGCGAATTTGCTTTCGAAACAATAGATCGAACTTTAGATTTCATAATCAATCGTGAAGTTTTGCTTCCTTAGGCAATTTAGCATCTTTCAAAATTTCTGCAACCTCTTTTTCATCTAGAGTTTCTTTCTCAAGAAGAGCATCGGTTAAAGCTTTAAGCGGTTTTTTATTCGCTTTAAGAACAGCTGCGGCACGTTCAACAGCTTCTTTAATTAACTTAGCGATTTCAGCATCAATTTTCTCTGCTGTTTTTTCAGAGTATGGTCGTTCACGAGTCATCTTATCGAAGAACATTCCTGAATTTTCCTCATGAAATACTTGGTCAAGTAGATCTTCACCCATACCAAATTCAATAACCATATTGCGTGCAATATCTGTTGCATTTCGAAGATCGCTTGAAGCACCTGTCGAAATTCCAGCCTCGCCATAAATCAACATTTCAGCCTGGCGTCCGCCCATTGCGCGCGCCAAAATATCTTTATATTCGAAAATATTTGTATAACTTCGATCTTCCGGCGGCAAGAACCATGTTACGCCACCAGTTCCACCACGTGGAATAATTGTAACCTTATGAACTGGGTCTGAATCTGGTAAAACATGTCCAACAACGGCGTGACCAGCTTCATGCCAAGCAGTAGTTTCGCGCTCTAAATCGCTCATTACTTTTGATTTTCGTTCTGGGCCAATAGCCACTTTTTCGAAAGCCTCTGTAAGATCATCATTAGTAATAACATCTCGGTTATTTCGAGCTGCCAAAATAGCTGCTTCGTTCGCAATATTCGCAAGATCGGCACCAGCAGAACCAGCTGTCTTTTTAGCAAGCGCATTTAAATCTACTGAATCATCAACTTTTTTATTCTTGAAATGAACTTTTAAAATTGCCAAACGATCTTTTCTTTCAGGAAGAGCAATTTCAACACGACGGTCAAATCGACCAGGTCGCAAAAGTGCTGGATCGAGAACGTCAGCACGGTTCGTTGCTGCAAGAACAATAACACCAGTATCTTTTTCAAAACCGTCCATTTCAACCAAAATTTGGTTCAAAGTCTGTTCGCGCTCATCGTGACCGCCTCCCATTCCTGAACCGCGTTTTCGACCAACAGCATCAATTTCGTCAATAAAGATAATCGCAGGCGCATTCTTTTTAGCTTTCGAAAATAGATCTCGAACGCGTGATGCACCAACGCCAACAAACATTTCCATAAATTCTGAACCAGAAATCGAGAAGAAAGGAACTTTAGCTTCACCGGCAACTGCACGAGCGAGCATTGTTTTACCGGTTCCTGGATTTCCGACCATCAAAACACCACTTGGAATTTTCGCACCCATTTTTTGATATTTTTTAGGATCTTTTAAGAAATCAACAACTTCGTATAGATCTTGTTTTGCATTTTCATTTCCGGCAATATCTTCAAATTTAATCTTTTTCTTGTCATCGCCGTAAATTTTTGCTCGAGATTTCCCAAAGTTCATTGCTTGCGAATTCTGGCCATTTGCTGAGCGCATCATTAACATCAATAAAGCTACAATAGCAATAACTGGAACGATCATAATTGCCAAATTCCATAAAATCTCTGAAGTGTTATCTGCTGGGAAAACATTAACAGTAGTCTTTCCTTTTTCAAGACCTTGTTCATAAATTGTACCAGCTTCTTTTACAGATTTTTCAGTTGGTTTTTTATCGCCTTTTTTAGTAACTTTTACATCATTTCCTTGAATTTCAATTTTCGAAATTTCGCCCTTATTAGCACGAGCAATCACATCTGAAATCGGAACATCTTTCAATCTAGCTGAGAAAAAATTCTGACTAGACCAAAATACACCTAAAATAATTGCGATAACAATCGCCCAAAAAAAAGTATTTCCCGCCCGTTTCGCAAAATTATTCTTCTTATTATCTTTCATTCTGTCCTTTCTCATATTCAACTCCTTCTATTTTAGCAAATTTTTAAAGCATTTTCAAATAAAGTGATTTTTCTATTTCACTTTAAAAGAATTCAAACTCATCTCTATAAAACTTAACTTCTCGCCCACTCAAAATTTGAGTTTTTGAACCATTTTTAAAAGTTCGAATCGCTTGCAAAAAATTCGCGATTTGTTTCGAAAGTGGAATTTTACCAGATTGAATTCGCATAATCTCACGCAAAATTTCCATACAAACTTCATCAGAATTATTTCGAAAAAAATTTCGCTCAAATTTTCTTCCATTACCAATTTTCGATAAAATATCGTTAGTAATTTCTTCAATTTCACGCTTAATTTTAATCTGTTTTTGCCAAATCTCAAAGATCTTATTTAAGTTTTCTTCACTAAAATTTATTTTTTTACGAATTCGATTGCGTGCATACTTTTCACTTAAATTTGTTGAATCTTCGCACCATTTCAAACCTTTTTCTTGCGCTTTGTTAAGAATATCCGCTTTCGAAAACTTTAAAAACGGCCGCTTAATATTTGGTGAATCAAAACAGGCAATCGCTCGCCAACCTCCGCCACGATTTAAATTCAGAACAAAAGTTTCGGCCAAATCATTCTTGTGATGTGCTGTAAAAATTTCAGCATTCTCTCTTTTAGCCAGTGCTTTTAAAAAATCGTATCTTGCTTTTCTTGCTTTTTCTTCGCTAGCATTCCCTCCAAGAAAACCTCTTTCAAACTCAAATCTCAAGTTGTTTTTATACGCAAACTTTCGCGCAAACTCTAAATCTCGCATGCTTTCTTTGCCACGAATTCCATGTTCAAAATGTGCAATTATTAGATTATCCTCGACCCACTTTAAGCCATTCTTTTGTTTAAAAAAGTCAATCAAAAAATCCACCAAAACAATCGAATCAACTCCGCCAGAAACTGCCACAAGAATTTTTTTCATATACTTATTTTACCATACTTGCGTTTTGAAATTGATTATGTTAAAATTTATACAATGAAAAATGGTGGGAACAGTTCGAAAATTAAAGAAGTAAAATTCGAAAAAACGATAAAATTTACAGCTGAAAGCATTATTGAAAATGCCTTAAATTTGCATGCGACCGATGTTCATATTGAGCCTCGCGAAAATTCAGTTTTGGTGCGTTTTCGAATTGGCGGCGTTCTAAAAAATATGAGCGAAATCCCAAAAAAAGATTTTCCAAAAATAACTAAATATTTCAAGTCCTTAGCTGGTCTTAATTTTAGCGAGAAAACTTTTCCACAATCATCGACAATTCATTACGGAGAAGCTCGAATTCGAATTTCGACAACACCCGTTTTTTTGGGTGAAAAAATCACTCTCCGTTTAATGCGTGCGCGAAAATACGTTCGAAAACTTAACGAAATTGGGCTTTGGGGTGAAAATCTTCGTACTGTAGAGCAAATTCTTCGCCAACCACGAGGTATTGTTTTTACTGTTGGCGATGGAAGCAATACAACAAACTTCTCAATTTTGAACGAATTAAATTCGTCTGAAAAGAATATTGTAACAATCGAAAAAACAATCGAAAAAACAATTACCGGAATCAACCAAACCGAAATTAACCCTAAAATCGGCTTAGGTTATTTCGAAATGGCTAAATCCGCCCTAAGCCAGAATCCAGATATTATATATATCGATAACATAAACGATAGAAAAACGGCCGAACTTATTTTCGATTCTGCAATGCGCGGAAAATTCATCATCGCTAGCGTTCCTGTTCGTAAAACTAGCGAGGTTATTCCGTTTTTAAACCACCTCGGAATTGAACCGTTCCTAATCATTGCGAATGCTCTTGGGATTATTTCGCAAACACTAATGCGAACCATTTCTAAAAAATCTACAGTTAATGTAAAAATCTCAAAAGAAGAGTCGTCATTAATCTTGCAAGAATTTAATATTTCTCCACTTCGAATTCACCAACTCGAAAAAGATTTCAAAAATGAGAAATACCCAAACAATAGCCTCGCAACTTCGTCAAATTCAATTCTTAATCTCCCATCAATTAAGAAAAACATCTCGCCCGAGATTGCTTTTTCTGGAACAACTGGAATTTTTGAAGTTCTAAGTTTACTCGAAGGTAAAATTTCAAAAGAAATTAAAGAGTTAATCCCCGTAAATCCAAGTTCTGTTGAGATTGAAGAGATTCTTTCTATGAATAATTTTGTCAATTTACGAACTGATGGCCTTCTAAAAGTCCTTCAAAAAGAAACCGTTCTATCTGAATTGATGCGTAGAACTGGATTTTAACTAATAAATCTGCTAAAATTATAAATTATGTTAATCCTAGCTTCGAATTTATCTAATACTCCAGTAATGAGCCTACAAACCGGTTCTCAGCTTGCAAGAACAGGTAGAGCAATCATCGACCCTTCGAATCTTCAAATTTTAGCCTACGAGCTAAAAGCGAATACTTTTTTAAATCAAGAAATGCTGGTTCGCATTGCTGATATTCGTGAGCTCTCAAGAGTTGGTTTTATTGTTGATTCTGGCGAAGATTTTATTCTGCCAGATGATGTATTTAAAATTAAAAAAATTCTTGATCTAAATTTTAATCTATTAGATTTAAGAGTGGAAGACGAGAAGAAACGTAAAATTGGTAAGATTATTGATTATACAATTAGCCTTTCGAATTTTTCTGTTCAACAATTAATCGTTAAGCGTCCATTCATGAAATCTTTTAGCGATCCAACACTTACAATCCACCGTTCGCAAATTATTGAAATTAACGATAATAAAATCGTAATTCAGAGTGAAGAAGAATCTGTTCCACAAAAAAGTGCCGAAAAAACTGAGAATTTTGTTCCAAATTACGTTAATCCATTTCGAGATTAAAATTCATCTTTAGAAAGTGCCCTCTTAATTTCGTCATACGAAAACCCTTGTCGCGCTAAATATGCGACAAGTTTTTTTTCGTCAGCGTATTTTTTGGCTTTTTTTGCAATTATTTTTTGAATTTCTTCCGAATCATTACGCTTTGAACTTGCTAAAATTTGTTCGATAATTTCGCTTGAAACACCTTTCGAAAATAATTCAGATTTTAATTTTTTAATTGAACTTCCTTTTCTTTGATTTCGATTTTCAATCCAAAATTTTGCAAATTTAAAATCATCAACATAGCCTTTCTCAATCAATCTTTGCAAAGCTTGTTCTGCTGAAACTTTTGAAACTCCTTTTTTCTCATAAAATTCACCCGTTTTTTTATTTCGAAGCTTTCGATTTAGCGTTTTTTTCCACAAATAATCACGAATTTCCTTTTCAGAATGTGGCCGCATCAAACAATAATTAAGCCCAAGAGCATATAATTTTCCAAATTCACTCTGTTGTTCGAGATTTAAAATTTCATCTTCTGAAAATTTCGCGCCAATTTTAACATTTAGTTGAGTTAATTGAAAAATATCCAAAGAAAAACGATATTTTCCATTTACAAAAATATTAGCACGATTTGGATTTTTAACCGCTTGTTTTATATCTGTAATAGTGAAATGGACATCTTTAAAAACGTCTTCTTTTCGAAAACTTTTTTTTACAACTTTTTCTTTAAAATCATTTTGATCGAAAATATCTAAAGCCATAATTAAAAGCAAAATTAGCCCGAATTTTCAGGCTAATTATATTATTTTTCTTCTTTTTCCTCATTATCAGAAGATTCTTCAGCAATTTCTTCTCCACGAATTTTTGCACGAACTTTTTTCTCAATTTCAGCCATAACTTCTGGATTTTCAAGCAAGTATCGTTTAGCGTTTTCACGACCTTGACCAATATTTTGGTCGTTATATTTGTAAAACGCACCTGATTTTCCAAGAATTTCATGTTCAACTGCTAGATCTAGAATATCACCCGTTTTCGAAATACCTTCATTATACATAATGTCGAATTCAGCGATTCTAAACGGTGCCGCAATCTTATTTTTAACGATTTTAACCTTTGTACGGTTACCAATTACATCGTCGCCACTTTTAATTTGTGCAGTTCGACGGATATCGGCACGTACCGACGCATAAAATTTAAGCGCATTACCACCAGTTGTAGTTTCAGGATTGCCAAACATCACACCAATTTTCATTCGAATTTGGTTAATGAAAATCACAGTCGCTTTCGACTTATTAATAATTCCGGTAAGCTTTCGAAGCGCTTGCGACATTAATCGAGCCTGAAGACCCATATGCGCATCACCCATGTCGCCATCGATTTCAGCTTGTGGAACTAACGCTGCAACAGAGTCAACGACGATCAAGTCAACAGCATTTGAACGCACTAGAGTTTCAGTAATTTCAAGAGCTTGTTCACCATTATCAGGCTGTGCGACAAGCAAATTCTCAGTATCAACGCCGAGTTTCTTTGCGTAAGCTGGGTCAAGTGCGTGTTCCGCATCGATGAAAGCTGCAGTTCCACCTTGCTTTTGAATTTCAGCAATCGCATGAAGTGTTAGAGTAGTTTTTCCTGAACTTTCTGGTCCATAAATTTCAATAATTCGTCCCTTTGGATAACCACCACCAAGTGCAATATCTAAACTTAAGCATCCCGAAGGAAGAAGCTCAACATCAACCTTATGATTTTCACCAAGTTTCATAATTGAACCATCGCCAAATTGTTTCGAAATTTGCGCAATCGCTAAATCCAATGCTTGTTTTTTGCCGCTTTCGGCCATTCCCATATCTGTTTTCTTCGCCTTAGCCATAAATAATTCTCCTTAAAATAATATCTTTATTTTAACACTTTTCAATAAAACGTTCAAGGTTATTTTTATATTTATCTTTAATATGCTATAATAAAAGCATGAAGAGAAAGTCTGGTTTTACACTTATCGAGATTTGTGTTGTAATTGTTTTTTTGATTGCAGCAGGTATAATTCTTACTATCCAGCGTTTCGAACTTTTATCAGTTCAACGCGATCAAACTCGTAAGCTAGCAATTAATGAAATTTATTACAATCTCGAGGAAGTCTACTATAAGAAAAACGGTTTCTATCCTGAAAAACTTGATGAAAATGCCGTCAAAGGAATTGACCCAAACCTATTAACAGACCCCTTCGGAATCCTAATTAACGAAGAAAAGAGCGATTATCGTTACGAACCAACAAGTTGCGAAAACGGAAAATGTAAAAAATTCTCTCTTCGTACAAAATTAGAAAAAGAAAGCGATTTCGTAAGGCGTTCGAAAAACTAATTATAAAATAGCCCTGTTTAATTCTAGGGCTATTTTATATTATTTTACTGATATTTTTACACCTTCTTCAAAAAGTTTATCTGAAAGCATTTGGTTTTCACGTGCCGTTTCCACGATATCACTCAAAAACTCAGCTTTCTTGTCCGGGTTTGGTGCAAACGGAAAAGTATAGGTTGACTCATCACCGATAGTACTTAATCGCACTGTTCCATAATCAAACAAATGCTGCAAAATCCCTTCACGAGAATACGAGATATCTTCGATCGCTTCCAAGTTAATAACCTGCTTTCTCTGATTCATAATTGTATTCGAAATCCACTGAATTGCACGTTCATTCGTTATGATTAATCTGTTAGCTCGATAAACAACATAATTTATATAAGTTATTAAAATTAAAAGTACCGTTATTGAACCGAAGATTAATGAAAGTTGCGGTTTAAAGTTGGCTGGAATTGGAAACGGATTCGGTAAAAAGCAAATAATAATCCAGGCGCTAATCAAGAAAACAGCAATAATTGAGCTAAAAATAATGTTCAGCAAATAACCTAGTGCATGCCGACGCATCGAAAGCACAACATATTCATCTTCATCAACTGTAATATCGGGATACATTCTTACCGATTGATCATGCCGTGCTTTAATTACGCGTGGATCACCAGCAGGAACTTCAACCTGCATAACTGGCTGAACTCGAATTGGCGCACCCAGACTATTTTCGAAACTTAAATTTTCATTCTGATTCTGGGCGATTTTTTCCTCAAATTTCTGGGCTAGGCTTTGCTTATCGTTCATCTTTGAATTCCTTTCCTAAATGCTCAAACGCTTTTTTCGTAATTATTCTTCCTCGTGGTGTTCTTTGCAAAAAACCAATCTGCATTAAATACGGTTCATAAAAATCTTCAATTGTTGCAGCCTCATCACCCGTCAGCGCAGCCATTGTATTCAAGCCAACCGGCCGCGTACCGTAATTTTCAATAACCGATTTTAATAGATTTCTATCTGCGGCATCGAGCCCCAGCTCATCAATTTCAAGCATTTTTAGAGCCTCTTTAACCGTTTTCGAATCTATAACTCCATCACCTTTTACATCCGCATAGTCTCGAACGCGTTTTAAGATACGGTTCGCAATTCGCGGTGTTAATCTTGCTCGAGTTGAGAGAATATCTGATGCTTCTTTTTCGATATTGCTGCCTAATAAATTACTTGAACGTAAGATAATTTTCGAAATTTCCTTAGGTTTATAAAATTCTAGCCTATAGATATGGCCAAACCGATCTCGAAGTGGTGCTGCTAAACTTCCCGTTCGAGTTGTCGCACCAATAACCGTAAAATGCGGCAAATCCAACCGAACTGAGCGTGCGGCCGGCCCTTTACCAATCACAATATCAAGTTTAAAATCTTCCATCGCAGAATAAAGAATTTCTTCAACAGCGCGTGGCATTCGGTGAATTTCATCAATAAAAAGAATATCACCATCTTGTAAATTTGTTACAATCGAAGCTAAATCGCCAGCTTTTTCAATTGCTGGGCCAGATGTAATTCGAATATTTGCGCCCATTTCACGCGCAATAACATTTGCCATTGTAGTTTTTCCTAGTCCTGGCGGACCATAAAGTAAGACGTGATCAATACTTTCACCACGTTTTTTTGCCGCGTCAATCGCAAGCTTTAAATTCTTTTTCAATCGCTCCTGACCGATATATTCATCAAAACTCGTTGGACGCAGAGAAATCTCCACCTGCTGCTCTTGCGGTTCGTCATCATGTAAGTTTGCATCAATAATTCTTTCAATAGCCATTGCTTATATTATACCATGACTTGACAAAAATAGAAAAATTTGTTATAATCCTAGTTAATATTCCAATTGGAATAAGTATCTTATTATAAGGAGGCTCTTAATATGAGCAACAATTTACAAACTTTAATTGGTCGCGATATCACCACTTGGGAAAACGCCGTTAAAATGGCGAAAGGTGACGAAAAGTTAGCAAAAGCTAATTTGACCGAAGCTATTTTCGATTTCGCAAGAATTATCTCTAGACGCGTATTCCAAAACGGTTTTAAAGTAAATCCGGAATATGTAGTTATTAAAAACTTGGACGTAGCGAATGGGTTCGAAAGTGAGCGTGTTGCAATTATCGTCCAGACAAAAAGTTGCTTTGCTATCAGCAAAAAAGGTGATATTTATAGTATTACCGAAAGCAATAAATACGGCTTTAAAAAGCTGGTAGGAGAAGATATTCTTAATTTGCAGGGCGAACTAATTGGCTTTTTGCACAGGACAATCTACCTTCTACGAGAAGAAGTTGTAAAATCCAATAAAGAATAAAAATAGTCGCACGGAATGTGCGGCTTTTTTCTTTTTTGAAATTAAATTCCAGCTTTCAACGCCAAAGTAATGCGCTCTTCTGTTGGTAAATCTCGCGGGATTTGCTCTAATGCCTTTGTTGCATCATTCAAGTTAAATCCAAGCGCAATAAGCGCCTCTAAAGCCTCATCTGAAGCTAAGCTAATGTTAGCACCAACGCCATCGGGTTTCGAAATCGCCATTCCAACTTTATCTTTTAGATCTAAAATTACACGCTCGGCGGATTTTTTACCAACCCCAGCAGCTTTTTGAATAAATTTCGCATCTTCGCAAGCAATCGCGTTTCGAACTTCTTCAGTTTCTCCAAGGCTCATAATAGCAATTCCAGCTCTTGGCCCAACGCCTTGAACGGTAATCAACAATTCAAAAAGTTTTTTTGCCGCCAAGCTTGAAAAACCAAATAATTCTTGGCTTCTGTCGGTAATATTATGATAAGTATAAAATTTAATCCGCTCGTTTAAAACCGCTCGCTCAAATTCTCCCGCAGGAACGATAACCTCATAACCAACACCAGAAACGTCAACAATCACGCTCCCCGCAAATTTTTCAGCAATTTTTCCAGAAATATGTGCAATCATTACTTAATTTTACCATAATTATTTTGGTTTTTAAATACGCGTCATATAAAAATGCGTAATTGCAGCAGCGAGTGCGTCGGCCGCATCATCCGGCTTTGGCACTTCTACCAAATTCAAAGTAGACCGCACCATTTCTTGCATTTGTTTTTTATTCGCCCCACCATAACCAGTTAAAGTTTGCTTAATTTGATTTGGCGTGTATTCAGCGATTGGAATTTTCGATTGTTGGGCTACTAAAATCGCCACACCTCGAGCCTGTGCAACCGAAATTGCCGTCGTTACGTTTTTCGAAAAGAACAGTTTCTCAATTGAAACCTCATCTGGATCAGTTTCTTTGATAATCTCTTTTAATCCGTTATAGATTTCCTCTAGTCGTAATTCTATTGGCGTGTGCGCAGGAGTTGAAATAACCCCTCCTGTAATCATCTTTAGCGGTTTTCCAATCTGGCATTCCACGACACCAAACCCTAGAATTCCCGTTCCTGGGTCGATACCTAAAATTCGCCGTTTTTTCATTTTTTACCTTTCGTTAATTTTGCAAAAATATCTCTTCTAAACTCGAAAAATAAATATCAAAATAATTACAGCAATAGCCCACCAACCCGTAAATTCAGCCTGTTTCGATTCTTTTTCATCTTTTTCGACTTCATTATTTGCGCCGTTGTTTTTAACTATTTTTCTACAACGATTTGTTTCAGGGTTACGCTCGTAGCCATCTTTGCATGGCGTTATTTCTTTTTTCGCATCTGAACTATTTTTTCGACATCGATTTGTAATAGGATTACGTGTATAGCCCGGCGCACAAACCGCCAGTTCTTTCGAAGAACTTGCCAGTGTTGCAATTTTGCGGCAACGATTTGTTTCTGGGCTTCGAACATAACCATCGCGACATTCTGCTGTCGCTACTTTTTCGACTGGCATTTTATTGCAACGATTCGTTTGCAGATTCAAAAAATATCCATCACTGCACTTTTTCTCAGTTTTTTCGTCATTTCCAATCTTTTCGGTTTTTTCTTCTTCAGCTTTTTCTTCTTTTATTTTATTACATCTTCCAGTTTCTTCATTTAAAAAATATCCGTCTTCGCAAACTTTTATTTTTTCGCACTGCCCTTGTGAATTTAAATTGAATCCATCTTCGCAAGGCTGAAAAATATTTTCACTATTTTTTGTAATTTTAAAACTTTGACTCCATTCTTTTCCGTCAAAGATCCAGCTCAAATCCTTTTTCGAATTTTTTAAATCAACAGTTTGAATTTCTTGATTATTTGAATCTAATAACGAAATTTTATTTAAGCCCATCTTTAAAAGCTTGAAATTTGGATCCACATTTGAATCAAGCGAGAAAAAATTATTTGGTAAAATTTCCTCATCCGTAAAAACTTTTTTATACGGCTTTTTTAAACTTCCAAGATGAATTTCAACTGCGCAATTTTTAAGATTTATTTTTTTATTTGTATTATTTTTAAATTCAATAAATTGCTCGCTCGAATTTACTAGAACCTCGTTTAATTGTATATTTTCACAAAAATCTGGCTCTTTTTCTGCCAAACCGCCAGTTTTAAAAACCACACCCTCTTTCGAAATCTCAAAATCACCGCCCAAGTTCAAATCTCGAACTAAAACATCTTCTTCTGTGAATTCTGGCACATTTTTATTTTTGCAAGTCATCTTTAAACCACACAAAAAATCCACATCCTGCCCGTCAATCCTTAGCTTTATTTGGCTTTTCAATAATTCTGGATTTAAAATAAGTTCCCCATCACCATTTTCGCCAAATGAAATTTGCGATTTTTTAAGAAAAATTCCGTTTGAAATTTCGCCAATTATTTTATTTTTCTGAATTATCTCAATTTTTGAAAAACTCAAATCATCACCCAAATTTGTGATCTCAATCATTGAATTTGAAACTTTCGAAATTAAAATTTTCTGATCAGAAATAGCCGAAGCTTGATTAAAATTCCCTAAAAAGAATAAAGCTAAAATTAAAAATAAAAAATATCTAAAAAACCTCATTCAAAACCCCTCTCTTAAATACAATTAACATTTCAAACGCAGATAAAAGTAAAATCTGTAAAGTGAAATTAGCATTTTTTTGATTAAATCCAGTATTCGGAGCTAAAATTTTAGTATTATTCTTAGATTGAATTGTTGTTTTATTATTTTTTTCTTCAAAATTAATCTTTGGCTTAGAAAAATTATCTTTTACAGAAGGATTTTTATTTTTTTCAGTTACGCTAATATCCACATTCTGCTTTTTATCATCAATTTTATTTTCATTTATAAGGTTTAAATTGTTGTTTTCACTGATATTGTCAACTTCCAGCTTGGCTAAACCCTTATCTTCTTCGCTTTTTGGAGTCAATTCTTCTGGCTTTTCTAAAATATCACCAGTATTTTCAAGCCCACTCGAATCCTCATCCGTATTTTCAATTGGTTTTTCAATATTATTTTCAGAATTATTATCTATTTCTATTTTTTTATCATTTAATACTAACCCGCCATTTTTTGGTACGTAATCATTAAAATTACGCAAACCAAAATCATAGCCTTTTTTTATTTCTGAAGGCTTCATCGTTTCACCATTTTTGAGAATCTCCTCTTTCGAAACTGCCATTTTTTCTACTCCACCAGCCGGTTTTAAGTCTGTTGAATTCTTTTTATATCCAGCAATACATCTCTTTTCATCTGAACAGATGTAATCTTTCAATTCGCCATCAACATATAACCCCAAAATTGGCTGTTGACTAATTGTATCTACATTCTGAAATTCATCTTTAAAATTTGCATCTGCGCCTGTCGCATTTTGCGAAAAAGTAATATAACTCTGAGATTTAAAAATACCGTCTTTAAGATTTGCAATCTCAATCTGCTTTTGAGTATTTCTGATAGAAATTTCCTGAAATTTATAATCTTCACCACTATTAAAAATCTCCACGAATTCTTTTCCATTTGTAGCATAGACTCGTGAAATATAAATATTTTTCTGACTAGCAAAAGTATTTTTCGAAAGGAAAAGTGCTAGAAAAATCGGTAAAAATCCAACGATTATTAAAAATCTACGCATTCCCCTCCTTTAAAAATTATTAAAAATATTTTAACATAACCAAGTTTTTTTTTCAAACTAAAATAAAATCACCCGCCTTTGGAGTGATTTTATGATTAGACTGCAAGTCGTTTTCGGCCTTTTAGTCGGCGTCGTTTCAAAACTTTAATTCCAGCCTTTGAAGACATCTTATTTCGAAAACCGTGAGTTTTCGCACGATGTCGTTTGTGTGGTTGATGTGTTCTTTTTGGCATATCTATCCTATTTTACACTTTAATATTCAAAAAATCAAGTTTAATACTTTTCATAAGCGTTTTAATCTTTTATTTAAACTTGAATTTCTGTTGAATTCATTTTATAGTATACCATAGTTTTCCACAAAAGACAAGGACTTTTCCACAGTTATTACAGTAGTGGGGTAAAACTGTGGAAAAGTTTTAATTCCTTTCAAAAATTATACCATATTTTTATTTCTTTGGTTTTTTTGGGTTGTTGAAAACTCGAAAATATTATAGAATAGAACTATGAATGAGTTGTGGAAAAACATCTTAGCTGAGCTTGAAATGGACCCTAAAATCCAAGGTGCAAATTTTAAGACTTGGTTTGCTGATACTCAACTCTTATCTTTAGAAAACGACCATGCAGTTATTGGCGCTAAAAATTCTTTTATAACTAATACTATCAAGAAAAAATATCTTGAGCATATCAAAAAAGCCTTTCGAAATAACGGTAAGAATCCTGAAATTATCTCTTTTGAGGTTATTTCCACAAAAAAACGCAAAAAACAGACCGAAGAAATTCCAGCACATTCTTCGAAAAAACCTTCTGTTGAAGATTTAATTAAAAAGAAAACCGAAAAAGCTAAGCACTCTAGCGGTTTAAATAAAGATTATACTTTTGATAACTTTATCGTTGGCGGATCAAACGATCTTGCATTTTTTGCTAGCCAAAATGTTGCCAAAAATCCTGGAACAAAATACAATCCACTTTATTTTTATGGTGAATCCGGATTAGGAAAAACTCACTTAATGCAGGCAATCGGTAACGAAATTGAAAAAACACACCCAGAATTAACTGTTCTTTATATTACAATTGAAAATTTCTATCGTGATTTTTTGGATAACGTGCGCTCAAAAAAGCAAGGTTATGCTGATAAATATCGCAATGTCGATGTTTTGATCGTCGACGATATCCAATTTATTTACGGAAAAGATAAAACTCAAGAAGAGTTTTTCCATACTTTTAACGAATTACATCGAGCGAATAAACAGATTATTCTCTCTAGTGATCGTGCACCTTCAAGTATCCCAACTTTAACTGATCGCCTAAAAAGCCGTTTCGAAAGTGGAATGACTGTTGATATCCAGCTGCCTGACTTTGAAACTCGTCAAAGTATCGTTGAAGCTCGAGCAGAACACGACAACGTCAAACTCGACCCTGAAGTATCAGAGTTTATTGCTGAAAACTATCGTACAAATATTCGTGAAATCATCGGAGCAGTAACTCAACTAATCGCAATGGCAGAGCTGCGGAACATTAAGCCAAACCTCGAGCTTGCGCAAGGATTAATTCAAAATAGTCGGCCGACTCGACCAAATCATCTTAACTCAAAAAAGATAATTGATAAAACAGCAAAATACCTAGGCGTTTCTAAAGAAGATATCTTAAGCAAATCTCGTCAAAAAGATATTAATCACGCGCGCCAAGTTGCTTGTTATTTAATGAAGTATGAGTTAAAAATGAGTTTTCCGCAAATCGGCAAGGAATTCTCACGCGATCATTCGACTATCATGAATGGTGTTTCGAAAATTGAAAAAGGCATTAAATTGGATGCTGAAATTCGCTCCGAAATCGAGAGCTTACGTGATTTAATTTACGAATAGAGTCTAAATGGCTCTATTTTTATATCTGTTAATTTGACATTTTCTATTTTTAGTTTTATAAAAAGCGAACAGCTTTATTTACTCGCTTTTGACTTTTTCTAATTATATTTTATTAATATAAATACTAAGAGCGCTTCTCTGTTTGCGAAAATATCTTTTTTATTTTATTGCTATGTTTGACAATACGTTATTATTATTTTAATAAAGTGTTGAAAGCTTGTGGAAAAATCAAAGATTTCGTTTGGAAAACCTGTAAAAATCTTACAGAAAAAAATAGCAAAGTTTTACACAAGCTTGCTGTGGATAATTTCCAATTTTCGAAATTGTGAAAAAGTATTTAATTTATGCACAATTTTTCAAAAAGTTTTACTTTGATTTTCCACATAAAAAATGGTATAATTTAAGTAGTGAATAAGTGGTTTTCCACAGTTTCCACAACACCTATTATTATAACTACTACTTTTTAAGAAAAAGGAATTTAAATTTTATGGAACTGACTGTTAATAAAGATGATTTAGCTAAAGCACTCAATAATGTTGAAGGAATTGCAAGTGCAAAAACAAGTATGCCTATTCTTGAGAATATTCTTTTACAAACAGACGGACCAAGACTTTTAATTGCTGCTACAAATTTAGAGATTGCAATTTCACAAAAAATTAGTGCAAAAATTGAAAAAGTTGGTTCGATTATGGCTCCAGCAAGTTTAACAAAAAGTTTTATTAGTAGTCTTCCATCAAACAGTCAAGTTTCTTTTAAAGTTAGCGGCGATCATATTTTAATTGAAAGTGGAAATTATAAATCTAAAATTAATGGTTTTTCGGCTGAAGATTTCCCTGAACTGCCAACAATTGATGAGCCAACCGCACGTTTTTTTATGAGTACGGATATTTTTAAAGAAGCGGTTGATCAAATCAACACGGTAAGTATGGATACTTCGCGGCCAATTTTAACGGGTGTGTTTTTGCATACTTTTGAAAACTATATTTATATGGCTGCGACGGACGGTTATCGATTGAGTGAGCGAAAGTTATTCGAAACCGATCAAGAGTTTGAGTCAATTGTTCCAAGTAGTGTTTTAGCAAAAGTTAAAAGTGTTATTCCAGAAAAGCTTGATGAAATTGAAATTCTTATCAACGATAACCAAATTCAATTTATGGTTGGCGATATTTTGGTAATTAGCAATTTAATTGATGGAAAATATGTTGAATATCGCCGTTTAATTCCCGATAAAACTGAAACTACCGTAAAAATTAGCCGCACCGATTTTTACCAAATTGCAAAAGTTGCAAAAGTTTTTAGTGATAAATCTGGTGGAAGTGTTAAAATCACTGCAAACGAAGAAACTTCGAAATTATCAATGCATACAATTGCTAGCGAAATTGGCGAAAATACATCTGAAGCCGATGCAGAAATTCAAGGTGGTGGTGAAGTTACGCTGAACGTAAATTATATCGAAAATGCTTTAAAACCATTAAAATCTTCGAAAATTTATTTTGGATTTTCAGGAAAACTTGCACCAACAATTTTCAAGAATATAGATAGTGATGATTATATTCATATTGTGATGCCTCTAAAAAGTTAGGAATTAAATGATTTTAAAAACTTTAAGAGTTCAGAATTTTCGAACGCATTCTGATTTCATTTTAGAAATTGGTGAAAAATCGACATTAATTTCTGGTGCAAACGGTAGCGGAAAGACTTCACTTCTTGAAGCGATTTATTTTACTCTTCAAGGAACTAGTTTCCGATCGAGCGATAAAGAAATTCTTCGAAATGATGGTTCGAGCTGGTTCCGGATTGATTTAAAAGATTCGAAAGATTCGTTAAGGACGGTTACATTCGATAATTCCCTTACTAGCTCGAAAAAGCAATTCCTAATCGACGGAAATAAAAAAGCGCGCCTGAGCGCAAATTTAAGGGTTCCTGTGGTGCTTTTTGAGCCTGAAGACTTACAATTATTGAGCGGGTCGCCGAATCGCCGACGTAATTTCTTGGATCATTTTTTAGCCCAAATTTATCCAAGTTTTCAACTAGCACTTTCAAGATACAATAAAGCCTTAAAACAGCGAAATAATCTGTTGAAAAGTGATAATTTCTCAAAGATTGAACTCTTTCCGTGGGATTTGATGCTTGCAGAATACGGTTCCGAAATTATTTCGAAAAGATGCGAATTTATAAAATTATTAAATTCGAAGATTGAAAATATTTATGCGGAAATTTCAGGAGTTAAAGATAGTATTAAAATTCAATATTTGGGCGACAATGTCTCGAAAAGCGAAATTTTAGCTATCTTAAGTGAAAATGTTGAGCGTGATAAGATTTTAGGCTACACAAGTTTTGGTCCACATAAGCATGATATTCAGTTTATTTTTAATGGAAAACCAGCGCAAAATGTGGCAAGTCGTGGCGAGAACCGTAGTTTAGTTTTAGCGCTTAAATTTATCGAAACAGACATTTTAGCAGAACTAACTGGAAAACGACCAATCGTTTTACTCGATGATGTGTTTTCAGAGCTTGATAATGAACGACAAAAGTTGCTAACCAGACATTTTTCGAAATATCAAACTATTATAACTTCAACAAACGATATTCAGGTTGACGAATGTAAAATAACCTCACTAAGTTAGTGAGGTTATTTTTTGGTTAATCTGTAATAGGCTTTACGTTTGTTGTATCTTCTTTACATACGGCAGGATCGCAGTAGTTGTATTCGAGAACTGGATTTTCTTCCTTATCGGTATCGTAAAAATAGAATTTATATCTGAAAGGTGTGAACGATTCGATTTTTACCCATAAGGTTTTCTTATTAGTATCTAGTTCAATCTTAAATCGATGCGTGAAAATATTGGTTTTTGGGTCTGTTTTGGCTGAGTAAGAGTCTTTATACATACTTACACGCTTATAATAAGTATTGTAATTATTGCCATTAACCTTAAGCTGATATTGTCGAACGACACTTTGGAATTCTTTATACATGTTGAAATTTGCGCCATTATTAACAAACTTCTCAAAGCCAATATACGGAACAGCATATTCTGGAAGATTTCCACCAGTTGGAGGGCCAATTACTTCACCCGAAGCTGGGTCAATTTCGGGTTTTTTGTTGGCTTCTTGTTGTTGGCGAATAACCGACCAGATTGCTAAACCAATCATAAGCGCACTAGCGAATAGAAAAGTTATTACGATAGCTTTAATCTTCTTATTTTTTAAAATATCTCTAAGCATATTCAACTCCTTTTATTTAGTAACTCCAAATGCTGCGAAAGTCATTGAGATGACGTAAGAAGGGTCGTAAGGAGTATCGTCAAGTTCTTTACGGCCAGGGTTGGCTGTATACCATTTTCCGCCTGAGCTTTTTCGAATAACAACGTAGTGGCTAGTGTTTAGGAATGGTCCAGGGCCAGTTCCCGCTAACATAACTAATCCACCTTTCTTTAGGATATCTTCGACAGCATTAACGGAAATATCAATTTTAGATTGTTTTAATCCATAATCTTGTACCATTTCAACAACTCCTAGAGTAGTTCCGTATCCAGCTTCATAGCCCTTTTCAGCGGCCTTTTTAGCCATTTCTAGAGGGCTAATTGATTTACCCGTAAGAGCTAAGACCATATTTGAAACAGATGTTGGACCACAGGCTGCATGACACATTGTATTTCCGGGATTCTTACCCCATTGCTCATTAGCCCATCGTGGATCGCATTGTTCGAAAACTGAAAATCCATCTGATGTTGTGTGCGATGCATCAGCTGAAGTCATAAACTTGCCCGAAGCAGATCCGGTTGCGCCACAAGAGTCTGATGACTTTGAAGAATTATCCCCACCGCCATTAAGTGATTCTTTTAAGAATTTTACGTAGGCTTCTTGTCCTTCAGCATTTGGGTGAATTCCGTCACCTGAATAAAGCTTTTCGCGTCCACCATTTTTCTCGGCGTAAGCTTTCCAGTCTAAAACTTTAACTTCGCTATGCTTTGAAGCAAATGCTGATAGTTTCTTATTGATTACTTCATAATCGGCGTTGCCACCTTTAGAGAAGTTATTTACCCAATAAATTTTCTTACCTTTTAATTTACCAAGTAGAGTCTCAGCAGCACTTTCATCGAAATTGTCGTTGGTTCCGAGGTTAACAACAACAGTATCGTTTATTTCAGATGGAAGTTTGCTTGTGGCGGCTGCAATTGAGTCTCCAACTGTAGCTGAAACATTTGATCCTGAGAATGTTGAAGTAAGTTTATCTTGTACGCCAACAGTAATAGAGTCACCGACAAAGGTTATTTTTCCACTATTCGATGAACTATTCGAGCTTGAAGATCCTGAATTTGAACTAGAGCTTGATCCATTTGAGCTTGATGAGCTATTCGATGAACTAGAAGATCCTGAAGATTTTCCACCCTTACCCTTATATTTAGCAAGAATATCATTACCAACTTGCTCACCTTCTTGGATACGTCCAGGTCGCAAATCTTCACGCGGTCGTTCAAATTGAAGCGTCCATGCTGTAGTCGCTTCTTTTACGGATTTTGCAGAACTCACAGCATTTTTTGCGGCCACTTCTGGGCCCTCGAGTTCTGTCCATAGGAAATCTAGCTGAACGCCAAGATCTGATACTGGCTTACCCTTTTCTTTGGCATAATTTTCGAGATTTGTTCGTCGCCCAAAAGACCACTGAGCAATACCATAACCAATTCCGCTACCCGCCTCATTCAAGTCAGGTTGAAAGTGGTTTGATTCACCCCAAAGGCTACCCATAACTCCGGCAACCTGTTCATCGCTCCAACCTTTAGATTTGAAGAAGTTCCAGATTTTTTCGGCATTATCGTTTCCTTCGAGGTTTGTGGAGCCACTCCCACCACCTCCGCTAGTTCCACAATCATCACCTGCATCGTAGTAGGTGATATTATTTGAGTTGAAGAATTTAGCATTAAAATCTGCTTTGGCTGGAAAGCTAATTAAATCGGCTAGCAAAATAGATACGGCTATAATTGGTAAAATTCTGATTCGTTTCATTATAATACTTAAGTATTTCCTTTAATTAAATCCATAGGGTTGAAGGCGCCTTTTTCTCCTGGTACTCCGGTTCCTTTCTTTGTTTCGAAGTGAAGGTGCTCCCCGCTCGCGTTTCCTTCTGCCCCGGTAACACCAATCTGCTGTCCTTTTTTAACTTTATCTCCTTTATGCACGCTATGGGATCGCATGTGTGAATATGTAGTGTAAATATCACCATTGTGCTTAATTGCAACATAGTGACTACCAGCACCCCATCCTACGGTCTCAGCATCTCCACCGTAAACAACTTCGCCATCTGCTGCCGCATAAACTGGTGCTGCAGAGCCGAAGGTTGCACTACCAAAGTCTATTCCATAGTGTATTGATGAGAATCCGTCAAAGAATGATCTAGGTCCGAAGTCTTGATCTGGTCCAACTCCTTCAATTGTGTCACCATTAACTTTAACACCCTTAACTGGCCAGACAAATTCTCCACTAAGTTTAGCTAGATCTGGGTCTACGCCTCCCGAACTTGAGCTTGAACTTCCGGACCCACCGCCTTCATCGGGTTTGAAATCTTCATTCATACCTTCTTCAACTCGGACATCAGTTAGGAATAATGCGTACATGTTGGCTTTTGGATTTTTATCACTATTACAAATAGCCCCAAAGTTATCATCATCGTCATCTTCTGATGCGCCGATTGGTTTTTTGCGATTGAAGCAGTATTTTTCGTACTTTTTAAGTTCGGGACCCATTTCAACTGTATCCAATATATCGTCAGTATCTCCAGAACTATCTTTTTCTTTTAAATCTCCGCTACTCTTGAGTTCATCAATAACTTGATCTGTGTCTTTATCTGCAATTTTCATATCGATTCCGGTATAGACATTACAGAAAATATCAGTTGCAGCACCAGTATCTTTAATAGACTTATCTTCACAAGTGTCCATATTTGCAATAAAGTTTGCATCATTTGCAGCATGTGCGCCAGGCGTAATTGCGGCGAATGATCTTTGCGCACCACCAATAATCGAAGGCAAGAAGCCACTGATTGAGGATATTTGCTTTGAGTAAGGTAACATATTACTTACGATTGAGCCTAGGAATGTGTGACGAGTATTTGGATCGAACGGACTTCTTGTCTTTCGAATTTCTTCAGCATTTTCAGCAATTTGTCTTTCGGTTTCATGATAAAATGCAACGGCTTGTGATTTAGTTAATACTCCACCACTTCCGGCCATTGTATTTTTGGACATCAATGCGGCAGAGCCCGACATTATGGCGTTACCAAAATTTTCACCTTTAGTGGAGTCGTTAAGAATTGTTCCGGTCAAACCTTGCGCAACATAAAGAGATATCTCATCCATCGCCTTATCTTTTAAGACAGTTAAAGCAAGAGACAGTGCAACACCAACAGCCGCTCCCCAAGCTATAGATCCTAGAACTTCAGATACACAGGCGGTAGTTGCACAGGCTACGAGGCTGGCTACAACCACTGCGGCACCAACCACGGCTGTAGTAACAGTTGCAACTTTGCAACCCTTACGAACTACCCAGCCAAGAGTTCCGCTAGTGAATGTATCCATCATTTTTGCTAAAGTGCCAGTTATGCCAACTTGATAATCTTTTGCTGAATTATCTAATTTGGAGACGCGGTCTCCATAAGCAACAGCGCGCCAGCCTTGGGAATCTGTGGCGCTTTTTCCAGGACTATTTTCTTCGGCTGAATCTGCGAAAAATGCAAAGGCCTCTTTTAATCTAGAAGTATTAGAGTCACTTTGTTCGCTGTCTTTTTTCTCATCGGAATCTTTTTTATTGGCAATTCCCATTAAACTATTTCCTTGAGCCGTGACTTCTTCTTGGGTTGCATCACCAGACCTAATCTTCGAAGACATTGAAAGAAAAGACAGTCCAAACTGAGCAAAAACTTCAATTTTTGCTACTTTCGCAACACTCCATCCCATAGTTACGAGTGCATATACACCACAAATTTTATCAATTGCACTTAATGGGCCACTAAGTGTCTGACCTACGCCCTTAATGGTATTTGCGGCTGCAATGGATTTTTGTCGGGCATTTTTAAAGCCCTTTTTGAGTTTATCGCTATTAGATTTTAACTTATCTTTAACTGCACTTGTGCCCTTATCTCCTTTTTCGACTTTACCGTCTTCTGGATCAGGGTCACCCTTACGGCTTTTGCCGTCAGCGTCCTCTTCTTTCGAATGGTCATTGGCAGTTTTTTTCATATCCTCATCAATTTCTTCTTCGGTTTTGCCCTTGTTATTCTTTCTCCATTTTTTGAAGCTAAACCACCCTTTAAGCTTTCGCCACTTCTTATCTAGGAAAGATGCAAAGCGCCCGTTATATCCACGCTTAAAGGCCTCCCGAACTTCGGGATTTTTAGTTAGCACATTTTTAATATCTGAAGATGTATTATTTATTGTAATTTCTTGGCCAGCCTTAGTGTAGGTTAAGGATTTGATTTTTTTACGACCAAAAAGGCCATCACCGTCCTCTAGTTCAACTTTAAAACCAGCTTCGCGTAGATTCTTAATATTTCGATTAGTTACTCGCGACATTCGACAAACGATTCCTGCTGTACAGTTTACGCCCTTAACTTTAAGTTTCATAACTTTTACACTTCGCTTGTTCATGCTTATCGAGGCCGAGTTGAGTTTTTCGGTAACCATTTCTGTGATATGGTTTGACATCAGAGAAACCATATTAAATGTTCCAGCAAAAATTAAAGCACCAACGCCGCCAATAACTCCACCGGTTGTAGCAAAAGCCCCTTTACCTTTAAAGAATGACATTGCGCGGTTTTTTGCGCCGCCTTTTGAGGCCGCATTTCGTGATTTGTGAGTTCCTCCGCCGCGAACATTATTTTGCCAACCACTTGATTGAGTTGTGGTTGCATCTTTCATGAGAGTTTCATTATCGCTAATTCCCGAATTCGAGCTTGTTGCCATAGACGAATTTTCGGCGCTCGCTAAATCTGACGGATTATAGCCGTCATCACCGCGAATAACTTCAGCGTTTCCCCATCTACTTTTTGCTTTTTCTAACGCAGATTGGTTTGTGTCGCTTAAGTCGCTAAAATCAAGATTTTCATCTTGGTCGAAATCTCTTGCTGCTCCCATTTTTTTCCTAAATTAAAACTCAAAATTTATAAGACTATCTTAACATGTTTATGCTCATGTTTCAAGACTAGAATAATTCATTTGGATCTGCATATCCGTTCGTCATTAAGTTATCACCCTGGCGATTTTTAGAATTATTTGGACTTGTTGAAATTAACTGATGTTCGGTGTCGCTGGCGATAATTTGGATATGAACGTGATTTTGCCCGGCGAAGAATAGACCTTGCCCAACCGGGAAGTTTGCAAGACGTTTGCGCTCTTCTTCGGTTAATTTAAAGACATCGCTCAAAACATCAACTGCGCTTGAAGATTGTTTTAGAAGTAGCTGCATTGAGCTGTTTGAAACAATCGCACGGCCCATCTTCGAACCCATAAAGTCTTCAACGTCCTGAGAAATTGTAGTAAGACCAAGGTAGTATTTTCGGGCACGTTTTGCCAAACTAAACAAAAAGTTTGCGGAATCGTCGTATTTCATTAACTGCCAAGCCTCATCAACGATTAGCATACGTTTTTTCTGTTCTGAACGCACAATATTCCAAATGTGTGAAAGCACAATATACATCGCAACTGGGCGAAGTTCATCTTCAAGGTCACGAATATTAAATACCACCATTGAGTTATTAATATCAATATTTGATTGTTGCGAAAAAATTCCCGCAAATGTTCCAGTAGTGTATTTTCGAAGGCGCTGTGCTAAACTTGGGCCGCTTCCATCCATGTGAACTAATGTATCATAAAGGTTATGGATTGTTGGCGGTGTTGAATTATGCGTTAGCGGATCAGAAGTAATTCCAGCGCGTGCATAAGTATCGATAATCGCTTGGTCAAGATCAGCTTCTTCACTCGGTGAAAGGCCAATTGATTGCCCTGCACTCGTTCCACCAAGCATTAAGCGAAATAGGCCGTGAAGTGTAACGATATTCGCACGAAGTGCGTTATCGGCTTCCTCGGCGTCAATAACGTGTGGTAAATCGAACGGATTAATTCGCACGTCAGAGTTCAAACTTAAGCGAATATAGCTTCCGCCAACCGCATCGCTTAATTTTTGGTATTCGTTTTCTGGGTCGATAATTAAAACTTCGGCACCCATCATCATTGTTCGAAGAGCCTCAAGTTTCACGGTGAAAGATTTACCGGCACCAGATTTCGCGAAAACTACCATGTTCGCATTTTCAAGGGTGAAACGGTCGAAAATAACGAGCCCGTTATTGTGCATATTAACACCATAAAGAACACCATTTTCCTGCGTAAGATCGGCAGAAGTAAATGGGAATGAAGTTGAAATTGCACCCGTGTTCATATTTCGGCGAATCTGTAATTGATCTGAAAGTTGAGGAATCGTTGCTTTCAAGCCTTGCTCTTGTTGGCTTGATGCCACTTTTGAAAATAACATTTGCTGTCCAAGCATTGTTTCGATTTTACTTCGTACAAAGTTTAATTCATCGAGACTATCGGCATAAATTGTTAGATAAAGTCCAAAACGGAAGAATTTTTCCGCTCCAAGCTGGAGTTGATCTCGGAGTTCCTCGGCGTCATTTAAAGCAGCCTCGAGCGCTGGGTCACGAGTTTTCCCCTTTTCGTTATTAATCGAAAGGTCGGCTTCAAGCTGGGTAACTTTTCGGCGGAGGTTTTTCATCACGATTTCGGTTTCAACTGGATAAATAAACATTGAAACGTCCAAAACTTCATCGGCATTCAAGATTGGTGAAGCCCATCCGGTGTAAAGCTGGCGTGGGTAACCATAAACATAGATTGTTTGGCCGTATTTTGTGCCTAAGCGAAAATAGCTCGAGTGGAATTCGAGGCTTGATGGTGCAATAAGATCGCGTAAAGTGTTAATACCAGTTAAAAACGCTTGCTCAACCTCAGCCTGCTCTTGGGCGCGTTGCTGCGCGGCAATATCAACTGCGTCTTTTTTCTTCTTCCCCATAATTAAAATCCTCCTTGATTTGGATTGTCACCATCTGCTTTTCGAACAAATAAGCTTGCTGTATCGCGGAAATCACCCAAAGGCTCATAAACTGCCGTATCCGGGTTATAGACGTTATAATAAAGCTCGCCAAGTTCTTTTGTACTTAACTGTACGGATTTAATTCCCATTTGATAAAGTCCACCGGTGATTGAATCGACACGTTTTTTAATTTCCTCACGCGCCTTATCCCAGGTATTTCGATCAATTTTCGAAATTTGCGCACTTGGTTTCGCAAAGATCTTTCCGAAAAATCCTTTTGCAGAATCTTTAAGGTTATTTAAATCGCCAGTTGGGTGATAAGGAATAACAATAAAGAAAGATTTATCCATAATATTTGCACTACGGCTTAAACTATCGATAAAGTTAATATAGTCTTCCATTAAATCACCAAGAAGCATATTATCTTGAGCGATTTGAATATCGGCAAGTTTGTTTAAATATGGCTCGATATCAACGCGTTGCGAACGAACCAAAATTTGAATCGGAAAAGTTAGCGAGTTTAAAAAGCTCTGGTAAGAATACTCCACGCCCTCACGTTCACGAGAACTCATAAGGTCAAAGTTGATTGACTTACAGGCAATAACTGCTCGAAAGCTGCCATCGCGCATCACAACCATTCCTTCACGAAGTTCGGCAATTTCTAGCGAATTTTGTGTTGAGGTTGGATTAGCTGGCGCATTTGAATTTGTTTTATTCTCGGCTTGTTTTGCATCCATTGCTGGATTTTTTTGATTCATGTTATTCATTATTTACCTCAATGATATTAATACTTCATTTTCTTCCAGGTCGACCTCTTTTGAATTATCCTGGGCAATCTTTTCTTTATTTGCTATTTTATTCGCTTGGCGCGCAAGCGTTTCAACCGAAAGGTCCTTTCCTTCTGAGACTAGCCTTTTCATTTCAGCGCTAATTTCTTTAGCTGAAGTTTGACCGGTTGATTGCTTTTTATTGATGAACGGATTATCCTCTGGATTTGTTGAAATTCTCGCCTTTGGATCGCGCTTTTCTCTTTCGTCTGTCGCATTATTGAATTCTCGAATTCTCTCAATATCTTCACGAAGTCCTTCAAGTTCATCTTTTTGGTGGTAGCTTTCTGGGCTATTCGGTGTTGGATATGGATGTTGTTGCGGTTGGTTTGGGTAGGGGCTCTCGGTAAAGTTTGAAAGTGGTTGTGGCGCAGGTTGTTGGATATTACGCGGCGGGTTTTGTTGCCAGTTGGGTGAAATAACAGTTTGATTCATTGAATCTGGGTAAGGGTTGTAATGAAGCTTGATGTTATTAAATTCATTATTGTTTTCAGGATTCGGTTGAGGCGGATTTTGCCAGTTTTGGCTTGGAATGTAGCTATTAGAATTATTCTGTCCCGAATTCCAATTTTGCACTGGGCTTTGTGGATAGGTGTTTGTAAAAGTATTGTTAGGGGTTTTATTTTGACTAAAATTCATGCGATATTGGTCTTGCTGATTTTGTGAAAATGCTGTTGGCTGAGTTTGTACTGGGGCTGACACCGGGGCTTGAATCGAGACGTCTTCAAATTTAACATTGTCTGAGCCAATGTATTTATTTTTAGGATCAAAATAATAAGTTTGGTCTTGAATATTTTCCGAACTTTCATTCGTAAACTGTGCGAGATTTCGCGCCATGTCAAGGTTTTGCATAATTTGCTGTTTGCGGCGCTGGTCGTGTTGGCTTAAAAGATTATCAACATTTGAAGATACGCGGGAATTTTCAAACATATCTTCCGCTGAACGTGCCTCATTAGAATACTCCTCTCGAACGGTCGTATTTACGGGCGCAATTGAGTGCTTAATAGCCCAACCTTCAGTATCAACAATATCCGCCAAGTAGCTAAGCCGTCTTGACGCTTCATTTTGTGAGATATCTTTAGTTAAATGTTCATCTTTTTTAATTGGTGCAGAAATTTGAATTAAATGTTCAACACCATCTGGCTGCCAATAACGCTTATTAGGCTTAATATAAAAAGAAACAATTGCAGCAAGATAAGTTTCCATTGGTTGATCTTTTCGCAGAGGCAATGCGAGCGCTCCAAAGAAAATGATGAAAGGCATTGGTATAATTACTAATCCAGGAAAAATTCCCCATAGAAAAATATCCAGTGCAACACAGCCTGCAACAATAATCAAGTAAATAAACTGCCGAAAATTAAACGGCCCAAGCAATTTGTCATCAGCCTCAACGTCTTGAGGAACTTTATAAACGCTCATTCTCTATTTTTGCCCACTTCTCCTTTATTATTAGTACAATTTTAACATATTTTTTCTAAAAAATAAAGTAAAAAATAGACAAAGTCGTAAAACTCTGCCTATTTTTTATTCTTAATATTGGTTGGTTTCCAGTTCGAACCAAGAATGGAGTCGTATATTGCTTTATTACTCTTTTCGACCTCTTTAAGCATTTTGTGGATTTCAGATCCCTGAACTGCATTAAGCTTACTGTATTCAGCGGGGTTCTCGTTAATTGTCTTAACACTCTTAAGTGTTGATTTAAGTGTTTCGTCCGACATTGCTGAAAGTGCTTTTTTATCCCAGATGATTTTCATTGCATCATTTGAAGCTTTTATAATTTTCTCATCTGAAACATTCTTGGTGTAGTTATCATGAATAGCATTTATAACTTCTTTTGAAGTCATACCATTTACTGCGATATTTTCTAAGGCCGCTCCGCCAATAAACTGAAGATCGTCTTTTTTGGTTTTCTTAAAGGCTTCAACTAAATCGCTACGATTGGCATTTAATTCGCTACCAAGTGAAGTTTTACCGAGCGAATCTAGAGCAGTTTCGAGATTTGATGAACCCATGAATTTCTCGGCCGTTGCAGCGCGCAAATTCTTAGTAATTTCGAAATCGATCCCATCTTTCTGAATACTTTCGCCCATATTTTTTGAGAAGATTTGGCTATAATCATTACCTGAAAAGTTGAGTGATTTTGTAAGATTTGCGAGTGATTCGACCTCTTCTTTATTTTCTTTCGAAGCGGCCGCCATAGCACTAGCAAGGGCTGAGACTTTTCCAGATTCGCCACGAACACCGGATGCGGTATTTAATAGGTCATTATTGTAGCGCAAATTGTTTGCCATTGCATTATTGAGTGCGATATTGTTATTTCTTTCAGCTTGCTTAAATGAAGTTGTTCTGTTTGCGTCATCTATGAATTTAAGTGCCTGTGAACCAAATTTTCCATTTAGAGTTCTTAAAGTATCATCACTAAGATCGACAATTCCTCTAATTTTACCATTTGGATCTTTATCAAGAGTTGAGCTGAGTAATTCAGATTTAATTTGTGAAACTGCAGCACCAGATTGAGCGTTGGCGCGATTCAAAGCCTCGTTAGCAAGCATTTCTTGGTATTGAGTATTTGTTCCCAAAATATGTTGCTTGCGAGCTTCGTAATATCTGTTCGAAAACGCATTTGAACCTTCTGGCATATCTTGAACAGCTTCTAAATCAGAATTCTCTTTATTCGCAAAGCGCTCTTTTTGATATGTGTCAGCAATAGATTTTGCTGAACCGATTCTTCTTGATCGGTTGTAACTCATTTGATTTAAGCGAGAACCAAGTGATGCTGGATTTTTTGCAATTCCCCGATTTCGGTACATTTCTTGATTTTCTCCAAGGAATTTCTTTGCTCGATCGATTGGTCCTTTATTTGGATTGTTGATAATTCCAGCAAATTTACCAAGTAGACCACCACTAATTCGCATAATTGTCGGCGTAATTGCGAGTGGTACAATTTGAACAACCGCACCTAGAAGGAAGACTAAAAAGCTTCCGTTCGAGCTAGCAATAATTGTAGTTCCAACGAGCTGTGCTCCACCAAATAGTAGAGATATAATTGGATACATGATAAGCATTGTTGTGAATAAATCTTTCCATTTCTGGAACCACTTTTCGGTATTTGGTAGGATGTTTGCAGCGAAAGCTAAAGGTGCTAAGAAAACTAAAACAATAATAATTGCTTGACGAGCAGCTAGAATTACCAAGCCGACTACAGCTGAATAGATAACAGCAACCAATGCGCCAAGAATCATCATTACTGCCGCGCCGGTACTTCCTGCAGTCGCTACAGATACCGTATATGCTCCATACGCCACAACACCACTACCACTTAAAACAGCTGCAGTCATATTTGACCAGTCTAAACCTGAAACCTTAATCTTATTACCGCCACTATTAAAAATGCTGTTTCGAATTCCTACGAGAAGATTTTGTGCTTGGGCGCCTAAAATATTCGAAATGTCCACCAAAATTGCACAAATATAATAAGAGATATTAATTAAGATTGCTGCTACGATTAATTTTGGTAATATTTTTTTCACACCATAATTACTAATTCCAAACCCAGTCACTTGTGAATAAATGACAAAAACAAAACCAATCACGAAAAAGATATTCGCGACATTTCGCATATAATCCCAGACCTGGAAGAGACCTGATTTATGGGAAGTATAAAGTGGTTGAACTCGCAAAAAAGTTTGAAGCCATTCATAAATTCCATCCATCCATTTCGAGATTGTGTTCGCAACCATACAAACCATCCAGCCGCCACCGCCTTCAACGCTACAGTTTGATGTATCTTCATCTTTTGAGGTACCGTCAACCTTAACATCTTGCGCATCACCATCTTGTTTTAGATTTCCTAAGGCACTCATGTCAAAAGTGTAAATTTTTCCACTAGAGGCATCGTTTTCGTTATCTAGGGCAATAACAGTGGTTTTTTGATTGTCTGCACTGACTGATGAATTTTCAGCATAGATTTTTTTTGAACGAATTGATTCGGGGTATTTCGAGGTATCAGAAACTTTTGTATAAACTTTTCCGTTGTATTTTATACCATTTTTTGAAGAGTCTGTCCATTGGGCACCATCGAGCGCGTAAGCCAGGCTCGAACTAAAAAAGCCCAAGATTGTGACTACTGTTATAGCCGCGATAAGAAAAACTTTTCGAAAATCTTGAGTTTTTGCTTTTCTGAACCTCGCCAAGATCTGCATATGACCTGATTTTATCATATTTTAACCCTTTTGTCAATCTTTAAATTGTTTTTTCGAAATAAAACACTTGCTTTTTCCCTTAAAATGGTTTAAAGTATAATTATTATGATTAAAAAAATAAAAAAAATAATTACAATTGGGTTAGTTTTGACGAGCTTTTTTGTAGCTTTTCAAACACTTTTTATATCTGGTAGTAATGCATATGCAAAGCTGCAGTATATAGATGGTAATGGTAATGCGGTCGATGCTCCTAAATCATCAAATAAGAAGAAGAAGGATAATAAAAAGAACAATTCAGGTTCTAACTCAGCACCAGCGCCCGCCCCTGCGCCCGCTCCTGCGAATTCAGGTTCAACATCTGGATCAAGCTCTAGCTCAAATTCCGGATCCAGCTCTTCCAGCTCAAGTGATGGAGATGCAGGCGAAAACAAAGAAAATGAAGACGAAAATCAGCCGATCGACAATACTCCGGAAGAAGTTAAAACAGCAATTCTACCAGAAAGTTGGAAAATTGAAGATATTCTTAACATGATTCTACTAGTTGTAACAACTGGAGTTGGAATTGCGGCCGTTGGTGCGATCGTTTATGCCGGTGTATTATATATCACTGCGCGAGACAATGCTGGGCAAGTTTCAAAAGCTAAAACAATGATCATGAATACGGTTATTGGTGTAGTTGCATACATATTAATGTGGGCATTCCTACAATGGATTATTCCAGGAGGAGTCTTCTAATGAAAAAAATTTTATTGATGTTATCTATTATGCTTATGCCGATGATGTATTTTTCACAAAGCGCTTATGCAGACTCGGGATGTACTGGAAATGAAACTTTCTTTGGTCTTCCTGCTTGGTACCGTGGATTAGTTACTTCTGGTGAAAACGGCTGTCAGATTAAAGAAATTGGCCCTAGCGATGCGAAAAATAAACATGAGATTACGATAGAACAATTCGTTTGGACGGTCGTAGCAAATGTGATCGATATGGGGTTCCGAATTGCAGGATTGGTGGCAATGGCATTCATTATTTATGCGGGATATCAATATATGATTGCTGCTGGTGATCCAGGAATGCTTGCAAACGCAAAAAGGTCATTGACTAATGCGGTAGTTGGTCTAGCGATTGCAATTTTAGCATCAACAATAGTAACATTTGTATTAGGAATTTTAGGATAATGGAACAATATATATTTTTAGCAGAAGAAAATGGATCTGGAGATAAGGGCGAAAGCACTTCAGATGGTTCAATAAATTTCGATAAGTCCAAGGTATTTAATAACGTTGACACTTCGAATAAAGATAAAGCTAATGATGCTTCCCTTCAGAATGCGTTTAATACGGCATTCATCTGGGCTGGAATAATTTGCGTTATCGTGATTGTTGTTGCAGGTTTAACGTTTGTCACATCCTCTGGTAACCCTGGCCGAATTTCGAAAGCTAAATCTGCAATAACATATGCATCTTTCGGAATTGGAATAATCGTTTCAGCAGCTTTAATTGTAAACCTAATTATTAGCGGATTATTGAAAGGAAGCATTTAAATGAAAAAGATTATTTTATTAAGTAGTATTATATTTGCTTTTATAACGCCAGCAAGTGCATTTGCCTCAACTCCCTTCAATGCTTGTAAAAACGTTGTTTCTGGAAATACGGCTGTTTGTTCTGGTGATGCAAAAGACGCTAAAGAAATTGCCAAAAATATAATTTCGGTTCTTCTTTGGATTGTGGGAATGGCCTCGATAATCGTAATTGTCTACTCAGGAATCACTTTTGTCACCTCGGCAGGAAATCCAAGTCAAATCACACGAGCTAAAACAATGTTAATGTATGCTGTGATTGGTCTAGTGGTTTCAATTTTGGCATATGCAATCGTTAACTTTATTGTTGGATCTGCAGGTGGAAGTAAAGGTGACTCCAGTGGCGGCTCTTCATCTTCTAGTTCAAGCTCTAGTTCTGGCGGTAACTCATCTAGCGGCTCGGGGTCTTCGAATAAAAATTCAAATAATAATTCGCCAAATACTAAGTCTGATAACTCAAACGGTAGCCAAGGTAACGATGGTAAACCTTCTTTCCCAGAGCTTAATTCTGGAAAAAACGAAACAGGTGATAAAAGTATTTGGACTAAAATATAAAATAATTTAAGGAGAATAAGATGAAAAAAATTTTATTAGCATTCGGTTTGATTCTTGCTTTTGCTACCCCTATTGTTATGACATCAAATGTTCTAGACAACCAAGCTTATGCTGAGGGTGCTGCAGATTTAATCCAAAAAGGTGCGGACTCTACTGGCCAGAAAGATTCTCGATCAGCTGGTGATCTTGCTAAAGATTTTGTTAATATTATGCTTTTTGCAGTTGGCATCTTGGCAGTTATTATGATTATCTGGGGCGGCATCCGATATGTATTGTCGGGCGGAGATAGTGGTGCTGTTAGTTCAGCTAAGAAGACAATCCTTTATGCAGTAGTTGGTTTAATTGTCGCTATCTTAGCTTATGCTATCGTCAATTTTGTCATTACCACTATTGCAAAAAAATAAAATTTTGGTATAATTTAAGTATAAAATAACTTTTTAAGAAAGGAAATTAATTTAAAATGAAAAATTTCGTAAAAACAGCTTTATTAGCTGCTGTAACAGTGTTCGCTGTAGGTGCTACAACATTTGCGACTCCAGCATATGCTGCCGATTGTAAAGTTACTGGTGGTCTAAAAGCTGCCGATAGTTGTGCTAAAGGTGTTCAAGAAGAAAATGGTGGACCAACAAGCTTGTTCGATGGAGACTCACCAATTTTCACAACAGCAATCAACATCATGCTCTTCATTATCGGTATTCTTAGCGTGATCATGCTTATTTACGGTGGTATCCGATACGTTCTTTCAAGTGGTGATTCTGGTGCTGTGACAAATGCTAAAAATACAATTATGTATGCTATTATCGGTCTTGTTATCGCTATCTTGGCTTACGCTATTGTTAACTTCGTTATTGGATCAATTACAAATAAGAACTAAAGTTAATAAAAATAAAAAGAGACTTTCTAGCGAGGTCTCTTTTTTATATTAGGTTTAATATGACGTAAAAATAAAAATCTCGAACGGTTAATTCGAGATTTTTAGATTTATAGAACTTTAATTCGTGTTGCTTGAGTTTTTAGCTTTGTGAAGCTAATTGTTAGAATTCCATCTTTCAACATCGCCTCAACTTCATCTTCCTTGATTGGAACCGGAAGTGTTAATGTTCGACTGAATTCTCCCCAATAACATTCTTGAGCATGATGAGCAATAATTCCCTCTTGATCACCAGGATTTAAGCTACCGCTAATTGTTAAAGTTCCGTCTGAAAGTGAAACATCCAAGTCATTTTTGTTTACGCCTGCAGTTCGCGCTTTAACAAAAAGTTTATCTTCTGTTTCGTAAACATCAACAGCGAGCTGACCTGGAAGTTCATTCTCTTCTTCAGCCATTTCAATTTGTTCAGATTCTGTGAAAGCTTCGTCTTTTGAAGTTTCCATTAGATCATCACCAAAGTTGAAAGCAGCTTCGAGCTCATCATTCAAAAAGCTGTCATCATTTTGTCTTCTAGCCATTTTTCCTCCACATTAATTACTAAATAGGCTTAATTTACTTTATTATACCGCACTTTTGCTGTATAATCAAGGGGTAGAAACGATTTTTTATGAAGAAAAGCATATACGAAATAGTTTTAGATTCATTTGCGCCTGAAAGGTGTTATTTTTGTGGAAAACTTAGTAGTCCTATTTGTGAAAAGTGCTCCAAAAGCTATTATGGATTTGGAAAAATTCTTTCGAAACCGAATTCTGTGATTTCGAAAGAATTTTATCTATCGGAGCGTTCTGGCGAGCTTCAAAAAATGGTTGATGAGTTTAAGCTTCAGAGCAAGCGGCAAAATTGCCGACCTTTAGTACGGCTTTTTGTTGACTTCTTGCTTTCGAAAGAAGTTTTTCTTCAAAATCGTGATAAAATAGTTTTAATTCCTGTTCCAACACTCTCGAGTCATATTCGTGAGCGTGGATTTGATCATACCGAGATGTTGGCGAAAAATCTTTCGGATATGCTTGATGTTCAGAAAATACAAATTGTTCAAAAAAATGAAAAAACTTCACAACGGGGCGCAGACTTTAAAACTCGTCAAATTCAAGCTAAAAAATCCTATAAATTTATCGGCGAGAGACTTTCGCAAGATAAAATCTATGTGATTCTTGATGATATTCGAACAACTGGCGCGACTCTGAACTCAATCGCAGAAATTCTGCAGAAAAATGGAGCGAGAAGGATTTGGGCATTTTATCTACTTCAACAAGAAAAATAACTTGAGCTTTTAAAAAAAGTATGTTATAATGGTTTTTATCTGGAGAGGTGGCCGAGTGGTTGAAGGCACCGGTCTTGAAAACCGGCATGCGGTAAAACGTATCGAGGGTTCGAATCCCTCCTTCTCCGCCAGAAGATAGAATCTCACCATTTGGTGGGGTTTTATCTTTTTATTTTTTGTAAATTTAAACAGCTTATGCTATAATAAAAATATTATGAATTTTGATAACGAGAATCAAAACAATGTCCCTCGTGTGACTGGACTACCTGAATCACAGTTTCAAACTCCAAGTTCGGGTCATTTCATGGCTGAAAATACGGACCGCAGCTATGAAAATGAATCTTTCCAAGCGCAAGAATATAGGACTGTTGAAAATGATGAGATACAGAATCCCGATAATATAACTGAGGAACGAGAAATTGCAAATTGGCAGGCTCAAGACTTAATCATTGGCGATAAAAATGAAGTTTGGTATTTATTCTTTTTTCTAGCTAGCTTATTATTGTGTGGGTTTGCAATTTGGGCTCAAAGCTGGACTTTTCTTGCATTAATAATTGTATCTTCGATTGGAATTCTTGTTCTTCGAAAATCCGATCGTTCACAAATTATCTCATATAGTCTTTCGAATCATGGAATTTATATGGGTGCCACTTTTCACGCATATGACGAATTCCGTGCTTTTGGTGTACGTAAAGAAAGTTCGACATACTCGATCGTATTTCTACCTAAAAAACGTTTTGCGCCAAGCACTGTGATTTATTTCCCTAAAGATTACGGTGAAAAAATTACTGATATTATCGGCGCGCGCTTACCAATGGAAGAAGTTAAATTTGATCTTATCGATAAGATTATCCGGAAAATAAAACTTTAATTCTTGCAAAAATATAAAAAATATGCTAGAATTAAAAAGTCCATTAACGTGGAAGAACTTCAAAAGTTAGCTACTGAAAAGTAGCATATGCACCTGTAGCTCAGCTGGATAGAGCGTTGGCTTGCGGAGCCAAAGGTCGTAAGTTCGAATCTTGCCAGGTGTACCATAGAAGAAGCATCAGAGTAATCTGGTGTTTTTTCTATTTTGGTAGTATAATAAACTTATGGTTAAAAGGATGAGTGAAAAATATCAGAAACTAATTAAGGATAATCAGCGAAATCGAAAAATTTTGATTTTTTCGGCATTAATAGTTTTGGTTATCGCAGTCATTTCTTACTGTGCTTTTTATATGATTAGCAAAAATAATCAACAAAAATCCACTCCTCAGACCGAAAACTCTCAAGAAGTTTCGAAATATTATTTTAAAGATTCGAAATACGAAGGAATAGCTTCAAAATTTATTGAAAGAAAAACTAAAAAAGAAGAAGTTTCTTTGGAAATCCCAGTAACGAAAAATTCGAAAATCAATGATTTTATTAACAAAAAAGTTAAAGAAATTGATGATACTTTCCGCGCAGATACCAAAAAACCATTTTTTGATAAACCTGCGACTGAAAAAATGAGCTACCAAGTTTACTATAACCAAGATAACCTTATTTCGCTAGCTCTCTCAGTTAAACAAGATACTCACGGAGCAAATTTAGTTGATGAAAATCTTTTTTGGACTTTTGATAAAAATAGTGGCGATGTTATAAAGCTAAGTAGTTTCTTAACTGATAAAGATAAATTTAAACCAAAAGTTCTAGAAATTTTTAAAAATAAAGTTTTCGAATTTTTAAAGAGTAAAAATTTAGAATATTCGAAGGATATTTTGGATGAATTAACTTTTGATAATCTTGAGAATTTTATTATTTTAGATAAGCAAACTATTGATTTTCCATTTTCTCGATCAGATATTTTGCCGTCTAGTTATGGAGATGTCCAAATCCAGCTAAAAATTAGTGAAATTTACGAATTTTTACAAAATGATTTTGCGCGCAAAACTTTTGATGTTCCAGAACCGCCAAAACCTAAAGCCGTAGCTCCAAAGCCAGTGTCGCAACCTGCTCCGGTTATTTCAAGGGCACCAGCTGTCTCAGGTAATTGCCCAAATTGTATTGCTATCACTTTTGATGACGGCCCAGGAATCTATACCGATCGACTTTTGGGGTATTTGCAAAATTATAACGCAAAAGCAACCTTCTTTATGATTGGCCCTAACGCTCAACGATATTCGGGGGTGGCTCGACGCGTTTTCGAAAATGGCCACCAGATTGGAAATCACACATGGTCGCACCCTTCATTAACTAGCTTATCTGACGCGCAAGTTCAAAATGAAATTTCATCTACAAACAATGTGCTACAGAGTATAACAGGTGTTCGACCGCAAGCTCTCCGCCCTCCTTATGGAGCAACAAATTCTCGAGTTCAAGCTGATGTGGCTGCTCTCGGCATGGCTTCTGTTTTATGGTCGGTAGATACTCGCGACTGGGCGGATAGAAATTCGGCAGTAGTCTGTAATCGTGCAGTTTCGAATGCTCGTTCGGGTTCAATTATCTTATTGCACGACATTCATCCAACTTCCGTTGAAGCAGTTCCGTGTATTTTACAAAACCTAACATCTCGCGGATTTCGTTTTGTAACGGTTAGCCAACTTTTGGGCGGATTACAGGCTGGTCAGATCTATTATTCCGGAAAATAGTCTTTATTTCAATCTATAATTATGATAAAATAGGAATATTGGAGAGGTGGCCGAGTGGTTGAAGGCGCACGACTCGAAATCGTGTATGCGGGCAACCGTATCGGGGGTTCGAATCCCCCCTTCTCCGCCACGAAAGTAGCTCGCATTTGCGGGCTTTTTTCGTATTTATTGACATTAGTTTTAGATTATGTTATAATATAAAAGTAGTTCTTTTAGAAATGAGGTTAAGATATGAAAAAGACAATTTCTCTGCTTATTTTTGTTTATGCAATTTCACTAATTGCTGCAGTATTACTGTTAATTTTTGAATCAAGAATTTCAGAAGTTAACTATCTTGTAGCGCAACTTGTACTTTTGGTATATGGTGTATTGACAGGTGTGTTATTAATTGTTCCAAGATTTACAATATTGCTACTAAAGAAAATTTTTAAAATTGCTGTGGCTAACCCTGATGATTATCTGGAAGATGTTATATATTGGTGGATTATTGTGGTAATTGTCTTATTATTGGGTGTCTTTTTTAAAATGACTTCAATAATTCCGATAATCATTATTATACGATCTAGTTATTTAGTATTTAAGCTTGTTATAATATATAAAACTTTAAGTTTGACAAATCCGGAAGAATAACCTCTTTAAGTCAGTAAAAGCTGGCTTTTTTATTTTCGAAAAATAAAAACCGCCCTTTTTCTAATTCCGAGAATGTATTTGAAATAAAAAAGAATGCTGACAAATCAGCATTCTTTTTATGTTCGCTTTAATAAACATTATAAAATTTGTCTATTTAGCTACCAAAAAGCTACCAATAGATTTGCAATTTTTAAAAAATAAATTAGTAGTACTATATTTAAATACCTAGTTATCTAAAAGAATAAATTTACTAGATTAGTAAATTAAATTAGACTTTGTCAGTAATGACATTACCATGGTTTGTTGCTATATAATCATTTATGGTTATTGAAGGAGAATACGCCAACAACTACTATGTGCTTTTTATATATCCTAGATGATTTTTACAAACACCCAGATTATATATTAGCTAGCTTTGATTTGTAAAATTCTAACTCATCGTTAATTCTCATAACATAAAAAATGACTATTTGGAGCAACTCTAAGTAATTTTTTTGATGTTCCTCTTCACTTTTATAAGAAAATTTTCCATGAGAGAATTTATTTCGAATTTTCAACCCATTACCATATTTTTTATCATCCAAAATATAAGATAAATAATTACTTTCATATTCAGAAAAAAGCTTATCTGAATATTCACAATACCCTTTCTTACAAAGGTCTTCTGCAATGTCTAGTATCAAT
>ERZ773213.71-NODE-71-length-72638-cov-19.037998_pt1 | contig 72638 bp, 59 predicted proteins | sample MGYA00580996_ERZ773213 | MGnify/ENA primary metagenome ERZ773213 (study PRJEB29015, sample SAMEA2738152) | human oral metagenome | biome: human oral; feature: human-associated habitat; material: saliva | place: China | collected 2197 ...
GCAGCACTATCGCCAACAACTCCTGGTCCGATAAAACCTCTGCTCCCTTCTGTAAGAGTCGTTCACGAGGCAAAAGCCCCGACTCCTCAGCTACAATACTATACATAAGAAAAAAACCTCCTACTTACCTATTCGTAAGTGGGAGGGGAAGTTATTTATTTTTTAACGTAACTCTAGACCTTATCTTATTCTGGAACCAATTTATTCCATAAGCCGTCAATGGTAAAAGTAAGTAAACGTAAGGATAAACATATTGACTCTTTGTTTCCCAAATCAAATGAAATAGAACGCCTCCAGTTAGGTATATTGTAAAAACTAAGATAAACAAATTCGAAGTTCTCATATTGCGCATAGAAATTAACATTGAAATCATAGCTCCAATGTAGATAATTATCAAAATAACTGAGGAATAGTAATAAAGAATTTTATATGCAATACCACCTCGATAAATACTGGACATTAATTTTCCATTTACTGACTGACCTTCAACAGGCATACTACTATTAGGACCAGACCAAACTGATTGAAAAAGACTATCCGTCCATGTTGAAATAAACTTGTTTTTAAAGAAATTGATGGTATATCCAGGATTTTTCAAAAAAGTATTTAGCCTGCTATTTATCAGCTTTTTACTATCATTAGTAATTTTATCTTCGTTACCATTATATTTCGTATAAACATTTTCTACATAAGCATCATACCAACCTGGTAACCTATTATAAGTAGGATTATCGTCCAATCCCATTGCAACCCAAGCGATTTTCGGTTCCCCATCAATTTCACTAATTTTTGAGGCTTTCTCATATGAATTAACCAAAAGTCCATTTAATAATGAAATAAGTATGAAAGGTAAAATAGCTAGTAGAATATTTTTCCAACTTTTTGTTCTTAAAAAGTCAAGAATTAGTATAATAAAAATAGTCATAGCCATAATAATGTAATTACTTCTGATAATTACGGCAAGAACCAAAGGAATAAGTGTTCCAGCAAAATTGCCCCACTTTTTATCATTAATGAATTTTATTAAGAAGAATAGACTTAATAAGACTAGAAATAGACCATAGTTTATTCCATAAACAAAAAGTATAAAGAAGATGTGGGGAAGAAATAAGAAAGCCATTACCATTGATAATTTACTTACTTGAGAGTTTTTAAAAACTAAATCTGTTATCCTATAAAGTAAAAAGTTATCACAGATTGATAATATTAAATTGATTATAAATAAACCTTTAACATTTTCAGAACCTAATAACATCAAAAGTAATCTTTCCAAACTTACTAAGCCAATCTGGTGCGGATACTTAAAAAGGTAACCTACTAATGGTTGAAGTGAACTATAATCAGATCCATTTAAAGATTTAGCAGCAACTAGAACTTGAAGCGCATCGTGTCGTAACATGTCGTTTTGATGAAAAACGATATAAAAACCCAGAGTTAAATAAAAAATTGTTCCAATAGTAAAAATAAACTTTGTTTGTAATCTTAATATGTAATGCAATAAGTAAAAAAACAATATTACAAATAATAAAGAAACAATCCAAAACTTAATACCATTCAATTGTATATGTGCCATTTCTGAACCATCCATAAAGAGGAAAGTTCGAAACAAAAGGCTAGAAAGAGTTAATAATACTAGGAGTAAGCTACTCCAAAGAATTAACAAAAATCTTGATACATGATAAACTTTAGTCAAATTAAGCGAACTCCTTTCCGTCTAAGAGAACTATAAAAAATGAGTAGAAGTAATATTATTGTCTCCTACTCAAAAACTTTTTCTAAATTTTTATTTTTAACGAATCTTTGCTCCTACAACTTTTATTATAATAGTTTGTTCCTTCTTGAATCAACAACACACTAACTATAAAAAGTGAAAAAACTAAGGGTGTAAAAGTTCTCAACTGAGACGCATATATCGTTGGTGATAATGAAACCGTCATTCGTGATATATATCCTATGATTAGAATAACTGTAGCATTTATTCCATCTTTTTTATTTTCAAATGAAGTATAGATACCATAGGCTATGATCGCTAATATTGTGGTATAAAATAGCAATGGAAACAAGTTTTCGGATACATTAAAATACAACATATCATTTCTACTATTTTGTATATCAATTAGTCTACGCAGTGAGGAAAGAATACCTCCAATACCTAATTTATTTATAATTAAGATGTACAAAATCCCTACAGATATAAATGTTGCTGACCATTTTTTCTTGATTAACGAAACACTAAGTAACAATAACAGAACAAGAAAAACAACACTTAATTCTGAAGTAAGAAACAATACACGATTAGTCTCTAAAAATCCTTTGGCAATTTTGGTAAAAAGCGTCAATTTTTCAAAACCAGGATACCAAACCTTTGCCTCAGATACAACGCGTAACTTTGATCCTGGAGACAAAAGCCCTGACAAAAGTCCTAGAAGCGAGACAATCCCGAGAATAGCATAATTCAGAGGTAATTTCTTTTTCTCAATAAATAGTTTTTTTATAAGCACAAAGAGAACTAGTAAAAAAACAAAAACCGTAAATTGTTCTTGCATACAAGAAAAAATAATAAATGGTAATGATAAAATTTTAAACCACTTATTATTCTCTTTCAACAGATAGCAAGCGATCACAAATGCAATCATCGGAAAAAGATAATTTGTCATAGTGGCAATTAATCCAGCACTTGTAAAGAAAATACCTGGAAAACTTATCCAAAAAAGTAAAGGTGTTATAAATTTGATTTTATTACTGGTTTTATGATTAAAAATCAAACCATTAAATGAATAAAAGAATAAGAACATGCCCATAAATAAACATAGTTTAAAAATAAGATAATGGGCCGAAAAAAACATTGTAAATGATTCTATTAATAAACGGCTAGACCAGGTCTTATATCTAAATAGAGCAAATTCTATAAAAGAATATCTTTTTGCCAACTGAGCAAAAGAAAATTGATCACCAGGGTCACCTATATAGACAATTGATTCTAGCGTGAATAACAGACTAATGAAACAATAATAAAGATATAAAATCCGATTCTTTTTCATTTTCTTCCTCTCAATAATGATAAAAGTAAAAGTCAAGTATATCAATAAATGTCTTAATCATTTTCTTTTAAGATACTTTATTGATAATTTCTTCAAAATATATTTGACCGCTCTAGCAGGACCAACAACAATATATTTCATTGCACCCTTTATTCCACCTAGATAGTCAAAATCTACAAACGTATGTGGTTGCAGGTCTTCACGATTATTTAACTGTTTATTATCAATAAACGGTGTCAATGAAATAGGATTTTGAGAAATTCGGAAGTCATATTTCTGATTCCAGGCAATGTAAATCAATAAACGTTCAATTGCATGTAAAATAGAATTTTGTGGCAGCGGTTCTGATGGAATTTCATCTTCTTCAAGATTTAAATTAAAAAGTGGAGATAATGCATCGTATTTAAACCAAACAAACGTTCCATAACTCATAATAAAAGTATTCAGTTTTTCAAAATCAATCTCTTTTGTTGCACCCATTCTCTTCCATAATTTATTCATTTCAGGTGAAATAAGTGCCTCATTCCATGCAACAACAATCCTATTGTAGCGGAAAAAAGTCGGAATATCAGCAATTGTAATTCCAATTTTAGAGTTACTCTCCATATTAGCTAGAATCATATCAGCCGGTTTAACCAACATATCAATTAACTCATGACGCCAAGATTCCCCGGCCCAAAAGTCCGCTTCCTTGGACTTTTTAGTATGAAAATGGCCAACATAATCATACTGTGACAATGCATCTTTCAACCGTAACATCGGAAAGACATCTCTACCAACATTTCCTGTTACTACAATATTTGCTTTATAACCACACTTAACCAAAATTTCTTCTATCTCAATTTTTTTCTTATCAACATCCGTCGTAATCCATAAATCAAAATCAAAATGAAATGATTGGAAAGCATCTAAAAATTCTTCTAATAAATCAACATAAAAAACATGAAGATGAACAGCAACTTTCTTTGAAAAAGTCGTATCTAATTTGCTGTTTTTTAGGTATTTTCGAGATAAAAGGTATGGAAAATCTGGACGATCAATCATAGACATATGATTAATAATCAAGTCAAGAGGATATTGTGAGTTTCTCTCTATCTCATTAAAAATATAGGGCATGATTCCCTGATTATATGCAATCGTTTTTACCTTAATAAATGGCAGACGATGCTTCAAAATTGCAGTAGGATTATAATACGAGAAGTCAGGATAAAGCATACCAGCCGTATCTTCTTTCAACGTATCAAAAACAGTTTGGTAATGAAAACCTGCATCCAAGAAATTCGTTGTGACCTTGGTCTCATAGTTATCAATTACATCCTGAACATTAGTAAAATCCTGAACATTCTTCCAAAAATCTATAAAGACTTTAGAAATAATAACAGATTTTTTAAACGTCAAATAATAGCTTTGAATATGTTCATTAAATTCATGTGTCTTTCGATAATTGGTCATTCCCCAAAAGTCAACCTGCTGATTATCTTCAAACTTCCTGTAAATTGGTTCCAAGTCCCAAAGAGGCCCAAAACAGGTGTCATTCATCAAGGTAACAGAATCATAACTTGAAAGTTTATCGAAACCAACTTGCTTCATACCATCTCGCCAAGCCGCAAAATCAAACCCAATATTTTGACGTTCAATAATATCGTCAACAAGATACCGTTCAGATAGATTAGACTTAACCTCTTCTGGTAATTGACTGTTGGATATAAAGATCACTCGTGAATACAGAGGACGAATTTTTTCCAGTTGGTACAGCACATGCCCACTAATAAAATTAAATTTATTAAAATGAACATATAAAAGTAAACGTTGCATATTATTTCCCTATTCTTAAGAATTTCAAGATTCTAGTCGTAATTGTCCATCGTCTTGAAGTAACAACAGACTGATATGCTGATTGTGATGCTTCTAATTCAGCTTTTAGATTCTTGATTTTATTTATTTTGTCTAGTAATTTGCTTTCACTTTCCAACATCTCAGCAGCAAATACTTTTCCAATATAATCTGGTGCAGCTGAATTATCTAGCGAAATCATCTTATAACTTAATTGATATTTTCCCTCTTTGACATCGTAAATCAACTGAGGGTCTGGATTACTAAAAAGGTATAAATCATCAGAAATCACACCATTTGTATAAACTGGAAAAAGTATTTCTCCTTCTTGATTTTTCAGCTCAACCTTTGAAAAATAACTTGGAAGTTCTGATAAGTCCACACGTATAACGGAAACATTTTTGGGAACTTCAATTTCTAGAATATCTGATTTTTTTAGTATTCTTTTTATTACACGTTCTTCTGAAAAAGCATTATTAGCATCCCCAAAATAAACCTTTACAGACTCCATTCCAATATGTGAAATAGAATTCATTGGACTAGACAAACGAATCTCATAAGTATTATTACGTTCCAAAAGAATCTTTGTCATTTCCTTAAAATCTACTTTAGGATATTTATCAAGGTACTCAAGCTGAGTTTTTAAAAGTCTATTAAATCGGTATTCTAACTTAAAAAAATCATTTGGACGTGAATCAGAACCTTGGTTAATAGTATAAGCAACTGTAGCTTCATCCAAATAGGCCAACGAAGTTCGTTGAAAAAGCTCTAATTGTAAATTAAAGGTATCATCGGATGTCGTAAGGTCTAACTCTTGGTTCACCTCTATCATTAGCTCTCGATCTACCAACCAAGTTGACGCCATGGTAAAACCTCTCGTTGCAAGCATTTTTTCATAGGTATCTGCTAGAGGTATCGTATTATTGCTAAAACCCGCTGTTGAAATAAGATTCCCATATTCGTCATAGATATCGAAATCTGAATTTGACCATTTGGAATCAGGTCGGCTTTCAAGCAAATCAACCTGTTTCTGCAATTTTAAAGAATCAATCCAGAAATCATCTCCATCACATCTTGCAATATACTTTCCACGTGCTTCTTTACAAACTGATACCCAAGTCTTCGCAATCCCTTGGTTCTCATCATGATAAAAAGCCCTAATTTGTTCTGGATACCATGACTCATACTCCTGAATTATTTGACGAGAGCCATCTTGAGACGCATCGTCTACAAGAATAATTTCAATATCAAAATCAGAACTCTGGGCTAAAAAGCTATCAATAGTCTTTTTTAACCAAGGTTCCTTATTAAAAACTGTACAAATTATCGAAACAAAAGGTATCTTTTCCATATTTCTCTCAGTCTAATCAGTTATTGACCATGTCCCATTACGCTGAATCAAACCACTAGCTGAATCCATTGCTGATTTATCATCCAAAGAAAGATCATCTCGATTGATAAAAATTAAAGGTGTTTGAGTTGCATCTGAAAATGCAAGCATTTGTCCCTCAGCATCCCGTACGGTCACTTCCAATTTCATTTTTAAATCATTTACTGTCGAAAGCGAACAATTATAATGTACTGTTTTGTGACCAGAACCAGTCATAAGGTAATCCATTGAATTGTCGTTGTAAATCCAAATATTCCTATCAATATCTGTTAAAGAAAGAGCAATGTAGGTCTGAATATCTTCCAATACATCAAAATCAATTTGGAACTGAATAGTATCTTGTGGTCTTAACTTATTAGAACTTAATAATTTCAATTGGAAATTATTAACCATTACTTTTTCGTCAACCGATGATGTCTCAACCTCATCCACATCAATGGTATTATGTAGTGGCGCTGTATTATCAAAACTATATTGATTAGCTACATTTTCTGGACTACCAATTGCCTTAACCAAACCATTTTCAATAAGAACAGCTTTGTTACAATACTTCTTGACAGCTCCCATATCATGGGTAACTAAGATAGTGGTTTTTCCTGACTTCTTCCGCTCTTGGAAATAATCATTACACTTACGCTGAAAGGCCTCATCCCCTACCGCAAGGACTTCATCCAAAATCAAAATATCTCCTTGCGCCTTAATCGCAACTGAAAAAGCGAGGCGAACTTGCATTCCTGAAGAATAGTTCTTAAGTTTTTGGTTCATGAATTCATGAAGCTCAGCAAAATCCACGATATCGTCATACATAGCATCGATTTCAGCTGTTGAGAAGCCCAGCATAGCCCCATTCATGTAGACATTTTCACGACCAGTCAATTCAGGGTTAAAACCGACTCCAAGCTCGATAAAAGACACTAGTTTCCCATCAATTGTGACGGAACCTTTTTCAGGTACATAGATTTCAGAAATAATTTTTAAGAGGGTTGACTTCCCAGAACCATTTCGACCCAAGATTCCAAAAAAGTCTCCTTTTTCAACTTCAAAAGAAATATCATTAAGAACATGCTGTTCCTTATAACCCTTTATCCCTTTAAAACGGTTGACCATAGCAGTCCTCAGGCTATTAGTTGCCTCCGTTGGTAACTTAAAGTACTTACTAACATGGTCTACTTTTACTGCAATTTGTTTATCTGTCATTAGAGAATCTCCGCAAATTTCTTAGCATGCTTGTTAAAGTATGCAAAGCCAACAAGGAAAATAAGGATGGGCAGGATATAAGGAACGAGTACCAAAAACTTATTATGAACTAGCAACCAGACGGGTGTATTAGCTTTATCAATCAAGAAATAACGCATATCTTGAATAATCTGAGCCAAAGGATTCATCATAACTAACTTTGCTGCTTTAGGATTGCGATCTGCAATAAAGGTTATTGGATAAATAATCGGTGTTGCATACAAACCAGCTTGTAATAACACTTCCCATACTTGTCCTAAGTCACGAAATCGAACAAAGAATGTTGATAAAATTAGAGCACAACCAGTCGCCATTAGGAATAATTCTAAAAATAATGGAACAATCATCAGAGCATCCCAAGAAAAAGTTACTCCATTAAAAAGTGAAAAAACCAAAACAACTACCAAGTTAATCACAAAATTGATTGCTGCGCCTGAAATAGCGGACAAGACAATGATATGTTTCGAAAAATTTAGCTTTCGCAATAAATCTCCTCGAGTAACAATTGAAACCATTCCCATAGATGTCGCTTCTGAAAAGAACCCCCAAACCACATTGGCCAATAGTAGAGCAACTGGGAAATGTGGAACATCCCCTCCCAAACGTAAGAAACGAATGAATACAATGTACATGATACTAAAAGTCATCAAAGGTTTCAAAATAGACCAAAGATATCCAATCGCTGACCCCTGGTAGCGCAATTTAAAGTCTGTTTTAATTAATTCTCGTAATAAAATTCTATTTTTCTGACTCAAAACGTCAAACATTATTTTTTACCTCTATATGCAAACTTTGTTAAAATTAAGGTTGTGAACACACACGTGTGGAAAACACGATTTTTGCGGTAACCATATTGACGAATGCGTGCTAAACGTTGTCTGAATGGTACCTCCATGATGGTCACAAAGTTTTCAATAATTTCTTTATTTTGGGAACTGATAGGCAGATTCAATAGATTTTTCGCTTGTTCTTGACTAGATTCGATGAGATTCCAATACTTAGCAAAAAGGACATGAGGACGAACCCAATTCTTGACCCGTTTTCTAAGGGTACGAGCTCCTAAAACATTGCTACTGTGCTGACGGTACAACTCCGTTGGCTGATCGATATAGATGAGCTTCCCAAAGGCAGCTGCCAACAAGGCCAAGTACCAATCATGCATGAGAAGCGCATGCTTTTCTTGACCTGTCCATAAGTCAGCCAGCGCATGGTTAATCATGGCAACTCCACCAGTTACTGTATTTTCGGTCAGCTCTTGAATGAGTTCCGTATTGGCATGATCAGATTGGGTGCGAATCATACTTTCATGTTGCACATTCAAGTTTTCATCGACCACTTTTAAATCTGTGTAGACCAGCAAAGGCTCCTCTTGCGGATGCTTCTCGGCTTCTTCGACTTGTAGGGCAATCTTTTCCGGAAGCCAGACATCATCTTGGTCACTAAAGCAATAAAGATCAGCCTTTTCATATTTTAAGAGTGTGTGAAAACTCTTGATGACACCCAGATTTTCGACAGTGCCTTCATTGATAAAGCGAATACGCTCATCCTGAGCTACCAGCTCTTGAATAATCTCTACTGTACCATCTGTGGACCCATCATCCCGGATCAAGAGTTGCCAGTCTTGATAAGTCTGGTCTTGAATACTTTTGACCTGCTCTTTTAGATACTGCTCACCATTGTAGGTGGACAACAAGATATTTACTTTCATGATAAGAATAATTCCTCGTACTCACCTACAATTTTTTCCCAGGTAAAGTTTTGCTTCATGTTGGCTTTGGCTAATTGACCCCATTCAGATGCATCTTCTAAAGAATCAACCTGGTTGATCAAATGCGCCAAATTCCCAGTTTCTTTGGTCCAATATTGGGCTGTGTCCTTTGCGACCGTTTGGTTAAAGGAAACACCTAGAACCAAATTAAGATCCGTCTGGGCAAGTGCTTCTAGGAGGCCCGGATTGGTCCCGCCCACTTCATGACCATGAATATAGGCAAAGGCTTCTTTACGGATATACTTCAATAGTTCTTGATCATAAACCGTTCCTACAAACTTGACGCGTGGATCCTGATCAAAGCCTGTTCGAGTTCGAAGCTCTTCAAAATAGGGATTGCCTTCATGGTTACAAATGACGACCAAATCCCGCTTGCTTGAAGAAGACATAAATTCACGAATGGCTGTCTCGTAATTATTTTCTGGAACAAAGCGACCTAAGATTAGGTAATAGTTTTTCTCATGTGTCTGCCACTTCTGATAAAGTTCTCTGACTTTCCTATCCTGACTGGTCAGAATAGTCGGAGACAAGTCCGTTCCATAAGCAATATAAGTTGTCTTGGACCAGGGATAGGCTTCCTTGATATAGGACTCGATTCCTGGATTATCAGAAATCACCAAATCCGCATGACGTGACATGATCTTTTCAGAATACTTGAGATAGGCTTGAATCGGTTTGGCCCACTTGGCCCGCTTCCACTCTAGTCCATCTGGATTGATATAGAATTGGCCACCCATTTTATGAATCTTACGAGCAAAAGGTGATACGAAGGCACCAATTGTATTGCCCAAAACATAAAAAATCGGCTGTACAATTCCTTGCTTCTTGATAATCTTCAAGGCATAGTTGATGGCCATCATATCATAGGCAATGACCCGTGCAGGCCCAAGTTTCGGTGCTTTAATGGTAAAACAATCAACACCCTTGTAGTCAAAATGATGATAGGCTTGATCATTAGAAAGACAGGCAACATGGTACTGGATATCTGGAGACACTTGATGGGAAACCAATTGGTCCACAAAAGTCTCAAAACCGCCATATTGAGCCGGAAGCCCACGACTTCCGATAATAAAAACATGTTGCATATGATTCCCTTTCTAACAATTTACAATCTATTCAATTATACCATTTTCTAGGCTTTTTGCCTAATCCAAACAGAAAAGCGACCCTAGGGCCGCATTCTATTTACACTTATTTCACTTCTTGTTTATAAAACTCTTTTAGAGCATCCTTCCAGGTTGGAATAACGAATCCTGTGGACTTCGCTTTTGTCAAACTCATCGTTGAGTTAAACGGACGTTTTGCCTTAGCTGGAAATTGGCTAGAATCCACTGGCTTCACTTCAACATCCGTATCTTTGAGGATTTCAACTGCAAAGTCATACCAAGTTGTATCTTCTGCCGCATCATTAGACAAGTGGTAATAACCATATTCCTTACGGTTTTCAGCTAGATAGGTCATAAACTCTGCTAACGTACGTGTCCAAGTTGGACGACCATGTTGGTCATTAACGACTGTAAGCGTCTTGTGAGTTTTAGCAAGGTTTTGCATCGTGAAAACAAAGTTCTTACCATAGTTACCAAAGACCCAAGCTGTACGAATGATGTAATAGTTGGAAACATGTTTCTCAACTAGCTCTTCCCCCATACGTTTAGTCCGACCATATTCTGTTTGAGGATTTGGCTGATCATCCACTTCCCATTCTTGACCAACTGGCTTATTCCCATCAAAAACGTAGTCGGTCGAGATATAAACCAAGGTTGCACCGTGTTTTTCAGACGCTTTTGCTACATTTTCCGTACCTGTCACGTTGATGGCGTAATCCAATTCTTTTCCTTCATCTTCTGCTGCATCAACTGCGGTATAGGCAGCACAATGGTAGACCAAGGTCGGCTTCACTTCCGCAAATACTTCATCTACTTTCTCTGCATTTGTGATGTCCATTTCCGCCACATCGACAGCAACATAATCTTCATTTCGTTCATCTAACAAATGGCGCAGCTCAGTTCCAAGTTGCCCATTTGCACCTGTAATTAAAATCATGGTAAATTCCTTTCAATTGCTTTTTCCCTATCATTATAGCAAAAAAAGCAGAAAACTTCTGCTTTTTAGGATGAGAATTGTTCCCTATTTTTTGAGTACTTTTTCTTAAAAATTAAGAATACAAATATCCAGGAAATCCATTCAATAAAGAAACCAAGATACTGAAGAAAAGTCTTATGATATGAAACTTTTACGTGACCTGAATTTCTAATGGATAGATGAATTTTCCCGTTATTTAATGTTTTTTCAGGAACTGCTGGTTTACGAGATTTTTTATTTTGTTTTAACTCCGACTCAGTAAAAGAACGCTGGCTCAGCATAGGTTGCGATCCTTCAGCACCTTTAGAATACTCCGCACGGTATCCTTTGTACCAAATAAGCGGTATCGAAATGGTACTTTCATTTTTATCATCAGAAAGCATGATATCAAATTCTAAAATGTTGTATTTCTTTTTAATATTTGATATTTTTACGCCTTTTTCAGTTTTAAATTCTGTAAATTGAGGCAAGCGTACATCTTGATTATTAATATCAAGGTTGTAGTATTCATCACCTACAGGATCGATATATTTCGATTTGTCTCCTTTGTAAACAGATTTTAGTAACTTCTCATTTTTTATGTTATCCTCACGCATCTGTTTGTAATTTTTTGAAGATGAATCAAATTGAGGGATAACATGATTAAAATAGAAAGATAGACTCAAGATACATAAGACAATAGATAAGAAACCATTTCTATTTGTAAAGGCAAGAAAAAGCAAGAAAAATAGTGGAATGAAAAATAATAGACGTCCTGAATACTGCATACTCCCTAAAAAAGTGTATTTCAATATTGAATTCCAAGGTAGAAGACTCGTCGCAGAAAAATATAAAATCCAGCAAGACCAAAATATGGTCTTACTTAAACTTCCTAGACGACGATAGAATAAGAATACAATTATACTCGTATAAAATAGTCCAACTCGTATAAACTGATGGATTGGCCACTCTAATGGTGTAAAGGGCTTATAAAAACCATATCTATCTGCCTGAAATGGGAATGGAGCAAAAAATGTATCTTTCACATTCACAGGAAAACTCCTCGCTACCCAAGTGAAGAAAAACTTTTGCGATGAAACCTGTTCAAGATATTGAAAAATGTAGCCTGCTGACAAAAATAAAGCAAATAAGATAGAAATCACAAAGGAGACTACCTTATCAAGTGTCAATTTCTTATAATTTAATAATAAAAACACTGCAGAAGAAATGGCTAGTATGATAGTAGATAAAATATGGGTTTGAATCAAAAGCGCTACTACGATCCCTAAATAGAGAGGGTTCTTTTTATTTAAGTAGAGTACACGATAAATAGAATAAATCAGAATAGGGACGAGTGGTATTACCATGGTCATTCCAAATCCAAATAAAGTGTAATAACATGGAATGGTTAAGGCTACTACTATACCAGTCACCTTATTTTTTACTATTTTTGAAACTACAATATAACTTAATAGGCATGTACAAAGAGTAATCAAAAAGGCAAATATAGAATAGGAAAGATTCCCATCGTTGGTCATCATATAAACGATGGCAGAAGGATAAAACTGCCAATTGCCATAAAACATGGGTGATGCGTATCCCGTTCCAAATGCAAATAAAAAGTTCAGATTAGGGAGTAAATCCCAGTGTTCAATCGATTCTGCTAAGCCGACAATTCGAGTTAAATGAAACACATAGTCATATGAACGACTTTGAAAATTGATTAGATTAAAAGATACAAAGGTAAAGATGACCGAATACGTTGTTAATAATAAATAGATTATCTTATTGCTGATTTGATTGAAAGTATTGACAAATTGGTCGATATGACTGCGTATCACTTTTATCATATCCAACTGATATATTCTTTCTAGGACTCGATCAACTCCTTGGTAAAGTGTATCTATTTTTTGCTTGGCAGTAACTTTCAAACTAATGATATTCTTCATTATTCACTTTTCTCTTTAATAACATAGATTGGACGTTTCTTGGTTTCCATGAAGATCTTACCGATATATTTCCCTAGAATCCCTATGGTAAGTAATTGGAATCCTCCTAAGAAAAGAATCACAGTCATTAATGAAGGCCATCCAGAAGTTGGATCCCCAAAGACTAAGGTACGAATCACAATCAAAATCACCATGATAAAAGCTGAAATCCAAGATAGGAGTCCACCGATAAAGGCAATGTTTAGTGGAGCATCCGAAAAATTTACAATCCCTTCAATAGAGTATTTGAAAAGTGACCAAAAATTCCAAGAAGTCTCTCCTGCTACTCGCTCTACATTCTTATATTCTAGGTATTCCGTCTCAAAGCCTACCCATGCAAAGATTCCTTTTGAAAAACGATTATACTCTGATAATTCCATAATGGCATCAACCATTTGGCGTCGCATCAAACGGAAATCACGCGCGCCATCTACCATTTCTACTTGGCTAATATGATTGATCAATTTATAAAACATGCGTGCAAAGAAAGAGCGAATCAGGGGTTCACCTGCCCGAGTTACTCGTCGTGTACCGACGCAGTCCAAATCTGGCTGTTGATCCAACTTCTGTTTCATTTCGATCAATAGTTCTGGAGGGTCCTGAAGATCCACATCCATAACAGTTACATATTCACCCTTGGCACGCTCAAGTCCGGCATACAATGCCGCTTCTTTTCCAAAATTACGAGAAAAAGAAAGATAGTGCACATTTGAATCTTCAAGATGCAACTTTCGAAGTACAGATAGTGTGCGATCTGACGAACCGTCGTTTATAAAAATATATTCAAACTTTTCTCCCATCTCCATCCGAACTCGCTCCATCTCCCTATAAAACAATGGAATTGATTCTTCTTCATTAAAACATGGGACTACAACTGATATTGCCATATCTTACTCCTTGACTTATTCACTCTCTATTGTAACAAAAAACTAGGGTTTCCCCTAGTAATAACTTATTTTAGTCTTTCAATTATACAACAGCATATAAAACAGAGATTGTTTGTAGTATAGTTAAACCTATAATAATAAGACTACTTTCTACTACAAAATGATCCGTGAACCTTTGTTCATCTGAAATTCTTTGCTTAAACAAACTGCAAATAACTGGTAGAGACAGAGCGACAACTCCTAGATAATACCTACCTTGAACTCCTAAAACTTCAAAATTTCCTACTGGTGTCCAGGTTAGATACAAGGTTAAAGTGATTAACCCAACAATTGCAAAAGAAACCAAACTTGCTCCTACTACTGATACTTTCGGAAGCTTGATCTTCCCAAAATTTGAAAAAGTGATCAAGGTATAAAGAGCATAGATTGGAATAAGAACCTCCGACATCGATAAATCTAACCAACCAAAGGTATAGAGCTGATTTAAATGACTGACTGATAATAACATCTCCTTCAAAATCACTGGTAGATACCAATGAGGTTTTGAAATGATACTAATAATTTGACCTTTGACATCTGCACCCTCGAGTTTAAAGTTCTCAATTCGAACTTGCTGGGTAAGAACGTACCAAAAAATCGTAAAGAGAAAGACTACGATAATCAAAGCGAGAGAGACGAGATAGTAGTTTTTACATTGCGTTTTCTTTCTCGGTATAAAGAGCAATAGTCCTACTAGCAAGACATAAGGAAGCTTCATTGTTACAAGGATGATACAAAGCAAAGCATACAGCAATAAATCTTTTATTTTAACAACTTTTTCATCATCTGTTACATAGTTCAAGAACAATCCAATAATGATGTAGGTCAACCCTAAAGCTACACTATCTTGATTGTAAGAAGCAGCAAGGACCAGATTCATTGGAAACATTGCTACCATTGTCATCAACTGCTTCGCTTTACCACTTAATTTAATGGCAATGAGAGCTAAAATACAGTAAGCGATGACATTGAAAATGCGACCAAGATAATAAGAGACGCCGACACTCAAGTTCAAAAACTTACCAATCCCGAATCCAAGAGCCTGAGGAATGTAGCCGATAAACCAATAGGAGTTGGTTGCCCTGTAATCCGTTTCTTTACCAAACTTCACTTGTTTGGTCGTCTGTCCTTCTTCAAACAAAGTAGATTTGGTAAATGGTTTTTTGAAATTCTTATATACATCAAAATAATCTTCTGTAATATGGATATTCTTATTTCCCATATTTACATCACCTTCAACAATATGAATGGTTCTTGAAAGATGAACTTGTTCATCGGGCGTATTCAAAACGGGTGTAATGAAAGCAAAGGAAAGACCGCCAATGAGCATAGCAATGAAGGTCCCTACATTTTTCTTCGGTAAAAGAAAAATGAGGAGAGCAAATACTACAAATAGTAGCACACCAATTTTAGGAAAATCTACCAAACGCTTTGTATAAATGACTGTCATACAAAAGGCCAGAAGGATGAAAGCTACTACATACTTCTTATTCCGCTCAAAACTATCAACAAAATACCTCATCATTTACTCCTAATTATTCGAATTTTGACTCTTCACATATTGTCTCATCAGCAACTTAGCAATCCATTTGGGCCAAAAAATTTCCAATGTTTCTAAATCTTCTTGACTACGAGTATTATTAGAAATTGTTTTAGAAGTTTCTGATTCTTCATGAATACGATGACACATTAATGGTTTGTCTACATATACAAATGAGCCTTTCATTTTTCCAATCTGATACCAAGCGATCCAGTCCAGATTTCCTTTCAATTTTTCATCAAACTTAAACCCATTCAATGCAGATAAATCATATGAAACAGAAGGGCAACATATTGCATTCCCGAATGCTAGGACTCTAGTTCTCCAAAATTTACTTTTTGGAAATAAATTTATAGTTCTCAACATAAATCTCTTTATCTTAAGATTGAGTGTACGTTCAATTTTCTTTCCATTTTTTTCTTCAAAATAATCCGAATATGCTATTAAAGCATCTGGATTTGATTGGAATTTTTTAATAATTAATTCTGAATATTGAGGCTCATAATAATCATCTTGATGGGCGATTGTCGCGTATCTTGTTTTTACAAATGACAATGCATTATTCCAATCTTTTCCTATTGAACCACCACTACCATGATAATATGCAATATTATATTTTTTACATAATTCCTCAATTTGAAGACTAGGTGTTGAAGTATATAAAATAATAGAAGATTGATTATGTTGATTAACTAATGAAAGCATACATTCTTCTAAATAGGAGGAATTCCCGTATGCACAGATAACAAAAGTATGAATTTCTTTCAAATTCATTTAAAATCTCCTTTTCACATAAAGAAATAAACTAAATCCCCCGATAACATATATTACCATTACCAGCATAAAACTTAAACATGCACCAAGTATTCCTTGAGAGATTATGAAGGGTTTACTTAATAGGATACTCGCAATATACATAACAATATAAACTACCAATAATAAATTGTGTTTCCTATAAATAGTTAAAATATTTTCAAATACTAAAGCAATTGAATACAAAATCCCTGAAAATACTAGAACGGTTAATTCTAGTCGGTAACGATTTAAGTCAACTCCGAAAATAAGACTAAGAACTGGTGTACCGATTAAATAACTTACTAAAGTAGTAAGAAAACCAACAAGAATCAAAAAAACAAATATTCTTTTTATAATACTATAGAATTGGACCATTTCACCGGCTTGTCTTTTTTCTGCTAACGAAGTAATCAGAGGTCTTATTACTAGAATACACAAACTCATGAAAAACACTGGCATAAATAATATATTAAAATCACGTTGTACACCTGATTGCATTTTTTGGCTAAGAAGTTGTTGTGAAATGATAATTCTAGGTTCGTTAAAAATAAGGTTAATAAGAAAACCATATATAAATAAAGAAAAACAATCTTTTAAAATTAAAAGTCCTTGTATAAGATCATTTATCGAAAATGTTCGTTTATTATCCGAAGAATGAAATAACTTTGAAAATTTAATATCGAAACCGACTATAAACAAAATATTAAAGATGAGCACCAGAAGAAAGCCAACCAATAAATTTTTCTGAATCATTAAGGATACAAATAAGATAACTACACTTATAAGATACCTAAAAAACATTGATTTACCAGCAATATCAAGTCTTGATTTCTGTTGAAACAAGCCTTGATAAAGATCAGACCATACATCACATGTGCGATAAGCTAAAATAAGAAAAGTTAAACCTATAACAAAACTCGAACTTAAATCATAATGAATATAAACTAAATAAGGATATAGAGTTATCCACATTAATATAGTAGAAATAATCCTAGCTGTATAATAATTTTTAAATGAAAACTTATTAACAATATCTGTTGCTTGATAATTTCTGACTTGAAAGAGTCCTATTATAACCCATAAATTCCCGATAGAAATAGTCAAACTATACTGATCCGCAATTGTAGAATTTTGAAATCTAGAAACTATAATAAGAAAACAAACTGAAACTGCTGCAGCTGCTAAATTGCCTAGTAGATTCCAAATGTAAATACTTTTTTGGGAAGGAGTATTATTCATCTTTCTCCTCATTTTTGTTCAAAGCGATAACTTGTACAAGATTTTTAAACTTGGTATCTAATTTTGACAACCGTACGGTTAACTGGAACTGATTCATTAATAACAAGAAAATAATGAAAAGAAAAATAAAATTAACAGCAGATGCAATCCCTAAGGATGCTGCAATAATCTCTGCTAACTTTGGAAAAATACTAAAAACTAATAGAATTAATGAAAAGAAAATCCAAAACAAGGCATCATTAATCTGCACACGAGATTTTCTAATGTTCTGAAGGATAAACCCACATGTTCCCAATGAAACAACAACTAATACAATTTGAAACCAGATTGACATTCTATTCTCCTCTCTCTCTAAAATTCTGAATGAATAAAATAGACACGAACATGTGAATCATGTACTTAATAGAACGTGAAAAAGTTAAATAGCTTTCTCCTGCTTGTCTCTCTTCCATACGAACTTGAACTTCTGAAATTGGAACACCTTTACGTAATAGATAGGAAACAGTATCTGGTTCAGGTCCATAGTTAATATTCTTTGCAAAAACTTGTATTAGATCTTTAGAAAACATTCTCATTCCCGAAGTTGGATCATTAATCGTTTTCCCAGTGGTTAATTTAATAGCAAAACTAATGAGTGTATTCCCCAACATACGAAATGAATTTGGTCTTTTCTCCGAAACAAAACGAGAACCTATAACCATTTTATTGCCTTTATCAATTTCTTCTTCTAAAGCAGCAATATATTCTGGGAGATGTTGACCATCTGCATCAAATTGAACAGCTTTTTCATAGCCATGTTGATAAGCATATAATAATCCTGTCTGAAAAGCTCCAGCTAAACCGAGATTAACTGGTAAATCAATAATATTATAGCCATTTTTATGACAAATTTCTGAAGTTCGGTCTCGAGAACCGTCATTGATAATCACATAATCATACTGGGAATAATTTTGAATAATATTATCTACTACCGCTTGAATAGAACCTTCCTCGTTATAAGCTGGTATAATAATCAATAAATCTGAGGATTTCAATCTCCTTTGTCCTCCATTAAAATTCTTTTTAACCATTATACAATAACCATAATGTTTTATCCACTAATCTCGAAACTTAATACTATCAATTACTATTATTAAAAGCAAAAAAAGCTTGATATTAGTTATAAATATCAAGCGAATCGTTAAGATTAGTTATTGTTCAAATCCATTTGGATGTTTACTCTGCCATCTCCAAGCATCTTGGCACATCCGATGAATATCAAATTGAGCACTCCATCCTAGTTCTTCACGTGCTTTGGATGGATCTGCATAACAGGTTGCAATGTCACCAGGTCGTCGATCAACAATCTTGAATGGAATTGGTTTTCCCACAACCTTCTCCATATTGTAAATAATTTCTAATACAGAGTAACCTCTACCGGTGCCAAGATTATAGATATTCAAGCCTGAATCAGGGTTCATTTTTTTCAATGCAGCAACGTGGCCTTTCGCCAAATCAACTACGTGGATATAATCGCGTACTCCAGTTCCATCTGGAGTTGGATAATCGTTCCCAAACACATTAACAGACTCTAATTTTCCAACTGCTACTTGTGTTACATATGGCAATAGATTATTTGGAATACCATTTGGATTTTCACCAATGTTCCCACTTTCATGAGCACCAATTGGATTGAAATAGCGTAACAATACAATATTCCATGAAGGGTCCGCCTTGTATATATCTTGAAGCATCTCTTCTATCATGAGTTTCGTTCTACCATATGGATTTGTAACGGATAAAGGAAAATCTTCCAAGATAGGAACAGTATGTGGATCTCCATAGACAGTTGCTGATGAACTGAAGATAATATTTTTACACTGCACCTCTTCCATCACCTGAAGCAAAGTCAACGTTCCACTAATATTATTTTCATAATAAGTAAGTGGAATTTGAACTGACTCTCCAACTGCTTTCAATGCAGCAAAATGAATCACACCAGTCGGTTTTTCTTTTAGAAAAATTTCTAAAAGCTTTGATCTATCACGAATATCTTCATTATAAAAAGTAATAGATTTTCCAAGAATTTTTTCTACTTCTTGTATACTTTTCTCACTACTATTTACTAAATTATCAACAATGACAACTTCATGACCTGCATTTACTAACTCAATGGTGGTATGAGAACCGATAAACCCAGCCCCACCAGTTACTAATATTTTATGATACATTTTACAACTCCAGTTAAATGAATTACATTCATTATCCCACAAATGTTAATATTTTTCAAAAATTTTCAATACCGCCCAAAAGCGTCTCCCTTACTTATTAGTAAAAAGACCATAACCTTCTTTCTACGATGGTTATGGCTTTTCTACTATCTCAATTTCCGTATTAAGGGTATTCTTAATTTTCTCTTTCTTTTAGTCGGACGATTCCCATTCCGACTAAAAGAACGATTCCTAACACGCTGGAAGTGACTTCAAAGCTGGTGGTCATTCCAGTTTGCGGCAAATAAAGGCCTTCCTTATGACTACTGCTCACTTGAGAGTATTCTTTATCCACCGTCTCTGATGTTTCTTGTTGGTAGTTGACAGCTAGTGGCGCCAGCGTGTCTTTCTTGCTAGACTCAACTGCTAATGAACCTGGCTTGTATGGTGTATAATCCTTGTTTGGTATCTGCTCCTTATGATCCACGGATGGCACGAGGGTGTCCAGTGGAAACTCTGGTAGGGGCTCTTCAACGAGTGGAAGGACCTGATAAGTTTCATCCTTTTCATTTGGAACATACCAAGCATAGTGAAGACTACTCTTTTGAACGGTTGGTATTTCTGCCACGATGGACCGTGTTTTCAAGCGATAGGAATACGGATCATCAGTCCAGACATAGTTACTATCGAAGGTGGTAAAGACTAGGCCTAGCTTATGCCCCTTCTTGACCGTGTAAAGATTTGGCTGTAGATAAACCGTATAGTTTCGAAACTCTCCTAGCTTGGGATCTATGCTCTTGCTAGAGCTAGAGGAGGCATAGCCTGCATCTGGATTTGCTAGATTGATCCAACCAGAAGAAATGACCTTATACTTGGTTTTAATGGTTCCAAATTGTTTGTTGGCGATATTCTTAAGATTGCTTCCCATCCAGTAACCTGTTTCAGAAAGCGTATTGAGAGGCATTTCTTGGTACTTGTAGCCAGCTTCATCGTAGGTAATCTTATTGGATGCGACATCAAATTCCTCATCTGAGAGATCGACCAGTTGTACATTAACTTGGTAGTCTTTGAGTTCTTGATTGGTCAGCTTGGCTAAGGCAGCTTGGAAATGGACAGGAATATGCCCTTTAATAGTCACATCCTCTGTCGCTTCTGCTGTAAACAAAGCATTAGCAGTTGAAGATTGCTTAGTGGTATGTGAATCACGATTGGTCCAATCCATCCCTGCACTGTAGTAATCATTATCGATAGTTTCTTCCTCTCGTCTAGAAAGAGTCTTCAGGGTCAATTTATTACTAGACTCCCAGCTAGAATAGTGTTCCCATTTAGATGGGTCGTAGTTATTAGACACGGTTACTTCTGGCAAAGATTCTACCTGATTTTCGGCATCATATAGGTAGTGACTAAACCATAGGTTGAGAAGGTCACTGACACTTTGTTGGCCCTCTTTAATTCCGAAGCGTTTATTGACAGGATAAATATGATCCCCTTGATATAGGTAGAGCTTCACAGGCTGCCCAGCTTTTTTCAAGGTTTGATACATCAGCTCAAAGTGTTTAGTTCTGACATTATCATCATTTAGCCCATGCATAACTAGAGCGCTGGCCTTGAATTTTTCTGGATGAAGAGTATAATCGCGATTTTTCCAAATGTCACTATAATTATAACCATGCTTATGTTGGTCGCGATTCAATTGAGTGATATAGCGGGCATAGTCCTCTTTAATCTTGTTCCAATCAGCCGGATCTAGAATCCTGTTGGATACATAGACAGACAAATGAGACAGATCTCTATAAGGACCGACATTAAAAGTCGTTCCTTGACTGTTGTAATAATCATACCAACTTGCAATACCAGCCGCAGGGACGATAGTCTTTAAGCCCTCTACTCCTGTCGCAGCGACTCCAAAAGTAGTGGTTCCTGCCCATGACAGGCCTGTCATACCGACTTTTCCATTCGACCAATCTGCTTTTATAGCGATATTCGATGTCTTATCTGTATAAGCAACTCGTTTTCCATTTAGCCACTCAATGACACTCTTATAACCAGCTACTTCTAGGTCACTTCCTGTTGTATTGATTCCCTCAGACTGATAGCTTCCCAATCCAGATGTGGTAACGACGGCATAGCCACGTACTAAGAAATAGTTGTACCAGTTAATATTTTCATAATCGTAACGAGTGAAGGTCGCATCACTCTCGTTTGGATTTTTATAGTACCAGTCTTTAGAATCTGCCTTTTTAGCATGTTCTAAAGTCGTGGTAGAACCGGTTTGACGACGAGGATCTACATAGCGATAGAGTTTCTTGTTGTCAAACTCACCCTCTTCTTTTAGACCAATTTCGCCAAGGGTTTCCTTATTAGTCGTTCCCGCTACGTAAGGACTTGCCTCATAGATCGTCGAAGCCTTAAAATCCCCATTGGCAACAGCTTTCGGTAGTTGAACAAAAGTTTTGATCAGGTCCCTTTTTCCGTCTCCATCTGTATCATAGTCTGATTCGACATAGACAACAAAGCGGACGATATCACTCTTTTCATTCGAGTAGCCAGTTTCTACATCACCCGGAGTAAAAGGAAAAATAGGCTGGGTCTTACCATTAAGGATGAGCGGTTCTTTTTTCTCTGCACGATAGGCCTCTTTTAATTTCTTAGCGATCGAAATCATATGATTTAGATTCTGGACGGGCTCATCCTTGCCTACCCCATTTGGAATCATCCCCAAGCTTTTTGCGAACTCAAGACGATCTTCTGCTGTTGAACCAGTTTGATCCGGTTTGGCCTCTGCCCATTTGAGTAACTCGATTGCTGTATCCCCTATACTCAGATTCTGATTTGCGACATGTGGATTTTCAATCAGAGTCGAGAGTTTATCAGGCGTTTCTGATACCAATAAAGGTTTCGGTAGGTCTCCTAAAGAATCATTTGTTTCAGTTAACTTGCTAGCTTCCTCCTCAAGTAAGTATCCACTCTCAGTTTCTGCCCTCCCACCTGACTCTAGACCTGCAGCTTCAGGTTGGGGATTAATCTGAGGCTTTTCTATAGAGACAAGTTCTGGCGAACCGACTAGTTCAGTATCTGCTCCTGTAGCCTTTTCGGAAACTTCATCAGCCCGAACTTGAGTGGCTATCACTATAGGTGAGAGTAATAAAGCAGACAAGATAAAAGAAAGATTCTTTTTCCTCATAATGAAACTCCTTTAAATTTAAGAGATTTGAAAGAAGGAAAGCCTTCAAACGGAATGACAGCGTTTACAATACCATTGTAGTCTCTATACATTTTATAGTCAAATCAAATAAAAAGGTATCATAAAAATATAATCTTTCTGAAAGTTGAGATAATTGAAAGGGCCTATGAGAAATATATTATAGTTTTCAATTCTTCTTTTCACACAAAAAAGCAAGTTTCAATCCGGTTTTTAACCGTTAGAAACTTGCTTTAGATTTTATAGAAATGCTCTCCTACTTGCGATACATCTTCACTTGTAGGTAGAGGTCGTTATAGACGCCTAACCACTTCTTGCCAAGTTGTTCGTAGACTTCTAAGTTCTTTAGCGTGTCATCACTTGGGTAGAAGGCTTGGTCTTCTTGGACCTCTTCTGGTAGCATCTTCTTAGCTTCTTTGTTCGGTGTAGAATAACCGACATAGAGAGCATTCTTATAAGCATTTTCTGGGCGAAGCATAAAGTTGATAAAGGCATAGGCAGCTTCTTTATTCTTCACCGTCTTTGGAATAACGATATTATCAAACCAAAGGTTGCTGGCTTCTGATGGGACGACATAGCGGAGATCCTCATTGGCTTCCAGCATTTGACTGGCTTCACCGGAGAAAGTCACCCCAATGGCTGCATTATTTTGGATCATGTAGCCTTTCATTTCATCGGCTACAAGGGCCTTAATATTGGGCATCAAGGTATAAAGCTTATCAACAGACTCTTGTAATTGCTGAGGATCCTTGGAGTTGAGACTATAACCTAAGCTGTTGAGTCCAATCCCCATGACCTCACGCGCCCCATCGTACATCATGATGTCATTCTTGTACTCTGGTCTCCATAGATCCGCCCAGTGTTCGGGTGCCTTATCAACCATCTTGCTATTGTAGATGATACCAAGAGTACCCCAGAAGTAAGGGACTGAATACTGATTGTCAGGGTCAAAGTCCAAGTCCAAGAAGCGTGGATCGATATTGTCTAAGCCTTTCAATTTGGACTTATCCAACTTTTCAAGCAAGTTTTCGTCCATCATCTTAGCGATCATATATTCACTTGGGATGGCAATATCGTAAGCCGTCCCCCCTTGCTTGATTTTGGTGTACATGGCTTCATTGGAATCAAAGGTATTGTATTGGACTTGAACGCCTGTTTCCTTGGTAAATTCCTTAAGTAATTCTGGATCGATATAATCTCCCCAATTGTAGATGACCAGCTTATCACTGTCTTTTGGATTGGTCTTGGCTTCAAGACGGGCACTTAGCCCCGCTAAAACGAGGATTACCACCACAATCCCTAACAAGAATGAATAGAGTTTTTTCATACTGTCTCCTCCTTCTCTCTAGTGATGAAGTAATAGCCGACCACCAGTAAGATACTGAATAGGAAGACCAGGGCAGAAAGGGCATTGATATTCAACGAAATCCCTTGGCGAGCCCGTGAGTAGATCTCAACAGACAAGGTCGTAAAGCCATTTCCTGTGACAAAGAAGGTCACCGCAAAGTCATCCAAGGAGTAGGTAAAGGCCATGAAGTAACCGGCAATGATCGCAGGTGTCAAATAAGGAAGCATGATTTCTTTCAACATCTGCACCTGAGTAGCTCCTAGGTCATAGGCCGCATTAATCATATCACGGTTCATTTCCTTCAAGCGTGGCAAGACCATCAAGACTACGATTGGAATAGAGAAGGCTACGTGACTCATCAAGACAGAGGCAAAGCCAAGCTGGAACTTGATCGTCGTAAAGAGGATCAGGAAGCTAGCCCCGATCATAACGTCAGGTGCCACCATAAGAATGTTATTGACAGACAAAAACGGTCCTTCAAACTTCTTCTTAGATTGGTAAATATAAATTGCCCCAAAGGTGCCAATAATGGTCGCAATCAAGGCTGACAGGAAGGCCAAGAGGAAGGTCTGTGAGAGGATCAACATGAGACGCGTATCCTCAAAGAGACTTTGGAAATGCTCCAAGGTAAAGCCTGTAAAAGCATTCATATCCCCACCAGCATTAAAGGCATAGGCAATCAAGTAAAAGATCGGCAGATAAAGGAGTAGGAAAATCAATCCTAAATAGATACGTGAAATTTTTTTCATCGTTCACTCCTTTCTCTCGTTACCCACATGACTAAGAGCATGGCTAGGATCAAGACCACTCCAATGGTTGAACCCATTCCCCAGTTTTGCGTCGTGAGGAAATGCTGCTCGATGGCAGTCCCCAGAGTAATCACTCGGTTTCCTCCGATTAAACGCGTCAACATAAAGAGACTCAAACTTGGAATAAAGACCGATTGGACTCCAGAGCGAACCCCGTTCATAGACAGAGGGAAGACAACCCGACGGAAGGTATCCCACTTATTAGCTCCTAGGTCATAGCTAGCATTGATAAGATTTGGATCCAAATCATCCAAAACATTGAAGATAGGAAGGATCATAAAGGGCAACTCAATGTAACTAGCGACAAAGATGAAAGAAAAGTCCGTAAAGAGGATCTGTTGAGGACCGATTCCGATAAAGCTCAAGAATTGGTTAATAGATCCCCCTTGACCAAAGATCCCGATAAAGGCATAAGCCTTGAGCAAGAGATTAACCCAGGTCGGAAGGACGATCAGCATGAGCCAGAGCTGACGATGCTTGAGCTGGGTCAAAAAATAAGCTGTCGGGTAAGAAATCAAGAGCGTCACAAAGGTCACGATTCCAGCATAGAGAATGGAGTTGAAACTCATCTTGAGATAGGTCCAATTCTGTGCTGTAAAAAAGGTCTGGTAGTTCTCTAAGGAACCTTGCCCCTGAACATTGACAAAGGACTGCCAAATGATCAAGACTACAGGAGCTAAGACAAAGAGGAGGATCCAGAGAAAGTAGGGAACCACAAAGAGGTTAGAGGTTGTTTTCTTCATCTCTTTCCTCCTCGATGGCATTGATCAATCCAGCTTCTTGCTCTTCCACTTCTACATACTCTTCGATCCGAGCATCGAACTCTTCTTCCGTTTCATTGAGACGCATGACGTGGATATCTTCTGGCTCAAAGTCCAGACCGATTTCTTCACCTACGATCGCCTTACGTGTTGAGTGAATCATCCATTCATTGCCCAATTCATCATAGGCGATAATTTCATAGTGTACCCCACGGAAAAGTTGGGTGTCCACTTTCACCTGGAGCTTGCCTTCTTCGGGCAGTGTGATTCGCAAATCTTCGGGACGAATCACAACTTCGACCGGTTCGTTTGGTCTCATCCCACCATCGACTGACTCAAAACGTTTGCCGTTGAATTCTACTAGGTAGTCTTCGATCATGATCCCTGGAAGGATGTTGGACTCACCGATAAAGGTCGCAACGAAATGGTTGATGGGCTCATCGTAGATATCAACTGGTGTCCCTGACTGGACGATTTCTCCTTCGTTCATGACGAAGATCCAGTCACTCATAGCCAGCGCTTCTTCCTGGTCATGGGTAACAAAAACAAAGGTAATGCCCAAGCGTTGTTGCAATTCACGAAGCTCATACTGCATGTCTGTCCGCAATTTCAAGTCAAGGGCAGACAAGGGCTCATCCAAGAGGACTACTCGCGGTTCATTGATAATCGCCCGTGCAATAGCCACCCGCTGGCGTTGACCACCAGAAAGTTTCTGGATAGAGCGTTTCTCAAAGCCTCCCAATTGGACCATCTTAAGGACTTCTGTCACTCGTTTTTGAATTTCCGCCTTGTCTAGCTTCTTCAAACGTAGGGGGAAGGCAACATTCTCAAACACATTCATGTGTGGGAAAAGGGCATAGGACTGGAAGACGGTATGGACATCCCGTTTGTTGGTCGGTAGATCATTGATCCGAACACCATCCAAGAGGACATCTCCTGTCGAAGCATCTAACAAACCGGCAATGATATTCAGAATCGTTGATTTACCAGATCCTGAAGCACCGAGGAGGGTATAAAATTTCCCTTCTTCCAACTCAAAGTTGATATCTTTGAGAACCACTGTATCGCTGTCTTCAAATACTTTTGAGACATTTCTAAACTCAATAATTGGTTTTTTCAATTCACATAAATTCCTTCTTTTTCATGCGTTTCCTTCTGAGACTAACCACTAGTCTCATAGGCTGACGAGCAAACCCGTCAAGCCACCAACACCTCTCGAGGACTTATAAGACTGCCCCACCTATTTTCGGTATCGATAGGCACTCACCCCCCTTCTAAAGTAGGAAGGGTCTACCCAAGAGTAGTCCCTATTCCATCTCGAACCGTTAATCTTTTCCAATAATACGGACTTCCCGCTCTAAAGTCACACCAGCTGATTTTTCAACTGTCGCGATGACATGAGCAATCAAGTCTTCATAATCTTTTGCGGTACCATGGTCGACATTGATCATAAAGCCAGCATGCTTTTCAGAAACTTCTACACCACCAATCCGGTATCCCTTTAATCCTGCCTCACTGATCAACTGTCCTGCAAAGTGACCGACTGGTCGTTTGAAGACAGAGCCACAAGACGGGTATTCGAGGGGTTGTTTCAACTCTCTTAAATGAGTCAGACGGGCCATTTCTTGATCAATCTGCTCATAGTTACCAGGTGCTAAGGCAAACTTAGCCGAAATCACCACATCTCCTGTCTCTTGGATCTTGGAATGACGATAACCAAAGGTCAATTCTTCTGCAGTTAAGGTTTTTAGCTCGCCTTTTGGCGTCAAGACCTTACAAGATTGGAGAATATGGGCAATCTCGCCACCATAGGCTCCAGCATTCATATAGACAGCACCCCCAATGCTACCTGGAATCCCACAAGCAAATTCAAAGCCTGTCAAACTATGGTAGCGGGCTACGTGAGTCACATCGATCAGCTTAGCTCCTGCCTCTGCTTCAATGACGTAGCCATTGACCCGGACATCATGGAAATGATCAAACATGATGACAAAACCTTCAATCCCACTGTCACGGACGATAATATTCGAAGAATTCCCCAAGACCATCCAAGGAATCTCATGGTTATTAGCAAAAGTGACAATTCGTTTTAATTCATAATGATTGCGAGGAAAGGCTAAATAATCTGCCCCTCCTCCAACCTTGGTATAGGTATATTGCTTGAGTGGCTCATTGAACAAAATCTCAATGCCAGCCAACTCCTCTTTGATTTGCTTTACGATTTCCATCTCACAACTCTCTTCTATACATTATCTTATCTATTATAACAAAAACAAGCCCACTTTTCGACCCAGAAGTAAAAAAACAGAAACAGCCAAAAGACCGATTCTGTTTTAATTTTTTTTAAACAAGGGTTTATTAAATTAGCCAATCTTACGCGCAATGCCACGTGTTTCTTGAGTGGACAAGGCTGAGCCAATGGCAACCCCACCCCCAATAATGGTAAAGACTGCCAACATAAAGAAGTTAAAGAAGTATTTTTCAGGTGCTTCACCATTTAGAACAAGGGAATTGATCAAATCAAATCCATCACTAAAGTCGAGTCCAAGCTGTTTAACTGCTTCTAAGGCATAGTCAAATTGGTGAACGAGAACAACAGTCACCAACAAGAGGATACTAGAAATAACTGCACCAAGTTTGCTAAATTTCTTCCCTAAGATCTCATAGCCTTTGACAACACAGATCCCAAGAATAAAACCAGCATAAAAAGCTACGTAGCCGAGACGAGCAATAAAAAGAGTAACAGCTCCTCCGATAATGGCACCAATAAAGGCACCGACTGTTCCAAGAAGGACATTTTCTTTCTGACTATTATATGAATCTGTTTCAATTTTTAGTTGGGAACTCACAATTTGATAGTTTTCTTCATTCATCAAGAAGAGGGAATCTCCAATCTGGTAGAGACCAACAGGTCCTTTTTCACCAGAGTAGCCACATACAGTGTAAAAGCCATTGGTTTGTAAAAATTGTACGATTTCTGTTAAGGCTTGGTGAATGTTTTCAATCGTTTTTGCCTTGGTCATCCCAGCTTTTACAGTGAAAGTTGTGACATATTGGTTGAGACTAATGCTCTTCAGAACAGAAGATTCTTTCACCATTTGATGCAATTGTGCAGCTGCTTCTTCCGCATCATCACGAGAAACAGAAAGAGCAATGCTGAAGACATTTTTTGTATCTGTTTCTTTCATTAAGAAGAAATACCCAGAGTTTTCACCATAAATAGACGAGGTTTGAGGATCAAACTGGAATCCAAGTTCCGTAGCAAGTTGATGACGTTCAAAGTCTTTCATTAGAATTACAATCTCCTTTACATTTCTATCTATCTTTTGAATAATTGTTTATTATCCTAAAATAATTTGATAGACAAATGATTTATAAGACTATTTTATCATAGATAAATAAAATTAGATAGACTAATTTAGCCTATCTAATCATTTTTTTCATTGAATCAAGATTCACTAAGCTTCTACCTTTACACCAGTTGTGTCAATCTTCAATGAGAAGACCTGACCATTTAAGTCCTTAGACTCCAAGTCTTTGGCAAAGGCTTCTGAGTGTTCAACTGGGAGCAAGGTCATAATTGTTGGACCTGCACCAGAAAGGTAAGTGGCATAAGCTTCATGTTGATGCGCAATGTCTTTCACCTGAGGGAACTCTGCAACCAACTGTTGGCGGTAGCGTTCATGGAAGCGATCCGCTTCGATAGCTTTTCCTGCAACTCTTAAGTCTCCCTTAGCAAGGGCAGCAATGGCCACGTTTGCAATGGAACTAGCTGCCACAGCTTCCTTATAAGTCCACTCACTCGGAAGGACATTTCGGCTATCGCTGGTCTTGAGCTCGTAATTTGGAACAAAGGCCACTAGCGCACACTCAGGAAATGGTAGAACCAAATGATTGGTATGCTGGTCCACATAGCTTGCTACGACTAGATTTCCAAAAATAGCTGGCGCCACATTGTCCGGATGTCCTTCAATTTTGGTCGCAATCTCTAGTTTTTCTTCATCGCTAAGGCATAAGTTGCCCAATTGATTAGCCAACTCAATCCCCGCCACGATAACAGAGCTAGAGGATCCCAAACCACGCGCCAAAGGCACTTCACTGGTCATCTTGAGGCGATGAGGAGGCAAATCGGATGCGACTTGTAGAGCAGTTTGAAGCAAGAGATTCTCTTCATCGCTTGGAATCTCCTCACCTAGATCGTGTTCAATCCACCAGTTTTCTTGCGCTTCTAGCACATCAATGGTCAAATACTTAGAAACAGCGATTCCAACAGAATCAAATCCTGGACCGACATTGGCACTGGTCGCTGGCACTGTAATTCTCATCTTATTCTCCCAATACTTTAAAGGTATTCAAGAGTTCGAAATTCGGCTCTGAATCCAGTTTTTCAACCAAGTTCTTGAATTGTGTCTGGTTGACTTGGTGGGTAATGATAACCACACTTGCAAAGTGACCATCTGAGTCTTCTTGAAGAATTTGCTTAAAGGAAGCTCCTTCTGCATTAAAGATTTCTGCAAGACGCAAGATTTGACCAGTCGCATCTGGTGCCTTAATCGAGAAGTAATAATTGTTCTTCACATCTTCTGGTTTAGCCAATTGAAGTGGGCGACTGTATTCGTTAAAGGCTTTACCGATTGTTCCTTCTTTCAGACGGCGAACAATGCGAACGATGTCGGCTACAACACTGGTCGCAGTTGGTTTTTGACCTGCACCTGGTCCATAGTACATAGACTCACCAATCCCGATCGATTCCACATAGACTGCATTCATGACGTCGTTCACGCCAGCAAGTGGGTGGTGTTTTGGAAGGAAGGTTGGGGTCACCTCTGCTGCAATCCCTGACTCTGTTTCAACAATCGAGCCGACCAGCTTGATCACATAACCAAGGCTTTGAGCTACTGAGACATCCTGAGGAGTGATCTGGCTGATTCCCTTGTGACCTACTTGGTCAAATTGGATGTTCATTCCAAAAGCGAATTGGCTCAAAATCACCATCTTATAGGCAGCATCGATTCCTTCGACGTCATTGGTAGGGTCACTTTCAGCGTAACCAAGGCGTTGTGCTTCTGCTAAAGCATCCTCATAAGTCCAGCCTTCTTCGACCATTTTGGTCATCATGAAGTTAGAAGTACCATTGACCACACCAAGAACCTTGGTCACCTTGTCAGAAGCCAAGGAATTCACCAAGGTCCGAAGGATTGGAATTCCACCCGCTACGGCAGCTTCATAATAAAGGGCTACTTGGTGTTCTTTTGCAATCACTAGTAACTCACTTCCATGAACGGCAAGGAGGTCTTTGTTGGCAGAGACCACGTGCTTGCCTGCTTCCAAAGCGCGGGTGATAAAGGTCTTGGCAGGCTCGATCCGGCCCATCAACTCAACCACGATAGCAATATCTTTGTCTTCAATGATCTCATCGACATTGGTTACAAAATTGTAGTCATGGCCAGCTGCTTGCAAGCTTTCTTTCTCCGCATCATCGCGAACCAAGACCTTAGCAATCTCAATGTCATCTTGAGCAGCCTGGCTGATCTTTTCATGGTTTTCTTTTAATAAAAATGGTACGCCGCTGGCAACAGTACCAAATCCTAGTAAGGCAATCTTAACAGACATGTTGGTCTCCTTAAACATCTAATATATTCCATTATATCAAAAATTAGCCCTTTCTGACTAGTTCTTTGCCCTTCTTCCTCTACAAGAACTTTACTTTTTGAGATTTAGACCTCCTCTTCAAACTAACTAGCAACCCATGCCTTCAAAAACAGCCTAGAGCTCCTGAAATTTTAAGCCATTTGTAACTTTGTCTTTAAGAGATTTCATGACCCTATGATATAATGATATTGATAAAGAAAGGGGTCTCTATGAATCACCGAAAAAGACGTGTCCCAAAGAAAATACGATTACTACTGATTTTAAATGCTTTTCTTCTGTCTTGCATATTCTTTTTAGGGTTCCTCCTATTGAAACAGGGGACTATTGCTGACAAGCAAGAAACAAATACAAGTCAGACGATGAAACAGCAAGGTTCTACTACCAAATGGGTAAAACAAGAGCAACCTGTGAAAATCCCAATTCTCATGTACCACGCTGTTCACACGATGGCCCCTTCGGAAGAGGCCAATGCCAACCTCATTGTAGCACCAGAAACCTTCGAGAGTCATCTCAAAGCCTTAAAAGAGGCCGGTTACTACACCCTGACGCCCGAAGAAGCTTATCGCGCCCTTACAAAAAATGAACTGCCTGAAGGTGGCAAAGTCGTTTGGTTGACGTTTGATGATGGAGTTGCAGACTTTTATACCATCGTCTATCCACTCCTAAAAAAATACCAAATGACCGCAACCAATAATATCATTACTTCATTTTCTGAAAAGGAAAAACCGAGTGTTTTAACCTTCGATCAAATCAAAGAAATGAAAGCACAAGGCCTTACTTTTGAGAGCCATACGGTATCCCACCCAGATTTGGCCCAATCAGATACTGCCACTCAAAAGGCTGAACTTGCCAATTCAAAACAAGTATTAGATAAGAAACTCGATCAAACCACTACCACCATTGTCTACCCCGCTGGTCGCTACTCTGAGGTCACCATGGATCTAGCAAAAACCAATGGCTACAAAATGGGCTTGACAACCAACAATGGACTAGCTAGTTTAGATGATGGCCTCTACTCACTAAAACGTCTGCGGATCTTGCCAACTACGACAGCAGAAAACCTACTTGCAGAAATGCAAACCAATCCATAAGCATACAAAAAGCACGAGTCCGAGCGACTCGTGCTTTCTTTCTCCATAAAGGAGGCTTTTACTTAGACTTGATGTAGTTCACACCATCTGCTTTTGGTGCAACCGACTTACCAAAGAAGGCTGCTAGGACGATGATGGTCAATACATACGGCGCAATACGGAGGTAGACTCCTGGAATATGGGCAAGGAAAGGAATCTGCGTAGACACAACCGCCAAGGCTTGTGAAAGACCAAAGAATAGACTGGATAACATGGCACCGATTGGGTTCCATTTACCAAAGATCATAGCCGCTAGGGCGATAAATCCAGGTCCCACAATTGTAGTTGCTGAGAAATTGACAGATGCAGATTGTGCATACAAGGCACCCCCAACTCCTCCTAAAAATCCAGAGATGAGCACACCATAGTAACGCATGAGGTATACATTAATCCCAAGGGTATCCGCAGCTTGTGGATGTTCACCAACTGAGCGAAGGCGAAGACCAAACTTCGTTTTAAACATGATAAACCAGGCTACAAATGAAAATCCAATCGCGACATATCCCATTAAGCTTGTATTCTTGAAGAAGATATCTCCAATAACAGGGATATCAGACAAGAAAGGAAAATCAAATTTACCAAATGACAAATCGATATTGTTGGTTTGACCTTTTCCGTAGATTGCTTTTACCAAGAAGACAGCTAAGGCAGGAGCCAACAAGTTCAATACCGTACCACTCACCACGTGGTCAGCACGGAAGTTGATAGTAGCTACAGCATGGATAGCAGAGAAAATAAGACCAACCAAACCACCTGCAAGGAGAGATAGCCAGATTGTCATGCCACCAAGAGAGTCAGCAAAAGTCAAGTTAAACACGACTCCTGTGAAAGCTCCCATAACCATGATACCTTCCAAACCGACATTAACGACACCAGCATGTTCGGAGTAGGCTCCTCCGATACTAGTGAAAATGAGGGGAGCAGCATAGACCAGCATATTCGATACAAGAATCGTTAGTATAGCAACAGTATTCATCCTTACTCTACTCCTTTCATTTGTTTTTTAGGCTTGATGTATTTTTCGATAATGTAATGAGCACTTACAAAGAAGATAATCGAAGCTGTCACAATATTGACAAGTTCTGGCGGAATAGTCGCTGTGGTCATACCTGGCGCACCTGTTTGCAGGGTACCAAGCAAGAAGGCTGCAAAGACAATCCCGATAGGAGAATTGCTAGCAAGGAGAGCCACCGCCATACCATTAAATCCAATAGCCAAGGAACCAGGTTGAACATAAATGTTCTGGAAGGTACCAATCCCTTCCACTGCTCCACCGATCCCACAGAGGGCTCCTGAAATCACCATAGAAAGAATGATGATTCGTTTAGCTGACATCCCTGCATAATCTGAAGCATTTGGGTTGAGACCAACGGAACGGATTTCAAAACCAAGTGTTGTTTTCTTAATAATGAACCAAACCACTGCAACAGCAATCAAAGCGATAAAGATACCGATATTCATCCGTGACTTGGTTAATTCAGTCAGAAAACCTAGTCGATAACTTGCATTTGCCCCTACTGTGATACTGGATTCAGAATCGACCATGAACTTTTTAGGGAAGTTCCGGATGATTTCATTTCCAGCAAACAGGACGATGTAGTTCATCATAATGGTAACGATGACTTCACTCGTTCCCAAAAATGCTCGCAAGATACCAGGAATCAAACCAACGAAACCACCTGCAATTGCAGCCACAAGGACTGTTAAAGGAATCATTAAGATACGAGGGATATCTGGGAAAGATAAAGCGAACCATACTGCCGCAATCCACCCAGCCAAGGCCTGTCCTGGTAAGCCAACATTGAAAAAACCAGCCCGGCTAGCTACTGCAAATCCGAGAGCGATCAAAACCAGTGGTCCCATGGCACGGAAAATTTCACCCACATTTTTAATAGAACCAAAAGCTGTCTTGAAGAGTTCTTCATAACCCCAAAGGGCATCATAACCAAAGATCCACATGATGATGGCTCCGAGGATGATTCCTAGGATTACAGAAATAAAAGGAATAGCAATTTGTCTTGTGTTTTTATTCATTTGAAGCCTCCTTGATTTCTCCACCAGCCATTAGAATACCAAGCTCTTGTTTGTTGGTCTCAGATGGCTTCACAATACCTTGGATTTTTCCATCATGAATAACAGCAATCCGATCTGATAGGTTTAGAATTTCATCTAATTCGAAGCTGACAACGAGGACGGCTTTTCCTTTATCACGTTCAGCAATCAAACGTTTATGGATGTACTCAATCGCACCAACGTCCAATCCACGTGTCGGTTGGCTAACGATTAACAAATCTGGATTCCGATCAACTTCACGAGCAATAATGGCCTTTTGTTGATTTCCTCCTGATAGAGCACTTGCTGGAACAATCTCGTTGGCTGCACGAACATCAAATTCTTCCATCAACTTGCGGGCATATGAATTAATTTGATTGTAATTCAACACACCGTTTTTGCTAAGTGGTTCTTTGTAGTAAGTTTGAAGTGCGATATTTTCAGAAAGCATCATTTCGAGAACAAGACCATCACGATGACGATCCTCAGGAACGTGGCTGACATTCATTTCAGTAATCTTACGTGGGGAAAAGCCAACAACTTCTTGTCCTTTAATTTTAATACTGCCTGATTTGACTTTGCGCAGTCCAGTAATAGCCTGAATCAATTCACTCTGACCATTACCATCAATCCCTGCAATCCCTACAATTTCGCCTGCACGAACATCAAGAGATAGTTCTTTGACTGCAGGAACTCCACGGTTTTCATTCACGACTAAGTCAGAAATTTGAAGAACCACTTCTTTCGGTTGCGCTTCTTCCTTTTCTGTTACGAAAGAAACCGAGCGCCCAACCATCATCTCTGCCAAATCTTTATTGGTAGCACCTTCGATGCTAACGGTTTGAATGGATTTCCCACGACGAATAACTGTGACACGGTCCGCAACCGCACGAATTTCGTCCAGTTTGTGGGTGATGAGGATGATAGATTTCCCTTCTTTAACAAGGGCTTTCATGATATCCATCAACTCCAAAATTTCAGCAGGAGTTAGCACCGCTGTGGGCTCGTCGAAAATCAGAATATCAGCTCCGCGATAGAGTGTCTTCAAGATTTCTACACGTTGTTGAGCACCAACAGAAATATCTTCAACTTTTGCTGTAGGATCCACAGCCAAGCCGTAGCGTTCTGACAACTCAAGGATATCTGCATTAGCCTTTTTCAAATCTAATACACCTTTATTCGTTACTTCGCTACCAAGAATGATATTTTCTGCAACAGTGAAAGCTTCTACCAACATGAAGTGCTGGTGAACCATCCCGATCCCTAGAGAAGCAGCCTTTGAAGGAGAATCTAATTTTTCAGACTTCCCATTGACCACAATTTCTCCGCTCGTTGGTTCCAAAAGACCAGCCAACATATTCATCAGGGTTGATTTCCCAGCTCCATTTTCACCAAGAAGTGCATGAATTTCACCTTTACGCAATTCGAGGTTGATTTTGTCGTTTGCGACAAATTCACCAAAAATTTTGGTAATTTCACGCATCTCAATGACGTTTTCGTGTGCCATTCGAATATTCCTTTCTAGAAAACTATATTTTATTTCAGTAGGACCTGCTAAACAAGTTAGTAAGTTCTATTGAGACAAAATGTCTCAACACCTCGAAAAAAAGCGACCCAAGAAGGATGGATCGCTTCCCGAAGGTTCTTATTTCTCAGGTGCTTTTACGCTACCATCAATAATTTGTTTTTTAGCATCTTCTACAGCTTTTTTAGCATCTTCAGAAAGATTAGAAGTTGTCAAATCAACACCTCCATCTTTCAAACCAAATGTAATCACTTTTCCACCTGGGAATTTGCCATCAGCAGTTTGAGTTGCAATTTCTTGAACAGTTTTACCAACTTGTTTCAAAGTAGAAGCCAATACGAAGTTAGATTCTTTACCATCTTTTGAAGTGTATTTACCTTCATCAACTTGGTCACGGTCTACACCAATAACCCAAACTTTTTCGTCATCATTTTTCTTCTCATTCAAGTCTTTTGCTTCCTTGAAGACACCAGCTCCTGTACCACCAGCAGCTTGGTAAATGACGTCAGCTCCTGCAGCGTATTGGGTCGCTGCAATAGTTCTACCTTTTTCAGGGTTGTTGAAGTCTTCAGCATATTGTACATCTACTGAAATGTCTTTGTTTACAGACTTCACGCCTGCTTCAAATCCTTTTTCAAAACGAGTGATAACTTCACCACGTGCGCCACCGATGAAACCAACTTTGTTTGTCTTCGTAGTTTTGGCAGCAGCAACCCCTGCAAGATAAGCAGCTTCATTATCCGCAAAAACAGCAGATGCTACGTTCTTCTTATCACCAACAACAGAGTCAATGATAACGTAGTTGATGTCAGCATTTTCATCTGCCGCAGCTGTTACTGCTGGAGCAAGTTTGTAACCAACACCGTACACTAATTTGTAGCCGTTTGTAGCAGCTTGGCTGAAGTTATTTGCAAAATCTGCTTCACTTGTAGATTGGAAATAAGTAAATCCGTTATCTTTAGAAAGACCGTTTTCTTTCCCCCAAGCTTGTAGACCTTCCCATGCAGATTGGTTAAATGATTTATCATCAACACCACCTGTGTCAGTAACGATAGCAGCTTTTAAATCAGTTTTTGCATCTGAAGAATCTTTGCGAGACGCACGATTTCCACATGCAGCAAGTCCGATTGCAGCGACAGTTACTAGACCTAGGCCTAACCATTGTTTCTTGTTCATTTCTGAACCTCCTAAATAAGATATGCAACTAAGTTGCGGATTAATATAAGGGTCAATAGACCGCCTTTACAGAAGTTACTAGGTAAGATCTGTAAAGGAATATGGAAGCAATTCCTTGACCGTCATCACGACCGTCGATTTATCTTTGGCTACCAAAGTAACCGGTAGGTCTGGCTCGAAAAATTCAGCCATCACCTGGCGACAAGCACCACAGGGTGAAACTGGTTTTTCAGTCTGACCATAAATAATTAATTCCTTAAATGAACGCTCTCCTTCTGAAACAGCCTTGAAGATAGCTGTTCGCTCACCACAATTGGTCAAGCCGAAGCTAGCATTTTCAACATTGACGCCTGTATAAAGCTTTCCATCATCTGTCACAAGGACAGCCCCGATTGGAAAATGAGAATAAGGTACATAAGCATTCTCACTTGTTTTTACAGCTAGGTCAATCAACTCAGTAGTCGCCATGGGCTACTTCTCCCTTCATAATGGCTACTCCAGAGGAAGTACCAATTCGGTTAGCACCCGCTTGGATCATAGCTTGAGCATCCTCATAGCTACGAGTCCCACCAGATGCTTTTACTCCCATATCAGGTCCCACAACCTGGCGCATGAGAGCCACATCCTCAACAGTTGCCCCACCAGTAGAAAATCCAGTCGAAGTTTTGACAAAGTCAGCTCCCGCCAATTTAGCGATCTGGCAAGCTACTACTTTTTCAGTTTCGGTCAATAAGCAGGTTTCGATGATCACTTTTACCAAGTGATCCCCACTTGCATCCACAACAGACTGAATATCCTCTTCTACTAACGTAAGGTTTTTGGATTTCAAGGCACCGATATTGATGACCATATCGATCTCATCGGCTCCATTTTGAATGGCATTTTGAGTTTCAAATGCTTTAACAGCTGGTGTGTTCGCGCCAAGAGGAAAACCAATCACTGTACACACTTTTACATCTGAATCCCGAAGTCCTTCAACTGCGAAGTTGACCCATGTTGGTTGCACACAAACACTCGCAAAATCATATTCTTTCGCTTCTTCGATCAAAGCCTCGATTTGTTCTTGCTGTGCATCCGGTTTTAATAGTGTGTGGTCTATGTATTTGTTTAATTTCATTAATGAATCTCCCCTAAACGAATTACGATACGATTTCAATAATTTCTGAAACGCTTACAACCTTGTCTAGTATTTTAACATTTTTTTGGAATTCTGCAATGTTTTTTTGACAAATTTCTAAGTTTGTATAAATAGTTGCAACAAGATCCCCTTTTTGAACAGGATCCCCGACTTTCTTAGCAAAAACAATCCCTGACTCATAGTCTAAAACATCTGATTTAACCGCTCTTCCAGCCCCCAGACGCATTGCGAAGAGTCCGTGTTCCATAGCAGGCAATGCTGCAATATAGCCATCCGCTTCTGCATAGACAGGTACTTGTTCTTTTACCTGAGCTGGACGGTATAGATCTTCCAAATCTCCACCTTGAGCAAGGACCATTTCCTCAAACTTCTTCAGAGCTTTGCCAGCTGTCAGATGTTGTTTGATTTCTTCCAAGCTAGCCGTCACCCCACCAAGCTCCAACATAATTTGAGCCAATTCGCAAATGAAGTGGGTCACGTCTTCTCTACCTTTGCCTTGAAGAATATCTAAGGCTTCAAGAATTTCCAAACGGTTCCCAATGCTGGTTCCCAAAGGCTGGCTCATATCCGTCAAGACAGCAATAGTCTTGCGACCGACAGCATTTCCAAGATCCACCATGGTGCGGGCCAGTTCACGCGCTTCTTCGATGGTCTTCATAAAGGCCCCTTCTCCAACGGTCACATCCAGAAGGATTGCATCTGCTCCAGCAGCAATCTTCTTACTCATAACGGAACTCGCAATCAAGGGAATCGTGTCAACTGTTGCCGTCACATCCCGAAGCGCATAGAGAAGCTTATCTGCTAGGACCAATTGGTCAGACTGTCCGATAACAGAAAGACCAATGTCTTGCACTTGTTTGATGAACTCTTCTTGGGTCCGCTCAATTTGGAATCCTTTGATAGATTCTAGTTTATCAATAGTCCCACCTGTATGTCCAAGGCCACGACCACTCATCTTGGCTACTGGGACACCAAAGCTAGCTACTAGAGGGGCCAGCACAATCGTTACTTTATCCCCTACACCACCTGTAGAGTGTTTATCCACCTTAATGCCTTTAATAGCAGAGAGGTCGAATTGCTCCCCGGTTTCCACCATCTTCATGGTCAAATCTGAGATTTCTTGAGTTGTCATTCCTTTGAAGTAAACCGCCATGGCAAAGGCAGCCATTTGATAGTCTGGGACTGTTCCAGCCACATAGCCTTCAATCAGCCAGTGAATTTCTTCTTTACTCAATTCAATGCCATCACGTTTTTTCTGAATGATATCTACAGCTCTCATGTGGTTTTCTCACTCCTTAAAATATAATAACCCTTGTCTTTTTTGAGGATTTCACAATTTCCAAAGACTTCTTCCATCTTTGCCTTCGCACTTGGAGCACCCTGTTTTTTCTGAATGACAATGGTTAAGTCTCCACCAGGATTCAAATGGTCAAAGCTTCCAGAAAGTACTTCATGAACCACCTTTTTCCCAGCCCGAATCGGAGGATTACTGATAATATGATCAAAACTTTCCTCAACCTGATCATAGACATTGGATTGGAATATCTTTGCTTCTACTTGATTGAAAGCCGCGTTTTTCCGTGCTAGATCAAGAGCACGTGTATTGACGTCTACCATAGTAGCATGAACTCCTTGGGTCTTAACCAAAGAAAGCCCAAGTGGACCATATCCGCAACCAACGTCCAAAACCGTCTCTCCTTGCTGAAAAGACAGACAAGACAAGAGGACCTGACTGCCAAAGTCGATCATTTTCTTACTAAAAACGCCAGCATCCGTCAAAAATTTCATCCGCTCTCCTAGAAGGACCACATGTAACTCGTGGATATCATGTTGAGCATCTGGATGTTCATCATAGTACATTTTACTCATATTAGCATTATAGCATAATTTAACCTATTTTTAAATCGTTTACAGAAAACAACAAAACTGTTATACTAAAGGTCACTATGGAGGAAAGGCTTGCAATGGATAAAGAATTTCTACACTTCGAAAAAATCAATCGACAAACTTGGCAAAATCTCCACCGAAAATCAACTCCTCCTCTATCTGAAGAGGAATTGAATTCCATCAAGAGTTTTAATGACCTCATTAGTTTACAAGATGTAACAGACATTTATTTACCCCTGACACACTTAATTCAAATCTACAAAAAAGCAAAAGAAGACTTAGCCTTCTCTAAAGGCATCTTCCTCCAACAGGAAAGCAAAAAACAGCCTTTTATGATTGGAATTTCAGGGTCTGTGGCTGTCGGCAAATCAACGACTAGCCGCCTTCTTCAAATCCTTCTTTCTCGGACCTTTTCCGGTTCTACAGTGGAGCTAGTGACGACAGATGGCTTCTTATATCCCAATGCGACTTTGATTGAACAAGACATTCTCAATCGCAAGGGCTTCCCTGAAAGTTATGATATGGAACTTCTCTTGGATTTCCTGAATGGGCTAAAAAATGGTCAGAGTTACCAGATTCCCGTCTATTCTCATGAGATTTATGATATCGTCCCTGACCAGAAGCAAACCATCCAAGCTGCAGACTTCATTATTGTTGAAGGGATCAATGTTTTTCAGAATCCTCAAAATGATCGCCTCTATATGACAGACTTCTTTGACTTCTCCATCTATGTAGATGCTGAGGTTGCCAATATTGAGTCCTGGTATATTGACCGCTTTAAAAAATTATTGGACCGTGCGAAGGATGATCCAAGCAACTACTACCATCGCTTTACCAAGCAACCAGAAGCTGAAGTCCTAGCTTTTGCTCATCAGGTATGGGAGTCTATCAACCTCTTAAATCTAAAAGACTACATCGAGCCCACCCGCAACCGTGCTGAACTGATCCTACACAAATCTGCCAACCATGAGATTGATGAAATCTACCTCAAGAGATAAGAGTTTGATAACAAAACCAACTCTAAGAGATAGCGTTTCGAAGAAAAATTAGTTTGGGCTTGTCAAAAGAAAAGTTTTCAGATATAATAAGAGAGTTAGAATATCATTGGAGGTGAAAAAATTGGCAAACATTAAATCAGCTATCAAACGCGCTGAATTGAACGTTAAACACAACGAAAAAAACTCAGCTCAAAAATCAGCTATGCGTACTGCAATCAAAGCTTTTGAAGCAAACCCATCTGAAGAACTTTACCGCGCTGCTAGCTCAGCTATCGATAAAGCAGAAACTAAAGGTTTGATCCACAAGAACAAAGCTAGCCGTGATAAAGCACGTCTTGCAGCGAAACTTGGTTAATCAAGAATTGCATACAAAATGAGCTCTCCGGAGCTTTTTTTGTTGCTTCCATATGAGGAGATACGATGAAAATTACGATTATCGGCTATTCTGGATCAGGAAAATCTACTCTTGCAAAGACCCTTGCTGATCACTATCAACTTTCACTGCTTCACCTAGACCGTCTGCAATTCCTTCTGAATTGGCAGGACAATGACCCTGACAAGATGGAGCAAGAAGTCCTTACTTTTTTAGATACCAAAGAAAACTGGGTCATTGATGGCAACTATGCTTGGTGCCAATACGAGCGCAGATTGGAAGAGTCCGACTGGATTATCTTCCTAAATTTCTCCCGTTGGAACTGCCTTTATCGGGCCTGGAAGCGGGCCCGTCACTTCCGAGGTCAAGTTAGAGACAGCATGGCAACTGGTTGCATTGAAAAGTTAGACTGGGAATTCATCCGCTGGGTTCTTTGGGATGGTCGCCAAGTCAGACAGGTCACACGCTATCAGACTGTCGGCCAAACCTATTCAGACAAATTCATCGCTCTCAAAAACCAAAAAGAACTAGACCGTTTCCTAAATAAAGTCAAAAATGACCTACTAGAGTCGAAATAATCACTCGATCTAGTAGATCATTTTTTATTTTCTTTTCTTTTGAGGAAACAAGGGAAGACCCAAGGAGGCCATCTTCTCCGCCGGCACCTTCATGCCATCCTTAATCCATTTAGCTAAGACAGAGACAATGGCTGAGCTGAGGAAGGAATTTAAATAACTAGCTGGTCCTTGTGATGATTTCTGAGTTTTACTTCTCTTTTCCAGAAATTCATAAACAGCCTTGGTGAGTAGTTTTTCAAAATTATAATCGACGGCTAAGCTGATAATGCGGGCTTCCTTTTTGGCCTCTTTAAAGAGATAAACCCAAATCTGGTACAAATCGGTCTTAAAATTATAACCCTCTAAAGACTGGGTAATTTTCGAAACAGTTGATTGGAAGATAGATTCCAGCAATTCTTCTTTTGACTCATAATTTCGGTAAAAAGCTGCTCGGGAAACCCCTGCTCTCTCCACTAACTCCGAAATGGTGATCTTTTTTAGGTCCTTTTTATCTAGCAATTGGAGCAATGAAATCTCCAGGGATTCCCGTGTAATGGCATTACTCTCTTGGTTGGAGCGTTTCAAATTTTCTAAGGATTTTTCTGATATCTTTCTTTCTGCCATAACACTTACTTTCTATCTGTATCATCCGAATGTATCTGCTTTCAGAGAAAGCAACTTCATGATATAATTGTAAAAAAAGACTAACTACTTGTCAATGTACAATTTTTTACATTTTGAGGTAATAAAAATGACATGGAAAATTATTGCAGATTCAGGCTGTGATTACCGTACTTATGAAAGCGCTGCACCAGATACAAGCTTTGTTTCAGTTCCCCTTACCATTCAGATTGGTGAGACCATCTATACAGACGACGCTAATCTGGATACAGACAAAATGATGGAAGATATGTATGCAACGACTACTGCTTCCAAATCAGCTTGTCCCAGTCCTGATGACTATATGAGAGCCTTCAAGGGAGCTGACAATATTATCGTTGTTACCATCACTGGTACTTTGTCTGGTAGCCACAATAGTGCTCAAGTCGCTAAAAAACTTTATCAAGAAGAACATCCGACTACCAATATCCATGTGATTGATAGTTTATCAGCTGGAGGTGAAGTGGATCTACTCGTTCGCAAACTCCATCAATTAATCGCCCAGGACCTTGACTTTGATCAAGTGGTCGAAGTCATCACCAAATACCAAGAGAAAACCAAACTAATCTTTGTCCTTGCTAAGGTCGATAATTTGGTCAAAAATGGTCGTCTCAATAAAATTATCGGGACTGTTGTTGGCCTCTTAAATATCCGTATGGTCGGTCAAGCCAGCGATACCGGGACCCTTGAGCTTCTCCATAAAGCCCGTGGCCAAAAGAAAGCTATTTCCACTACTTTTGAAGAAATGCTCAAAGCTGGCTATAAAGGGGGACATATCACCATTGCTCACCGTCGCAACGAAAAATTCGTAGAACAACTCTCTGCCTTGGTCCATGAAAAATTCGCCAATGCGGATATCGAAGTCCTTCCGACCTCTGGTCTATGTAGCTTCTATGCTGAAGAAGGCGGCCTCTTAATCGGCTATGAAATCTAAATCAACATAAATTCAAAAGAGGCTGGGACAAAAGTCCTAGCCTCTTAATTGTCTTTGGATTGTCGAGCAAGACGCAGTGGTTGAGTGGGCTCTACTACGCTGATTTCATCAGCTTTTACAGCCCTACTCAACTGTGCGGAGGTGGGACGACGAAATCGAATTCTAACGAATGACCGATTTCTGTCCCACTCTCTATTTTTATTCACCAATTTCTTGGTTAAATTTGTAGAAAGTGCCTTTATAAATAAGGTAAGTCGCAAGAGCTCCTATACCAGCAATAAGAAGATAAATCACACTAGCAATCAGGGTGGTGAAAGCCACAGCGGATAGATAGAAAGTAAAGCCTATTAGGACTAGCATGACGATAATAAAGACGAATATCAACAATCCTCTCAAGGCAGCATTTCCTCTATTCCGGTTCATTAGATCCGTTACAGTCGACCAATTAGTCGTTAAGAGCTTGTAGTCTCGTCGAAAAGCGATCACACTCAAACTCAAACTGGTCAAAAACCAAATCAAAAGCATGGCTAGAAGAGAGAGGGGATGAACCCCAAAGTAACTGGACACCCCTACTAAGAGTACAATCGGCAAAGCTGACTGAACGGAAAAGAGAATCCAAAACTTCTTCAAACAATAGCGTTTAAAATCAATCGGAAGGGAACGAAGATAAGCGAAATTTTCCCGTTCCAAAGAAATCCCGATACTGGTCAGGCTTTCTACAGAGTTAAAGACTCCGATCATGAAAGCGATAAGAGATAAGGGAAGTAAATATTGGGGTGTGAGGTAGTTTTCAATCTGAAGGGAAGCTCGCGATGCCCCTAAAAACAAGCCAAATGTGAAAAGATACGGAAAGATCGCCATCATAAAGATAACCTGCGTCAGCAAGGTACCATCACTTAGAAGCCGTTTATGATAAGAAACGGTAAAGCGATGGAAGGCTTTCTGATCTCCCACCTTCATCTGACTCACCCGCTCCTTGACCGCATGGCTGGAAGAGACCTCAAGGGCAGCATCATAAAAATGAGGCAAGACCTGACTTTTGACCAGTAGAATGAGGACTGCTAAAACCAGAACCCAAGCCAACATCCCAAGCAGAGCACCTGAATCCAAAGGATTCAAGATAAAGGCATGAAAGACCTCTATCGGAGGAAAAATACTTGGTTGAGTAACCAAATCACCAGCCACCGAATGCTCTGACTGGAGCATATTGATATAGAGATAAGCTCCAATGGAAAGGAGACTACTCAAGCCAATGATGAGGTTTGATACCAAACTTGTGTGCTTCTTAAAGACAGCTGATTTGGTAATCAAGTGGGATAAGAACAAGGTGCCCAAGAAAAGGATGGAGAGGAGAATCATGGCACAAAGAAGGCCAAGAAAAAGCCCCACTAGGACATTTCCCCCTGCTTGGATAGGCAGAATGATAAAATAACTGACCATTGGAAGCAGGGCCATCAAGAGCACTAAGACCACCGAAATACTCTTTCCTGCAATCACTTCTGCATCCGAAAAAGCATAGGGACGGTAAAATTGCAAATCCTTACTCTCGTAAAAGACATTGTAAAAACTCATCAAGCCTTGGGAAATAGTCAATAGCCCAAAGAGCGTAATCATATTGACAAAGGGACCAGGGCTAGAGACGAAATCATTGGCACTTGAGAGAATCCCAAAAAGGAAAAGATAAAGGAGACCAATAAAAATATAGGTCCGAATGGACTGGGCGGAAACATTCACCTTCCTAGTCGGATTCTTTTCCTGCTTCTTACGAAATTTCGCTAATTGTGCGGGCTGAGTAGCATAGATGATGTTGACATCCACTAGGCGACGAACCATTTTAAGACGCATCTGGACTCACCTCTTCTCTTCGACCAGCCAGTCCAAGATAGATGGACTCTAGGCTTTGTTCTGGGTGTTGCCCCTTCAGTTCCTCAATGGTCCCATAAAAGATGAGGTTCCCCTTCTTCAGGATGGCAATCTTATCACAGAGTTGCTCTGCCACTTCGAGGACATGGGTTGAGAAGATGACGGTATTCCCCTTATCAGCATGTTCCCGCATCATCTGTTTCAGGTCGTAGGAGGCTTGTGGATCCAAACCAGTCATCGGCTCATCTAGAACCCAGATGTCTGGATCAGATAGGAGAGCTCCGATAACAAAGACCTTCTGGCGCATCCCATGAGAGAAAGACTCAATGACCTCATATCGATGACTTGTAAAGTCAAAAAGGTTGAGCAAATGTTCCAAACGCTCATCACATTCCTGCTGGCTCATATCATAGGAAGTGGCAACCAACTCCCAAAATTCATTGGCTGTCAAACGTAGAAAGAGATCTGGCGAATCGGCTACGTAACCAATTTTCTTTTTGATTTCTAATCGATTGCTGTAGAGATCCTTCCCATCGACTAGAATGCTGCCTGTCGTCGGTGTGATGACACTGACCAAGCTCTTAATGGTCGTTGATTTTCCGGCACCATTATGGCCAATCAAGCCGACAATTTGCCCATCTTCAATGGTCAAATTCAAGTGGTTCAAAGCCAGATGCCCATCGTAATCTTTTGTGACTCCTTGAAATTCAATCATAGATTCTCCCTCTTCTATCCCACTTCCCTGATGAAGGAAAACGGTTTACTTGTTTTGCCAATATTTTATTCCATTTTTCCTCTTTTGTCAATGGAAAACTCAAGTATTAAAGTAATTCATCAAAGCGGTAGAGAAGGCCAAATAGATAACTAGGAATGATATCTAGGAGGTCCTCCGTAAAGACCCGCTCCCCTCTTTGGTGGAGTTCCTTGCCCCAAGGCCCTAAATTGACCGCAGGCACTTGAATCTGTGCAATGTTTGCAAGATCCAACTCGTAAACTTGAGAGGGGATAGCTAAACTATCCAATACGACTTGATAGCTTTCTAGCTCTCTCTCCAAGGCACAATAACTGGTGTCGCAAATGCCCATGAAGTACTCTTCCACCTTCAGTGACAAGCCCCTGCTTGCTAAATAGTAGCGATAATCATCTATTAGGTTATCAATTTTTAGACTGGTATTCGGTAAAGACCGACAATTCATAGAAGGGTAATAAGGTGGAGCAAAGCCAATAACCACCAGAGGATTTTTCTCACTCAAAAACTCTAAGAAACTTTGAATCTGCTGGATGGCAATGGTCTGATAGCTGACTCCTGATAAGAAATCTTGATAGGCTCTTTGCTCACACTGCTCTTGAAAGCTTAAAAATCCTTCCTTCTTTTGGCAACGATCCAGCAATTCTTGATAGCTGATGACTCTTGGCTGAGAGATCAGATGTTCTTGCCCTGCTTGGTCCTGAAGGGACAGGTATTTGACATAAAATTGATCAACCGCTTCCTGGCTCAACTCTTTGATGCGTTGCAACAATTCTTGAGGGGTCTTTTTCAGATGCAGAACGCTGAAATAGCCGGCAGCATGGAGGACAGTCGACACATCATATTGATCCTTTAAATCCCTCAGATAAGACCAAGAAGGAAGGGGAGACCGCTCACCCAGAGCATGATCAGATAAGTCTGGGTGAAGGTCCAATTTTGATGCAACTGCTATTAGGAGAGAGAGGGCATTGATTCCCTTTAGAGGCTCTTTCATATGAGACAAAACTCCTTGGGCAACAACGACTGGCATCAGCTTGCCAACCGTTCCGATATGCAGGACCTTCTCCTTGTCACTCCCTGCTTCAAAGGGCTCTGAATCCACTGCTAACACATAGTCCAAGTCAAACTCATCTTTTAACTGACAGAGTAGACCCAAGGCTCCTCTCATCCCACGTGAATAAGACTCCTCATCTCCCACAGATAGATAAAGCAAATTAACCTGACCCCCAGCTGGATCTGAGGCATAGGCTTCTAGGACTCCTAGCTGGAGCGCTAAGGCCGCCTTCATGTCACAAGAACCTCGTCCGAATTGCCATTGGCGAGAATTTAGATCCTCCTGCATTTCTGATCGAAAATCGAGGTCCTTTAAGGCTTGAACCAGTGCCTCCGAATCCAAAGCTATAGGTGCGAGGGGACCGTAATCTTCTAGATCTACCGTATCGTGGTGGTGAAAAAGAATCACTGTCTTTTTCTTTCCCTTATCAACTAAAGCCCAGTTGACACTCCGATGGAGATGGTCATTGGGAAGAGGGTAGCGACCAAAGTGATGGGGGTGAGTCTGGAAATATGGAATAGCCCCAATTCGTTGGTCTAAATAGTCTTCCATCTCCCTTTCTGTCTCTGTATTAGTAAAGCTAGGTATGGACATTGCCTCTTGAAAAATTGTGGCAATTTGTTCTTGGAAATCTTCTATGGATCTCAATGGGGGCCTCCTTCTGATGGGCTGGATCCCTTTGTTTTCTATCACTCTTTGGCGATAAGTCTGATATTATTGATCTTCTTTGCGACGGTAGACAGCTTTCCACAGGCTAGTCGCAAGGACGGTAAGCAAGCCATAAACTGTCCAGATATTTGCTGTTTCACCAGTTTCAGGTAAGCGTGTTTCCTCCTTCTCAGGCAAGCGAGCGACACTTCCCTCTCCTTGGCTTGTGCTTCCGCTGACGTGTGCTAATTGAGCCAATTCTTCTTTCTGTTCTTTACGGAAGTCCATTTGGTCTCGTCCGACTGGTGGTTGTTGTTCTTGATGACTAGCTTGATCAGAAACAGAGCCCTTACCGGCTTCTTCCACTACAGTAGGATTCTTCTTAGCGATTGGGAGAATACGATCTGCTAAGCTTGCATACTCGGTATCCTTTTCATTTGGCTGGTAACGAAGTAAGAGAGAACGGCTATCTTCAAGAATCGGAATTCTTGCTGAGATTGAATCTGTCTTAAACTTGACTTCGTATGGATCAGCATAATAAATGTAGTCCGGGTCAAAGGCATGAAGCGTCAAAACTAGGCGATGTCCTTTCTTAACTGTGTAGAGGTTCGGTTGTAAATACATCGTATAGTTGTGGTACTCATTTTCCTTTAGATCGATCGAGTGGCTAGAACTTGCTGAATCAAATCCAGAGCCAGGATTAGCCAAGTTGAGCCAGCCTCTTGAAATGACTACACTCTTAACCTTGTGCGTCTTATAACGTTTCAGAGGGAGACTGTCCAAATTGCTACCACTCCAGTAGCCGGTTTCATCCAGGGTCTCTTTTTCAAGGGTACGAGTACCGTAGCCATCCTTATCATAGGTGATTTCTTCTTTGACAACATCAAATTCTTCGTCAGAGACATCCATTAGGGTCGCGCTGACATGAGCATGGCTCTTATCTCCTTTTATGAAGCTAGCGCTAAAATTCACAGGAATATGACCTTTGATGGTGATATCTTGATCGACCGGTGCAGCATAAGAGGCACTGACAGCAGATGAATGGAAGGCCGCATCTTGGTTTCTGGTTGTCCAGTTCTCACCGGTGCCATAGAAATCGCTGGATACTGTCACATCTTCTCTCTTAGAATAAGCACGCGCAGTGATGCTATTGGTTGATTCCCACTTATCAAATTTGCGCCACTTAGACGGATCCAAGTTGTCCTGTGCTGTGACTTCTGGCAGATACTGAATTCCATTTCGAATTCCAAACAAATAATGACTGTACCATAGATTCATCAAATCATTGAAGGCTTGACCCGCAACATTCGTCCCAGACCAACGTGTCGATGGATAGACATGGTTTCCTTGGTGGAGCAAGACTTTTGGATCAATTCCTGCCTTCTTGAAGGCTTGAACCATTAATTCAAAATGTTTTGGCTTGACATTGTCATCATTGAGCCCTTGGATAATCAATGGTGCAGCTTTCAAATTTGCTGCGTTCAAGGTGTAGTCACGTTTGACATACTCTTCGTTGTAATTATGGCCATCCTTGTGTTGGAGCTCATTCAGCTTGGTAATATAGGCTGCATAGTAATCCTTGACCTTGTCCCAATCTTCCTTATCAAGAATACGGCCTGAGGTGTAGACTGACAACCAAGAGAGGTCATTGGAAGCTCCTGTATCAAGAGGAGATCCTTGGCTGTTAAAATGGTCATACCAGCTAGCGATACCTGCAGCTGGCACAATGGTCTTGAGACCTTCGACTCCAGTAGAGGCTACACCGAAGGTCGTTGTCCCAGCCCAAGACAAGCCTGTCATGGCCACATTTCCACTGGACCAGTCAGCCTTGATTTCACGGTTGCTGGTTTTATCCGCATAGGCCTTACGCTTGCCATTCAACCACTCAATGATGTTCTTGTAGGCCGCAATTTCTAGGTCAGATCCAGTCGTATTAATCCCATCAGAACCTTTGGATCCCAGGCCGCTACTGGTAACTACTGCATAACCGCGAACCAAGTAGTAATTGTACCAGTTGAGGTTTTCATAGTCATAGTGGGTATAGTCATCTGAGCTTTCACGAGGATTGACATAGTACCATTCTTTTGGATCTGCAGCCTTTGCCACTTCTTCTGTCGAGACTTCTTTGACTGCCTTTCTCTTTTCTGGCTTACTGTAGAGTTTTGCCATATCAAAGTTCCCACCTTCTTTCAGACCCAATCCCTCAAGGGTGCGTTCTTCTGTCGTTCCTGTTACGTAAGGGCTGGCTTCAAAAATACTCGGTGCTTTATAATCCCCCTTGACTGCAGCCTTAGGAACTTGGACCAAGGTCTTCACTAAGTCAGGTTTGCCATCTCCATCCGTGTCATAGTCGGTTTCAACATAGACAATATAGCGGACAATGTCACTCTTTTCATAAGAATAATGCTCAATATCATCCCCCGGTGTAAATGGGAAAATCGGTTGGGCCCGTCCGTTCAAAAAGAGAGGTTCTTTGCGATCAGCGCGGTAGGCCGCATGGAGTTTTTTAGCCACCTCAACCATGGAAGCTAAGTTAGTCACTGGTGCCGTTCCTTCTGTATCCTCACTGATCATACCAAGACTTTTAGCAAAAGCCAAACGATCCTTATCAGTTGCTCCTACTTGGCCATCTTTTGTCGACGCCCACTTCAAGAGCTGGTTGACAGCATCCGTCACAGTTGCTTCTTTCTTAGCATCTTGCTCCTCAACAGATTGACCAGTCACCTCTGAAAGTTCCCCAAGAGTCACCTTAGGAGCGCTAGAAAGAAGACTGGCATTTTTTTCTGATACAGCCCCTTCAGGAGATGGACTTGTTTGAGGACTTGCACTAATCAGCTTGTCTGCTGGAGGAGAGACAGGATCCTTTTCCGCAACAACGTCCTTATCTGTCGACGTTGGCTGGTCAGCTACTGCTGGTGTTGCTACAGGGCTTGTAGCAGCTACTGGTATATTCGATTCAGGCTTTTGAGACGCTTCCTCCTTAGGAGACAGCTCATCACTTGCTGGAACTTCATTTGAAACAGGAGAGGTTTCTGCTGTACTTGGCTGTCCCACATGAGAGGTCAAGGCTGGTTCTTGACTATTCGTAGCCACTTCCTCCGCCTGGACATGGCGCGCCAAAACAATTGGACTCATTAACAAACTTGCAAACACAATCGAAACAAGGCTAGATTTTTTCATATACAAACTCCTTTGAAACATGTCGTTTTGACCGATTTATCCAAAACGACGAAAAAAGTAGACAAATTCATTCTTTAATAGATGCACTAGAAACGAAACCTCCTTTCATCGACGGCATCTTTTCCTGTCAGGAAGCAAGATTTCCTCATATCTGGTAGTCAACCAGCTTTCAAACAGGATCACAACTTAACTTACAGCAGGGAAAGCTCTCTGGACTTTCCTTCCTGTAAATCAAATGATGGAGACACTTTTTCAACTAGCAAAGCCTTCTAAGACAGATTGAGCGAACTTGAATAAAAATAAAAAAATAGTTCCTATTCATGGGGCCAAATCCCTCTCTCCGATCCATACAAGACCTATCTTTTTACCCATTTATACACTATGAAATAAAGACAGCGCTTTCGAGAGCATAAACCTTTGCCCTATCCTTTCATTTTTGGTAAAATAAGGCATTAATTCACGAAAGATGAGAAACAAATGGAAAATCAAACCTTAATGCAATATTTTGAATGGTACTTACCTTCGGATGGTCAACACTGGTCCCGCTTAGCTGCAGATGCTCCTCACCTAGCAGACTTGGGTATTCGTAAAATTTGGATGCCTCCTGCTTTTAAAGCCACTTCTGCCAATGATGTCGGCTACGGCGTCTATGACCTCTTTGACCTTGGAGAATTCGACCAAAAAGGGACTGTTCGGACCAAATATGGTTTCAAAGAGGACTACTTGCAAGCCATCCAAGCCTTAAAAGAAGCTGGAATCCAACCCATGGCCGATGTCGTTCTCAACCATAAAGCAGCTGCCGATGGTTTAGAAACATTTGAAGTGGTCGAAGTGGACCCTAACGATCGGACCATCGTCTTGACAGAGCCTTTTACGATCAAAGGTTGGACAAAATTTACCTTTGATGGTCGAAATGGGGCCTACAATGACTTCCACTGGCATTGGTACCACTTTACTGGTACCGATTACGATGCTTCCCGCAATAAGAGTGGGATTTACCAGATTCAAGGGGAAAACAAAGGTTGGGCACAAGACTACCTCGTTGATAGTGAGAACGGAAACTACGATTACCTCATGTACGCCGATATCGACTTTAAACACCCCGAAGTGATCGAAAACCTCAATCAATGGGCAGAATGGTTTATTGAAACAACTGGGGTTCAAGGCTTTCGTCTAGACGCTGTTAAACACATCGACTCCTTCTTCATGAAGAACTTCATCCAACAAATTACGGACAAATATGGAGAAGATTTCTATGTATTTGGTGAGTTTTGGAATGGGGATGAACAAAGCAACAATGACTACCTAGCCAGCATTGACTACAAGTTTGACTTAGTGGACGTTGCCCTCCACCAAAATCTCTTTAGAGCTAGCCAAGAAGGGGAAAACTTTGATTTAACGACTATTTTCAATGGTACACTTGCAAGTAATCATCCAGAAAGTGCGGTAACCTTTGTCGATAATCACGATACCCAAAGAGGACAAGCCCTTGAGTCCACAGTTGGTGAATGGTTCAAGCCTGCTGCTTACGCCCTCATTCTCCTCCGCGAGGCCGGACTTCCATGTGTCTTTTATGGAGACTACTACGGGATTTCAGGTGAGTTTGCCCAGCAAGATTTCCAAGCGGAGCTTGATCAACTCCTTCGTATCCGCAAAAACTTAGCCTACGGTGAACAAAGAGACTACTTTGACGATCCTAACTGTATTGGTTGGACGCGGTCTGGAACTGAAGAGACTGCTCCTATCGCCTGCGTTATTTCAAATGCTGCTTCATCCGCAAAACGGATGGAAATCGGCCAAGTCTATGCAGGACAGACTTACTACGACGCTTTAGGAAATTACCAAGATACCATCCAAATTGAAGAAGACGGTTGGGCTGATTTCCCAGTCTCAGACCGCTCCGTCAGCGTATGGGTTTTAGCAGACTAACTAGAAAATAAGATTGACTGAAGAGGCTGGGACAAAAGTTCTAGCCTTTCAATTGTCTTTGGATTGTCGAGCAAGATGCAGTGGTTGAGTGGGACGACGAAATCGAATTCTAACGAATGACCGATTTCTGTCCCACTCTCTTTCTTATGTTTTATAGCAAACTACAGGTTCATTCTAACACCTTAGGAAAGCGCTGTCAATTCTTTATCTGATTCTGTTAACAACTTCATGAAAGAAAAAACTCGCTCACTTCCTCAGTTGGAAATGAACGAGTTTAATCATCTAAGAAGCAAGGGCTTCTTTTTTGTTAGCTTAATTCTGCAACAATCGCTTTGAGTTGTTCTTTGGTATGAACACCAGCAACTTGTTTCACCACTTGACCATCTTTCTTGAATAAGAGAGTCGGGATGGACATGATGCCGAAGTTGCGAGCAGTGTTTGGATTTTCATCCACATCCATCTTAAAGATTTTCAAGTCATCTTCATGGATTTCTTCTGCCAGCTGTTCTAAGATTGGTGCCTGCATCCGGCAAGGACCACACCAAGTTGCCCAGAAGTCGACCAAGACCAAACCTTGGCTAGTTTCTTGTTCAAATGTTGCATCTGTTAGTACGTGTACCATAGTTCCTCCTTTGATCAGTGATTGTCACTAATCTCTCATTGATAGTTCTATTCTACACCAAAATTGAAGTTTTTAGAAATATTTGCTACGTTCCTCAGCCTTGGTTCTCCTCTTTCTTTTTCTTCCAGAAAAGAAGGCTAGACAAGAAGAGGGTACCTAAACCATAGAATCCCATCCATTCCTCTGCGCTACCTGTTTGAGGAAGCTGACCTGCTTTTTCTTGTGCTGGAGTTGCTTCTTTAACCGTCTCAGAGACAAATCTTTGTCCATAAGCAACAGATAGAGCCTCTGGTTTTGCAATTTCTTTCTCAGCTGATTTGACGAGAGGAAGAAGACTTGGACTAGCAGGAATTTCTGGTTTTCCATATCTTTCAGGCTCTGGAAGGACTGGCAGATGGTATTCTTCGATTGAATGAATTGCCGGTTCTACCAATTTTGCTCCTTTTATCTCAGGAAGGGCAGCATATGCTGTATCAGCCGCGTTCGGAAGATAAGAGGCTACCTGCGAACGAGTCCCTTCTACGATCGGAATAGTCGCACGGATCGAATCTGTCTTGAAGGTCACTTCATAAGGATTCTCAACAGTTAAGTCTGATGGATCATAAGTATTGAAGACTAGGGCGAGCTTGTGTCCTTTTTTAACCGTATAAAGGTTTGGTTGGAGATGGACCGTATAGTCGTGGAATTCTCCAATTTTTGGTTCGATGCTATTTCTTGAGCTAGCTGAATCATAGCCAGACTCAGGGTTGGCCAGGTTGATCCAACCTTTTGCGATGACCTTATACTTGGTCTTGATGGTTTCGAATTCAGCCACAGAAAGGTTGCTTAAATTGCTACCCATCCAGAAGCCATCTGCTTTTTTATCCGCCTTGACCCCACCGTTGCCGACAACATCAAATTCTTCATCCGATACGTCGACTAAAAGAGCATTGATTTGGAAGTTCTTTCCTTTCCCCTTAGCAAGGGCTGCCTTGAAGTGTACAGGGATATGTCCTTTGATAGTGGTGTCTTCTGTCACTTCCGATACGAAGGTCATGTTGGCTTTTGAAGAACCTTGGCTCACGGTTTCATCACGCTTGGCAACTTCGACACCAGCTCCAGCATAATCGCTCGAAATGGTTTCTTCCAAGCGTTTCGACTGCGCATTGAGGAAGAGGCGCTGCGTGGTCTTCCAATTATCATACGTGGTCCACTTGCTTGGATCATAGTTGTTTTGCGCCAAGACAGCTGGTAAATTTTCGACGTGATTATCCACTCCATATAGGTAATGGGTCAACCAGGTATTGAGCAGGTCATAGAAATCTTGGCCATTAGCCTGAATACCATAACCACGGGACATAGCTGCTGGATAGACGTGGTCTCCTTGGTGGAGATAGAGTTTGACATCCTGCCCTGCTTTCTTAAGGGCATCGTACATGAGTTCAAAATGCTTGGTTTTGACATTGTCATCATTTAAACCATGAACCAGAAGGGCACTGGTCTTTAATTTTTCAGGATTGAGGGTATAATCCCGTTCCTTCCAGACATCGCTGTAATTGCGTTCATGTGCATTTTGATCCTTATTGAGCTGGTTGATGTAGTTGGCATAATTTTGCCAAATACCAGCCCAGTCAGCTTCATCCAAGATCCGAGTCCCTACGTAGAGGGACAACCAAGAAAGGTCACTGTATGGTGGGTTCCCATAGGCTGTTCCTTGACTGTTAAAATAGTCATACCAAGAAGCAATCCCAGCAGCTGGTACGATGGTCTTCAAACCTTCGACTCCTGTCGCTGCGACACCAAAGGTCGTAGTTCCAGCCCAGGATAGACCAGTCATGGCGACATTTCCTGTAGCCCAATCTGCCTTGATTTCGACATTGCTAGTCTTATCTGTGTAGGCTTTTCGCTTGCCATTGACCCACTCGATAATATTCTTGAAGGCATTGATTTCCAGATCAGACCCTGTCGTATTGAACCCTTCTGATCCCTTGGTTCCTAGACCAGCACTGGAGATAAAGGCATAACCTCTGACCAAGAAATAGTCATACCAGTTCAAGTTTTCGTAGTCATAGATATACTCGTAGGGACTGTAGTAATACCAATCCGAAGCCTTGGCTTTCTTGGCTGCTTCGACTGTCGAAGAGCTTCCGACTGCCTGGCGTTTAGCTGGTTGCTCCCGCAATTTCTTCATATCGTAAGAGCCATCTGTCGGTAAGCCCAAGCTTTCAAGGGTCACATTGTTCTCATCCAAGGTTCCTGCTACATATGGACGCGCTTCGAGAATGGTCGCCGCCTTAAAGTCTCCCCTGGCCACCGCCTTAGGCAACTGGACAATGGCCTTGACTAAGTCTGGCTTGCCATCCCCATCTGTATCGTAATCGGTCTCTACATAGACTGGGAAGCGAACAATTTCGCTATCCTCATAGTGATAGTCTTCATCTGCTTTTTCCCCTGTAGTATAAGGGAAGATCGGCTGAGCTCGCCCGTTTAAAAAGAGAGGAGCTTTCTTTTCAGAGCGATAGGCATCATAGAGCTTCTTGGCAATGCTGTACATATTAGTCAGCTCTTCCTGACTGACCTTACGATTCAAGTCCTCCTGGCTACTAATCATTCCCAAACTTTTAGCAAATCGTTCCCGATCTGCGGTCGATTGACCAGCCTGTTTGGGATCCTTCGCAGCCCACTGAAGCAATTCATCAACAGCATTTTGAACGGTTAATTCCTTGTCCTTAAGGTCACTATTTACCAAGCTGCCTGTATAAGAAGTTAAGGCTTGTCCTGTTGCTGGAGAAGATGCTCCTGTCGAAGCTGCAGGGCTAGCTTGGTCACCTGTTCCCTGAGGCGCCTGTGGGATGTTTGTTTTTTCAACAATCGTAAGAGCCTTGTCTTGACCAACTTGCTTGTCGACCCTCTCTGTCTCTGCCGGATCCTTTGGATTCCCTATCACTGGTTCAGAAGTCGCAACTTCATTTTTTTGATCCACACTTGGGACTGATGCAGTCTGATCCGCTTGAGATTGGGAAGCTGCTCCTTCAGAAGTTACAGGCTCAGGAACCACCTGAGTCACGACTTCTTTCGTTGGAGAAAGCTCTGGTAGATTCTCATCTGCTGCCACCACTTGATTTAAGATAAAGGGAGCTAGCAGGAGGCTAGAAGCCACCATCGACACCATTGTTTTCTTTTTCATAAAAGAGACCTCGCTATTTTGTAATCAATACAGCTATTATACTATGTAAGCGCTTTTATATCAAATTCTTTTTAACAAAAAAATCGAGGCGAACTGCCTCGATTAATTCATGCTTATTTCACATGGTTTTTTAATTCTTCTTGAGCTTTTTGGTTAGACTCTGCTTGCTCTTTCTTCCATTTTTCGAGAGCTTTGTTGTAGTCTTCAGTAGTAACAGCCTTGTCTTGAAGTTCCATACCTTTATAGACAACGTTGTCTTTCCCTTTACCACCGGTCCAGCCAAATGGTGCTGAGAATGGTACAACACGAGTCAAGAATGGACGACCAGTCTTAGATGTTGTTGGGATGACCAAAGCACTATCTGTCAACCAAGCTTGAGCTGCAGCATATTTCTCATAACGTTTGTTAAGGTCTTGTGTTTCAGCTCCGGCTTCATCGACCATCTTCTCAAAGTCGTAGAGACCAACTTTCTTAGCTGCCTCGTTGTTTTCGCTTGGGTCAAATCCAAGGAAGGTACGAGTGTTTTCACCAGAAGATGCTTTCAAGATATCAAGGTAAGTTGATGGGTCTTGATAGTCAGGGCTCCATCCAACGTTATCTGAGATATCCCAGTCTTCGTCTTCTGCCTTAGCAGCAAAGAGCGTTACGTTCAAGAGGTCTTCTTTGGATACCATATGGATGTCGACAACGACGTTTTCTTTTCCAAGCGTACTTTCAACCGATTGTTTGAAGGATTGAGCACGTTGAACCTTAGATTGAGTCGTTTGGTCTACTGGCATATCCAAGTGGATTGGGAATTTCACACCATCTGCTTCAAGTGCAGATTTAGCTTTCGCAAACTCTTCTTTGGCTTGTTTTGCGTTGTAAAGACCATTTTGACCATCGTCAAGATTTGCATCTTTCCACTCGTCTCCATAAGTCACCAACTCAGATTTAACCATCTCACCGAAGCTCTTACCATCTGCTTGAACGAATGTAGGTGGGATGTACAAGTTACGGATCAGTTTGCTTGCTCCATCTTTACCATTTGCTTGGGCAGCATAGGCTTCACGGTCAAAGGCAAAGCTGATCGCTTGACGGAAGTCTTTGTTCAAAAGAGCTTTCTTAGTAGATGATTTTTCTTCATCAGTTGTTTTTGATGTGTACTTGTATGACTGACGATCGATGTTGACACCGATAACGAAGGTGCTGGCATCTTGAGGGGTGTAGATGATTTCATCTTTAAACTTCTTAGCTTGGTCTGTAAATCCAGGTCCAGTTGGGAACAATTTAGCAAGGCTAAGAGCGTTGTCCTCAAATGAGTTGGCCAATTTACTTTGGTCTTGACCATCATAGTATTCTAGCTTAACGTCTGTGATGTGAACATTGTCTTTATCCCAGTAGTTTTCATTCTTGCTCATCTCGATAGATGATTTAGAAGTGAAGCTCTTCAAGATGTAAGGACCATTGTAAAGAAGAGAGCTAGTGTCACTTGCTTGGGCAAATTTATCCCCTTTAGATTCTACGAATTTCTCGTTGATAGGGAACGTGATTCCAAGAGTCAACTTAGAATTCCAGAAAGGCTCTGCCTGGTTCAAAGTGATTTGAAGGGTATGATCATCGACTGCTTTAATGCCAACATTTGAGAAATCAGAGGTCTTTCCTTCAACATAATCATTCAAGCCCTTGATGGAATTTTGAATGATGTAGAGCATTTCAGACTTGTGGTCAGCGGCATATTTGATACCTGCAACGAAGTCATCAGCTGTCACGTCCGCATACTCTTCCCCTTCTGAATCATACCATTTAGCATCATCACGAAGTTTGTAAGTATAAGTCAAGCCATCTTCTGAAACTGTCCAATCTTTAGCAAGTGAAGGAATCAAATTTCCATACTTGTCGTTTTCAAACAATCCATCAATCAAGTTTCCTGTGATTTCGTGGGTTGCAGCTTTACCAGATGTGATGTAGTTCAAGTTTTCAGGTTCTGTCTCATAGACGTATGAGAATTTTTGACCTGCTTCACTTGATTTTGAGCTAGAGCTAGATGATTTAGAACCACCAGAACATGCTGCAAGAATACCTGCTGAAAGAAGAGCTACTCCTGCAAGAGCAATGATATTTCTTTTTTTCATTGTTTTCTCCTAATAAATTTTTTAAGGTTGTCTTAAGATTATAACACAAAGATTTTCAGAAGAGAAGTAATTTTCTGAAAATTTATTAAATTTTGTAATTTTTCTTATCCTTAGCATTTATTAAAGTGGGAACCATAGTCTACAAAATCCTTAACATCGCTGGTTTTGCCCTCATGAAGGTCTCGAACAATTTTCGATCCGACGATGACTCCATCAGATACCTGATTAAAGCGGTCGATATCTTCCTTAGTGGAGACTCCAAAACCTGTCAGTACTGGAATAGTGGCCAAGTCTCTCAAGGTCGCCAAGTGCTGATCCAAGTCATCCCGGTAGTTCCCCATTTTTCCAGTCACCCCATTGATGGCCACCGCATAGATAAAGCCTTCTGCTTCTTGGATCAAGGTTTTCTGGCGTTCGATGCCAGTGGTCAAGCTGACCAAGGGAACGAGGGCAATGTCACTCTCTTTCAAGTAAGGTGCTATCATATCCGCATGCTCTTTTGGCAGGTCCGGAATGATCAAACCTTTGACTGAAGTAGAGGCTAACTCTTTTATAAAGGCTTCTATCCCATATTGGTAGACCGGATTGATATAGGTCATGATGACTAGGGGAATCTTGGTCTCTTGTTCTTGGAGTTTTTTCACAATAGCTGTTAAGGTCACGCCCTTAGCTAAACTACGTTGCCCAGCCATTTCTATGACTGGCCCATCCGCTACAGGATCAGACCAAGGAATACCCACTTCAATAGCCGATGCTCCACTTTCTTCCAAGAGCTGGATGGTATCAAATAGGCCATCCAATCCCTGCTCGTGATCCCCCGCCATAATGTAAGGCACGAAGATCCCACGCTTACCATCTTTGATGGCTTGTAAATGCTCTGTTAGCGTTTTTGTCATTTCTACTTCCCTTCTGCTTCAAACCGTTCTTTGACCTGCATGACATCCTTGTCTCCACGACCAGATAGGCAGACGATGAGCGTTTGGTCCGGACTCATTTCCGCTGCTACTTTTTGCGCTAGAGCGATAGCATGACTGGACTCCAAGGCTGGGATAATCCCTTCCAAACGAGAAAGCAACTGAAATCCTTCTAGGGCTTCTTCATCCGTGATCGCATCATAGGTTGCCCGGCCAATTTCATTGAAATAGCAATGCTCTGGACCCACACCAGGATAATCCAAACCAGCAGAGATGGAGAAAGCTTCCATGATCTGTCCATGGGCATCCTGGAGCACTTCCATCAAGGCTCCGTGAAGGATTCCTGGACGACCTTTGGCAAAGGTAGCTGCGTGTTTGTCCGTATCCAAACCAAGACCAGACGCCTCTGCTCCGTACATAGCTACAGATTCATCTTCTACGAAGGGATAAAACATGCCAATGGCATTGGAACCCCCACCGATACAAGCTAGGACCGCGTCAGGAAGTTTTCCACCTGAGACCTCTGCAAACTGACGTTTTGCTTCCTTACCAATAACAGATTGAAAATCTCGAACAATCTCTGGGAAGGGAGCTGGTCCGAGGGCAGATCCCATGATGTAATGGGTATCATCAATCCCAGCTACCCATGCACGAAGGGCCGCATTGACCGCATCTTTCAGCACGCGCGATCCGTCCGTTACACTATGAACTTTTGCTCCCAAGAGCTCCATCCGAAAGACGTTGAGAGCTTGGCGTTTGACATCTTCCTCCCCCATGTAGATGGTACACTCCATCTCGAAGAGAGCCGCAGCCGTCGCAGTCGCTACCCCGTGTTGACCAGCCCCTGTCTCCGCGATAATCTTCTTCTTGCCCATCCGTTTAGCCAGCAAGACTTGACCAAGGGCATTGTTAATCTTGTGAGCCCCTGTGTGGTTGAGGTCTTCACGTTTCAGGTAGATTTGTGCTCCACCGATGCGCTTGGAAAGACTTTTGGCATGGTAAAGTGGAGTCTCCCGTCCCACATAATTCTTGAGCAAGTCATCCAATTCCGCTTGAAAGCTTGGATCTGCTTTGGCTTCTCTATAAGCCTTATCGAGTTCAATCACGGCTGTCATCAGGGTTTCTGGAACAAACTGTCCTCCAAATTTTCCATAAAATCCTTTTTCATCCGGTAGTTGATAGTTCATGCTTTCGCTCCTTCTATAAATGCTTTTATCTTTTCTATATCTTTGCGACCGTCCGTTTCGACCCCCGAGGATACATCTACTGCATATGGCTGAAAGGTCTCTCTAGCTTGGCGGACATTGTCCACTGTCAAGCCCCCTGCTATAAAGAAGTCCTGCTGGATCTTCTGATCTTTCAGCAAGCCCCAATCAAAGGCTTGACCACTCCCAGCTACTGGAGCATCAAAGAGCAGATAATCTGCCTGGCTGCTTACTTGGGCTTCCTGATCACTGAGCTGGATCGCTCGAATGACGGGAACTGAAATCAATGGAATCAGAGCTTCATCAAAGGTTCCATGAATCTGAACCATGTCTAAGGGAACCTGACCAATGGCTTGCTCCAAGTCCTCTAGACTCGGTGAGACAAAGACTCCGACAATTTTGGTCTTGCCAGTCACCCGTTTTGCCAATTCCTGGGCTTGCTCCAGACTGACTTGTCGTTTGCTCGCAGCGAACACAAAACCGATATAGTCTGCGCCTGCTAGGACAGCTGTCTCCACTGCTTCCACTGTAGACAGGCCACATATTTTAACCTTTGTCAATTTGTAACTCCTTGACCTTTTCTGCTACATCCCCTGCTGTCATGAGAGCAGTCCCTACTAAAATTCCATTGAAGTAGGGAGCGACTAGGACTGCATCTGCTCCATTAAAAATAGCGGACTCAGATATATAAACGGGCCGGTCTTTGAAATGCGTAGACAATTCAAGACTGGTATTCAGATCCGTTTCAAAGGTGACGAGGTTCCGGTTGTTGACCCCGATGATGTCAGCCCCAATCCGATGGGCTATTTCGAGCTCAGGTAAGTTATGGGTTTCTACAAGAACCTCCAAACCAAGCTCCGTTGCAAAGTCATAGAGTTCTTTGAGCCGGGCTTCTGGTAGGGCTGCGACTATCAAGAGAATGACTGTAGCTCCCGCATTGCGAGAGCGGACAATTTGTTTCTCATCAATGATAAAATCTTTGGCCAAGGTTGGAATCGTCACCTGGCAAGAAATCTCACGAAGGTAGTCTAGATTTCCCTTAAAGAAGACTTGGTCAGTCAAGACCGAGATCATGGCTGCCCCATTTTCTTCATAGGTCTTAGCTTGGGCGACAATATCCACATCCAGATTGATATCCCCCATACTAGGACTAGCCTTCTTCACCTCGGCGATGATTTGTAAGTGCTCTTGATCACTCTTGAGAAAATCATAGAGACGGTAGGTCTGACGAAGAGGTTGTAGATCTTCCATGACCATTTGAGCCACCTCTTTTTCTTTTTGTTCTAGAATCGTTGGTAGAAAGGCTTTACTCATACTTGAACCTCTTGTAAGTGTTGCAATTTAGCAAGGGCAGAACCATCCGCTATCAATTGGCGCGCCAACTCTACACCTTCTTTGATCGTTGCGACTTTTCCATTAGCAAAGAAGCCAAGACCAGCGTTGAGAACCGTCGTTTCAAGATAAGGGCTGGCTTCATTCTTCAAGACACTGAGGAGAATCGCAGCATTTTCCTTGGCATCACCACCTGTAATTTCGGACAGCTCCACCTTTTCCATCCCCAGATCTTCATAGGTAAAGGTATGCTGGCTGATGTTCCCATCTTCTAGCAGGGTGTAGGTATTGGTCCCATAGAGAGCCGCTTCGTCCATATTGTCAGGACCTGTGATGACCACTGCACGTTTGCGTCCCAACTGTTGGATAGCATGGGCGACAATTTCTTGCAATTCGACACGATAAAGACCCATGAGTTGTGTTTCTAGATCCAGCGGATTCGCCAGAGGGCCGACCAGGTTCATGATCGTTGGAATCCCCATAGCTTGGCGAGCAGGGCCAATGAAGCGCATAGCCGGATGCATGGTCTGAGCAAAGATAAAGGCCAAACCAACCTCGTCCAAAGCCTTAGAGAGGGTTTCTGGCGAAGCAGCTACGTTGATGCCAAGCGCTTCTAGGACATCCGCAGAGCCTGACTTGGAAGAAACCGAGCGATTGCCAGCCTTGGCCATGCGGATCCCTCCAGCAGCCAGAACGAAGCAAACCGTCGTTGAAATGTTAAAGCTATAGGATTGATCGCCACCAGTCCCACAGTTACACATGGCATCTGAAAAGGTCTCGGGTAAAACCGTTACATGGGCCTTTAAGGCGCGCACAATCCCTGTAATTTCGTCCGCTGTTTCTCCCTTGGTTTTGAGTCCCATCAAAAAGGCAGCGATTTGACTTTCTGATAGTTGGTTCTGCAAGATTTGATCAAAGACTTCTTGAACTTGCTCTTGGGTCAAGTCTTGGCGATTAGAGATTTGTAAGAATAGTTCTTTCATAAGGGTTTCCTCTTGTCTTTTCTACACGTTTATTAGGTATTCTATCTGCTTGGAACTGCCGGTCTAGTCTAGGACTAGCTTCACAAAATTTTCGATCATTTTTAGGCCATCTGGACTACCGATACTCTCAGGATGGTATTGAAGGCCATAGATGGGCAGACTCTTGTGTTGAATGGCCATGATTTCTTGGTCGTCCGTAGTAATGGCCGTGACCTCAAATTCTTCTGGCATTTGATCAACGACGATCGAATGGTAACGCATGATGGGTACTTCATTGTCAATATCCTCAAAAATTGGTGAAGGTGTTTCAAAGGTAATCTGGCTTTGTTTGCCATGCATGACATTCTTAGCCAGGCGCAACTTGCCACCAAAGGTCTCCGCCAGGGCTTGGTGACCTAAGCAAATCCCCAACATAGGTTTCTTACCTGCAAAGTCCTTGATCATGGCTTCCATTTGACCAGCATCTGCTGGCCAGCCTGGACCTGGAGAGAAGACGAGGGCATCTGCTACTTCCGCCTGCTCATACAAGCGCTCATCATCATTTCGCAAGACCTCAACCTCTGTAAAAGTTCCCAAGTATTGGGCCAAATTATAGGTGAAGGAATCGTAATTATCCACTAATAAAATCATTGAACATCTCCTATTCTTGTCATTGATTTTGCCTTGTTAATCGTTTCGTAAAATTCATTCTCCGGAACACTGTCGTAGACAATCCCTGCTCCTGCTTGGACGTAGGCCTTTTGATTTTTGAGGATCATGGTCCGGATAGCAATGGCAAAGTCCATATCTCCTGTCGCAGAGAGGTAACCAATAGCTCCCGCATAGACCCCACGTTTTTCCTCTTCCAACTCATAGATCCGACGCATGGCCCGAATCTTAGGAGCTCCAGAGACTGTTCCCGCTGGTAGGGTAGCTTTCAAAGCATCTAAGGCTGTTAGGTGAGGCAGGAGTTGCCCCTTGATCACACTGGTCAGATGCATGACATAACGGAAGTACTCCACTTCCATATACTTGGTCACTTCGACCGTCCCGTTTTGGACGATTTTCCCGATATCATTGCGCCCCAGGTCCACTAACATGCGGTGCTCAGCTGTTTCCTTGACATCGTGAAGGAGTTCATGAGCCAAGGCTTGGTCCTCTTCCTCCGTCGCCCCACGAGGACGGGTTCCAGCTATCGGATTGGTGGTCACCTCTCCTTTTTTCACCGATACCAAGCTTTCCGGACTGGCCCCAATGATTTGGTAGTCCCCAAAGTCGTAGAAATAGAGATAGTTTGATGGGTTGGTCACGCGTAAATTTCGGTAATAATCCAAGGGATCTCCTTCGAAGTCTGCTGAGAAGCGTTGACTGAGGACACACTGGAACATATCACCTTCTCGGATCAGTTTCTTGGCCTTGGCCACCATCTCCATAAAGACTTCTTTTTCGATGTGGTTGCTGAAGTGCAGGGCCTGCAAGGCCTGAGGGGTGAACTCATTTGGTGCTTGAGTTTGTAGATCAGTCACCACTTTCCCCAGTGATTGGCGGACTGCATCATTGCTCCGACCAGAGTAGATATTGTCCTCCACCACATATACTTTTTCCTTCTTGTGGTCAAAGATCAAATAGGATTCGTAGATGAAGAAATGCATGTCTGGTGTCCCGATGGTATCCTGAGGAATCCTTCCAATCTCCTCATAGACTCCGATCATATCATAGCCCGCAAAGCCGATAGCCCCTCCGGCAAAAGGAAGATCAGATGTCAGCCCCTTTACTGTTACCTGGTGGAGGTAGTCAAAAGGATCTTGCTCCAGTACCTTGCCATTCTCATAAAGGATGCCATCCTGATAGGTCACCTCAAATACTGGATTATAGGCCACGATAGAAAAGCGGGCATTCTCCTTTTCACGCGGGATTGACTCAAGGATGACCTTATGGTCACCTTGGACACGCATGTAGGCTAGAATGGGGGTTAAGGTATCAGCTGGTAAAATTTTTTTCATAGGAATTCCTTTCTTTTCCTAGGGACGAAGCGATGCAAGTCCTGATCCAAGCACATACAATACTCTTCGAAGTTAGCAAGCTGACCAACTTCAACAGAATACAAAAAACCTCACAGAGTAACACTCTGTGAGGGCATTAAATCGGGTTTAACACGGTACCACCTCAGTTAATGGTCAAAAGGGTAGAAAGCGACCATTATCTCTATCTCCTCTAACAAGGAGTTGCACGATAAGGGGTGCCTACCGAGAAGAATATGTGTTATCCTCTCCTACTCTAAACAATCAGCCCAATGTTCACTAATCCCGACTACCTGCTCACAATACCCGCAGGCTCCCTGAAAATCTTAGACTAGTTACTTTCTGATTTACTACATATTTTACTACATTTTTTTGGCTTGTCAAGAATTTTTTGACAGTTTATCCTAAAAAATCTACCCAGTCAACTGGACCAGGCAGACTCAATCCTATGTTTTAACCTTGAAAACGAAGCTTATTTCACCAAGTCACTCTTGAGATAGGCATCGACCATACGCTCTGTCGCCACCACAGAATCTACATGGGTCCGCTCATAGGAGTGGCTAGACTCGATCCCTGCTCCGAGAAGACCATGCTTGACTTCTGCTCCTGCACTCATGGCTGCGGAGGCATCAGAGCCATAGAAAGGATAGATGTCCAGTTTGTAAGGGATGTTTTGCTCCTTGGCCAAGGCCACCAAGTGCTGGCGGAAACCATAGTGGTATGGACCAGAAGCATCTTTGACACAGATAGAAACTGTGTACTCGTCTGTCTGCTGGTCATCTCCCATCGCCCCCATGTCCACTGCTAAGTATTCAACCGCTTGAGCTGGGATGCTAGAGTTAGCCCCATGTCCCACTTCTTCAAAGACAGAAAAGGCAAAGTGAGTCGTCACTGGTAGGGTCACGCCTTCTTCCTTGTAGACGCGAAGGAGATTAAGCAAGATGGCAGCGCTGACCTTGTCATCCAAGTGACGAGACTTGATAAAGCCTGTATCTGTGACGATGGTCCGAGCATCAAAGCTGATAAAGTCTCCGACTTCAATCCCCAAGTCACGGGTTTCTTTTTCAGAGGTCACTTTTTCATCCAAGCGCACTTCCATATTGTCCTGAGTCCGCTCCACAGTTCCCGCATCCTTGTAGACGTGGCAAGAGGTTTGGTGGACAAGAATAGTACCCGAATGTGTCTTTCCTGTATTGGCCACATGGACGGTACAGTTTTCCCCTTCGATCATGTTCCAAGGGAAGCCACCGATGCGATCCAGCTTGAGACGACCATCTGGTTTCACAGCACGGACAATCGCTCCCAAGGTATCCACATGGGCTGTGATGTAGCGGTGTTGCTCGTCATTCTCACCCTTGAGGACAACGGTTACGCCTCCCTTAGCTGTCCGAACAGGGCTGTAGCCCATGTCTGTCAAAGTCTTGACTAGATAGGTAGCCACTTCTTCTGTAAAGCCTGTCGGTGATGCGATGGCTGTGAGTTCTTTTAGATATTCAACTGTTTGATTCATGAATTTCTCCTTCAATAATCTGCTAGTACGATTATAGCACGACTGCCCCTAAAAGACTAGCTCAGATAGAAAGCAAAAAAAGGCTGGGATAAAAGTCCTAGCCTCTCAATTGTCTTTGGATAGTCGAGCAAGACGCAGTGGTTGAGTGGGCTCTACTACGCTGATTTCATCAGCTTTTACAGCCCTACTCAACTGTGCGGAGGTGGGACGACGAAATCGAATTCTAACGAATTACCGATTTCTGTCCCACTCTCTCTTTCTTTATTTCTTTTCAGATCCAATCTACAGCTGAGGAAACTGAGTCCCCACAGAGAAGACAGGGGCCTTAGCTACTCAAACCTCCAACAAACTTATAAGCAGTTACCAAAGCATTTGTCATGGTATCACGGGTTGCTTTGAAGGCCTCAATAAAGGCTGCACGGTGCTCTTCTGGGAAAAGCGTTGTATCATCTCCAAATTGAGTAAGAGTTTCATTCACAGAAGCCAACTCTTCATCCATCTTCTTGATACCAGGTTCCAAGGTCTTGAAGTAAGATTCTTGTTCAGATTTTGGCAACTTTTCACCCAATTCATTGGCATGCTTCTTGTAATTTTCAGCTAGTTTTGCATAAAGTCCCTTGATATCCCCGATTGTTTTCGCATTTTCAATTTCCTGATCTGTTACCAAAACAACTTCTGGAGCTGTTGCTTGAGCGCCAGAGCCTGAAGTAGACTGACTAGAAGAGCTGCTTGTATCATCTGTCAATTCAAATTTCTTTGATGAAGATGATTTCTTCTTAGATGAGGAAGACTTCTTAGAAGAAGATTTCTCCACCTTGCTTGAAGACTTCTCTGAAGAAGCCTTTGGTTTTGCAGTTTGATTTCCCGAACATGCGACCAAGGTCAAGACCGAGAGAAGGGTAATACCGCTTGCGACTAATTTTTTCATGGTTGACTCCTATTCATAATTCATTTATAGAATTATATCTAAAATTATTTCGATTGTCAAAGCATTATAATATCTTAGCTCCTTCTGCTGACGGTACATTTTTAAGATGAGATAGACCTTCTACCCATTATAGACCTTTCTTAAATTGTCGAACTTTTATCATTTAGGACAAAAGTCTTGCAATATTACTTAACTTTAATTATAATCATTCTAAATAAGGAATCAGGAGACAAGTATGACTGAAACAAAACATGGCCTTGATGCTTCTTTCAACGACCGCTTAAATATCTTACGGGCTGGAGTGCTCGGTGCCAATGATGGCATTATCTCAATCGCTGGAGTTGTTATCGGGGTTGCCAGTGCGACCAGTAACCTCTGGATCATCTTTCTCTCTGGTCTCTCTGCAATTCTAGCTGGTGCCTTCTCTATGGCGGGTGGTGAATACGTCTCTGTATCTACCCAAAAGGATACAGAAGAAGCTGCTGTGAGCAGAGAACAAACCCTTCTGGATCGCGATCCAAAGGCTGCACGCGACTCCCTCTATGTGGCCTATATTCAAAATGGGGAATGTGAAACGGCTGCTCAAATCATGACCGAGCGGGCCTTTCTCAAACACCCTCTCAAAGCCTTGGTGGAAGAAAAATATGGCCTGGAGTTTGAAGAGTTTACTAATCCTTGGCATGCGGCCATCTCGAGCTTTATTGCCTTTGTCCTCGGATCTCTTCCTCCTATGCTGTCGATCATCCTCTTGCCAAAAGAAATCCGGATCCCAGCAACGGTGATCATCGTCGCCCTTTCCCTTCTCTTTACTGGCTACACCAGTGCCAAGCTAGGAAAAGCTCCTACCAAGCAAGCCATGATCCGTAACTTGGTCATCGGACTACTGACTATGGGTGTTACCTATCTCTTCGGACAATTGTTTAGTATCTAAAAAAGCTGAGACAGAAGTCTCAGCTTTTTTTACGCTTCCAACAAGGCTTGGGCTTGTTTTTCCAATCCTGCGATTGCTTCGTCTGTCAAGACCAATTCACCTGTTGTCCAAGCTTCTGGGTTAACGGTTGTTCCTGTGAAGTCTCCCACTACTTGTGTACGAACGAATGGCAAGAGGGCTTGGTAAGCCGCAAACATTGGCTCGTGTCCTGCATTAGCGACTGAAGAGACTGTTACGATCTTGTCTTGGAGGGCAGATGGACCACGAGTTTCTGATAGGTCAAGGGCACGGCTGAACCAGTCGATCAAGTTTTTCACCACACCAGGAATAGCAAAGTTATAAACTGGTGAGAAGATCCAGATAGCATCTGCCGCAAGGACCGCATCACGCGCTGCTTGCACTGCTGGTAAGGTTGGAGTTTCCAAATCTTGGTTCATCATCGGGATGTCCTTGTAGTCCAAGTAAGTCACTGTTGCTTTTCCTTCAAGAAGGCTTTCTGCTTTCTTAGCCATTTGGTGGTTAAAAGATCCTTGACGAAGGGATCCGACGATAAATAAAATGTTTTTCATAGTTGTTTCCTCCTTCTGTTGTAAGTTTATTTATTACAAAAACTATTATACATGGCCTAGATGTAATGTCAAGAATTACATCTTGAAATATCACTAATTTTTACTATTTCTGTTTTTTCTCTCAAAAACCCTAATTTATCAAGCTTTCTAACCCTTTCTAACTCGAGTCACGATCCCATCCGGATCTGTAAACGCGAGCTCACTTGAGGTCAGCCAGGTGACTGGTGCCTCCTGCTCTTTTGCTCGCTCTGCGATGGCAACCAAGTCTTCTTTCTTTTCTACGTGGACGATGTAATAGGCTAGGCCAGGAAGCTGTGCTTCACGTTTAGCCAAGTGCTTGCCACCCCACTCATTGACTGCCAGGTGATGGTGGTAATCCCCAGAAGCGATCCAGCTGGCTGATGGGACGGTGAACTTATCCGACAGGTCTAGCACCTTCTGATAAAAGGCTGACGCTGCTTGGCTATCTCTCACAGAGAGGTGAATATGACCCATGCGGGTAGCGGACGCAATCTGGAAGGGCTCCACCTTGCGGCCCATCTCATAGATCTCTTGGGCAGAGAGCTCCTCCGTCACGCCAATGATACGACCATCCTCACGGATATCCCACTCCGCAACTGGCTTATCCCGGTAGAGCTCAATACCGTTGCCCTCTGGATCTTCAAGATAGAGAGCTTCGCTGTAGCCATGGTCAGCAGCCCCGACAAAGGGAACCTTCAGCTCAGCCATATGCTTGAAGACATCCGCCAAGTCCTCCCGACTAGGTAGGAGAATGGCCATGTGGAAGAGACCGTAGCTAGCCTTAACAGGCTCGGTCCGAACCGTTTGGATGAGATGAACCAAGGGCTTGCCTCCAGCCCCAAGAAGAACTTCCTCCTCAGTCTGAGACAAAATCTCCAAACCCAGAATCTGGGTGTAAAAAGCGGTCTGACGGGCCAGATCCTTCACATTGAGGACTGCTTCTGCCAAGTAAATCTTGCTATTGTATGCGTAAGGCATAGGTGTCTCCTTTTCGGTTTCGTTTTTTGTTGTAACCTTTTTTATTACAACATTATACACTCTTTTATAAAAGAAGCAAGAAAAACAACTCGACAGAAAACCCTCCTTAGAAAACTAAGGAGGGAATTGTCTGTTAAATGTATTAAGAACTACCCCTTAAACTCTTGGACAAATTTCTTGAGTTCGGCATCAGCTTCTGGTGTCGTTCCATGAAGCTGGCTGAGCATATCTAGAAGAGAGGCTGTCTGGGTCTCGATAGTGGCATTGGTTTGGTTGATCTTAGCCACGATCTCTGTTAGTGGTTCTACTTCTTCTTCCTCAAAGGTATCCACATAGCGTGGGATATTGAGGTTGTAGTCATTCTCGACGATCTCCTCAAAGCTAGCCAGATGGGCAAACTTATCCATGTCCTCTCTGCTCTTATAGGCCTTAAGGATCTTCTCGATATGGGCATCCGTCATGATATTCTGGTTCTTGCCCTTGTCAAATTCCTTAGAGGCATCGATAAAGTAAACGTCCCGATTGGTCCGGTTCTTTTTGAGAATGATGACCGTCGTTGGGATGCTGGTATTGAAGAAGATATTGGCAGGAAGACCAATCACCGTATCAATGGCCCCTTCTTCCAGCAAGGCCTTGCGAATGGTTCCTTCAGCATTGCCACGGAAAAGGACACCGTGAGGAAGGACGATGGCCATGACACCCTTGTCCTGCTTGAGGTGGTAATAACCGTGCAAGAGAAAGGCAAAGTCTGCCTTGGATTGAGGCGCGAGCTTGCCAAATGGGGAAAAGCGAGGATCTTGGAGGAAGCCGGAGCTTGCAGACCACTTAGCTGAGTATGGAGGGTTCATAAGGACCGCATCAAAGTTGGTCGGCTCTTGGGTCGGCCAGTCTTCGTCCAGCGTATCCGCATTGTGCAAGAACTGGTTTTCCACTGGAACCCCGTGTAGAATCATGTTCATCCGAGCCAGGTTATAGGTAGAGGTATTGAGCTCCTGACCAAAGTACTGGACGGTTTGAGGCTGGTGAGAAAACTTCTTGGCATTGAGCAAGAGCGATCCTGATCCCATGGTGGCATCGTAGATGGTAAAGCCCTGCTCGTCTTCACGCCCTAAAAAGGCAATCTGGGTCATGAGCTTGGCTACAGGCTGGGGCGTATAGAACTCTCCTGCTTTCTTACCAGAGTCGGTCGCAAACTGACCAATCAAGTACTCATAAGCATCCCCAAGCATATCACCCGCATGACCTGCCACGTCCAGCACTGCCAATTCTTTCATAACGGCAGCCACTAGCTGGTTTTGCTTTTGAGGAGTGGCCCCTAGCTTTTTGGAGTAGAGATCAATGTCCTCAAAGAGATTCTCATAGAGGTCATCACTTTGCTCGATGTCTCGGAAGCCTTGAGCCAGATCTTCCAGCTGGAAGGTCCCTTCATTGACCCGGTCTACCAAGGCCGTAAAGGTCAAGTCAGGCTTGATGACATAGTTGAGCTCATCGGTGATGACAGTGATCAAGTCCTCTTGAGAGTCTGGATCCTCATAGTAGGATCGGTAAAGCGCCAAGGCTTCATCCAGACTCTCTGTCTCCTCCTCCAAGGTCTCCGCCACGAAGAAGAGCAACTTATCTGAGAGGTACTTGTAAAAGATCATCCCCAATAGATAAGACTTATAGTCATTGGCATCCATCTTAGAGCGGAGCACATCCGCTGAGTTCCACAGGGCTTGGTAGAGCGACTGGGAGG
>ERZ773213.75-NODE-75-length-70570-cov-3.968872_pt1 | contig 70570 bp, 91 predicted proteins | sample MGYA00580996_ERZ773213 | MGnify/ENA primary metagenome ERZ773213 (study PRJEB29015, sample SAMEA2738152) | human oral metagenome | biome: human oral; feature: human-associated habitat; material: saliva | place: China | collected 2197 ...
TTGAAAAACCTATTGCTTGTATTCAAAAGGCGAATGCAACTGTTCCTGCAGTTAAGCAATTGTCTGAAGTTCAAATTTTAGCAATTGCTGAAAGTGTAAAAAATAAAGTGTTTGCTCATAAGCACGCTACATCAGTTGAAGAAATTCAAGACTGGATTGAACTTGGCTTGATGGAAATGCGTGGGTATGAAGTTGCTCAATCATATACACATTATCGGGCAGCAAAAGCAGAAAAAAGAAAAACAAATACAATTGATGATAAAGTTATTGCTTTGATCGGCAATCAAAATGAAGAAGATAAGCAAGAAAATGCTAATAAAGATCCTGAAATTAATTCCACACAACGGGATTATATTGCAGGGCACGTTAGTAAAGACTTAACCTTTAGAACAATTCTTCCTGACTTCAATTCCTTTAAAGAGTTATCTCCTAAAGGAAAAGAAATCATTAAAAAGGGTGATGGTGAAAAGATTGTTACTGCTAACGCTGAAGGTCTTATTCATTTCCATGATGCTGATTATTTCATTCAACCTATGACAAACTGCTGTTTGATCAACGCTGATGATATGTTGCAAAATGGGACAATGATTAGTGGTGTTAAAATTGATAAGCCTCGTAGTTTTTTAACTGCGGCCAATGTTTTGACTCAAATCATCGCTCAAGTGGCATCATCTCAATATGGGGGTCAAACTTTCACTCTTTCTCACTTAGCTCCTTTTGTTGATGTTTCACGTAAGAAACTCACTAAAGAAGTAATTGCTGAAAGAGAAGAGCTTGGTGAGTCATTGGACGAAGACATCATTAAGAAAATTGTCGAACGTCGCTTGAGAAAAGAAATTAAGCAAGGTATTCAAACAATTCAATATCAATTGATTACACTAATGACAACAAATGGGCAATCTCCATTCGTTACAATGTTTTTGTATATCAATGAAGTGCCAGACGGACAAATCAAAGATGATTTGATCATGCTGATTGAAGAAGTGTTTGAACAACGCATTAAAGGAGTGAAAAATAGTAGCGGTGTCTACGTTTCTCCTACTTTTCCTAAGTTGATTTACGTTTTAGATGAAGATAACATTGAAAAAGGTTCTAAATACTACCACGTGACTGAGCTAGCTGCTAAAACTTCCGCAAAACGTCTTGTGCCAGATTATATCTCTGCTAAAATTATGAAAGAACAACGTAATGGGGATGTATATCCTTGTATGGGTTGTCGTTCATTCTTAACAGTAGATGATGGAACAACGAATGCTGGAAATAAGGCTAAGGCTTTGAATTATGAAGAAGGCGCTCATCAATACTATGGACGTTTTAATCAAGGCGTGGTAACAATTAACCTTGTCGATGTTGCATGTACTTCAGGTGGAAACTTAGAAGAATTTTGGAAAGTATTTGATGAACGTTTGGAATTGTGTCACAAAGCACTTCGATTGCGTCATGAACGTCTTCTCGGCACTAAGTCCGATGTAGCTCCTATCTTGTGGCAGCACGGAGCTTATGCACGTCTAGAACGTGGAGAAGTAATTGATCCTCTTTTATATGGAAACTATTCAACTCTAAGCTTAGGTTATGCTGGGTTGTATGAATGTGTATTCCGTATGTTAGAAAAGAGTCATACGACAGAAGAAGGACGTGAATTGGGACTGAAAATTATGCAGTATATGAGCGATAAGTGTACCGCTTGGAAAAAAGATGAAGACATCTCTTATTCATTGTATGGTACTCCGCTAGAATCTACTACATATAAATTTGCTAAAGCTCTTCAAAAGAGATTTGGTATCATCCCTGAAGTAACAGACCGTAATTACATTACAAACAGTTACCACATCAACGTGAGAGAAAATATTGACGCTTTTTCTAAAATTGAACAAGAGTCAAGTTTCCAACATCTCTCTCCTGGAGGTTCTATCTCTTACGTAGAAGTTCCAAACATGCAAAATAATATTTCTGCTGTTGTTGCAATTTTGCAATGTATTTACGACAACATTACCTATGCTGAAATAAATACAAAATCGGACTATTGCCATATTTGCCATTATGAAGGAGAAGCTGTTCTTGTTGACAACGGTTCTGGAAAATTGGTTTGGGAATGTCCAAATTGCAAAAATCAAGATGCTAGAAAAATGACAGTTGTTCGACGTGTTTGTGGTTACTTAGGTGAAGCTGCACGCGGTATGAACCAAGGACGTTTGGGAGATATCCATGATCGTGTTCTTCATGTGTCTCAACGGATTGACCCAATGAGCAGAAAAACCATTTCATAAAATTAATAAACAAGAGAAGCTACTTTTTAGTAGCTTTTTTTGATTTCTGCGACTTTTAGTGATATAATAATCGCATGGGGATCATTTGGTATCCTCGTTAGATTACCGCTAAGCTGGAAGCGTAGGCAGGCTTGGTAATTAAGGACAATTGATTAAGGTACGTTCATTAGAAACGCAATGGCAAATTTATTTTGTTTAACGCCTAGAAATCTATTTTAATCAATTCCAATCATGTTAAATAGAATTCGCGAGGTTTTGGAACCATTCTGTTTGACATGGTGCCAAAGGTATCTACACACGTTTCAGGGCTTAAAATCGGTTTTGGAACCATTCTGTTTGACATGGTGCCAAAGGTTCGTATAAATCTCTTCGTCTGGCTTTTTATGTTTTGGAACCATTCTGTTTGACATGGTGCCAAAGGAAGGTGCTTCGTTCGATAACACTCGAACAAGTTATTATTGAGCCGTCCTGTTTTTTTACAACATTAACACTAAACACATTTAGTGTTTTTTATTTTCATTAAAATATGGCATACTATTATTATGAATAAAGTTGATTAGGTAGAGCGCAAAGGAGGGTGCTCTTTTTTCTTTATTTAAAAAAAATTTAAAAAAGTGCCTTTCGGCATTAGGAGGAAACATAATGACTAATTTATTAAAATATATCGGAAAAGAACAAAAAATCCCTTCTTTTCCAACAATCACTGAAAAAGATGATTTTAAAACAGCTTTCTTTAAGCTAGCTCGCTATTTGGGTAAGCTTGAAGGTGAAGAAGCAATGAAAGACTCAGTAGCATGCATTGATAATTTAGAGGATTTAAACCCAGAATTTGATATGTCTCGTTATGAAACATATGATTTGAAATCAGTATATCTTGACGACGACGCTGAACGCACCGCAAAGACAGTTCTTGAGGGAAGAGGAAAAGTGGATACAAAAGAACAACCAGTTCTTGTATTTACCACAGATAATTCTTCAGAAAGGATTTTTGCGGTTGCTCCTACTTGTAGTTCAACTAATGATGGTGCAAGATTTAGCATGAAATATTATAGTAGTTACAGTTCAATTAGAATTTATTCAATAGGATATTTATTATTGGCATCTCGTTTAGAGAGTGCTGTTAAAGGTAAAATTCCTGAAGGAATACATTCTATTTTTGAGTACAACGCTAAATCATGGCGTTTCTATAAATATATAGGCGTTTACACGGAAGCTTTGCTTGATATTATTGGTGAAGAGTATAATGTAAATTTAAATCTTAAATACTCCAAAGAAGGGCGTGATACAATTGCTACCTTCCGTACTGACAAGAAATATCAAGATGAAGAATTGAACAAATCTACTATTTTTAACCAATGGTTTAGAAAAGTAGAGGTAGACACTGAAAAATATAATGGGTATGTCTTTGACTATGAAAAATTTTCAGAGGTAGAAAAAGATTTTGCTGCTATTTATGATCAGTTGCCTAAAACTTTAGCAAAACCAGAGTTGAGGTTTAGAAAATTAGGGAAACATAAAGCTTACGGGCTTTACTCCCCATTTTCAAATATCATTGCTGTAGATGTTCGAATGACAAATAGTTTTGTTCATGAATATGGACACTATTTAGATTTTAAATATCAAAAGAATGTTATTTCAAGCTCTTTGCCGTTTGCACCTTTTGTTAAAATGTATAGAGAAAATCTCAAAACATTAAATGAAACATCCTGTGTAAACAAAAAGAGGCTTGATTATTTCAATATTCCAACAGAGATATTTGCTAGAGGTTTTGAATTATGGGTACATGCCAATATTGTGTCTAGTTCTAGTGTGCTCCAACAATCTGACTGTTATAACAATAACATTGAATATAAAGCTTTTGAAGGCTTTAAAGAAAGCCTTTTTGCTTATTTTAATATTATATTCAAACAACAAATTTGCACTTCACAAAATAGCGATGTTGCTGCTTCAAAGGTCAATGAAGTAGAAACTGTTTATGAACAATTGTCTTTATTCTAGGAGGAAACATGAATTATTTAACTAAAAAAAATAGAGAAGCTATTGAAAAAATGGTTTCTTGTATTGGGTACTTGCCAGCTGAGCGTGTATTCTATATTGATAAAGAGGTAAACGGATATCAATTTCGTTTTTATAGTATTTACCAAAAGAAAGTGATTAGTTATGTTCGTGGCAAAATGAAACGAATGTACCTTGGTTGTTTAAATTAAATAAAAAAATGAGCTTTGCAGAAATGCAGAGCTTTTTTTTGTTATTAGAAATATATATTATTTCTATTGATTTTTTGAGTCATTTATGATACAATTGTTTCGTAAAAAGTAAAACAAAAAAAGTAAAAATAAAAAAGGTAAGAAAAAAATGAAAACATACAATTTGAAACAAGACTCTTTGGTAGTTTTTCCGACTACCTATGCTTTTAAGCTACTCAAAAAAGAAAATAATAGTGTAACTGAAAAAACTAAAGATTTTTACTCTTCTGAAGAACTGAAAAAAGTTCATGAAGAACTTCTAAAAGAAACGGTGAAGAATTTCTTTGCAATTTATCACTTTTATTCTTGTATTTCTACAAATATCGAAAAACGGGATTACATGCGTTCGTTGTTAAAAGGAGATTCTAATCCTCTTGCTGATTACGATGGTAATGTGAAAGCCACTATGTTGACAGTGGATAAAATCACGCGCGATTTGTATCTAAACTTATTGGATCTTCGTCTAGTTAATTATTTGATTAATCGGGAAGATGCTTTTGTTGGGTATTCTGTTGTAGAAGCGGGAGAAGTGTACTTTAAAGAATTGTTTAATCAATTAAATGAAACTGAGTTGAATTTTAAAGAAGATAAGTATCCAGAAGACTTTACAAAATTTGTAAATGAAGTTATCTATAAGTTAAAATATGCTTTGAATGACAAGCCAATGGATATTTCTAACAAAAAGCTTGAAGACGAAATGTTAATTACCCGTTATCATGAGGTATTGAGAACAATTGTTGACTCACTTGTATCTATTACAGGCGAAAAAGACTACTATTCTGATATCATTGAAGCTGAAGAAAGCGTCATTAATAACAAATCTTAGTTAATAAAAACACAGCTAGTTCCAGTTGTGTTTTTTTGTTTTGCTAAAAAATGGCATAATATAATTATGAAAGAAAAAAATAAAAAGAGGAGTTGAAATTATGGCACTCGAAGATAATATCAATAATAAAGATATACTAGCTATTTTAAAAGAATGGGATAATAAAGACAACGAAGAATTAAGCAAATTAACTTATAAAGATGTTCAATCTGAAGAGAAGAAATTGTCTAATGCCTTTGTTGAAGCTGCAAATCAAGGAGCAGATCCTAAAGTATTGGCAGAGATTCTGAATGAATGGAAAGAACAAAAAGTTCAATTAAACCAAATGGAAGCTCAATTGTTTGATGGGCGTTCATCTGATGAAGAACCTGATGTCTTCCAAGGCTACGTTCGTAAGTCAAAAGAAAATCTTGCAAAAGGTATGAATTTGTTGACGAATAAAACAGAAGGTTTTGTCAATCAGGTTAAAGAAGGTCTTGCAAAAGGTGGTAAAGCCTTAACAGATAAGATCAAGAATGCTCATCAAAATATCATGACTATTTTCCATAAGAAACAGGCAGAGCTAAGCCAAAAGCTTTCTAAATTCTTGGGAAATATGAAAGAAACTATTCAGGACAAAGCAGATCTCCAACGGGTAAACCGATGGGTAAAAGCGACAGAAAGAGCAGAAAGTGCTAAAATTAAAGCTTCTGAGACGAAGGAAGATCGCATCGCAGGTTTAGCTCAAAAAATCGAAGCTCAAACTAAAAATGCAATTGAAAAAAATGCAGAAAAATTCCAAAAGAAAATCGACAATATTGAACAGCCTTCCTTTGGCAGTCGAGTTGCTGCAGGGGCAAAAACTATTCGTGATGCTGTCCAAGGAAAAGAATATAAAGAATATAAGCTAGACAAGACCTCTCAAGAAGCTGCAGATGAGCTAAAAAATGCTAAGAAAGATTTAGAAAAAGCTAATGGTAGAGCTATTGCAGTTGGTCGATTAAAATGGGGAATTGTTAATGCTTGGACTAATTTAGCTGTTTCCTTCAATCAGTTTAAAGCAAATCAATATGAAAAATTGGCTGACCGAAGTAGAGAAGGTTTGGACAACATTAAGAACGAAGAACTTAAAGATAAAGTTACAAATATTCGAGAAGCTATGGGCAGAGGAGAAATGTCCTTCCAAGAAGCTATTCGTTCTCTTGATGGTTCTAAAGGTGGAGCAAAAGATACTCCAGAAAAACCAATGGAAAAAGGAGATAAGAAACCTTCTTTGGACGATTTTGACAGATAGGAAAGATAGAAAAGTCACGGTTTGTGACTTTTTTTATTTTTTTGTCCTGCTAGATGTGATATAATGAATACACGAAATAAAATAACGGAGTTTAACTATGTTTAGGTATTATCTATCAAAAGTATTGATGAAGCTATGGGCGCTATTATTATCTGTAGGTGTCCTAGCTATTATTATGGGGTTAAGAGGATGGTTTATCCTTTATGATATTAAACGTCTGAATCCTATGTTAACGTTTGCCGATGTTGTGAAGATAAGTATTATTACTGGTGTAATCGGAATAGTCATTATTGTTTTTTGCGTATTGACCAGAAAACATATTCAGAAAATGAGGGTCAAAGGATTAGAAGCTTCTAGATTTGACGAATACGGACGATTAAAAGGTCAAGATGATTATTACGAATTATCCTTGGCAGCACAAAAGAAAATGGATGAAGAACGTCGTCAAAAACTTAATGCTGTGTTGCCTGTCTCAGAGGTTAAACAGTTGACCCATAAAGGTTCATCAGATCCTGCTGGTGATATGGATAAATTGGTTGGCCTTCAGGAAGTCAAGGATAAAATGGAAGAAATGGTTGCACAAATGGAGTTTGAGAAAAAACACAATATGCAACGTCCAGATACAGCTAATCATATGAACATGTACGGACCTCCTGGAACAGGGAAAACGACTGTAGCAAGGATTATGACTGGTTTCTTAATGCAAAATAACTATATTAAAAGAAACGAAGTAATTGAGGTTAGTGGGTCATTTCTAACAACTGCAGATGCTGCTACAAAAGCAGAAGCTCTTTGTCAATATGCTTATGGAGGTGTTTTGTTTATTGACGAAGCCTATGCTATGACAAATAGTTATGAGGGGCAAGAAGCTATTGCTGCTTTAGTTAAAGAACTAGAAGATTCAAAGGATAAATTTATTTTAATTATGGCTGGGTATGAAGATGAAATGAAGCGTTTGTTAAATTCTAACCCAGGATTCTTATCAAGAATCAAAGAACATTTTTATTTCAAGAATTATTCGTTATCTGAATTGAAGCAGATTTTCGAGGATATGGCTAATCACTTGGGCTATCAAGTTGATCCACTAGCTCTCGAAAAAGTTGGAGATATTTTATCAGAACTTGAATCAGATGCCAACTTTGGTAACGCAAGAACTTGTAGAAACATTTTAGATAAAACTTTAATGAGACATGCTTTGAATATTAAAAAAGGATTTACAAAAAGAGATTTTGTTATTGAAGAACAAGATATTGTTTACAACAATTCTTTATAAGAAAAAAACAAGAGTGAAATCTTGTTTTTTATTTTTATAAAAATATGGCATACTATAAGTATCAAAGATTGAATAGCTAGAGTACGGTAATATAGTACATTAATGCTCTTTAGTCTTTAATGTATTATATATAGGAGGAAAAAAACATGTTTTATTCTGGCATCAAGGCAGCCAGTAGCGAAAATGGCGTAGGTTTGCGAACCTCGTTTTTTGTTTCTGGCTGTCGCCATCACTGTCCTGGATGTTTTAACTCTGCAACATGGAGTTTTAATAACGGGCAAGAATATACGAAAGAGGTCGAGAAAAAAGTGTTAAAATCACTCGAACCTCGGTATGTTTCTGGTCTGACAGTTCTTGGAGGAGAACCTCTAGAGATTGAAAATCAACCTGTTGTTTTAGAATTAATTAGAAAGGTGAAAGAACGCTTCCCTGAAAAAACTGTATGGATTTATACAGGATTTACTTGGGAAGAACTTTTCGAGGGTTCTAGAGCGACTAGTCAATACATTTTACCCATTTTAGAAATGGTTGAGGTGTTAATTGATGGGAGATTCGAAATTAAAAAAAAGGATCTTTCCCTGAAATTCAGAGGCTCTAGCAATCAGCGAGTGATTGATGTTCAAAAATCACTTACTGAAGGCAAAGTGGTAATTAGTCATTATCTAGATGACTAAAGTAAAAAAGTTGAAAAATTAGGAGGAAACATAATATGACTATGAGTCAAAATCAATACCAATACGAACAAGATCTAAAAAACTTAGGTCTTGGAGAAAACAAAAAACTAGTAATCGAAGGAAAAGATTGCATCGTTTACCGTCATCCTGTTCATGGAACTTTAAACGGGTATCTAAAAGTTGATGAAAAAATTTCTTTAGATGAAGCCTTCGAACGTTTTAATGTTCACGGGGGAATTTCTATAGTTGGAGATTTAACTTTCATCGATCCTGAGATTGAAGGTTATTGGATTGGGTTTGATTGCAACCATGGTTTCGACTGGAGTTTGCAATCATATTGTGTACTAGAAGAGTATCGGAATTACGACTATGTAATTTCTGAACTTGAAAAATTAGTAAAACAATATAAACAATATAAAAGTGAAAAATAGAACCGATTAGGTTTTAGGAGGAAAAATAAAATGGATTATAAAAATATCGTAAAAAACATTGAAGAAAACGAAACAGTTGTGCTTTATGGCAAACGTGGAGATGTAATTGTGATTGAACATTCGTTTGATTACATTTATACAGTATCATTGAATGGAAAATCTCGTGATTTTCTTGCTGATGAAGCTGCTGCATGGTTAGACTTTTATGAGTCAAAACGTGGAGCTTTAAGTTTTGAAAAGACAACTACAAACGTTTCTAGTGTTTTAAAATAAAAAAGTAAAAAAAAGAAAAGAAAGAAGAAAAGAAAAATGACAGAAGTTAAAACCAACAAAGAAGTAAGATACCCTAAAGAGGTATATAGTGCGCTTACAACAGATAAAGTTTTATCTGTTACCGCCCACCTACTTCCAGTCGAAGTGGATGGAGGAAACTCCCCATACAAGATTTACCAACCAGGTAAGTCACGGTTTGTTTTTTCAATTATTAACACAAAAGAAAAAACATTTCCAACTGGCAATATCCGCATCGATGAAATTGCTGGTATTTTAGCGAATACCAAAGCAGCACATCAAATTGATGTTTTCGCTAAGCTTCCTGTACTACATCAATTATTTGATGGGATTAAAACGGTAAATAAAATGGTAAAAGGTCTTCAAGACGCTTTCAAACTATTGTATCGTTTTGTTCGTACAGGGCAAACTAGTCCAGTTCAGGAAACTAAAAAAGTTGAAGTTAATGAAAATTCACTAGCTAAAACTGTCATGATTGGGAACGGAAAAATGAAAGGCAAAACTCCTTTCCAAGTCATTTCTGAGTCAACTGAAGTTCAAAAAGCTATTTTTGATCTTGAAACTCAATACAAATGGCTAGAAAAGAATTTAGCTCAGTATCCTGATAATGCTGTGCAAATGAGTGCTATTAAAGAAGCGCTTAAATTGTACCAAACAGGAGAAGTTCATCCATCAGACCAATCAATTGGCGAAAAACTGAACTTTGGAACTATCGCAATCTACGAACCAACGCCACGCGCATTGATTCGTGAAAAAGATGAAGATGGTTTTTGTCCAGTTTATGAAATCGCGATAAACTGGCATGTTGCAGAACGCTACCCAGTTGAAATTCGCGTGAAACGTTACAAGGCTCCTGTTCTTCGTAAAGAAACAGGTGCTATCAATCCACAACGTAGCGAAGCTATTGATGTCGAAGAAAACAACTTCCGACTCACAGCTTCACAGTGGGCTGATTGTACACATTTGATGGAAGCTAATATGAACCGATTTGAGTTCGTTATGGCTGCTCGTCAATTCCGCGAAGCCGAGGAAGCAGATGCTGCTAATCGTGCTGCTGCAAAACAAAAATAAAAAACATACATAGAAAAAATAAAAAAACGGTAGTTGCTAACGGCATGCCGTGGGGTGGCTACCCTATACAGGAGGAAACAAAATGAATAAAAAGCTCACATTTACAGTAGAAGTATCTGAAGAATTGGCAAACAAAATTAGCAACGCTAATTATTTAGAAGGTCCAAAATATCAAAGTTACCTGCGAAAATTATTTCAAGAATCACGAAAGAACGGAGTATCTAATGCTCAAAACAATAATGAACCTTTGTGGTCATTCTTTGAGCGTTTTACAGACGCTAGCTTCGCTCACTTTATCCGTCAAGAATCTTGGGCTGAATTCCTTCGGGATATCATCTTAGATGAGATGGGTAATCAAGATGAAGAAGAAATTCTTGAAATTATCAATTCAGGTGATTACGAAGATTTAGTTAGCACCATTATGAGTCCTTATCTTTGTGATGGTTCGTATACGTACAATACATTTAAATCCCGTTGGTTCATTGCTGATTTTGCTGATCAGATGGTGATTGACTTTGATGAGCTTGACAGTTCTATCAATCCAATTGATAAACCAGAACAATTTCTGGTATACGCTATGGATTTCAATATGCGTAACTTGTTACGTAATTTGGATCTTAGCGAAGTTGAGTCAGTGGAAGAACTCAAGTCTGTACTTGAAGAATCTGACCTTAATGTTGAATATTGAGAAAAATAAAGAAAATATAAAAAGCTTGATGCAAAATGCTCAGGCTTTTTATATAATGTATTAGGAGGAAACAAAAATGCACAAAAACGAATACAAAGATTGGCTCTTGAATCACATGCTTCACGAACAAGAATATGGCTGGGACATGTCTTATGGCAATTCCTTGAACGAAGCTATTTATATGATTGACGATATTGTCGTTTACGGATGTTTCGTTGGAGGTCAACGCTCTGTTGATCACCAAGAAATTAAAGTAGACGAAGTATCTTGGGAAGATATCCTCAATTGGGGAACTATTGTTGTCCCAGAAACAACGTCGTATATTTCCGATGTTGAAGTAAACGAATTAGAGGAAATCGGCTTTGACCGTTTACCTTTAAACAGCAATCATATTGTTGGCTTCAAAGGAGGGGTCTCATGTTAATTCTTGTTGGAAAGATCGGTAGTGGAAAAACTACCGTAGTGAACGAATTAGTTCAAAACTTTGGCTATGAAAAAGCAGTCACGGATACTACTCGCCCTAAAAGACCTGGTGAAATTGAAGGGGTGGATTATCATTTCCTAACAAAAGAGGAATTTGATAAAAACAAAGAAAATGGTTTATATGCTGAAACGGTAACTTACAATGCCACTTTTGGCGAAGTGAGTTATGGTAGCAAAAAATCATTGTACACTCTCGATGAATCATCAAGTAAGAAAGTTATCATTCTCAATCCTTTTGGATTAAAGAGTGTGCTTGAAAGTGGCGTAGTTGGTTCTATAAGTGTTTATCTTAAGCTAAGTGATGACACGATTCGTGAACGCATTAAAAAACGAGGTGATTCTACTGAAGAATTAGAACGACGTTTGATAACAGATCGCGAAGATTTTTCTGATATTGAAGAAATTTGTGATTTTATTATTGATATAGATGCTGCTGAAAGTGATAAAGAAAAAACAGTCTCTTATTTGGCAGAATTTGTCGATAAAATTAATTCAGTTTATGAGTTATTTCAATGAGTTATTTCAGGAAGGAAAATAAAATGGAAAAAAATGAATACGGCATCTATCAGGTAAAACCCACGTATAGCGAAAGTTCTTACGAGTCTTTCAATACGGAGATTGAAGCTTTGAGATACGCTGGGCAACTTGAGATTGACATGTGCAGGGAGATTTATCCCGAACTAGCAGATAGTCAATATTCAAGAAATGCTGACGAACTTACTAAAGAAGAACTAGAAGAACTTCTTGAAAGTAGTGTATATGAAGTTATTGATCTAACAGAAAGATGAGGAAAAAATAATGGAACTATTGTTATGTCTAGACCCGAAAGGGGGGATGATGTTTAATCATCGACGGCAAACTTTTGATAAAGTTGTCACCGATGAGATCGTGAACAATGTAAAATCAGTAAACGGAACTTTATGGATTTCGGATTACTCTAAGTGGTTATTTGAAAACTATGATGTTCCTACAAAAAACATTGCTGATTTTTCTGTTCAAAACAGTAGTGATACAGATTTTGTCTTTGTAGAAGATATTGATATTGATTTTGACGCTTTACTATCTAGTAAGCAACAAAATCAAATCGTCTTTTACATTTGGGACAAGGTGTATCCTGCTGATAAAAAAACTAGTTTAGATCCAAATAATATTCCAGGATTTAAATTAGAAGAAAAAAATGAAATTAATACACCAGTTCATGAGCCAATCGTGAAATTGGTGTGGAAGAAAAAGGAGAATTAATATGGCAAAAAAACGTAAAAAACTTAGATTAGGCTTGGTTGAGTTAATCACCATTTTATTCATGATTGGTGGTTATGCTGCATGGAATTCATCTGCAAAGGGTTCGACTGAACCTTCAATCAAGCGCCTAGCTAAGAAGAAAAAGAATTCAACAACATCAACAACCACTACCACCGAAGGGGTACCAGTGAAGACTGAAAAGTCTCAGGAAACCGCAAGCACTACTCAGGTCGATACCGTAGACCTTGCAACTATTCCCGAATTTGATGGAGAAACGACTTTCGTTACCATTAATGGAGGGGTCCCTAACTTCCCTGATGAAGACAAGACGAGTAAGGCATTCAAATACTTCTCGCCTTTGGATAATCTGGGTCGTGTAGGTGTTTCTTATGCCAATCTTGGACGAGAAACAATGCCTGCAAAGGGAGAGAAGCGAGGTAAGATTGGTCAGGTGAAACCATCTGGCTGGCACACTTTCAAGTTTGATTTCGTAGATGGTAAATACCTCTATAACCGAAGTCACATGATTGGATGGCAGCTGAGCGGGGAAAACGCCAATGACAAGAATCTTGCTACAGGTACACGTTTCTTTAACGTGAATGGCATGTTGCCTTTTGAAAACTTGGTCGCTGACTACATTAAGAACACGGGCAACCATGTTCTGTATCGAGTGACTCCTGTTTTTGTAGGCGATGAGCTGGTGATGCGAGGTCTTCAAATGGAAGGTTATTCCGTTGAAGATGATGGCGCTGGCGTTTCTTTCAATGTGTATGTCTACAACGCTCAACCAGGCGTTACCATTGACTACGCAACGGGGAATGCTACCGCAACAGAATAGAACGAATCAGAAAGGAAAAATATGAAAGAAGTCTAAAGTGCAAACTTTAGGCTTTTTTCTTTGCATAAAATCAGTAATATTGCTTGACAAAATAATAGAAATATAGTATAATTCTAACATAGTAAAAAATTAAAAACTTAGATTATTTGCCTCCCGAAATGAGGATAGTATTGGTGCTAAGTTTTTACTAATAAATTTAAAAGGAGTTTTACTATGATTAATAATGTTACTTTAACAGGACGCTTGACTCGTGATCCTGAACTTCGCTACACACCTAACAATAAAGCAGTGGCTACTGCAACAATTGCTGTGGATCGCAATCGAAAAGATGAAAACGGAGAACGACAAGCTGACTTTATCAACCTTGTATTTTGGAACAAACAAGCAGAAACGCTTGCTAACTATGTTAAAAAAGGCCACATGATTGGAGTAGTGGGAAGTATCCAAACTCGAAACTATGAAAACCAACAAGGTCAACGGGTCTACGTTACAGAAGTAGTTGTTAACTCATTTACTTTCTTAGAATCACGTAGTAACCAAGGACAAAACCCTCAACAAGGCGGAAACTTCGCAGGTCAACAACCTCAAAACAACGGTGGCTTCCAACAACAACCGCAAAACTTTGCCCCTGACAACAATCCATTCGGGGGAAACCCAATGGATATCTCTGATGATGATCTACCATTCTAAAAAAGAAGCCAGTTTTATTACTGGCTTTTTTTAGTCTATAAGTGAAAAGGGAAAATATAAAAATATGGAAAAATGGTTAAATGTTTATTACGGTTGTGACCCAAATAAAAGAAGTGAGATAGAATGCATGATTAATCCCATTGTAGATCCGATTTACTTGAGGGACTTAATCTATAGTGATAACTTTGAAAAAGTTTCTGGATATTCAGGTCCTTTTTATCCTCAAAAAGAAAAAGTCTTTGCCGCATTTGATATGATTGCACCAAGTGAAGTGAAGGTGGTTATTTTAGGTCAAGATCCTTATCATACTCCTGGGCAAGCTCAAGGGTTGGCTTTTTCTCTTCCAGATGACGCTCCAACTCAACCAAGCATGAGAAATATATTAAAAGAACTTAAAGATGATCTTGGAATTGAAAGAACTTCTCAAGATTTGACGAATTGGGCCAAACAAGGTGTTTTATTGCTAAATACAAGTTTGACTGTAGAGGAGAGTCAACCTAATGGTATGGCTGATGTGTGGCTCCCATTTACTACTCGATTGATAAAAAACCTCTCTAAACAAGGCCAAACAATCATTTTTGTTTTATGGGGAAAACAAGCTCAGAAATTTGCTGAATTTATTGACGAAAAGCAACCAATCATTTCTTCTGCTCATCCTAGTCCATTTTCGGCTAGAAGAGGATTCTTTGGTTCAAAACCTTTTAGCAAAGTAAATGAAATTCTTAGAACTAATAATTTAGAAGAAATCGACTGGAGTAAATAGTATGTCTAGATTTGAAAATGTGGAAAACTGCATTGCTAGAGATGTATATACAGGGACGCATAGAGTAGCCGTATGTAGAAACAGGCAATACATTACGGAATACTACAATACTTTGGAGGAAGCAAGAAAAGCTAGAGAAGAGATTAAACAAGTTTTTTCTGACGAGGGCCAATTAAAGCACTCTTCCCATCATTATCTAAAACGTGTTGAGCGTACAAGGAAATATACTGAAAAGCACGAAACGAAGCTGGTCAAATACGGCAATCATGGGAAAAGCAGAAATATGTTTGTGGAGCATTGTAAGGATTGCGGAGGAGAGGTGTTGCTAGAAAATAAGAAACGTTTATCTTCTTTCCAAAAAGGAAATGGCTGGTGTCAGAAGTGCAGATTCACACATAAAGAACAAATTGAACAGCTTGTTAAAGCACGGATAGCTAGCGATAAGGCGCTTAAAAACAACCGTACAGGTGTCAAAAATGTGCTTTATATCGAAAGAAATAAAGCTTATACAGTGGCAATTACCAGAAATGGACAACGATTTTGGCAAAATTGCAAGACTTTAGAAGAGGGGATCTCAATAAAGAAAAAAGCACTCAACATTTTCAAACAAACAGGTTTTCTCCCAGCAAACAGTTCTTTATAGTTTTTTCGAAAAAACAATATTTTTTCAAAAAAGTTATTGACGTTTATAACCCCATATGTTATAATTAGTACATAAATTAATTGATGATGTCCAATTGAGTTGGACATGACTGTTGCAACAGAAAAAGGCAATCTCCATGGGATTGCTTTTTTATTTTTCTAAATGAGTCCTTGTTTTAGTTGAGATTAGATTTTTACGTAACTTTTATTATGTTATTCTCATAGAAAGTAACTTTTTTTATTTTTTTGTTTTTTACTTTCACCAAATTATGGCATACTAATAATGTAAATTAAATTGAAGAAGTAGAGCAAATGATTTTTATCATTTCCTATTTCTTTTTTTTAGTTTATAAGAAATGATAAAAATATTTTTAGGAGGAAACATAATGTTAATGTTTATTTTTTCAATTGTTTTGTTATTTGCTTCTTATAGCCTTTGGAAAGGCTTTTTAGCTTTTGAAGACGTTCTTGACTTCAATGAAGAATTGAATCGTTTGGCCAAAGAAGAGTTGTAAGGGGGAATAAGCAATGATGAATTTAGTGATTTTGTTTCTGTTGCCAATTTTGGTGACAGTCGGCTTTTACAAATGTAGTACAAGTTTTTATAACAGTTTAACTAATTTGTAAGATATTTTTTAGGAGGAAACATAAAATGAACAATACAGTAACTTTAGAAACTTTGGAAAAAAAGAGAAACGTAACAAAAGTAATCCTTTTAGGGGATCTTTTCTACGTGCTATCATACGTAACAGTCGTCGTAGGATTAATCAATCTATTTTATACAGACGTTGATTTCTTTATAACTTGTCTTAAGATCTCTGTGATTTTAAAATTTGTTTATGCTATTACTAGAATGATTTCTAGTAGAATGAAAGAAAAATATGGATTGAAATAAAAATTCTCGAAAGACAATTTAAGGAGGAAACAAAAAAATGAGTTATTTGATAAAAGAAAAATTTGAGTATTTGGTTAAATTTTTACCAAACAGCCGTTCTAGAAAAGTGCGAACTCTCGTAAAAGAAGGATTCTTCTATTTTCCATTATTGGATTTAAATGAAGAAGAGTTCCCACTTGCTTTCATTGCCCCGACTTACGATGGTCGGTATAAAAATGAGCAGATTGAGTACCGCTCTTTCAATGGACAATTATATAAACCAGTTCTTAATTTCTTGTACGATGAAGAAGAGCTTTCGGAATGGACATTAAAGGATTGCATTAAATATGTGACCCCTCCAGCAGCTTATAATAGTGTTTGGGGTGTTGAAAACGAAAGTGAGTTTTTCGTGGAAGGAGTAAGCGTCATTGTAGAAGATGATAAGAATGAGCGGATTTCTAAGCTTTTTCCATCTTGTGCGCACCCTCGAAAGATTATGTTTAATAATTCTATCTGGGAGCTTACTAGAGAACCACGGTATAGTGTAGTGTTTTATAACGGCTTTGGTGGTTATCACGCGCCTTTTGTTATGGTTGATCCAGATGGCCCTTTTAATGCAAATCAGTTTGATTTAGCAGTGGACTATATTTTGAAAAAATCAAAGAATGATCCACGGGTAACAAAAGAATCGCTAGAAAAAGACAATGATCGCAAGATTCAAGTCTTTGATCAAAAATTTGTGACTAATTTTAAACATGAGGTTGCAATTATTTCAAGTGATCCAGTTGCATTTGGATTAGAGTTAATTCAATTGTCACGACTAAGTATTGATGGTAAGCTTTTGTATTCTGATAACATTTCCAAACCTACAGAAGAAGAATATTTATCATCTTTAGTATTTAACGACGGAGAATTGACTATTCTAGGCACAATGTGCATGAATGAAAAACGGCTTGAGTTGGTTAAAGATGGGGATTATTACATTGCCCGTTACAAAGTAGACTATTTCAACTAAATTTCAACTAAATATAAAGAATATTTCGCAGGAGGAAACATAATGTCGTCAAACTTTAATATTTCTACAGATTATGGACTGTTCATTACTGAAAAGGAAGTTATTAAACAAATTATCCTTTTTTATATTGAAAAGAAAGGGCTAAATCCATCTGAAGATGGAATTGATGTTAATAATGCTACTTTGAAGCAATTGATTTCTTTTTCTGATTTTGAATTCGCTTCAGGGTATAATTGGTTGGATGAGGATAGTTGTTCATCTTCGATTGATGTTACAAACGCTTTTACTAGTTTTCCTGACGTGCAACAAGAGGGATTGCTTATTCCTCTAGTCTTGCCAGTTTATCCTACATTAACAACAAGCCCGTTTAAATCTGATAACGAAGTTATTCGTTATGCTAAGGAGGAATTTGAAGGAGTAATTCCATCTGAATTAATTACAGATGAGTTTATTCTAGAAAATTTGTCTTTAGTGGAATACGTATATAATGGTTAAAAAATAAAATAGAAAGAAATAAATAAAACAGTAGCTGCCTAACGGCATGCCGTGGGGTGGCTACCCCTATACAGGAGGAAAAATAAAATGGTTACAATCTATACAAAGAACAATTGTCGTCAATGCATGATGGCTAAAAAGTGGATGGAACAACGTGGAGTAAAATTTGAGGTTATTAACCTTGATGAATCCCCAGAATATGTAGAGCATATTCAGGAGCTGGGATTTAAAGCAGCTCCTGTTATTGAAAAAGGCGATTTCGTGTTCTCTGGTTTTTCGCCAGATAAGTTGAGACAATTAGTATAGGAGAGATAAAAATGAAAGAAATCACTATGGCAGAATTTTTCATTTTAGTTTCAGGAGTTGAAGCTTCCAAGCTAAAACTTAAAGGAATTGAGATGGAAACTTATGAAGGAAATAAGATTAATGGTAGCTTTTCGACTGTTATCTTTAGCAAAGTTCGTGGAAGTGAAATGATTAAAGTATCTTTGATCCATTTTCATGGCGATGTTGAAAATCCTGATAATGTAAAAACAATTTCTAATTTAGAGATTGAGACTACATCAGGAGAAAAAGTCGCAATTCAAGATATTAGAAAATGTCTTGTTTACGGTAACGACTGCGATGGATATTCTATTGCAAAAGTTGTAACAGTTCCGAAAAACGCTCCATTCATTAACAATGAAGCAGAAGAATATCGTCATCTGGTTGTGACTGGTATTCACGGAAACTTCAAAAATCCGAAGAGCGCTTATAACCGTGCAGCTCATTTTAAAGGGGCAAAGGTTATTCGTGTTCATGTGTAAAGTGAATAAAACAGGAAAAGGAAAGTTAAATACTTTCCTTTTTTTGTTTCTCTTTTTTAGAGAAAATAATCTAAAAAAGTAGTTGGATTGTTGAAATTTTGCTGTTTTTATGGTTAAATAAATACATAAAGTGAAAAAGAAAGTGAAGGAAATTATGTCTCTTATTACTCCAAAAACAAACCCTGCCCAAACAATTGTTTATTCAAAAAATGGTTGTGTAAAATGTAACCAAACCAAAACACTACTTAAACGCAATAATATTCCTTTCCTGGAAGTAAATATCGAAGAATCTGGAAAGATGGATGAATACATTGCATTCTTAAAAGAAAGCTCTGAACTTCCTTCAATGAGCATGCCTGTAGTGTTCCCGTTTAGTGAAAGTGGCATGGAGATGTGGTGCGATTTTCAACCAAATAAAATTAAAGAACTAAAATCTCTTTTGGAAATTAATTAATGTAAAGAAAAAACTTTTGGGATTATCACGGTAATTTCAAAGGTTTTCTTTTAGTAAAATGAGGAAAAATAATGAATAATGTAGAAGTTATCCATCAGGTTCAATTTATGATGGATGAAGAAAATAGAGTGACTGTTAAAAGTCCAAATGAGAGCTTCCCTTTGTATTTATTAGGGATGGTTACGAATAATCCTGAATACAAAAAAGAAACATCTCTCTTAGAATTAGTAGGAGATGCGATCTGCTTATTTGTGGAAGATGAACACTTAAGGCCTACTGCAGATGATAGCTTTAGAGTCAATATCCGTGTTCACGGCCCTAATATTGGAATAGAAGACTATACGTTATTTGGCTTTTATCAATACCCAGTATCGAAGAAATTAAGTGCGGCTCTTTTTGACGAAGAATTAATTACAATTCCTGAAGAGGAACTAGCTCTTATAAAAACGAATGGACAACTAGACTAGATATTTTGTTGCGGTTGCAAAATTTTATCATTTTGTTATAATAGATTCGTGGGGATCATTTGGTATCCTCGTTAGATTACCGTTAAGCTGGAAGCGTAGGCAGGCTGGGTAATTAAGGAAGATTGGTTAAGGTACGTTCGTTAGAAACGCAATGGCAAATTTATTTTGTTTAACGCCTAAAAATCTACTTTAATCAATTCCAATCATGTTAAATAGAAGAATGCGAGGTTTTGGAACCATTCTATTTGTCATGGTACCAAAGGAAGCCCTGTCTACGTCTTTCTCAAAGAGTTGTTTTGGAACCATTCTATTTGTCATGGTACCAAAGGCGTGGACGTTAACGACGTACAAAACCCACTTGTTTTGGAACCATTCTATTTGTCATGGTACCAAAGGAAGCGATAAATGAAGACGGTTCGATCAACGGTTCTGGAACTATTTTCGCTTGTTACAACACTAAACACATTTAGTGTTTTTATTTTTACGAAAATATGGCATACTATTATTATGAATAAAGTTGATTAGGTAGAGCGCAGAGGAGGGTGCTCTTTTTAGTTTTATTCATAATAAATAAGTACACCCTATAGGAGGAAACATAAATGGGTAAATATAACAGTGTATCAGATGTACCGTTCGCTTGTGACGGGGCATTGTGGGATGGCGATTGGCAAGGCAATCAGGTTGTAGTCGATTTTCTTGATTTAATTCAAAAAGAACTTTCTACGCCAGTAGGGATTTCTGAACAAGAGTTAAAAGAATTAGGAAATGACACTTTCATCAAATTCAAAAAACAAGACTTTGTTAATTCTATGATTCGTGATTGGGCACAAGATGTGACAACTTGCGATGATGACTCTGACGAAGCTAGATATGATGTGGATTCAGTCCTTTCAAACTTGAGAGGATTCGTTAAACATTATAAAAAAGAGGAAAATAGTCTTTTTAAAGATTGTATGAAATTGTTAAATTCTTTCCCTTATGAAGAAATTGAATCTTGTCGCGATGTCCGAGAATTTTCTTTGGAAATTTACGAATTTGATTGGCAAGGCGATTTTGATTGCGATTGGCAAAATTAGCAAGGAGAAAAACAATGAGAAAAATTGCAAGAATTAAGAACAAAAATGGAATTTGGTACATCAATTTGGTTTCAGAATATGAAAAAGAAATTCCAGTTCCAGTTCAGGACTCAATTGAGACCTCGCTAAAGAAAGTCTACGGAAGCGATTCTGAGATTTCTTATGAAGAGTATGATGGAAAAGAACGCTTTTCTACATACAAAGTAACTAAATAAAGAAGAAAGTAGTTTGTTGCAGTCATTTGACGGGCATTTGCCGTGGAGTGGCTGCTCTGTAGGAGGAAAAATAAAATGAAAAATAGTAAAAAAGAGTGGATCTTATCATCTGTTAAAACTAGCAAGACTTACCGTCAAGCAAGAAAGCAACAAGGCACGATGAAACGTAAATGCTACTTTGATGACGAAGGAAATGAAATTTCTGCTCAAGAATGGGTGGATTTAGCACTTGAGGGATATATTTCTCCCAAATACAACGTTTCAAACAGTCAAGTAAAAGGAAACATTCGTCGTGTAGTTCGTCGCTCTCACTGGACTAGCAAAGGGTTTCGAGAATTTTTGTTTTTGAATAAGCATTTATCTGTAGATTTTGCAAAAGAAAACGAAAATTGTGATCCTGATCTAGTCATCGAAGTTGCTGAATAAAAGTTTTAATGGAAGAGGGAAAAATGACAACCTATTTTGAAAAATTGATAAAAGAAGCGGGCCAAAAGGATGTGGAAGATATTTTTTTTGTCCCAAAGAAAAAAGAAGACGTGCTCTATGAAGTTACGTTTAAATCTAAAGAAGATGAACGAATTTCAGTAGCAGAATTAACCTACGAAGACGGAATGGAAGCTCTAGAAGAAATTTTGGAGAAAGCTGGATTAATATTTCAGAAGAAAACTTCTCAATTAGGTGATTTTGTCTATTTTGACGAAGAAAATTCAAAAGAAATTACTTGTCGAGTATCTGTCCTTCGTGACATATTCGGCATGTTTTCAGCTGCTGTTCGATTGCTATCGGTTGTTTCGACTACTGAACGAAAACAAGACAGACCTTACGAAAAACTATCGGATTACGATATTAGCAAGAAGGATCTTGACATATTTATGACAAGATTACGCAGTAATCCTTTCTGTTGTTTCTTAGGAAAAAATATCCAGAAAAGAGATAAATTTGCAGAGTTAGTTACTTCTAAAGCTTTTGATTCTGTTCAAACTTCGACAGTATTTTCAATTGAAGAAGTAGAAGGTAATCGCAAACATAACATGATGCAATTCAAAATAGATCCTTTGTCAGGATTTACTTACAATTCTTTGTTGAATTTGTTGAAGCGCCATCCAAAGTCAGTTATTTACTTGGAAAATGTTGAAAGCACTGAACGTGCACAAGCTGCCGTTGATGCTTACAATATGGGATTCAATGTAATTACTACATCTGATGATACAGGTAAATTCTTTGACGAAATGCGAAAACATTCACGTTATAAAGATAATAATGATTCTTCATTAATGATTTGTTTCATTGATGTAGATAAACTTTAAAAAGAATAAAAAAAGAACGTTGGCTTAATAGTCAACGTTTTTTTTGCGCTAATGAATTCTCAGCAACCCAATAAAGATAATGTTCTTGAAGGTCTAATTGCTCTTCATAAACAGCTTTTCCAGTTTGCTCTATCATTGCTTTTAATCCAACAGATTTTGTCTTTTTCAAAAGGTAATTTTGCTCTTTTCCCTTACTTAACAAAGCGTGCTTATCAAATACAGTCGTCGTCATAAATGGAGTTTCTAATTCTGGGTATTTAGCCTTTAATAGATCCGCCATATCTATTCCTGCTTTATCTATATCTCCTTGATAAAGCAATTTTACACCTGCTTCAACAAGCCTTTCTAGTAAAATATGACAAGCTTCAGTTGGTCTTCCACCTGTGATTATAAATGGAAATTCTAAGCCACTTTGGATAATTCTAGAAGCAGTATTGTTGTTTTCGAATATCCAAACAGTCTTCAAGTCCTTTAAAGGAATATCGTAAATATCCTCTAGTGACGTTCCACAGAATCCGTAATTAATAGTAACACCTTTTGACCATACGGTTGAACTTATTTTGTTAATGCTTATATTTAAGAAAGATAAGTCGTCTTTACCGAATGTTTCTTTTAAAAAGATGTCTAGTTTTCTTCTTTTTTCGGTTCCTTTGTCCAAAGCGTGAGTGTTGTTATACAAGCGCAGAGCGTACATGCTAAGATTTTCTCCGTCATTAGCTAAAGGAAAGTTATTGATAGACGATTGCTCTTTTTTAAACTCTTTTTTAAAACCTTTAGTTGCTTCTTTTTCTAACAGTTTAATCAATTCGTCAGAATCATTGGAAGAAGAGAACAGGACTCGTTTTGCTAATTGTTTTAAAGTGTAATTACCTTCGTATTCAGGATAAGTCCCAGGAACAGTAACTCGTTGTCTTCCTAGTGGAGCAGGATAAACTTTTGAATAATACTGTTCTAAAATAAAGTCTGCTATGTTACTCATCTACGATTTCCTCATACATAGGAACGGGGCTTGTGAATGTAATGGTATTCCCGTTTGATGATTCTTGTTTTCGAATACGAACAAAATTAGCTTTAGTAGTGTTTAACGTAATAGGAAGCTTATTTACATTTGGAACAGTCATCATCAATAGGTCACTAATATCATGAAGAGAGTGAATGATGAATTTTGTTTGAGTAGGGTCTACAGTAGCAAACGCTTCATCCATCGCAACGATAATGGGGGCGCTTTTTTTAATTTGAGGAAGTAGTGTTTTTAGCATCGCAATTACATTGATGTAAAAAATTCGTGCTCGTTCGCCATTTGATACCGAATTGATTACGTTTTGTGAAAGAATTTCAGGCGTTACTATAGCATCTTTGGTATATCTTAGATAAAAATTAAACCATTTGATAGGGTCTAATTCTTCATAAATAATACATTCCACTTCTTTAGCGTCAACTTGTTCAGTAGTGTTTTTGACAATATTTTTGATTCGTTCGCTCATTGAACTAATCAATTTATCTTGCGCTTCTAAATCATCCAGAACTAGTGGTTTATTAGCGTCTTTACTATTCAATTCATAGTCAACATATAATTTCAAGTTGTGGTTCTTAATTTCTTCTACGTTCCCTTTGAATTGTTTAAGAGTGTCTTTGACTACTTCATAGGTTTCGTCAACTGTAGCAAACAACTTTGTTTTTAGAATTCTTTCTGCTGTAGCATAAAGTTCTTGGGAACTTGTTGTTTGTTCGTTAATAATAGACTCTAATAATCTCATGTATTCGCCCACTTCCATTGAAGAATTATCTTCTAGTGAGACAACTTCAAGGTGTTGTAGTTCATTCAACGAATTCCGTAATTCGGTTGTATATTCAGAGTTTGGAAGTTTTTCATGTTGGAAATTTTTCTCAACAAAACGAATTTTCTCTTCTTCAAAAATCGAATTATCTTTTTGATAATTTCCTTTCAATGAGAACGAGTCTAATTGTTCAATAACGGATCTGATGACATTTTCTGTCTCGGAATATTTTTTAGTTCTTTCGGAATATTCTTCTATCAATCCTCTTAATTCTTTTGTTTTGTTTTCATATTCATAATTCAAAACAGCTCTATCCGATGACAATTCATTGTTTCTATCCTCAATGTTTTTCATCTTATGTTCTAAAGCTGCCTCTTCTTCAATAAGAATCTTGTAATTTTCATTATTATTCAATTCTTCTAGTTCTTGTAGCAACTTCAGTTCACTTTCTTTTAATTCTTCGCATTTATTATTTAAAGAATTAAAGTTTGATGTAGAATCTTCCAGTTCAAGAGCGTATCGTTTTGAATCTAATTCGAGATTGCAGATCATAGCTTCATAATTTTGTTTCTTATCTCTTGTGTTGATGAACTTAAGGTATAAGTTTTCGAGTTTATTAATAGAATTTTTTTCCAATGCTGGATGGGTTGGAGAAGTAGTGTTGAGTTTTGATAATTGTTCAGAAATAACTACTAAAGATTGCTCTAAATTTCTTAACTCTTCTTCACTTTGTGAATGTTTGATTTGCAACTTGTTAATTTCTTTTCTATCAGGAGCTTTTGTTGCAATTTTTAATTTTTCCTCAAACTCCGATTTTTTCGAATTTAATTCTTGAAGTTGCTTATTATTATTTTCTACAAGATTGGATAATTCATTGATTTTGTTTTGTCTAGCAATTTCTCTTGCTTTTGCTCCAATGTATGTAACTGCATTTCTCTCATTAGTTTTGTAACTGATGTTGTGATATTTTAATTGTTCGTCTTCAACTACGATTTCATCTAAAATTGGAAGCGGTAGTTTAGATTCTAAATATGAACTTAATTTTTGTGACATAAGTAGGCTCCTTTTTCAATGTTTTCAGCTTTAATGATTAATTCTAATAATCCTGATTCTTTTAAGGTATTCTCAATCATTCTTCGTTTATCTTCAGGAATTGATTCTTTAAAATCAACTAACTCAAATAAAGAAGTTGCATTTTCTGCAATAAAGTGTGTGGTGGGTTTATTTGATGCGGATAAATGCTTCAATTCTTTTTCTAATTCCCTAGTGGCTTCAATCAAAGCTTTTGCCTGTTGTAGCAATAAACTTTTTTCTTCAGTATATGTTGTTAAAGCTTTTTGCTTATATTCTTCAATAGATTCATTTTCTAAATGTTCTAGACCTAAGCTTTCAAAGTAATGCTTTTCTTCTTCGTTCTTTTTATCAAGTAAATAATTTAATTTGCCAATTAGTAGTTTTCCATTTTCCTTTAGTTTATTCAATTTTTCGGTTTTATACGATTGTTCTTGTAGCAATTTATCTTTTGCAGCTAACATTCGTTGGTTTTCATCAGCTTGACGTTTAATTTCGTCCCACTCGTTAATATCAAATGGCAATTTAACATCTTCAATTTCTGACAAATCCTTTCGATTGTTACTTAATGAAGTAGTAACTTGTTCTAATTGTTTTTCGATACGAATTAATCTTTCTCTTTCTTTGTCTCTTTGTTGAGTTGTTTCATTGAGTTGTTGTTGAACATTTTTTAACTGTTCTTTTTTTAATTCAATTTTTGTTTCAATATCTAAATCTTTCAATTGGTTTTTTACTTCATTTAATCTATTTTGGGTGAAGCTCTTGTCGCTTTCATTTTTTTCGATCTCTAGATTTTTCTCAGCCAATTGCTCTCTTAAAGACTCAATTGATTCTTCCAAATTTTCTAATTTAAACTGTTCATCAACTAATGATTTAGACATTGCTTTTTGCGTAATTTCAATTTGCTTTTCGTATTTTTTATTTTTACTACAAATTTCCATACGCTTAACGGCAATAGCATTAAGCAACCTTTTTTTTCTATTCAGCTTTTCTTCTTCCTTGAAGGCATCTGTCATTGTGCCGATGTAAGTGTCTATAAGTCCTGACAACTCTTCATCATCTGCAATTGATGGAAATGTGTTTCTGATATTTTGATAAACTCTTTCAATATCGAAAGCTCCTTGACCAAAAGACATTGATGGATTTTCAATAGTAAACAAGGTACGAAGAAAAGCGTTGAAACGATTTTTGCTAATCCCAAATACATTTTTAGCAACCCAGTCTTGATAATCTTTCTGGGTTTTCATGGTTCTATGTATAAAATCTTTATTTTTCTTCTTAAATGAACTGATATCTAGAGCTTTATTATCATCTCCTTTAAAAACGACATCGTGTGTGTATAAAACCAAACCTTCAAATTCAACGTTTGTTGAGTTTGAATGAAAGTACGTAACAAGAGTAACAGGGCCAATGCCCAAATTGAATTTCCCATAAATATAGGTATTATCTCTTACTGAGTCCTTTTTATCTCTAGCTTTCTTTCCCCCCATATTGATAGCTCCATCAAGATCCATCGTGTATAATGTAGGGAATAAAGCTGTCATAAGCACAGTCTTACCAATACCATTTTCGCCAACAAATACCAATGTATTGCCATCAATAGTGAATTCTTCTTCAAGGTAGTCTCTATAGTTGTATAAGCCAATTTTTTCAATTTTATTCATTATTTTAATTTCCTTTCTTACTGTTTAATAAGTTTTAATTTAAATTCTGAGATTCCATAATCTTGTAGAACTTTTTCAACAGCTGTAGTAGTGACATTTGACGAGATGCTCTTTTTTTCTTTTTTTAAGAGCTCACCAATATCTTTTGATTCTTGAAGTTCATTTATATGTTCTAAAACAAAGCGGTGAATAGCATTGTTCAGATTTGGAAAAGCTTTAGGGTCTCCAATGCTAATAACTTTAATAACATCTCCGTTAAATGAAAGTCTATAGCCAACCTCTCCATCGAAAAATCCTTCGAATATGCTAATTATTTCTTCATCTGAAACGTCTCGCCACAAATCAGGGTGTTCCAGTTTATTCATTGTGTGGTGTGTCAACAGGTATTTAATTATTTTTGCCTTTGGAGATAACTTCTCCACATTTTTCTCTCCAGTATAAATAATCGGTTGAGCTCTTTTTGTAAGAACCCTGAATTCACCTTGTTCTTCAATGATGTTATTAACGGACAAAAATTTACCATCTATCAAATAACTAATCACCAGTTTAAATGCTTTATCAACGTTGTCTTTTTGCCTACTTTCTTCCGAGACCATTTCAAGGACCTCTTCAGCAAGTTCCTCCTGAAGGAATTGGCTCCCATCTGGTTTGGTTAAGAGGGTTGCTACGGTTAATAGATATGCTTCATACGTTGTACTTGTTTCATTTCGGGCAATGATAAAATCATCAACGGGTTCTATTAAAAGTTTATATCCGTTTCCAGATTTCACCAACTCTAATCCAGTAGTCTTGTATAGATACTCTTTTACAAGCCTGTAATTTCTACTGAGGAAGAGAAAGGTTTTCTTTTGGCTTTTGTTGATTTGATTCTTTGTCAGCAATTCTTGCAGCAATTGAGGAAATATCTCTCTTAGCTTTTGATAAGTGTAATTCGAAATTTTGTTTGACATTAAATGTTACCTCGCTATTTTTGAGTGTAAGTTGTTGGATCTTCCCTCTGCCTAAAGGGTGTTTTAAAATAAAGTCTTTATTTGGATTTGGAGATATTGTCGCGTATAGAAGTTTTTCTTTTACTTCCTTGTCATCTTTGTCGTCCTCTGTGTTCAAAAGAATACCTCTCAGACAATTATATTCATCAATATTCTCAATTACCTCTCCGTTTTTATAGCTGGAGATTTTTTTAAACATGTTTAATTCATTGTAGTAATTTTTTGCATCTTCTAACTCAGATTTAAGTCTAATTAACTCTAAATCTTCATTAATTTCTAAGTCTTCTTTTCTTTTGTTTTTTTCTCTTTGTTTTACTTCAGGCATTTTAACTTCTAAGATCCCGCTAGAGAAAGTAGAAAATTCATTCTCTGAAAGATGATGAATTTTTCTATTTGAAACAATTTTTAAGAAAAGCTGTTTTGCATCTTCTTCGTCTAATTTAGCAATTTTGCTAGCTAAAGCTCTGATCGCTTCTTTATCTTCGATTTGGTTTTTTAATTTCTCCAGTTGTTTTTTTGTGTTTCTTGCTTCATCAATGATGTCTTTGATCCGTCCAGAAAAGGCGCTGTAAACTCCTCTTGCATTTATCTCAGATACAAACTTCAAAACTCTCTTTTCGAGAGTAGTAGCACTGTTTTCATCAAATCGAATTCCAGTGATTTTTTTGGCTCTCTCTTCATAGAAGGAGGTTTCTCTGTATTTTTCTAATTTGTCCAGTGATTTTTTTATATAACTTCCTTCTTTTCTCAGAACAGAACTAATTTCGCCAGCAATATCCGCAAATTCTGTAACCTTCAACGAGAATTCGTTAATAGTTTTTTTGTGGGCTTTATCACTTGCGATACTTAAAATAGCTCTTCTTAAATCAATGATAGCTTTGAGCAAATATTTAAGTTTCTTTTCACAACGTCTGTAAAAGTTTCCGTTGGCAATTTCGGTCCCAAAAATAAATTCATACGAACTGATAATTTCATCGCTGTTTTCGCTATTAATGAATTTATCAAGTTCTTCTTTGAACCGTGTAAATTCTCCAACCGTTAATTGCGGGATAACAGTCTTTTCTCTTACTTCTGATAGTGCAGTCAATAAATTATAAAAATTTTCCCCGTAATCTGTTAGATAGTACCTTGAAGTTCGAACGACGTATGTCATTGTTCTTCCATGAGCAACCGACTTATCCGTCTCTACTAATTCAAAATCAAGTAACTTTCTGATGACAGTTTCAGGGATCTGATTTTCCCTATTTAATTCGTCAAATTCCAGCCCGTTAATCGATTCGCTTAACAAAAATAGCATTAATCTTGATTCTTCAGAATCGGAAACATATTTAATGACTGAGTATTCTTCGTTATTCTGTTCCAAAGCTTATTCCTTCCTTGATTTACATTATATCGCTTAACCGATATTAACCTTATGTTCATATTATAACGCAATACCGATATTAACGCAAGCAAAAATAGTAAAAATCTAAAATAATATTGAAAAAAATAACTATATGTGGTATAATTGCTATATAAAATAAAAAACAGGAGTCGTATCAATGAGTAAAATTAGCGTTATTTCTATTCTCGCAAAAAACCTAGAAGAGGCTTGTCACAAGGTTAATGACTTCAAAAAAGAAGTAATCTCTGTTGTGATTGAGGAAAATATTTATAAGTTTGTAGTGAAAGATGAAGAAGTCAAGAAATCTAAAGGCTTAAATGACGATTACAGATATCTTGCCACCTCTCCTGTAGAGCAGAAGAAGGTAAAGGAAAAAATTGTAGCATTGTTGATTGGGGCAACTGAAATTGGTTGCTTCAAAACAGACTATCCACTAAAATTCAATATCACAAAAAATACCATTGCTCAAACATCTAATCAAAATTTGAAAAATCATTTCAAATATAAAGAATACAATACACTAGCACGCGCCCTATCCAAAGTAAAAGTCCTATTCCCATTGCAGGAACTTGAAGAGTTGATGTCTGAGGCAGGCTACGAAGTCTTTCTCTTCCCTGATAAGATCTCATCTTACGAAAGTGGAGATAGCTACGTTCCTTATGAATTAATCAAAAAAACATAAAAAATAATCCTCCTAAGATTAGGAGGATTTTCTATTTGCTATTCGGTTCGGCAAAAATAATATCATTGTCATCTCCTTCGGTATTTACCTTAAAGAATCCAAAGCGTTTGTAGAAGTTGTAGTGGTCAGTTTGAGCGACATCGACTACAATGCCGTTTCGATTAAGGCTGGAATTCAGGATGTAGCTTAGTAATTTGCTGGCGTATCCTTTTTTCTCGAATTTAGAATGCGTTCCAAGGAAAAGTAAAGCTTTGCTATTGGAAAACTCATCGGGAAAATCATATTCCTCGGCATCACATACAACCGCTGCAGATACAATTCTTCCGCCTTCTTCACAGCAAACGATATCTTCATAAAAGCCTTGGTCAAATCTATCGAAAAAGCAACTAGTTAAATCGTCATGTCCATAATTCTCATTCCAGTCTTTGTACAATTTATCAATTTCTTCTTTATCTGTTTTTCTAGCTCTTCTGATCATAAAGCCCCTTTCTAACGAGACATTCCTATTATAGCACATTCTGCTATTTTACTTCACAAAAAAATTTTGTTATAATTGCAGTATATAGGGGTGCACAACCCTAAATTATTAGTGAAAGAACAGACAGATGGGGAAGTTTGTAAAAACAAAGAAAATTTTGCGTTACACTCTCTTGTTTTTGGGAGTTTTTATTTTAGTCGGTGGAATTAGTAGTTTTTTCGTTTTAAAAGATGAATACCACGAAGCGACGAAAATACTGAAAAAAACTTATAAAAAAACCGAGAGTGTTTCAGGAGATGTACTTGCGATTGATAAAAGCAAACCGATGACTATCCTACTGATGGGTGTCGATACAGGTTCTAGTCAAAGACAAAACGACTGGCAAGGGAACTCTGACACTATGCTACTAGTGACGATCAATCCTGCAACAAAAAGAACTAGTATGACTAGCTTGGAAAGAGACCTTATGACTGAGATTGATGGTAAGGGCAGAGCTAAGTTGAATGCTGCTTATGCTACTGGAGGAGCGGATCTTGCTATTTCTACTATTCAAAAGATGTTAGATATCGACATAGATTATTATGCCCTTATTAACATGAAAGGTTTAATCAGTTTAGTAGATGCTGTTGGGGGGATTGAAGTAACAAATCATTTTGATTTTCCTATTTCCATTGCAAAAAACGAACCAGAATTTCAAGCAGTAGTGGAGCCAGGAACTCACACAATCAATGGAGAACAAGCTCTCGTTTATTCACGCATGAGGTATGATGATCCTGATGGGGATTATGGACGACAGAAAAGGCAGAGAGAAGTTATCCAAAAAATTATCCAAAAAATTATTGCCTTAGATTCTATCAACAACTATCAGATGATTTTATCTGTGGTTAGTAACAATATTCAAACAAACATTAATCTTGGAGAAACTAGCACTCTTATTGGTTTATTGGACTATAAAACAGCAGCAAGTAACATTAGTTCTTACCAGCTAGCTGGAAATGGGGCTATGGTAGATGGAGTAAGTTACCAATTAGCTTCATCAGAAGATATTTATCAGACGCAAAATAGGATTAGAAAAGAATTAGGACTTCCTGGAGTTGAAAAAGCTTCTCTAAAAACTAATCTAGTCATTTCAGGAGATACTTCGTCTCGATATACTTCTGAAAGTTATTCAGATCCAGAAGGAAAGAATAATCGAACGATGGCTGATATCGTAAATAACAAATAAAATAGGAAGGAGAAAAAGAATGATGAAAGACTACTTGACGCTAAAGAACTTATTAATCATTGGTTTCTTTTTATCGCTTTATTTTCTAGCTGACAAAGCAATGAACAAGGTTCTAAAAAAACATAACAATTTGACCAATACATTCTTAGCAAACGCTATGAAAGCCATCATTGTTACGGTTGGTATTATTACGATACTATCTCAATACGACGCTTTTAAAGATGTTTTGAAATCTTTATTGACGAATTCGGCTATTCTGGTTGCAGTAGTAGGTTTCACCCTTCAAAATTCAATCAAAAACGTTATTGCAGGGACTTTGCTACTTTCTGCAGATACTTTTAAAGTAGGGGATCGTGTCCGAATCCCTAAAGAAGATATATCTGGGGAAATTGAAGAATTAACTCTTAGACACGCCAAAATCAAATTAGCGACAAGCGAACGAGCTATTGTTCCTAACTATTTGTTAAATGATGCAGTAGTAATTAACAACAACTTACATAATGATGAAACCTGCTACGCACTTGTTATTCCTGTGTCGATTAACAGCGACATTCGACGAGCAAAAGAAATAGTAGAAAGTGTTGTTGATGCACATCCTGATATTTTAAAAAACAGAGATTCTTCTGTTATTCTTACTAATTATCAATTGACTTCTATTGAAATTCACGCGATGATTTGGACGAAAAACATTGATGATAGTTTTAGAGTTTTGAGTGAGCTAAGATTGGAAATAGCTGAAGAGTTCTTAGAAAAGGGGATTACAAAATGACCGAAAAGAATGTTGCGAATAATGCGATTGGTAAAGGTGGTAGAGTGAAGCTCCCCAGTCTTGTGATTGTAAATGAATCAACAACAAAGTCTAAAGAAACTTGCATGCGGGAATTTGAAAATTGTATTTTTTGGAAGAAAGGAAAACTTCATGACTGAAAATGGTAATCCTCAAACAACTTATGAATTAGCAATCATTCCTACAGAAGAACCTAAACAAGAAAGAAAGGGCGACAGTTTAGCTTGCTTAGAATGGTTGGTTGGAGAACTTCTCAAACAAGCATATTCTACACCATTTGAGGAGAAATCCCCTCGCATCTGTATTTATGGTGACTATTATTTTCCATTAGAACAAGGTATTTGGGAATAGAGCTGATTTTCTTCATTTTTACTTTTACGAAAATATGGCATACTATTATTATGAATAAAATTGATTAAGTAGAGCACAAAAGGAGGGTGCTCTTTTTTTTATTCATTAATTAATAAAAAAAGGAATTGCTACCCTTGTAGCAGGAGGAAACATAAATGGAAATTCAAAAAATGAACAGTATCTACCCTAAATTGGTAGAAGTTGACGTTACAAATATTTTTGCAAAAACTTTTACAACTGCTAGTGGAAATGAAGAACTTTGCAATCCGACAGGACTTGAATTGCAAGAATCCCCATCTATTGAAGATCATTGGTTTGAGTTCGAAGATAGTGAAGGAGGGCTTCATTACGGTAGATAAATTAATCACAAGCTTATCTGTAATGGAAAACAAAATAAATCAGGAGTAAAATATGAAAACAATAACAACAAACAGTATTCAAATGGAACTATTGACTGGACTAAAACCAAATCAAGAATTCACTTTGAAAGATGCTTATCAAACGGTATCCAGTACGGATAAACAACATTCTATTCGTGCAAGGATCTATGAAGGTATCGACAAAGGGTTATTCAAAAAGGTTTCTCGCGGTGTCTTCAAAATGGTTGATAAGAACAACAATAGCGTTCTTCTTGTCAATGGAGATGGCCGTGACTTATCCATGATTAAAGATGGAACTATTGATTGCTTGATTACGGATCATCCGTATTTTGACGCAAAATCAAATAAAGGTGGCAATCGAAACTTTGCTGAATATGAAAGTTTTCTTTACTCAGATGACGATTTTAAAGAAAAGTTCCGTGTGTTAAAAGACGGGGCTTTTATGGTTGAATTTTTTGCTGAAGAGAATGAGAATAACTTTGATTACATTTATAAATGTAAGAAAATGGCTCAAGCAGCTGGTTTTGAGTATTACGCGACTGTCGATTGGCAAAAGGGTTCTTTTGTTTCAAATACGGGTCGTAAAGCAAAAAACACTGAGCAGATGGTATTCTTCACTAAGGGTAAATCTCGTTCCTTGAAATTGGATGCTAAGAAAAATCTAGCTAAGGCTAAAGAACTTGGTATTGAAGTTAAAGGATTGGATTCCTACAGTGTAGCAGAAGCTCTATCAACTGCTGGAGTTCCTATTCAATACATGAAAGGTACAGCAAAGATGCTACCGACTGTTTTTAATGTGGACAAGACGGGAAAATCTGAACAAATTCATCAGGCGGAAAAACCAATTGCTCTTTTCGAGGAGCTACTGGAATACATTACTCTGCCAAATGAATTGGTTTTAGATCAGTTTGCTGGTTCTTGTAATATTGGTAAGGCATGTCTTAATAAAGGACGTAACGCTTTATTGTTGGAAAAAGGTGAAAAAGAATATCAAACAGCTGCAAAAGCTCTTGAAGAGTTTGTGGCTTGAAGTATGTAAAAAGAGGAAACAAAAATGGAAAAAACAAATAATCTTATTGTGAATAATGCGGTATATGGAATCTTTGATAATTTTGAAAATAAACTTCGTATGGGTTTTGCTTCAAAAAATATCAAAAAATTAGCAATTGAAGTTGCTGAAGAAGTTGTTGAAAAAGCAACTGTTGATGGTGAACTTGCTTTTGGCGAATTTAAAGATAAAGCAATCCTTTTCAAAGATGCTCTTGAGATTTTTGGCACACATGGCTTTACTTTGGCCATTGTTCCGAATTATATGGAAGCTCTTTTAAAAGAAGGCATTTCTACAGTTGTTAGCACTTCTTCGGATGCGTTTTTTGATGGCTCAAACGAGGGTGTAAAACTCTTAAAATTCCATTATAAAAGCGGTGCAAAAGTAATTGTCAGTTATTATAATGCTACAGATTTCGACATGACTGAAAAAGGCTTTGTTGACATTCCTAACATTTCATCTGAAGTGACTTGGGAACAAGCTATTGAAGTCATGAAAGATGTCCAGAAAAAACATCAAATTGATTTGTTTGCACCTGGATATTTCAATACTTGTTCTTGCTGTGCAGTTCCTAAAGATTTTCCGAAGAAGTATTTCTTGAATAAAGAAGATGCCAATTTGGATAACTCTGTGGATCGTTTTACTCGTGAAAATGGAAGTAAGATTAAAAACATTGTTCTTGCTAACGCTCACAATATTAGCGGAGCACCAAAATTTAAGAACAAGAAAGGTCCTGAAGTTTTTGGGATGCTTACAGAAGGCTTAAAAGCTATTCATCAATATGTTTATACTCGTAACATTACAACAGAAGAAGCTAAACTTGTTTTGGATGATTTTGTTAATGGGTTAAACGAATTAGTTGGTGAAGAAACTTATTCTTTAGAACTGCCTGAAGAAGAAGGATATGCTTTCGCTATTTGCATTAAACAATAAAATTTTATAAAACGAGGAAACATAATGATTTTTGGAATAAATTTAGAAAAAAGTTTTAACCATCTAGGATTAGGTAAATGTTCTGCAATTAAGTTTCTTAATGAAAATTCTGCAAAAGAATGGAAAAAAGAAGCTATGGGTTATAATGTAGAACGAGAAATCTTTTCAACAGAAGAAGAGGTTCTAGAATTTTTAGGAAAGCATGGCTTTCCCAAGAAATTCGCAACTAAAGTTTTACATTTTGCAGAAGTTAATGAAAATTAGCCTAATCGATAGAAACGGAAATAAAAAAAGAAATGAGGAAAAAATAATGAAACTATCAGAACTTTTGCTAGTAGAATTGCATGATGATGAATTATCAGAACAAGGTGGAGTGTCTTACTCAGGCGAACGACTAATTGACTTTTTGCTTGAAGCGGAACTTCTACATCTTATTGATGAAGAAAATGGCTTCGAAAAGATTAATGAGTCTTTAGCTGAATGCGGGATTAAGCCTATTCAGTTTGAGGAAACAAAAAAAGAGGTTACTCTTTATTACGTATATCCTGAAACCATGATTGATGATTCAGAACCAGCCAAGGTTTTAACAAAAGCTGAATTGATTAAAACAGCTAAAGAATTGGCTGAAGCTGAAGCTGAAGAAACTGATGAGGAACCTGAAGTAATTGAATCAGTTTTTGATGCAATTCTTTATCTTGAAGAAAAACGTGACTGGTTGTATATTCATACCGTTACAAAAGAACTGTAAAAGTAAAAGGGAAAACATAATGGAAAATAATAAAGTGTACTTGCTTTTTGATTGTGATGAATGGCGGACTTATACTTCGATGGATCCTTCCCAACCAATTGCGGTTGCTTTTAGCGAAGAGGAGTTAGTTCCCATGTTGATTCGTGATCTAACAGAAGATTCAAAGCATTTTTCAGAAAAAAATAAAGCTTTGTATAGAAGCTTAAAGAAAAAAGGTTTCGATTCTAAAAATGAAGACGTTTTTGAAGAAATTTTTGAAGCTTACAAAAATTCAGGAGTTGAATATAGATGTCTGATCATTCTAGAACAAGGCTATGAAAAAAATTAAGAAAATGGAGAAAAATAAAATGAAATTAAAGACAAACGTAAACATTCTAAATAGAATTAAAGAAATTAAAGACGACTTCCTAGAAAAATATGACCTTGGAGAAGTAAGTAACCTAGTTGTTGTAAATGATCCTGCAGGCGATTTCAATTTTGAACCTTTGTCTGGGGATAATAACTATCTTGGCACTGAATTGGCTCTTCATTCTACTCTTAGCGGAGTAGAAGTTGGCCTAACTTCTCAATGGATTTAAGGAGGGGTTGTAATGAAAATTATAAGAGAATTCGAAATTCCAGTCTGTTATAGTGTTACTGGTAGAGTTACCATTAAGGCAGAATCTGTAGAAGATGCTAGGCAAAAATTAGCTTCTTCTGAATTTGTCAATGAAATGCCTTTACCTGAAGTTGCTGATTATCTCGAAGATAGTTTTGAGATCGACATGGAAGGCGAAATGATTGATGTTGTTACTGGTCAAAGGTTTCCAATTGAGAAGATTGAGGAGTAACACTAAATAGAAAAAGATACAAAAACATACAAAAAAGGAGAAAATGAAAAATGAATGGATTTCCATTGTCTGCAGAAGAAGCTAAAATTTGGACGTATAAAAATAGAATGAGATATCAAAAAGGTATCAATAATGCTATTGAAAGAGCTGTTATGAGTGGTAAAACACATCTTGATAACTTTTAATTAGATGAGTTTGCTATTGACGGCTTGCGTGGTTTAGGTTATAAAGTCGATGTTTTAGACGAAACGCCTAAATATATGTACCGAAGAGAACAATACCTTTGCAAAATCTCTTGGATTTTTTAGCATTCTTTTAAAAATAAGAAAATAAATAAATAAAAAAACGATTAGCTCTTAGCTAGTCGTTTTTTTGTGCAACAATCTATAGAAAGTTAACGTAATATATGTTATAATTTATACATAAAAAATAAAAAAGGATTAGATTCATATGAAAATTAAAGATTTCATGAAGATTGTTACGTATGGAAGGATAATTGAACGCTCCAATACGCTAATTGGTTCTATGTTCGTATCTACCTTGTATGTTATTTTATTGAGGTTCACCCCTCCCTACATTGGTATTCCACTTGTTGTCTTTTTGGTAGCATTAAGAACGGGAAATATCTTCATTGATCCAGTTATTCAGTATCGCTTGGAAAAAACAACTGAAAAAAGAAATGAATTTTACTATCCAGTAAATGTATTACGAGAAGTTTTAGCTGGATTTGTTTACCCTGCGAAACCCAGTTGGGAATCTATTTTTTGTAATGATCCCGAAAAAGGTGAGCACGCGCTTTTAGCTTGTAATTTAGATGGTGCAAAACAACTCCCTGTATTTTTGTTGACCAGCGAAGGTCATTTTAAGTTTTTACCACATCTTATTAACGAAGCAAAAGAAGGTGAAACGCACCTTGCAACTATGAATACTTTTCCTTTTTACATGAACTACTTTTTGTCTATGACAAATGCTGAAGTGAAAGGAGAATGTGATGAGGTTGTAAAAGAGATTAAAAATAGCACTGCGCGTGTACAACTCTTGACCAGCGCAAAACAAGGCTTCTTAATTTTCATTCTTCTATGTCTGTTGGCAACTTGCTTTATTGACAATACTAGCTTTAATGTATTCAACCTAAGTATTATCGCTGTATTTTTCATTACGGAGTTCATTATTAAACCTTTTTATAAGATCAAATATTCTTTATGGCTTAGAAAATACTGTAAGAATTTGAAGTTGGAAGAAGAGGCTGATGCGCTTAAGTTTAGAATCGAAGTCAGAGAAGATGATATCACAAATTTCAAAGGTGATGTAATTGTCAATGCTGCTAACAAATGGCTAGAAGGTGGTAGTGGAGTAAATGGTGCTATCATTGGGAAAGCTGGTGCTGAATTATTGTATTGCATGGGTAAGTTAGATGGATGCGCCACTGGTGGTGTTAAGAAGACCCCTTCATTTGGATTAGAAAACGTAAAAGCTATCTATCATGCGGTAGGTCCTATTTATAGCTATTATCCAGAAGATGAAGCTGAGAGTTTGCTTCGCTCTTGCTATAGAAAATCTATGGAGCAGCTGATTGAGGATGGCTATAAATCCATTGCATTTCCATGTATTTCGTCAGGAGCTTATGGATATCCGTTAGATAAAGCTGTAGAAATTGCGACTGATGAGGTTCTTGATTTCTTGACAAAGAATGCTGAGGCTTGTGAAGATGTGTTAGTTTGTTTCTATTGTTACGATGAAAAAGCTTTTGATGCTTATCACGAGCATCTAACTGATAGTTCTTTACTCGAAAAGGTGAATAGACTATAAAAAAGACACAAAAATAAACTATAAGAATACATTGCGTTATGTTTGTGTTCATGATATAATAAATGCACGGGGATCATTTGGTATCCTCGTTAGATTGCCGTTAAGCTGGAAGCGTAGGCAGGCTTGGCAATTAAGGATTTTTGATTAAGATACGTTCGTTAGAAACGCAATGGCAAATTTAATTTGTTTAACACCTAAAAATCTATCTTAGTCAACTCCAATCATGTTAAATAGAGAATGTGAGATTTTGGAACCATTCTGTTTAACATGGTGCCAAAGGTAAAGCTGAGTTTCGTGGTTCTAAGTTCACCCTGGTTGACAATGAAAAAATTGCTGCCACTCAGTTAAATCACTTAGATGGGGAGCATCATCCTATTAAATTGTCTGAACGTGTAAAAATGGTAGGAGATCATCCTGTACAACGGGATTTATATTCTGCGTTCATCTTAGAGCACGTTACTGAAGATGGTGAAAATGTAGATTTGAAGAGTTGTGATAAAGACTTTAATCGTTTCTTACATAATCAAGAGCACACCATGGATAATTTAACAAATGTAACCTCATCTATGGGAGTTAAACGTTTTAAAGCTATTAAGAATAAAAAATAAAAGGACTAATCTAGTCCTTTTTTATTACAATAAAATAAAAGAGCTTGTTTCTAAACTTTGGTCGGTATCAGAAACAAACTCAAAAAATAACAGTAATATAATATCTATTACCTTTTTCTATTATCGCAATAGAAGTTAAAAGCATCAATCTATCTGCCATTTGTTGATGCTGACAACTTAGTATGGGAATAAATTCCTCTTGAAATAAGAATAACATAAAGCAAACTATAACGCAAATAATTTTATCAATATAAAACAAAAAACGCCAACCAAAATTACCCCATGCTGACGTTTTTCTCTTGTTTTGGGTTATTTCAGAAAAGAGATTCCTAAAAACCTTTCTATATAACCAGAATAACAAATCATAGAGCAAATTGCAAGTAAAAAATGAAGAAAAGGCTTCTTATAACCTAATAAGCTTAGACATAAAAGTCGCAATATGTTATAATTATATTGTAGAAAAAAAGAAAAAGAGGACTTGATTCAATGGTAAAAGAATTAGATAATTTTGAAGATGAAGAAATGAATATTTTTGATGAGAAAGTAAAAGAAAAAGAAGATTCATCGTCTAATAAAATCTTAGCATACGGGATGGATGAACGTGAGACTATTTTCCTTTATAGTGAAATTGACAATGCTTGGACTATTTCCACTAACGTTCGTAAACACATTACTAAGCTTATGAAACGTCCAGAACTTTATAAAGTCATTCGTGAAGAAAAAGATGAGGAAACAGGTCGAACCATTTCGATTGAAGTTTTGGTTGACGATTTAGCTAATGTAACATTGTCTCCATTCCCACGTCCAAAGATTAAACGTGAAATGACAGAAGAAGAACGAAAGGCAGCAAGTGAGCGAATGAAGCTTATGCGAGAAAAGCGCATGGCAAACAAAAACAAAGAATAAAGAGGGGATAAAAATGGGCCTTTACATTACTGCTTGGTTTGAGGGGAAAGATAAGAAAGGGAATTGGTTCTTAGCAAACCCTAGATTTGTTAATTATGACAATCCAAATAAAGTTAATCCTCCCGTTTCATTAGATTTAAGGATGGATAAAAATTACCTTCTGTATGCTGCTTTAGGAGATGTTAGAAATGATTATTCAATCCCTTACATTCAAAGACTACGAGGGATTCCAGGGGATGCTACGGATGTTGTGAAGGAAAAGGCAGGCATTGCTTATGATAGTGTTGGAAAAGGCTATGTTACGGCAAAAGAATTAGTTAATTATTACCACACCTACATCAACGATGAAAACGATACGGTTCGGGCAGCAGCAGGATTTGTTTGGGAAGTATATCTTACATTGTTAGCTATCTCTTATAGTGTCCGAAATACTCAAGAAGATCACCTTGATATTGATAACACTCGTCTAATTTTTTGGTTTGAGTAAATTTTGTATTCGTTGGAGAAAATATGATAGAAAGATTTTTCAATACCTTAATGAATGATGAAGTTGTATTCTCTTCGTTATCACAAATAGGGTTATTATCTTTGATCGTTATTGCCAGTTTTCTTTTGATGCGTTCAGCCGAAAAAGATTCTGAGAAACAAGAAAACAACAAGAAAGAGGAAGTTTATACCTGTGACGATGTTCTAATTACGGGATTAGGGAGTATGATTGTATTTACAATTTCATCTTTGTTGTTATTTGGGGAAATATTTCGTGTATTTCTGAGAATTTTGCTAACGTTCATAGAAACATTCGCTTAATACTTTATTTTGAAAAATTCTGTTGAAAGGAGGACGGTTCTATGTCAAAATACCCAGATTGGCTAGAAGATAGATTTGGAGATGACATTCCTGAATGGGCGGAAGACCGTTGGGGCGATGATGAAGACGATGACAAAAACTGAGATATAGGTAATGAATCTTTACTTTTGTTTTCGTCAAAAAATGGCATACTATATGTATGGATAAAATTGATGAAGTAGAGCACAAAAGGAGGGTGCTCTTTTTTTATTCATGAATTAATAAAAAAATCGCTACCCTTGTAGCAGGAGGAAACATAATGAAAAAATTAATCGCACATAATCCATTCGATCTCATTCGAAATATTGAAGTTGTAGAGTTAGAGTTAAATACCTACTCTGTAAATAAAATTAAAGAATTGCTTAATTCTTACCATTCATCTTCTGGTTCTAACAGACCATTTTATCATTTAAAAGTGTCTACCCCAGATACCATTCGGAAACGTTTATCAGGAGAAAAAGTTCAAGAAATTGTTACATCTCTTTCTATTGGTGATAGTGTTCTAGAATGGGATTTGATTGGTTTGTCTGATTTTGATAAGAAAAAATTGTACAAAATCAATAGACTCGCATCAATGCGTGAAGAATTTTTCGAAACGCATGAAGTTTGTGATCGTTTAAAAAACGATAAAGGAAAAGACTCATTGTTTAAAAAAGATGTAAGCATTTCTTTTATGCAGCAACGATTAGACAGCTTACTTTTTAGAGAAGTTGCTAAATTGGAACGCTACTCATGGTATATTCGTGAAGATGATGGGGATAACCCTACCCTTGACGTAGCATTTCAACGTGATTTTGTCTGGTCGTTAGAACAAAAGCAAGCTTTGATCATCTCTATTTTAAACAACCGCCCTATAGGAACTTTCTTTTTTAACGAAAGCGACTCAAGCGGGGAAATCGACGATGTGCTTTACGATGGAAAACAACGTTTTAGCGCAATCAAAGAGTTCTTACAAGGAGAATTTCCTATTGTTGTAAATGGCGAGGAATACTATTGGTATGAATTACCATATGTTGATTATCGGAACTTTTTATCATACTCTGTGAGCGTTGCAGTTAGCACTTTTGAGACAATGGAAGATTTGATTGAATATTACATTGTTTTAAATACAGGCGGACGCACTCATACAGAAGGTGATATCGAAAAAGCAAAATCTTTATTAAGCAAACAAAAATAAAAAAATAAATTATTTGGGATGCTACTTCAAGGTGATTTGCCTTGGGGCAGCTACCCTTTACAGGAGGAAAAATAAATGTTTATTAAATTAATCGCAAGCGTTAACGGTACTACTGTTGAAAAGACTTTTGATAGTGTTAAAACTCTGAAGGAAAATTATCTTTCAATGACCATGGCTCATAAAATTGAGTCAGTTATTCTAATGAATGGCTCTGATGATGAACAATATAATCGAGCTCTTGCTATCTTAGTCGGATATGAAGAAGAAGATAAGCTAATCGGATTAGCTTATATCTGCGAAACATTCTCAAGTTTAGAAGAATTATATAATTCATTAGGTGATACTAGTGGATTACATTGTGAGGAATACTTTCAAAACAATGACGAAAATTTGGAAAACTTGTTATCTGGCAAATCAGTCGGAGATATCATTAAAACGGCTCTAATGGGAGACTACCGTTGGTCAGATGATTTCGTTCGTTTAGATGGTTATGCTAACTTAGAATCAACTAACTATTTACCTTATGAGGTGGATTTTAGTGATATGTATGACCGTTATTTTGAAGAAAACGAGATTGATGACGTAGAGTGGTCTGCAACCGTTAGAGTCACTAAAGATGGTGAATTTTTAGAAGCTAAACAATTTACAGTCTATGCTCTTTTTTATGACGACGCATATGAACTAGCAAAAGAAGAAGCTTTAGAGTATATCGAAGATGAAATTGGCGAAAATGTCGATGTGGATTTCACTATCGATATGGAATTGGAAGGCAAATAAAAAAGCCTTGAAAGAGGTTTAGGAGGAAACATAAATGCTAACAATGTATAACTTAGTAACAGAATTTGATTTCAAAGACGTGATCAATAAAATGACTGAAAAAGGTTATCCTATGATTAACGAAGAACTATCCACAAAATTCCCTAAAGGGAATGGTGATATCTTCCTTAGATCAGGATTCAATAACTGTAATCAACGATTCGAAAGTGTATTTACAACACGCGCTATCGAAAAACAAAATGGAACTAAATTGCCTTCAGGGGATAAAAAATTCCAAACTTTTGTAGTTGATAAAATGCCTGTTTCATCATTAATGGGAGCAAATTTTGCTTCTGAGCAAAAGGGGTTGTGGTCTGTTGAAAAACAAGTCGTGCCAAACGAAGAATTTAAAAAACTCTCTCCTCGGCATTACGATGATGAGTTGATGATTAATAGTGGAGGCATGACTGCTTTTGAAGCGCTAAAAGAAGGATTATCTCATATTATGGGAGATCTCTCTGAGGAAGATCTGGAAGAGCTACCTTTTCTTGCTAACCAACTTGAACGAGATCATGTGGTTACACATACTTTTGTTCAGGAATGGGGAACAACTATTACAACTGTTCGTAAGACTAATCTTTTTCGTTTGATTAATGAATATAATGATTGGTTTAGACCTTTTGTAGTAGACTATAAATCGCAAGATAAACCAAAAGAAGTATTCTTTGATTTTTCTTACAACTATCCTGAAATGGTTGAAGGTTTATGCAAGTTGTTATCTGCTAGTGCACAAGAAGTAGAAGAAATGACTGTATACCTTCCGTACTGCACTCTTTACGGAGAAAAAACAGGAGAAATGCTGTCAACATATCCAAGTCTGCGAAAAGCTTATGATCATGCTTTGTATTTGGATAAAGTTTTGAAATATTGATGAGGAAACATAAAATGAAAAATGTATTTTACGAGCTTCTTTCTCAAACCGAAGGACACATTGAATATTTCAAAGAATTACATCATATTAGAAAATATCTAGAAGAAAGCCTCCAGGATGTCTTTGATGAATTTTGCCCTTGTCAACGAAGTGACAATTACAGAATTGTTCAATTAAAATTGACAAGAGATTTATTGAAGGATAAAAAGAACGGAACTGATTTTTCGATCCAAAAATTGATTCGGGGTTATTATGCTCCGTTGCAAGTTAAACGAATTAGTTTTTGGAATCCTGGGCAGGCATAAAACCTCAAAATGAGAGGTAAGGAGGAAACATAAAATGCGACTTTATTTAGAAGCAACAGCAAAAAGTGGATTAGGTTATATACCTAATTGGATTAGATGTGAATACATGAATCCAAAAACAAAACAAAAAGAAGAATTGACTATGGACATTCGCGGAGAAGTTAAATATTCTCCTAAAAATCTAAATGTAAGAGTAAAAGGTGAACTTGCTCCCTGGAGCTTTTGGAATCTAGAAACAGGAGAAGAAAAAGACTTAAGTAGAATAGATAACCCAGATGAATATCTGTTGTTGTTCAATCAAATCTTTTCATCTAGCAAAGATGTTACTATCGGATTATATCCAGTTGATGAAGAAGGTGTTTTCTTTATAGAAAACAATTCTGACGATAACGAATTTTCTAACTGCCAAGGATCTTACGATTTCGTGGAGGGTGAAAATGTTCGTTCAATTGAATTTACATTTGATTGTGAGATTTGCTATTGATAAAATAAAATAATTGAAATTAAATAAATAGAAGAAGAGAGTTTTTTACTCTCTTTTTTTATTGCACAAACATTCTTTGCAGTTCTTTCTTGACATTTTTATACTATATTGAGATAATATGTTTTGGAAGTATAAGTTGACCTTTTTTGCTCATACTTTCCATGTATGTTTCCATATCATTTCCAGATGGAGTCGCTAAATCGTAATATTTCTTTACTTCAAAAAAATATGGCACTCCTTATAAACAAGAGAAGACCCTTTACTCCTGAGTCTTCTTTTTGTTTTTTGTTATTTATTAACTAAATAATCAAAAAAAGAGTAGCCTACAACTCTCTTTTTTATTTTATTGGAATTTTATTTAAGAAAGTTATAACGAAATTTCTATGTTCTTCTTTATCAACTCCGTTGTTGTATGCTGTCTGCATTTGAGCCAGGTGGTAGCCAACCAATTTCTGGTCTTTTTCTACAGCTCTAACCTCTAATGTATAATGTACACCTTCTAAATCTACGGTCAAGATGACGCAGAAACCTCCCTTGACACTATCAATATACGTTCCTACACAATGATGCATTCTATCGCCTTCTTGCAACAATTGGATGGGTTTAGAGAGATATTTGAAAGGATTATCTCTTTTTCTTACGATTTTTAATAACGGAGCATATTTTTTATGAATTTCAAATGGAGCGCTTGAGTATTTATCTTTGTATTCTTTATTTCTGATAGAAACAAAAAGTTTATTATGTTTTTCTTCTAACTTTCTCATCGAGGAAAAATCGATTTTGAGTTTTCTTCGCCTAGTCCTGCACATTCGAATGTAATCACTAGCTGTTATATAAGAATCCGTATTTCTGATATGAAGTTTATCACTAGGGTCATTCATTATTTTTTCAAATTCACCAATAGTATCTAAAATAAATACAGTGATGAAAAAATTACGATATTCTAAAAAAGAATAAGGAAGGTCTTTTGGTGGTTGAATCTTTCGTCCTTTTTCACGGAACCACTTTACAAAATTAACAAAAGTCTTATCATCAAATTCAGTTACCGCTTTGATTAGAGTATAAGCCTCTGTAAGAGTGAATTTGTTGACATTGACAATGTTCTCTAGCTTCTTTGCGTTTTTTAAGTGTTTTTGCAAAATGTCCTTCTTTGATAACCCGTCCCTTTGGGCTCTTAATAGATCTCCGTAAGTGATAGTAGTAGGGAGGTCGATCCCTTTGTCTCTTTCAAAATCATCAGCTATAAAGAAAAGGGGTAATCCTTTAAAAACAGTTTCTCTCAATCCTGAGCAGCCAATTCCTCCAAAGCCCAACCTTACTTCTTTGTAGTAAGTATTTAGTCCGCTCTTCTTATAAACCAAGTCCAAGCTATTAAAATGGAGTAGTTGAGTGTTTGTTTTCTTTACTGGTAAATGCCATTCACTTGTTTTTTTATCGCACCAGAAAGCTCTAGCTTCATAATTCTCTAACACTAGATATTTAGAGAAAACTCTGATCAGCAAAAAGCCAAGTGGAGCAACTTTGTCATCTTCTAGTTTTACTACATTAGTAAATTTCTCAATTAATTTCAATTCGTTCTTAATACTTTTCTGCTTATCAATAAATTCATCAAAGTTTAAAAAACGCTGTTCGTCATATGCAAAGAGGTATCGCTCTTCTGCTTTGGTTAAGCTCCCTAACGGAGATAATCTTTCAGAAAACTCAGTTTCCTTAAATCTGCTGTCCCTGAACAACTCCCCCTGTTTAGATTCGAGAAATCCCTCAAAAAACAAGTTGTCAATTTTAATGGGTTTATTTTTGTTATTTGTCTCTTTCATAAACCTCATTATACCAAGGTTTCTACGTATAGTAAAGTGAAAAATGCAGTTTTCTTATATTACAAAAACAAATACGTAAAATGCATTTAGCTATTTTTTACAAAAAAGAAAGAGAAGTTTCTCTTTCTTAGTTAGTATAAAACAACATACGGGATTGTAGTTTCATGTGTATCTGGTACGAAAAGAAAATCCCCCATGTCGAAGCTTTTTAGAGGTTTTTCTTCTTCAGGAATAGGAGTAGAAAAGGTTACAGTCTTTACATTGAAACGTCCTTCTAGCTCCAGAGTGGCGTTAGATGGTTCTAAGAAACCTCTTCGAAACAAATCCCCCTCATCTTCTAAACTGTAGATAAAAGAGTTATTTTCTGGATTTTCTTTGTCACTAAGAATAAATTTGATAGAATCCTTAAAGCCTGCAGTTTCAACAAATTCTCGGATCTGCCTAAAAGAATCTTCAGAGCAAGAAAAGTCAATAGGCAAGAAGAATGAGTTTTTCGTTTGGTTTTGCGCGTGAACTTTTGAATAGATAGAGAGAAGAAGTGTATCTAATAAAGAAGTTTGCTTATCAAACTCTGTTGTATGAAAGCAGTGGTACTCATCTTCTATTCGCGTGATTTGCGCGTGATTTCGGACACTTAACTCTATTAATGTCGTGCCATCTTCCACGATACAGTAATTAGTAACTTCTAATTGAAGTTTGGAATTTTCAAATGTGTTTTTTGACATTGTTGTTACCTCTTATTATAAATTTTATTTTTTTGAAATTGGGGTATGTTTATTTTGCTAGCTGACTTTATTTTTAATTTTATAAAACTTTCGAAAGGTTGATTTAAAGCCAGTTTTTGTTTACTTGGATAGAAAAATTGCACTTTTCTTATATAAACAAAAGTCTGTAAAATGAATTTCGTTATTTTTTATTTGAATTAGTTCTCCTAAGAACAATGCTATCTACATCATCGCTGTTGATCAATTTTGTAAATAGTTCGCTTTTAGCTTTTTCCATCCTTTCTATCCTGAAATGCTCTTGCCATGTTTTGATAAAACAGTCATAGCTTTCGTTAATTTCTTTCTTTAAGCCTGTTATTTTTAAGAGTTTGTTCATAACTTTAGAAAATTTTCTGTTTTTACAAGATAAATATTCTTCCGTAAATTTATAATGTAACTCATAAGCATATTCACTATTGGCAAAAAAAGGATTACTTTTAAATTTAATAACAATTGCTTCTTCATAGTTCTTCGCGTATTTTTCTTCTAGTAGCAATTTTATATTGACGGATTCATTGCTAACCCTTTCTTTATTACATGCGTATAAAAACCCTTCATAGTAATTTGCCAAAAGAATAAGAGCAGAAGTAGCAATAAAGACTCTATTCTTAACGGTAAATGCATTTTTTGATTTTAAATGGCTTCTATACATTCTAAACGGCATGAACTCAGCAACATTGTCGTCATCTTCGCCTCCAAAAAATGGTTCTAATCGTGTCTCCCCATCTTTCCATGGATTTATTGTCATTTCTAATGCTATAAGTTTGGCAACATTAAAAACTTTTACATTAGTTCCTTCGCTTTTTGTTACGGAATACAAATAATCAATTACAGCTGCTATCAGATTAAATTCGTCGTTGTCGTCGTCGTAGTCAAACCAATTGTTCTCACGTCTCTGGTACAACCCTTTTGCATTTTTAACAATCAGCTCGGATACGTAAAAAACTCCGTGATAGTGTCCTAAAGAATCAAAGATTGTTACGTGACTTTCAATTTCGGCTTTTTCAATCTTAGTTAAGATCACGCTAATCAATTCTTTTCTAAAGTCATGATTATTGTATAGAAAATCAATTAAATATTCTTTACTCTCTTGTTCAAGATTATATAAACCATTAGAATTAAGAAATGTTTCAATGTAGTTCATAATATTCCCCTTATCTGCTCATCATTCATGTTCAATAAAAGAATGATTCAAAAATAGTTCTTTAATATAACCCATTAAGCATCTTCACCTTTTTCATTTTAAATATATATTTCATTATATATCATTTTCTTCACAAAAGATACTTTTTTATAATAAAACTTCTCTTTCGATCATTGTTTGCTACATAACGTTATGTTATAATAAAGTAACAAAGAAAGAAGCGAGAGAATAAATATGCCTAAAGCAATTTCCGTTCTAAAGGTAAATAAAGAAAAATTTAATTTCCAAAACATCTCAATAGATTTGTTGAAAAAAGAGCCTGAGTTTATAATTCCATTAGCTAGATTGCTGTACAAGGATATAGAATCTGCAGTAGCAAAAAACACCACCTACAATCCGATATTAGACTTGAGACGAAGCGGTGATGTAAATGAATTAGTCCAAATAATCCTCTCAAATGTTAAAGGGTTAAAAGGAGAAGAACATAACACTTTATTTATGCCATCCAGGGGAAGTGTGCTATTAGCAAGTGTAATTAGTTATGTTCTAGAAAACGAAAGTTGTTGTGATAAAAACTTCACGGTAATCGCAAGGTTTCTTTTAAAAGGATTTGAAAAAATAAGTGGAAGTAGTGACATTTCTGAATTAGATCTGTTGTTACAGACAACAGATCCTGATTTGGGCCAATTTACCATTCGAATTGAAAACAGGGATATTAACAATCCAGATTCTGCTGTTTATGGGCAATTTTTATCAAACTAATTGTTTATTTCAAAAACAAAGAAATAAACAAATCTCTGATGGATAATTGTTTTGCCTTTGAATTAGCTTCTCCTGAGTCAATAAAACTTACTGATTCAATACTTGTGAAAAAATCTCGCCCAGCCGATTTTGCAACAATGTCCTCAATGTTTAGAAGTATTTTTTCTAGAGATAAAGTTAATTGCAACTATCGTATTGGAGTTTATTCTGAAATTCAAAATACTAAAGAAGTAGTAGAGTTATTCGCTCAGCTCAACTATTCATTGGACAAATTGCTATCTCCAGATCATCTAGATAACCCTTTAGCTTATAATATTCTCATGAATGTTATAAAGCAAAACGAGATCAAGGAATTTGTTATCTCTGTTTCTTGAATGTAGCTTGATATTATGAAATAATCAGTTTATATACACCGCCAAACGTTGCCACTAAACATTAGAGTAGGGGCGACGTTTTTTTACATTGGTGATAGGATAAATTTGAAAAAATGTCGGTATATCTTTAAATTGTCTAAAAAAGACTTATAATTATTGGACAGTTCTCATGAATTAGCGTATAATATTGAATGAAAACGCAATCAATAAAAAAAGATGAAAGGATAAAATAAAATGAAAGACGTACAATTAAACTTGTTTGACGAAAGTAATAGTAAATGTGACGAAGGTAACAATCAAAAAGCAGTAAATTTTTTAAATAACACATCAGAGCCAATTAAATGTTACAAGTCCTCCTTAGAGAAAGTGGAATACCTATCTTTAGAAGACTTATTCGAAGGTTTCGATAGTATAAAAATATTTACTTTTTCTTATGGAATGAAATTTCTTAATAAGATTACAGAGCGATTTAAACATGCTGAAATAATAATTGGTGCAGAGTTTGCTGCTCGTAGGGGAGAGTTGCTTGATCTTGTGGCTGAGTTCTTAACAAATGAAGAAGTTGTTGTTAATTCAACTAAAAAAAATTCTAGTCTTCTTGAAGCTTTAAAAAATGGAAATATCGAAATTAGAACTCCAAATGTGGAGCTTATTCATAAGAAGGTATATCTCCTAAAATCAGATGATGGACGAGTGAGAAGTATTCTATCTTCTGCCAATGCTACAACTAGAGCTTGGGAAGAGGGTTTTCAAAGTGAACATGTTGAATACTATGACGACATCAATATGTATAATGAACTAAACGAAGAATTTGAAACTTCATGGGAAGATGCTAGAGATATACTTCTTGGTGAAGTAGCAATTTCTTCGAAAAGAGTTCAAGATGTTGAAGACGTTTTGAAAAACAAAGTTCAAAAGGCAAAAGAAGTTATCGTCTTAACACCACCGAAAGACGAGGTGGAAAAGGAACATTACAAATACATACTATCAGTAAAAGATAATCGGAACAAAATTGATGAAATTTTAAAAGGTGAACAGATTAAACAAGAAAAAAATAAAATTGTGATAGTTCCCGAAAAAATTAAAAAAGGTTTAAATAAATACAAGAAAAAAATAGAAAAAAGAAAGATAATAGATAAAGACAAAGAATTACCAAAAATCACTATCGATTACGAAAAAGAAACTGCTCTACTTGATGGTGTGGAAATCCCATTGACATCATCAAAAGAAGAATTGAAAAAGGCAGTAAAAAACTTTTTGGATGTTATGGAATTTTACAACAGTGGTTTATTTTACGGTGATATTCTAAGTAGACAAAAAGCAATATTTAAATTATTAAATATTATGTTCACATCTCCTTTTAATGCTAAAGTTAGACATGAAGCCTTTCTTTCTGGAGCAAGTGTAGTTAATATTCCATTTTTTGTAACAATAACTTCACCACCAGACGGAGGTAAAACTTTTGCAACGGAATTGTTTTTAAAAATGATGACAGGTCAAGACTTAATTGGTTTGAAACCTGTAAGTAAAGGTGTTTTTGCCTCTCATGTTTATCGAGAAGACGACACAGTACCCATTTTCTTTGATGAGGTAAAAAGTGGGGATAATTACAGATACTATGTAGAAGTGATGAAGTGGCTTTATAATGATGAAACACAAATGATGGATAAACAACCTTTAATCATTATGGCATCAAACGACAATTTATCTGTCAAGGATGAAGCTAGGAAGCGTTCTGTTTTTCTAAATATTGATGGTACAAAATCAGAAAAAGCGTCTGCTTCAACATTAGAGTCCATTGGTAAAAAATACAAGAAAGAAGCTAATACAGTATTATTCAATGAATTTCTAAGACGAATGATTCCATTAGTAAAAGAATTAATTGAAGAAATCAATGAAGGAAAATACGACACTCCAGATGGTCGATTAGGAGTGGATTATGACAGAGAAGATGTTATTGCTCCTACCCTTATAGATAAATCCTCACAAGTGATTATGGAGATTGTTAAAGATTGTGGATTTGAAACACCTGATTATATGAGTGTTTTAGATTGGGATAAAGATATAGATGGTCGAGGTGCAGCAGTTGTTAACTTAGTCGTTCGAGATATAGAGAATCTTTATCGTAAAGCTCCTAACTCATTTACAATCAACGAACAAGCAATAGAAATATTGTTAGAAAAAGATCCAAAAATTTGGCGTGACATTCTCCCTCAAGAAGCAGGGTTTACAGCTATCAAACGTAAAGGAGATGACTGCTTTACAGCTACAATTGACCGTAAATGGATTGCAGATCACAGTGGTGTATTCTCTAAATCTCAAAAAGCAGGGTTGTTCAAAAAACTTTTTAAGTGGAGATAGCTCATGTGTGATGTGTATTATTACAGCCAGAGTGATGCTAAAGAAGATGTTTTTTTCGTAGAAAAAGTTCTAAAATTAATAGAAAAACAAAAAAATGCAAAGGAAATTACCTTAATAAAAGTTTTTGAAAACAAAAGAAGCAGTAGGGAATTATTAAAAATCATCAAAGAATCCAACTTTAATGATTATATGCTATTTGATAGCGTAAAAAGCTTAGGATTGAATGATTCAGAGCTAAAAAACATTTTAGAACGATTGATCAGCAAAGGAAACGTAGTTGTTTTCAAGGACTCCGTTGTTCCAATTGAAAAACAAATACAAAAAGAATTTAACAAAAACTTTTTAATTGGTTTGCATTACTCGATCTCAATTCTATCAAGAAAAAACAAAAATATTCTAAATCAACCAAGTGTAGGGAGACCGACTATACAATACCCAGATAATTGGGAGGAATGTTACAAATTATGGAAAAATAAAAAAATAACCTCCAAGGAATTCCTGGATAAGGTGGGCTTGAAGAGGGCGACTTTCTATAATTTACTAACAGAATATAGAAAAGCTAATTAAATTTTAAAAATTGAGAAAGAGAGAAATAAATATATATGAAACGAAAATTTATGGGTGATGATTTATCTTCGGGAAAACATCCTTTTGTTGAAGCATATTTAGCTCATTACGAAAAATGCTCACCTACCCAAGAGCCACACATCACAATCGTTAAACAAAGCATCGAACAATTACAGGACTGTTATTCAAAAGAAATTGAAGGGAATAAAACTGTGGATGTCCTATTAGGAAGTGATTGGAGAAACGGGCTAGAAGAAGTGGAAGATGAGTGGGAATAAAAAAGATACTTGCTATTAAGTTACTTCTGTGATATAATTATTTCATTCATATACACCGAAACGTTGCTGCTAATCACTAGTAGCAGCGTTTTTTTTGTATATATAATGATGTGTAAAAAAATAATAAAACCCCTCTCTATGACATCAAAAGGTCAAAAGTAGGGGTAGCATGTATTGTTTTTATAAGTGTTATTTAGAAGCTTTTGTTGCGAAATCTTCATTCGATACTGCTAGCTTTTCGAAAGTTTCTGAAATGATCTTAATATCGCAATTTAGTTCTGATAAATATCCGTAATTTTCCTTAGAAAATATGCCATCTTTAATCTTGTGGAAGTTTCTGTAAAAGCGTTCGATATCATCTTCAATAACAGTCATGAATTCTTTTGCATTTTCAAAAGTAGCTTTTTGTTCTAATATGGCAATTTCTTTTTTGAACGTAGCATAGTTTCTGTTGCGGATATTAATAAATTGTTCATCTTTATCAATAGGCGCTGCAGGGAATGGAAATTCTTCAATATTTTCACAAAGTGAAGTATATTTTTTGTCGTCCATATTTTATCATTACCTTTTTCTATATTATAAAGCTATTATAGCATAAATAGCGCTAAAAATCAATGTTTTCTCTTCTTTATATTATAACATAATAATACATAGAAGATGCTTTTGCAACTTTTTTGCAAGTAAATATTATTATTGTCAATAACATAGCGTTATGTTACAATTGAATTGTTAGAATATAAAATATAAGGAGCAAACTTGATGGGAATTGATATTCACATGTGGATCGAAGGGAAAGATGCTGAAGGGAATTGGTTTGTTGCAAATCCTAGATATGTCGATTATAAAAACCCTGAAAAAGTAAGAGAAGTAAAAGAGTTTACTGTAAGAAGAGACTATGCTCTTTTTTCAGCTTTGGCAAATATTGAAAATGACAGTTCCATTCCGTATATTCAAGAGAATCGTGGTTTGCCTGAAGATATTTCAGATATTCTAAAAAGAAAGAGTGACCAATGCAGCTCAGACCAATTCGGTTTTGGAAACATCTCTTTCAACGAATTAGAAGAATATCTTTTTACAAACATGCACAGCAAACACTTATCAACGATCACAGCTGTCGCCTCAATAAAAGAACTTTATCGAAGAGTTAACGAATTGTGTTTCGAAATTATTGATGATGATTACAATTCTTTAGACAAAAATACTGTTCGTTTAGTCTTTTGGTTTGATTAAAAACTAAAACCAAAAGACCCTCGGCAGCAATACCGAAGGTCTTCATCGTAAGAGATAAGCGGGATTTATAAAGCAGAGAAAAACACTTGTAGCTAATCGCGTTAGTTACAAGTGTTTTTTTTGATTAGTGACGTTATTTTTTATTTTTACACTATTTCGCATAATTATAGTTATGCGAAATTATACTTGACTTTTTACTACTTCTGTGGTATATTAGAGCTAATAAAAAGCATCTCATAAAAAGGATTAATAAATGGAAAAATACACTACTAACAAAGAAATTGCAGCTAAACTAAATCAACACTATACTTCGTTGGGGTATTGTGAACTATCCAACGCCACCATAGTGTCAGCAATTAGAAAAGCAGAAAAAGCAATTAAACCTGAAGTAGAATTAGACAAAAAATACAATAAAAAATATTATGAGTCTTCTTTTTTAGATAAGGCTTTCGATTATATTTTAAAAAATCACACATTTTCTCTTCGAAAATTGACGGAACCATCTTTTACAATAACCTTGCCCGATGTATGCGAACGATTAAAATCTGTCTACGAAGACCAAGGATACGATTTGCCTCCAGAGGGCAAAATTCCAAACGCAGTTTTGAGGGCAGAGCGTAAATTAAAACCTAAAAGAAAAAAGCGTTCAGGAACTTTCTATTACGAAGAATCTTTTTTGGAAGATGCTATAGCTTATATTTTAAAAAATCAAAACTTTAAACTGGTTAGAAGTAAAAAATATGAATCAAAAAGATTAACTACCAAATATCTAAATTCTTTTGATTTATTAGTCACTTCTTCTTCTGCCCTTATGCCTCACAATGATGAGGTTAAGTTTGAAAAATCTGGATGGTTTAATTTACAAACTCTCTTTAATTTTTTATATACAGGTAATGCGAAGTTATTTGAAGAAGCTCAACGAGAAACAACTGTACAGCGTTCTTTATGTATAACTGTTGATGACTACTCAGATCACCTACTTATGATGGAACTTTTCTCGGAGTTTGCTTCTGAAATGCTAAGAGATTTTGACCACATAATTATTCACAATGAAAATAAAGATAAAATAAAAGAACTATTCATTTTCTATAACATACTAGACTTCAATGAAATCGCACAAAGAATTGCTAGAAATCTTGGATTTTTCGTAAGGAAACACAAAAAATATTTCTCAAAGGATAGTTCATTTGCTAATGTAAATAAAGGAAAAGTATCGTTTTCTCTTTATAAAGAAAGTATCTTAGATTTTGTATCTAATCATAAAGAAAGTTCTGTCCGAAACGACAACAACAAACAAAATGTTGTTCTTTTTAAAGGTGAGAAAGATTTTTGGAAACAGAATTTATAAAATATAATGGATAAAGGTGATAAATGTATCATAGATTACAATTCTCATAAAAGTAAATGTATCATAAAAAAGTTATTAATTAAAATTTATAGAAAGACAGGTATTTACTCATGGCTACTCTTATTGAAATTCTAAAGCAAAATGAACAGGAAAATAAAGAGAAAAAAGACATCGCTAGTAAGCTAGCTTCGCTATTGGAAACGGAGGAGATAACCAAAGTATTGGCCAAAACTATTGTGGCTTCAAAAGAAAATAACGATATAGAAGCTTGGATTCAAGTGGATAATGATTGCATTTCTCTAAGAGTGATTAACTCTAGAATTATTTCCTTTATTGTGAGAGAAATGAAGGAAGGAAATACTCCTCCTATTGAGTTATTAGTCGCAAGGTTTAAAATCTTTGGTGGGGATAAAAGTGAAGAAAATGACAAATCTCGATTAAATGAGTTTATGCTAAGAGGCCTCTATGTAGAAGTTTCTAATTATAATAGTATAAGATTAAGCTCTGACAAAGCACTATATTACTTAAAGAAAGTAATTGGCGTAGAAGATTAATGAAAACAAAATTAACTAAAAAGATTGAATATTTGATTTTTAAAGACACAAATAAACTAGGCATCAGTGGTTGCCGTGAAGTCAAAATCGGCACTCACAAAACAAAATCGTTTCTTACAGGAGAGCAAGAGTTTGTAGATTACATGACAATCACATCAGATGGTGAGATTGATTGCTACGAGATCAAATCTTCAATGGATGATTTGAAATCTTCTGCACGGCTTAGTTTTTTAGGGCATAGAAATTTTTTAGTTCTGCCTAGTGACTTGTATGAGCAAGTGGCAAATGAACGATGGTTCTTGGAAAAACTAGAAAATCATTCTATCGGGATCATCGTTCTTAAAGAAAATGACAAACTTCAGTTGCTAAAGAAATGCAAGAAAAAGAAGCTCTCTATCGGCACTCAAACACTACTACTCGAATCTTTTGCCCGTTCTGCAGCAAGAGACGCTAACAAATTGTACGAACTAGAAAATACAAACGATAAATAAAAAGGACTGTTGTTTATTATGCCCTCAACCTTATACGGAATTAACTTTGAAAACCAATTGATTAAATTAAAAAGTTACCAAAATTCATTTGCTTCATGTTATCCAGCATGGGACTACTTTGAAGAAAAATATTTCGGAAAGAAAGTCACTCAAATTAGCCCAGAATGTTGGAAGCTAAATAAAAAAGACATGGAAAGCCCTTCTGAATATTTCACGCTTCTATCTACTTTCGATGGATATGTGTTTGATAAAAAACACCTGCCAGAAATGATAAGTTTGCTACAGGAGCAATCGGAATTTATTCCAAATCTTACTAGATTGCAGATGTTCAAAGATGCGTTGGAAGAAAACAACTACAACACTTTCTTCATTACTGCAAATTCAGTTAGTGATTACGAAGAATTCATTCATTATCATTGGGATGATGAGGACATGATAGAATCATCTCCTCCTACTGTATCTGATTCCGTATGGGACATTTGGGAAGCGTATTTGCAAGAATAACACTCCAAAAAAATAGAAAGGCTAAAATAATGCCCAAATTCACTCTCGAATGGAAGAAAAATAACTCCTCTAAAAGAAAGAAGTTTGCTACGGTAGAATCAGTTCCAGAAGCAATCAAATTAATTTCTAAAAACTGCAAAAAATGGATTAATGAGACTCCTACTCCTTATTTTCGAGTCCACGAAAAAGAAAACGAGAAATTTGTAGATTACGGCTCACACACAGCAAAATTTATCATCTCTGAAGTAAAAGAAAAATAGAAAAAAGCTACTTTGTTGAGTAGCTTTTTATTTTATCTACCGCCAATAGATTTAGATGGTGTGTTTAGCTTAGGTGAGCTATTTCCGCTAAGGATCGGCTTTACATCTTTGTTGTTAGCAATCTCTTTTGCTTTGTTAACCAATTTAGATTTAGAACCGAATCTTTCAACCATGTTTTGTTTATCTTTATCGGAAAACAGCTGGTTTCCGTCTTTCGATGATTTAGATTTGAACGATTTCACCTGTTCACTTGCATCTTTAGAAACAAATTTGCTATAGGCTTCTTTGGCTGTTTCTTTAAGTTTGTCGTTAGATTTGATTTTGTTGAAGGTATCTTTCAACTGTTCTTTACCGCCTGGAGTAGAGAATTTCTTAACCTCATTTGAAATTTCTTTTCCTTTTGAGCCAAATCTATCAACCATATTTTGTTTATCTTTATCAGAGAACAATTGATTTTCATCTTTAGATGATTTTGTCTTAAATGATTTCACTTGTTCACTTGTATCTTTTGAAGAAATTTGTTTATCTTTGTTTAAGAACAAATCTTTATCCTCATTAGATCTACTCTCGCGAGCTTGTAAACCAAAAGATTTTTCGAAGTGTTTTTCAATACCACCTTGTTTATCCATATCAGAAAAAAGCTTATTAAGTTCACCTTTTTCTTTGCTATTGAATAATTCTGGCTTAGATTCTAAAAGTTTCTTGGCATCATGAGTATCTTCGCGAACTTGTCTTTTGAGGTCAAACACCATAGCATCTCTTTTATCTACAGTAGGTTCTTTTGAGGCGTGTAGGAAAGGTTTTTTATAATCATTATTGACGATAAAATCCTTTACTCTAGCGTTATCACTGTGGATCCTGAAAAAGCGATTAACATCGTCTTTGCTACTTTTTGACAAAGGGATCTCTGGCTTGTCTTTAGTTGCAAATCCATGCATTTCCTCAGCAAACTTATCTAACTTTTCAATTTCTTTGGTGTATCCCTTTTCACCTTTTTCAGTTAAATTTAGCAAAGCTTCTTTTAAATCAATTGTCATAGTTTCCTCCTAAATGATTTTCTAATACATTTTACCAAAAAAATATGACTTTGGGAAGTTGGTTGAATTTCTATTATCTTTATGTTATAATCAGTGTATGATTAAAAAAACAGTTGAAAATATTGACGAAAGCAGAGCTACAAATCATTCAGTGTTTAATATTTTGGTTGAAGTTACCATTTTTACTAAGGACAAAGCTGCTCTTATAAACGAGAATGTCAATGAAATAATTTATGGACTTTTCACTCGCATAAGTAAAGAGCATGGTGTTCAAGTAGTAAAATGGCATCATGAAGATTGTAGTGTTCAAATGTTGCTTTCTATATCCCCAAGTACAAATTTGACTAAATACATAAACGCTACTAAAGCTAGTTCATCTAGGCTATTAAAAAAAGAAATCTATGGCTTATCTTTGGCGTTGCCTGACGGGAAATTTTGGGGAAGAGGTTTTTACGCTTTTTCATTAGATGCAAAAAACGAAAAAACTAAAAATAAAAAGCGAGTTAATATAAAATGAGTAAATCGGCACAAGAACTTGTAATCGCTACTACTATTGTTGAATATTACAAATGGCAGCACGGAAAGATGCCAACATTAATAAAGCCACAAGAAGATCCTGATATGGTTTGCTGTGTGATGGATAAGGTTATTGAAGGGTCTTTTAGGGGGAATGTAGTTTACGGTAGAGGAGAATATTTCAAAAAGTCCCTTCCGACTATTGAAAATTCAATGAGAAACAATAGCAATTTTAGAGAAGTTCCTCCTTTAGGTTCTCCCTCACCTGTATTTAGATATGTTGGAAAAAATTAATAAGATAGAGGAATTGTATGAGTAATTATCTACTACTTGATGTAAATGGTACTGTTGGAACAGATGAACGTCCCTTACTTGAATATCTTGAAAACCCTGAAGATTTCGTCTGGATTGATAAAGTCCTAGCTCACATACGATTATCAACCCTAGAAAGAATTAAAACTATTAGTGAAACATACAATGTGACAGTTTTATGGGCTAGTTTGAGAGCAGACGATGCTTTGTGTTTAAACCAACTAATAGATGTTTCGTGGGGCTGGTTAGATGTCAATAGCATTGTGGATCGTTCTAATGAATGGTCTAAAGTTGCTGGGATTGTTAAATTTTACAATGAGCATCCTGGTTCATCTATTGTTATTTGTGATGATATGTTGCGCGTTGGACAAGCTTACAACGAACTTAAAAGCCAAGCAAAAAATATTAAAACAATTATCCCTTCTACTACTATAGGGATGACAAAAGAAGAATTAGATGAAGTTGAAGACTTCTTCAAAAACGTAAAATAAATTGAACAGAATAAACTTACTACAAGAACCGAGGGGTTTATGAATACTTATATTTTGGACAGCAAAAAAACAAACGAACTCAAAAAACAATTAGAAACAAAACCACTAGGACTTATTCATTTTTTACGCGCTACGGGATACAAAGTAGGAAACGAATTCTTTTACCTTGTATTATTTAAATTCTCAAACATCACCTTTAAAATGATCTTGCAAGAGAAAAATGAAGAATACATTGTAAATAGAATTTCTTGTGAAAAAAATTATATTGTTAGCCCTTCAAAACTAGAAAAGAATGCTATTTCTTCAGTCCCAATTATCATTTCCAAGCCAACAGCAACTTTTGAATTACAAACAGTTGTCGATTTTAAATTAAATGTTAATGAAATCTTAGATATTTGTAAAAAAATGTCAGATTCAAAACTAGAATTTACGTCTATAAATGATTACAGAAATAAATCTAGCTTCGAGAAAGGGTTATACTGAAATGGATATGTGCGAAAACAAATTACCAAACATAAATAATCTACCCCTTCTAGCTAGACCTATTTTGCATTATTCTATGTTCGGAGTGGCTCCTCGAAACATTATTGGAGAATCAGCTTTTAGAAAAATAAAAAAAGAGGTGCAACTCCGTGCAGATCATCATTGTGAAATTTGCGGCAGGTATGTCTCGCACAACAATATAACTAAAGATTGGCTTCATACTCACGAAGTGTATCAGGTGGATCATAAGAAACGAGTATATTGTTTTGAAAGATACATTGGAATCTGTAAGGAATGTCATGAGTTTATCCACTTAGGCTATTTAGATAGTTTACTCAGCAAAGGGATTGTCTCTAAAGAATACTTCACCGAAGTTTTTCAAAGAGGTCAACGGCTGTTAAAGATTATTAATAAACACAAAGAACCTAATTCTAATCTTAATGATGTTTACTTATTTGAATTTGAAGGGGAATATTTTGTTAATGATTTTTACCCAGAAGTAGCGAAATCCCTTCATGAACAAGGCGTGAATATCATCCACTACGACGGAGTCAACAAAACCCTGCCCGATGAACTTTTCTACAAACCAAAAAAACGCAAAGGATAAAAAATGGCTTTAGAATATCGAAGAGAAACACAAAGAAAGAATGATAAATTAATTAGCAACCTTTTAGAGAATTTACCAACCGAAGTAACTGCTTTTGTACGTGCAAATGAAGTTACAAAATCAGATAATACGCTCTTGTCTTATGTTAGAGATATTAGTCAGTTTTTAACTTACGTAAAGGAAAATACTCCTTTATTAACTGATACAGAAGTAAGTAATATTGACCTTCATTTTTGGACAACTTTAGATACCTCTCAGATTAAAGAATACGAGAGACACTTGAGTAAGGTTAATAATTTAACGAACACTTCTATTAAACGTCGTTTATCATCTCTAGCAACGTTTTATAAGCATTTAAACGCCTTCCATGGCATTGAGCACAATCCTCTTAGAGATTATGCATACCCTAAAGCAGAAACTAAAGAAATTGTATATCTGACTTCTGAACAAACAATTAAATTACTAGAAGGGGTTTTAAGTAATAGCAAAAAATTACAAAAAACAAAAACAGGAAAATTTAATCACGAGGGTGAACCTGTGTATGAATATAAACCTGTCGATCTCACTCCCGAAGAGACCTTGCAAAAAGAAAAAAATGTATTGCGAGATTATGCTATCATTACTTTATTTCTTGGTACAGGCCTTCGTATCTCAGAATTGGTTGGAATCGACATAACAGATATTGACTTCGAAAATAAATGCATCAATGTAGTCCGAAAAGGAAAACAAATGTCAGTAGAGAAAGTTTATTTTGGTCAAGAAGTCTATGATGTTCTTAATTTGTATCTAAAAGGGGTTGATATCCCTGATAAACTTCTCAAGGAACTACCTAATGATGTGGTTCAATTTTGTTACAACAATGCCTATAAAGAGAATGTTGTTGAATTGGCTACTACTACATTCGGCTTGACTGATGAAAAATCCAAACTTAACGTTGAACAACTTTGCTACTCTATAAGAAATGCTGGAAGAGCAAACTTTAACCCAGAACGTGGGGAAGATGCTTTATTTGTATCAAATAGAGGGACTAGGATTTCTACAAGATCAGTAGAATTAATTATCAAAGAAAAAGTTTTAACCTATTTACCTGATATTAAAAACAAAGACAATATCACACCTCACAAATTAAGGTCAACTGCAGCAACAAGACTTTTATCGCAAACAGATGACATTCTTCTTGTATCTAAGCAATTAGGTCACGCTTCTCCTGCTGTCACAGCCAAACACTACGCTCAGTTGCAGGAAGAAAAAGAAAAACATCGTCTAGCAAGCCTGGATATCACGAATTGGTGAAATGATAAAAAATAGAAAGTTAATTGCTCAAAATGAAGAAATTTGAAAGAAATAAATCAAATAAGGATAAAAACGAAGAATTTCCCTTGTACATTTTCGGAATTGTTTTTGTGTATTTTGTAATCATGTGCGTCATAACTGTTCTTGGGTTATCAACAGCTCAAAAATCAACTTTGATGCTTGAAAAGCCTAAGTCTGAAACTTATGAAAAAAACAAAGATGAAGAATTTAAATTTGATAAATCAATTTACTCTATAAAGAATACCCCTAATAACTCTAAGAACTCATTCGTCCTCTATAAGAAAAATTCTCCTGAGACTAAATATGATCAAATTTATGGTTATCCCTATAACTATGCTTATACTCAGGTAAAAGACGGCTCTTATACGGATGTCTATCAGACTGAAGCTCCCGTTTATGGAGTTGATGATTTCCTATACGACACAACAGACGAGCATGGGAGTAGTCTGCCTTAGATAAAAGCACTTGCTTTTTTATACGAAGTATAGTACAATATAAAATACAGAGATTTTGATAAGGTTTGGCCTCAAGCCTTGGAAATGGTCATATTTGTTATGATCATTTTTTTATTGCTTTTTTAAAAGAAATGTACTATACTATTATTTGTAGTTAAGAAGTTAAATTTCATGTTCATCAGCTCTTCAGTCGAGTTTCAAACTTCTTATCTACCATATCTTTCAAGTGCAGACTTTTGCAATCCCCTTGCATTGCTGCTCACGAAAAAACTCCAAGCAAATGCTCTCATGCGTTTGCTTTTTTATTTTATTGAAAATTATATACATAATTATATTTATGTGTATTAAATAACTGGATGTAAATTTTCTTAAACTATTGACAACTTACCTTTTATAATGTATACTACTAAGTAATTAGGTTGTAATTCTTTTGGTGTAGCAAAGGTGTTGATTAATTTTTATTTCTGACAATTCATCAATAATGTAAGTTAAAAATTCAGTTAGAATCGTTATCTTAGTTGACACATAAAAGTAAGCTTGCTAACTAGTAAAGTAGGAATCAGTTATTAGCTTTAAACGAATTTCAAAATTTGAGCCTTTGAATTCACTTTGTAAATGATTTTTATTTGTAAGCCTACCCAAAAGTTGCCTAATATTTTCGATACGACAGTTTTGTATTTACTACAGAACTTCCTTTCTATTTTTTAAAAAACAAAGCCAATTCAAGGCTTTGTTTTTATTTTTATAACTATTGTAGAAGTTAAGCTATGGTATATATACCATAGCTTAATTTGTTTTTAACAAATCCGTAAATGTTGAAACAGAAATAGATTGTTGACTAAAGTCGTGCGTAGCTTCTTCTTTATCTTCGACAAATTCTGCACCAATGATACTTGCAAACTGCGTTAATGACATAGAAATCTCTTCTTTTCTTTTGATCAAATCAATTAGCTGGAATGATGTGGTCTCGTTTGGTGTTTTACCTCCTGATGAGAAGTTAGACAAAACGATTTTTCCTTCCGTGCTTGTCGCAAAAGATATCGCTTTATCAGTTGAAACGCTAGCTTGAAAGATAACTTGTCCGTCTTCAACTACTTTTGTTGCTTCTCTTTCTAGAGAATCTGCAATGTAGATTTTTGCACTTGTCGTATCTTTCTTCGCATAAGGATGCATAGAATAGATAACTCCAGTTTTGCCGTGGGATATCATAGCTTCAGCAGCTAGCCCCTGTTCATTTAATTGAATCATATCTCCCGTGTAGACGATATCGTCGTCTTCTTCTGCGTAAAAACCAACTCTTTGTCCTTCCATAGTGTGGGCGTGTAAGTCTAGATCCCCTTGTTCTGACCAATAAATGCCCACTTGATATTCATCTCCAACTTCAATAGAGGAATACAATGGATAGTTTCCAATAAAAGATTTTGCAGACGTAGGCATTTTAATGTCTACCCTTTTATCAGGCTGGTAGAACTTTAGTTTTTTATCAGAGAATCTTTTATTCAATTCTGCTCGGATGATAAGCAGTTTTTCATAGCAATCTCTGATTTTTACACTAGCTTCTCCAGATGAAAGTTGCATTTCCTCTTTGATGTACACTTTTCCATTTCGAACTCTATAGAAGTTTAGACCACCATTTGTCAAAATCATACGTTCTTTTAGGTAGTTATACCATTTAATTAATTGAAGAACTGTAGCTTTCTCTAAATTAGGCAGTTCCTTTTCTTCTAAAATAGTTCGAAATGTGTGGTCGATCCTCGATTTCTCCGATAACCGCTTCATCAAATTAACTTCCTTTTGGAGTCCGATTTTTTTGATTAGTAACCAAAATGTTTTATTCACTCGAAAGTGATCAGCAAGCGGTTGTAAGCCATGAGTCGAAATGTAATCTCGGACAAGAGAAACGAATTTATTTTTAAATTCTGAGTCATTTAATTTAGATTTAACATTCCCGTTTATTTCTTCAAACAGTTTTTGATTTTTCACATATTCTGTAGATCCAGTCAGTTCTTTTACTAAAACTCTAACCAACAAATTTGGTTCTTTAGGAGTAATTCCGTGTTCTGATGCTAATTCTATAATAAGTTCCTTATTCAGAATAGAGTCGGTTTGAAGTTTCTCCTCCATAACAACATCAGCCAACATAGGGATATCTTCTGTTGGCAATGCTAGAGGCTGTTCAATAAACTTTTGAAATTCCATTCTAAGCTTATCTTCTGTTAACACTTTAATTTTTGTTAACTGAGACTTAATAGTTTCAGCTACTTCTTGCTCATTGCGATTTGGAATATAAGCTTCAACGCCCAGTTCATAGTAACTAGTCAAATAATGTAAAATTCTGTCAAAAAACACTTCAGTCAAGGTCAAACTTTCCCGTTCAGCAAATGTTTTATAAAAAGTGGCGTTCGCATTTTTCAAGTCTACCCCATAAAGCTCTACCAACGCTTCTGCTGTATCTTTAGTAATAGGAGAAAATGGCTCTAGTAAAATTCCTTTTTCTAAACACATTTTTGTATAAAGAAGAGAGTCAGCTTTATCTTCTTCAGTGTGGATAGATTTTATATATTTTGCGCTTAATTGTTGGTTCATCACATTACCTTCCGTTCTTTATTTGACCACGTTTATTTCAAAAAAACAAAGCCCAAGAATAAATTTTATCCCAGGGCTTCCGACAAAAGAATCAACTCTTTAAAAAGTAAATTAGCGAGATGTAATAATATTGCTTTTTGATCTCAAGAAGAGGAACACCTTTATGCTATTACTTAATAAAGAAAGAGTAAAGTAAAAATTGTATACCTAATAATATCATAATCTAGATAACTTGTCAATATCCCTGTTACTTTTTGCTTTCTTTAGAGAGTAATATAATTCTTTGATGCTGTTGTGCAAAAAAGCTTTTTCGATAAGTTCTCGTTCTAGTTTTCTGTCGATGTTTAAGCTAGGATCTGATAGATAAATTTGATATTCAGGACTTTTGTATTCCCCAATTTCAAAAGCTTTTACAACTGAGGAAAAACCTTTGAGATTGATGTCATTTCTCGTATAGATTGTCCCGTTTTCTTCAGTGTCTACTATCGCTAAATTTACTCTCATAGTTTGCCTCTATTCGCCATCATCGACTTCATACTTTTGTTGGAATAGTTCAGCTTGAAGCAACATAAGGGCGACAAAAATCCGCTCACACGGAACTTCATTTAAGCCATAGGTGGTATCTTCTACCTCTTCAAAACTGTATTCCCCTGGCTGTCCACAGTCCCCAATTCCAGCCGCAATAATGGCTCCGATTTGCGCCATGGTAAGTGGTTCATCCGAACCATCGGTGCGATAAAAAGTTGCATGAGCGTATGCGGGCCCCATATAGCTTTCTAGGTTGATGTGGCCGTATGGTGTTTCACACCGCCCAAATGTATATAATGCAGTCATTCTTATTTCCCCTTATTTTTGTTTTTTACAATATTTTTTGTATTTTTCTTTTTCGTTAGAAATTTCGAAAAACATTTATATTGAACTAGGTTATCTCTGATAGCATTGATTGCTAAACCAAAATCATGAGAGAACACCACTTCATAAATATTTTCAATAGGCTCGTTTTTAACTTCGATAGCTAAAATCGTCGAAACTGTTTTACCTTTCTTTTCAATCTGAATTAGATCGTTTACTTGGCTAACAATAAGGCTCAAGTCTCTTTGTTTATTCACTTGATTTTCCAACTCTGAGAATTTTGTATTTTTATCTTCAATCAATAAATGTAAAGCAATAAAATAAAGTAAATCAATTTTATCATTTGCTTTTATTTTAATAGTTCCATTTGTCATTTTTTCCTCAACATTCCTAATTTCTTAGAACTTTTTAGAATAATTTTTTATATATATTATACAATAATTAACGAATAAAATCAAATAAAATATATAGTGTTTTGTAAAATTTTCTTATTTTCGTTCTCTATCAATCCACTTCTGAACCTTTAAAGCTTTATTAAGTGTCATACTCGTAATATCTCGTTTAGAGCGCCTGAACAAAGAACGCTCCATCGGAGCAATATCTGCTTGTTTATGAAGTTCTCCTGTCTTAATCTCAGGATCTTCAATGCATTTTCTAATCTTTTCTAGGTCCAAGACTCTAAATCTTTCTGGATTACCTTTAATAAACTCAGCCGTTCGTTCATTGCTTTTGTTTACTACTCCTTCAAGCCATTGTTGTCCCTTTTTAGAATCAATCCATTGTTGGATAAGCTTAAGCGTACTTAACTTAGTAGCAAAAAAAGCATCTCGACTACTTCTCATTCTCGATAATGTGGCACTACTAATACCTACTTCATTCGCAAGTTGATTTCCTTTAACGGAGTAATCTTCTACTATGGCAAAAACATGATTTAAATTAATAACCTCTTTTCCTTTGCTAAAGTCTCCAAAATAGCTTTTTCTACTTCTTTGAGTTCTGCAATCTAATTGATTTTTTGTTGCCTTAATTGTGTTACTCAAAAGGCTTACTACAGTCATAGGTCCTACTCCGCCAGGAACAGGAGTGACAATGCCTGCAAAGTTATTTAGTTTCAGAGAATGAAAGGCAACATCTCCTACAATCTTTGAATTAATTCTATTGATGCCGACATCAATAACTAAATCCGCATTTTTTAATTCGTTATATTCAACCGTATTTGGTTGTCCAGTAGCGACAACAACAATATTGGAATTTAAACATAAACTCTTCAAAACATCTTTAGGTGTATTTCTATTGCAGACAGTTACAGTAGCTCCTTTATTAATCAATTCCAACGCTAATGGCTTTCCAACAATGTTACTTCTCCCAATAACCGTTACTTTAAGACCAGTCGGATCACCTAACGTTTGTTCTATGATATCCAAGATACCAAAAGGGGTACAAGATACTAAGTGTTCTTGCCCAAGCACTCCTTTACCTAAATTTCTGCCAGTAAAGCCATCAACATCTTTTCCCTCTGATATTAGATTGCTTAAATAAACAGCATCCAAATGTTCAGGAATAGGCAGTTGAAGTATAATTCCATTTACAGACTCATCAGCATTTAGTTTTTTGATTTGTTCTGATACTGCTTCAGTTGAAATGTTTTTTTGTAAATTAATATGTAATAGAGCTACCCCGACTTCCTCAGCCGCTTTTTTCTTACTTCTTATATAGATTTCACTAGCTGCGTCGTCCCCTATACTTAAAACTGCTAATTGAGGTTTTATATTAAGATATTTAATCTCTTTCTTTAATTCCTCTTTGATCTGCGAGGCGCGTGCCTTTCCGTTAAAAACCTTCATCTTATACCCCCTTTCATTTCTTATTTTTTCTTGTCATGGTAAATAAAGAAATGAGAGATGCAATAAAAACAGCTCCAAAAATTACAATCATTACTTCATTATTTTTAAAATTCAGTGAAGAAAAAACCAATCCTGAAAAAGAAAAAGTTACTAAAAAAGTTACAACTAATATAGCAATCGCTACTCCTTTAGTTATTCCTTTATCTTCCTTGTTTTTACTATTATTCATTTGCAAATCCTTTCTAAAAATATATATTTCACGAAAAAATTATATCATTAATGAAACTAAAAGTCAAAATTTGATAAAAAATCGTACAAAAAATATCGAATTATTTGGATAGAAGATAAAAATATGGCATAATTATTGTATAAAATAAAAAAAAGGAGTTATTTTCTAAATGAAAAATAATTATGATGGAAAAGTTAAGGGTCATGGATATTTTCGTAAGACTAAAGCTTTTGGTTTAGCAAGCGGAATCGTCCTTGGAGCAGCCCTTATTTTTGGTGCAGGAAGTGTTTCTGCAGATGAGGTAAATACCCCAGCGACAGCTACAACTACTTCCACAAGTCAAGAAGATAATATTAATTTCGAAAATCGCCAAGAAGTTAATAAAATTATCAATAATCAAACACCTAGTAACACACCAGACGCAGATGGTACTTTAAATAGTCAAATTAAGAGCGTAGAAACAATTCCAGCTACAACTGCTGGAGCAACACGCTACAAGGTTGAACTGCACGATGGATACACAACGGGTGACGATGGAAAATTGATTTTTTACGTTAACAACTCTGATATTTCAAAAGTAACTGATGCAATTAAGGATAAAAATAGCGGAGAAATCCTTGGTTGGCTCGAAGTAAGCAAAGTTGGAGTTGACGAACAAAATAAAATTACTAATAAATTAAATAATGCGTCAACTTTTAAAGAGTTTTCTGATATTATTAAGAAGACTCCAAACGACAAAATTACTGGGTTAGGAAAAGTCACTATCTCTTTGTCTGAAAAATTTTCAGAAAAAAATAAAAATCGTGCAATTGAATTTGAATTGTACAATCCATATGGAGACAATCCTCGTAGTTTATCATCCTTTTTAAACAACGACTTCAAATCGTTGAATGCACTGTCAAATAATTCAAATAACGCAACTGAAGTTTTAAAAAATACTTTCACTGCCCCTGAATTTAACGGACCTAAAACGATTGCAGGTGTTAACAGCCGTGCAGAAAAAGGTGCTTTAATTCTTCCTAGTGTAAACAATCAAAAATTATCAGCCCCTGCTAGTGTTCTTGGAATTTATCTTCGTGAGGTGAACGAAACAGTACCACATAAGTTGGCCGTCAATGTTTTAACTACTAGTGTCCCAAAAGAACCAAGTAACACTCCTAATATTAAAGGGTTACGCTCAATTTCAATTGGCTTTCCTTCAGCAATTACAAGTACAGGAGACCCTTACAAAGATGGCTACCCATCTAATCTATTAGGCGCTCAAGAAGAAGGTAAAACATTCATTAAAAAAGGAGACGAAATTAATCTCTCATTAACAGAGAATTCAATTCTGAATTTTTCGTCAACATTGTCAAATCCAATGATAAAACCATTGAAGCCAGGAGATGAACTTGAGCTTACACTTTCAACTGAAAAACGTGAAAATGAGGACAACGGAGCTCGTTTTACTGACTCGAACGTGTTTGTAAACGCAAGTGATAAGATTACCGATCTTCCTAATAGAACCGTTAAATTTAAAGTGACATCAGTTGGAGATAAATCTATTTCACTTTCTTCCATGGAAGATGTCACTGTAAAAGCTGGGCATAGATATACTCTTTCTCCTGCAATTGTATCATCTTTTACAAAGCTATACTTGAACGAAAATTGGGTTAATAGTAAATTTGGAAATAAACTTGTTGAGTTGTTTAAAAACAAAGATGCAGCCGCATTCACAATTTTGGATCCTAAAGAGTTTCCAGAGATCGCTATTACACTAAATTATCTTCGTGATGGGAAAGTTATTTCATCTAACACCCCTTATTCTAAAGTGACTAAAGATGTAAATAGCATCATTGGCGAAAATGCTACTGGGACAGTCAAAGTACGTTACGTAGATGAATCAGGAAAAGAAATTCCTGGACAAAAAGTAGAAACGATTGCTGAAAATCAACCTTGGACGAATACAGTCACAATTACTCCTAAGTCTATCGACGGATACACTTTTGTAAGTTCTAGTGTTCCTCTTAAAACTTTAGTTGGTTCAGGCGAACAAGTTGTTGATTTAGTTTACAAACTAATTGATAAAACAACAAACCCTCTAGACCCAAACGCAAACACTCCAATTGAAGAAACGGTCATCAAAGAGTACAAACCAAATCCGAAATTAGATCCAGGTACTCAAAATATTGTTGATCCAGGTAAACCTCGCAAGACTCAAGGAGATAAGGTTGTAGACCCAGGAAAACCTCAAGTTATCGAAGTTGGTACAAAACCTAAAGTGGTAGAAGAGGAAATTCCTTTCGAGAAGAAGACTCGTGAGAATCCAAATCTTCCAGAGGGAACTTCTAAAGTGGTTCAAGAAGGTAAGAATGGTAAGAAGAAAACTACCACAACTTACACACTTGATCCTAAGACTGGTAAGGTGACTCCTAATACTCCAACGGTAGAAACAACTCCTTCTGTTGACCAAATCACTGAAATTGGTAAGGGTAAAGACAAGGATGGAGACTTGGTAGTGAACTACATTCCAGACCCAGAATCACCACAAGGTAATGAGACTATCGTTGACGAAGGTTCTAAACCTAAGTTGGATGTCACTGGTAAAGTGAAAGACCCAGGTAAACCTAAAGTCATTAAAGTTGGTACTAAACCTAAAGTAGTGGAAGAAGAAATTCCTTTCAAAGAAACAGTCGTTGAAAATCCATCTAAACCAGAAGGTTCTCGTACTGTTCTTAAAGAAGGAAAAGTAGGTAAGAAAACTACTACAACTACTTACACACTTGATCCTAAGACTGGTAAGGTGACTCCTAATACTACAACATCAACTACTC